>Ga0179593_1522097_pt1 | contig 10917 bp, 8 predicted proteins | sample CZODoug2_1_08_16_FD_185931 | JGI IMG/M metagenome (GOLD analysis project Ga0179593, IMG submission 185931) | Vadose zone soil fungal communities from Angelo Coast Range Reserve, California, USA - CZODoug2_1_08_16fungal (PacBio error correction) | ecosystem: Environmental > Terrestrial > Soil >...
GCAGAGCCAACAGAAAAGCTGCAGGAAAATAAGCGCAAGCACATGTTGGCCATCGAGGAAAAGCCGCTCCATAGGAGCTAAAGAACTTCGATCAAGATTAGGGAGAGGTGATCTTTTCCGCAAGGAGGGGACGTTGAAGGGAGGACGCCCGATCGCGGTCTCAGAGGGGGAACACCATGTCTGGAGAAAGGGTGGGCGATAGATTTCCGACATACAACGACTCTCGCAGCTGGCTCTCGCGCGAAAACTATGCTCGGGTTTGAATCCTCGATCCGGGAAAAAGCGCAAGACTCAGGGTTCGACGCAACGGAATCTGTGGGCCGGGTCTAGAGGGGGACTAAACACTTTAAAAGCGGGGGAGGGAAAGCCAAAGGGGAACGGGGGGGTTAGAGTAACCCGATTGCATCGGGGGTAGGAGGCCGTCCGCACAGATAGACGGAGAGAAAGAGGATCCTCTTGTGGCAAAGCGATGAAAAAGGTAAGAGGGAATGGGGGACTAACGCGCGAAGGGTTCCGGGAACATGCTTCACAAAACGCATATTTCGACGACCATGCTGTTCTGAGCCACGAGGATATACATCTCGACCTAGAAAACAGCAGGGACGAGATGGCGTGCAGTCATGGTCGCGCAACGAGGATGCCTAATTGACGTCGCCGGACACCAGAACGGGACGAACGCTCGATCAAATGGAAGAAAGCGCAACTATCAGCTCAACACACGTTTCTCTGCAGGGGGGTGAGGGTCACTAGCGCGCCGCGAAAGCGAAGGGGGGCTTCAGGTAAGATAGGCTACCGCAATCAAGCCAAGTCGCATACGGCTGAGGTCCGATCGATTTCAATCGGGTCGGGCAAAAACTGGAGCGAGCCGCCGCGCAAAGTCATGGAGGGACAAAAAGTGGCAATACCTCGGGGAATCACGGGACTGCTTCCTAGGCAAGCGTCGAGGGGCTGAAGACTCTGTGCTTTCTCAGGCCTGAAAAGAAAGAAAATCTTGCCCCGGATAGCCAAGATACGGACCGCTGATATCTCGGCGGCACATCCATCACTACACGTGGACCTCGTTCTTTTTTTAGTGGGGCGACGCTGGGCACGGGGCCTTTCTTACGTGGGAATGAATCAAAATCGACGGGAAAGGAAGATAGCTAAAGGGGAAAGGACGAATGTCGGGAAACAAGAAGGCGTGGCCAAGGGAAGAGTTCTTCCTGCTGGCGGGTGAAAAAAAAGGGGGGGAGGGCATCTACGTCTCTTCCTAAGGTCTTCTTGAAGCTCGGGGGGGCTTCTTGCGGTGGGGGACAAGACGGGAAGACTGAAAGAAAAGTCGAAGTGATCCTCAAGGCATATTTTTGCGTTACGGCCTTTGCCTAAGACGAATATGGGCAAGCCTCATTGCCTTGTCTAAGAGGGGGACTAAACGAAGAGAATCTCTGGGCAAAGAGAACTGGGGGAGGCAGAAAGCGAGTGCCCAGGCCGGCCAAGCAAAACATCTTGCGTACATTGTCTATCAATCGACCCCACCCTTTTTCAAATTCGTGCTGGTTATCAACAGAAAAGACGCAAGGGGAGAACCCAATCCTTGGCCCGGTTGATTGCCCAGAAGTTCCAAATCCGTGCTGCACCAAAAATAGGATTAACTCTCTGGAGCAAATGAGGGCGAGGCGAGATAGAAGAGGAGGAGGGCGAAGGGAGCCAGCCCAACCGAAGGAATTTCTTGTCATTCCGCGGGGAAGAGGACGGTTGCGACTTGAAATCACGCAAGAAAGGAAAAACTGTCTAGACTAAGCCAGATACCTTGAGCAGGGGGAGGCGAGGACACTCTAAAATCGCCATAATTAAGATGAACCCGGCAAGAGAAAAGGGGCTGAGCTTTGCGACCGATTCTTCAGCAAAAACAGAGGGGGAAAGCCCGTCGGGAAAGGAAGATCCCGGCAATCAACCCTCCGTGCGCAAGGGAGGGTTCTAGAGAGGCACATGGAGGAAGGAAAGCCGGGTGCCGGAACGTGAGAGCGCCGCTCGCGAAGAATCACGCGAGAGTCCGGCAGGCCAACAATTTCGGAATGCAGGCCCCGAACGCCAAGAGAAATCAACATAAAAAACAAAACGACCCACCAGATGAATAGTCTTGGCCAAGCCCGGCGCTCCATCGTCGAGTGGGTGGGGAGGAGAGAAGCACACCGTGGAGGAGGTTGGACATAACCCAAGCTAGACGATAAGGGACTGGAGGACGGGCTTGGCGAGTCGTTGGGGTGGCCGAAAAGAGAATGACGTTTCCGGAAGTCCTTAAAGACGACGACGGGGGAGGTGGAAAAATCAAGTTACCGTTCCAAAAGAAACAGGACCTCCTTCTGAAATCGATCGTCGCGCCGTAACCGGATAAGCGTCCACGATTCGAGCCACGGCCGGAGTCAGATCTTCAACGGCAGACAAGGAGGACGATGAGGGGGGTTTGATAGGCGCTCGAGACTGAAGATCGGGAACATCTTAATTAACTCGTTACGCTCCCTTGCCGTGGATAAAATCGGGGGCGGTAACGCCTCATGCATCTATTACAACGATTGAGGTAGACCCGAAAAAAGCCCGTTCAGACACGAAGTACATCCTTCGACGAGCGAGGCCAGCACAGCTCACGTCGCGTCTAGGTGGGGTCAGCCGGCAGGACGGAGGAGACTTGGAAAAAAAACGCCGGCGAGAAACTTGTCAAAAAAACTCCCTAAAGGCCAAGAGCAAGCCATCAGAAAAAAAAAGAATGGAGAGGAAGAGAAAGCCTTCCTTGAGGTCAAGGGTGGGATCGCCCGACAGAGCCTCGGTCTTAGGGCACCTTTTGATACGACCGCGGCCAGGGTCAAGGAAAATAAAAAAGTTCGGGGTCAGCCGGCCGCACCATGGGGAAAATAGGGCAGTAACGCGACCACGGCAGAGAGTTGTACGCCTGGACCGGGTAACTCGCCCGCCTTGATCGGGTGTTGCATGGAAAGGCAAAAATCAGCGCGACCGTAGGATTCGAGAGATGAAACACGTCAAAAAAGCGAAAGGAAAGCGGCGCGGGGTCCGGTACGCGCGGAATCACAAAAACGGACTTTGGGCCGGTGAGCGGCCCGGGCTGAAAATCACCTAAAAGAACAGCGCGTAAAAAGAAACTAGTGGCGAAAGTAGATACAAACAGGAACCCAGCGAAAAAGAGGAGACCCAGAATCCTCCTAAAAGGCGCAGAGGGCCAAACATCATAATTGGAAACGCCAAGGAATGAATTGCTGCGCCGGACGAACACTTCTCTTGAGGTCAGCTTGGGCCCAATATCGGTTACTCAGCCAAGCGTCCCGCCGAGTCTATGGGTATCTTAGAGGAAAACACGACTCTCTCAGAAAGGGGGATGGCGTAGATCTGCCTCGCATATCCCATAGAGAGACAAACAAAACACACTGAGATGAGGAAAGAGAGAAAGCGGAAGGAGATCTGAGAAAATAAGGCCTGGGGGAAAGCAAAAAGACAGGCGTGCAAAGACTCCCATCTCAGACACATTAATGACTAAAGACGTAAAAAATAGGGACAGCAGGAAAGGGTTTCTTTAAGAAAGCCAGCAATTCTTCGGGACTGTTGGGGAGGGGACCAAGATGGCATGATTGGGGGGAACCTTCTTATCACGGGGCGAGAATGCAACTTTTGACAAGGGGTCCTGGACTTCTTATCAGGGGGCGACACGCCTGAGGGCGTCGGGGGACCTGTTCAATGGGGGCCCGAGGTTCTGGGGGTCTCAAGGGCAAATCAAAAGGACAGCAACGGAAGGTAAAAGGGCGCCGGACAGACTATGCCAGGGGTCCTGCTGGATCTAGAAAAAAAAAGAGCATCCTCAGCTTTCGCGTAGGACGCTGATTAAAATCCCCAAACAAGAAAACTGATCAATGCGGCTCACGTCCGGGAGGAAAAGAAGAAGGAAGGTCGAGGGAGTCAGCCTTAAGGTGGTTCATCGCCGGAGTAAAGGGACCGGAATTCCGGAACCTGGCCGAGGTAGTCGAACTGGTGAGACACTAACGAAGGAGAAGATGAATCACATACATCAGAAATAAAGGGGGAAGATCCTTCAAAAAAGAATGAGTGCTGCGATTGGCTCTTTATTTGGAGGTCGAGTGACGCATGAAGATGCTATGGAAAGGACTAAGTATTATCGGGCGCAACGCGAAGGGACGCCAGGAAACTGACACCATCGCCGCGAGCCCAATCGGGCTGGCAAAATTGTATAGGAGTTGACTCTTTGAAGTCGGGGGCAGTCACAGGTGAGGACTTGAGAAAAAGAAACGAAGGCGGATTCAAGATGGAAAACGGTAAGAGAAACTAAAAAACGCTCTATTAAGCACCTACGGCAAGGGAGCGGTAAAAACGCGAATGTACCGCAGCACTTTTCACTCCTAAGGCCAAAGTACAAAGAAGGCGTCAGTTCTTAAGCCCGGGCCGATCTGAGAACTGGCCCTTCAATAGATCGTGGTCCAGCCGGCTCAAAAATAAGAAGATCTAACTTCAGCGTCCGACGGAGGGGCGGAAATGTCGGGTCTCTCAAATGACAAAAACGCAACGTCAGCGGAGGGAAATGTTGCCAACTGAAAGCAGGAGCAGGGTGCGGTCACCCAACGAAGCCGCCAAATGCCAGTAGCAAAATGCAAGATAGTCAGGAGAAAGTGGAAAAGTTTGTGGGAAACTTCGCTGAGACAGGTTGCTTGGTTTGACAGGATAGGGAAAAAAAGACGAAAATGCGGGAATTCCCATAAGCAGAAGACGGGCGATGTTGTCTGAATGATCGAGAGCCGGGGGCGTTCCGGCCGTTACTGTAAAGAATTGGTGCGGCCTTGCCGGCATGATATCTGGAAAAGAACTGAGCCGCGCGGTAGCCTCCTGGGAACTTGAAGTCCCGCTGAGGCTCAGGGGGGAAATTGAATCAACCATCTGTAAAAAAAAAACACAAACGAGTCTCCAAAACAGGTGGAGTGAGAGGCATTTGGATAAGCGGGAGGAGATGTAGAAGGGGTGGCGGGGGCACTTTTTCTCTGGTGACACGCTCGATGGGAATGGGGACCTATTCCTATTGTGCTCGACTGCACGGCTAGGGAGCTCTCGATCAAGAATCGCGCTAGGGAGAGAGCTCGAAAGTCACTTTTAGAGGGGAGGGAGTCTAGGTACAGATCCGAAAACCTCAGAAAGCGCGCCGACAAAAACGCATAACCTTTTGCAGTTGGGGGTGACTGGGGAGGCCGCAGCAAAAAGATAGAAGAGCCGGCGACTCCTTTTTAGAACAGAGTGCAAGACCGAGTGGTGGGAAGCACTGAAGAGGGACAGCGCGATCAACCGGACAAGGGCCGCTTGTTGGGGTTAACATGGCAGGTTACAAGCAGGGGTAAGAAAAAAGGAAGGAGCGCCCAAAGGAGTCGCTGAAAGAGGGAGGATGAGTAGGTGAGCAAATCGGAAAAGGAGGTTTTGCCGGTGGCCGTAATGGCACTCGCTGGAGACAAGCGACCAAAAAGGGGTGGGGGGGTTGTTTCGAAGGAAAAAGAAATTCTGACTGGGGTAGAGAGACTGACAATCTCCAATGGTGCCATCGAAGATGCAGGGCGGTCTTCATCTACGAAATTCGTCATTCGTAAAGGAAAAGGAAAAACAGGCGCGATAAGTCGCGCGCGCAATAACTAGACACGCTCGGGAACGAGGGAAACCCGAGCTGCCTCATAAGCTGAAGGAAAGGGTCAAGAAAGGGGAAAAGAAAAGACTTCCCGCCACAGCAGACAGCGTGGGGAAAAGGGGAAAACCGCAGTTAGGGGGGGGGATGCAAACAAATGACGAACCTGGGCGAGGGCCAGCTGACAACGCGATGATGAAAGACACACGAAAACTACAGCCAAGAGGACGATACCAGGAGAAGCCCGTCGCAACGGGGATGATGTATGGTGAAAAGGAAACCAGTACGATAGGGGGAATCATACAAGCCTTGCTGGGGAAAAAATGGATAACCGCAGTCGGGGAAAACATCGCCGGAAAAGGGCCCAAAGCCTCGGCCTGGATCTGACGCATTCTCGAGAAGTCTATGGGGAGAAAACAAGGGAAAAAGCACAGACGCTAAGCGAGGAAAAGATCCACAAACAACTCTACGATAGGGAACATGTATCATCAACTCAGCCGGGGAAAGAGTTGACCTACAGCCCGCTAGAGTATGGGAGGTACCTTATCGGGAGTTCCGGAAGAAAGGAAGTCTACGATCTCGCGCCGAAACGTCAGGAAAAAAACGGAGGGCGCTGCTACAGAGCGCAGAAAAATGCTGTCGATGACTAAAGAGAAATGAATCTGGTTCGTCTATGGCGGGGGCTTGTTGTTCCGCAGAAGGACGTCGCTCTTCGGCCAAAGGCTTCTTCTCTAAACAGGCCGCCAGAGAGAGGAGGAATGAAAAAATGCCTAAGAGACGAGACCTGCTCGAAGCATGGTCGTCATAAGATAGGGCCGGACGCCCACTGGCCTGAGAGAACGAGATCACACAAAAGAAATTCCGGAGGAGGGTTGTTAAAAGAGGCGGGGAAAGCAAACCGACTAAGTAGAAAGGTCCAATGGAAAGACCTTATAACGGACTACGCTGCGGCATTGGAAGTTAGCAAGAGGAATCAGACATATACCTGTCATCACCAATTCTAAAGGGGACAGGTCGCCGAGCTAAGTGGTCGCTACATCCGCGAGACCAAATCAAGGAAAAAGGGGGGTTCGAAAGGTCGTCGAAAAGAAGGGTCCTGCGAAGTCGCGGGCGAGAGGGAGATTTAATGAACCGAGCGCATCGTGCTCCGTCATATGACAAGGACCGAGGAAGGGAGTGCCAGCGATCGCCGCTACAGAAGAAGAAGAATCCCATGGGGTTGTACAAATCGAGACCGCCGGAAAAAGAAAAAAAAAATTGAAGCGGCAAAAGCCTTCAAGGGCGGACCAAGAAAAGAAAAGTTAAGAAACGAGGACGCCGATTCTGGCGAAAGGAGGGGGGACAGGCCCGATGGGGAACGAATCGAGCGGACGGAGAAAGTTCCAAATGAATCCGTGAAAATGATTCGTCCGTTCGGTCGGAAAAGGGAGTACGGAGGAAAGACAAACCGAACGAATGCCAACGCGCCGGAATACAAGAGGGAGGAAGTGATCATCCTCTAGAAAAAAAGAAGGTCGTAAAAGATATGAGGGAGAGAAAAGTAACTCCAAAGATGCGAGGCTTGTGGAAGTCGGAAGAGTTTAGGCGGTCAGCAGCGTACCAGGGGGCAAAGAACCGCCGACTCGAAAAGGGGAGGAGGAAAATGGGGAACCCGAATCCGGCATCGAGAACCGAGAAGTCAAAACGCTCAAAAGGGGGGCAGCTAAACCTTCTATAGAAGAAGGGCTCGTTGAGAGGTGAAGACTTGGTCGCAGGAAGGAGGGGAAGGAGGACGTACGTGACAGTCTGAGGGATCGATGGGGTGAAACACCAGGGAGTCTTATGAATTGAGACCTATAAAGGAGGAAGAAAAGCGCGCTAGGGGGATCTCACTCCTGGGCTCACATTCGATCGGGTGGAGAAAAAGAAAGAGGAATCGCCTCGCCCTCGCGAAAAGGAAAACAACGGGCGAACGCAACGTCGACTCGGGGGCAGTGAAGGGGAGGACGGGATGAGAGGCTCAGCACTTTCGAGAAGGAAGTAACCGGGACACTACTTGGTGATGACTACAGGGTAAGAATTCGGGATGGCTCGGCGAGCTAAGGGAAGCCCGAAAGTAGACATATCTCAGTCCTCTGGAAGAGACGCTGTCAGGGGGGGGAGGAGCGTTAAAGGAAGGAAAACAACATCAGGCTACGCAGGGAGCTAAAAAATCGTCTCGGTCCAGGCGTCGGCCCGAGAGGGGAGACTGACCTGGCGTCTATCCAAACCTCGTAGATAGGGAAGCGCGACTTAAGGGAGAGGAGATCTGTTAGGCGTCAATTGGAGACTAAGACGCGTCATGGCCAGTGAAGAGAAAAGCATTCTTCAACTGAACACACCAAAAAGACATGCCCTACCAGAGAAAATGCGATGCTCATCGAGAATCCTTTAAGAGAGGGAAGAGGAGAAATCAGGGGCACCAGGTCATGCTTTCGGCGGAGGAAAGGCGGACGACTTCGAAAGGAGGACCAGTCTTGAGGCGAACGCAATCAATATGGAGCTTTGCAATGTAGGGGTGAAAGCATGTAACTGTCAGCTGGTCAGGAGATGGTGAAGGACCAGCGGAAGCGCACGTCCTCGTTCTGGAATTTGGCTAATAAAGAGGGGAAAACACGAAGCGCATGCCGAAAAGGGAAAGGCGTCCGAGGGGGTTTCTCCGCCAAAGAGGGAGAGAGAGATGCCTGTAATTTCCGACATCCATAAGTGGGCACCTGAAAGTTGATAAACGATGGCCGTAACTCCCGTGTGGAGAGATACGGCAAAAAGCAGGGGGCCAAACGGGTGCCGGCCATTCGCTCATGGCTGCGACGAAGGGAGGGGGGGAGGTGAGCGTGAAATGATCATCAGCTAGGAGAGCAAGAACCAAACTAGCGCGTAAAAAGTTCGGACGCACACATGCGTGAACAAGTGGGACAAATCAGTAAGGCTGGCGGGGAATATGTTGCGTTTGCCGGTTTACGTTCAGAGCGTAAGCGTCTGCTGAAAAAGGGGGGCTTATGGAACAGCTGTGAAGAGATGGAATCATCTCAGATGCGCGGTCGAAAAGAAGAAAAAGCAATGTTGTCTGGAAGAAAAGAAGGAAGAGGTCCGCCGCCGCCAGGCGGAGGACTAGAGAGGGGGAGGAGAGGCCGATAACGACCGTCAAATATCATGTTGTCCAAGAGTCTCCTTGTTGGGGCATCAGCGTGAAAAAAAACCTAAAAAACATCCTTGCGTAACGCGGGGAGCCATCCTCCTCGAACGGGAGTGACAGAGGCACCGGGGAGGGGGCGCGGCGGGGCTGGTGCCACGAAATTTCCATCAGGGGGACCACAAGGGCAAATTGAAAAGGGCTGACAGATCCCTTTCTTCCAAAAACATCGAGACGCGAATGGATCAACCGCGAGGCGAGGAGAGAAATCTCGTTCGGGACGAGGCGCAATTAAAAGGGAACCAACACCTGTAGGAAAGTGGAAGCAGGTCGCGAGGGGGGAGAGTCAACTGCGCGCCGCCAGAAAGAGAACCAAAAGGGTTCTGATGAGCCGAGGAAAGTGAGCGAGGCGGGATCAGGCCGAGAAATCGCCGTAATGTTCGAGAAAAGCTGAATAGGCAAACATCGACGTCGAAATGATGCAAGCAGTGGAGCCCGTCCGCCGACCATCGCCATTAGAAGATACTGCTGCCTCGAGGAACAATGGGAGACTTCGGTTAGCGGGGCGCACCTTTAGCGCCGAAGACCGGGTTATCGAAGGACTGAGTCGAAAAATAAGGGAAGAGCCGTCAGGGAGAGGGGGAGAACGTCCACAGAAAAATTCGCAAAATCAGTCGAACGGGGAGTAAAGAAAAAGTAGATAAGTCACTAAAAACCGACACCCATGCGCAAAACCGGAATGAGAAGAGTTGCAACGAAAAAGCAACAGGCGATCCATCTCGAAGGGTTGGCGAGCAAAACAAAACAACAACCTGGGGAAGCGAAGCCACCAACCTTGCAAGACAGTTACGATCTGGGCAAGTACGGCTGGGAGGACGTTCTCGTTGGTTGGGGGAATCCCAGACCTCACACGACTGTGGCAAACTGGGGAGAGTCCAGAGAGCGACGTTGCTGTGGGGGGGAGAAATTAACGTTTGGAGCGAAATGTCCGCCCTGGGCAGGAGAGACGAAAGTAAGAGGGATGGGGAAGGGGTCGCCGGGATTGGACGGCAACGATCCGAGGGAAGAAGGAGGGAAGATCAGACCCTGGAGAAACCGCTGACAGGAAAAGATTTATATGGCGACGGAGGAGGGACGAAAGAGGGACCCTCAGGAATCGAGTTGAACGAGTCACGGTTCCGTCGGTTGGGCCTGATCGTTGTAGGGGGGTAGATCAAGGCTACTGAAAGAGTGGAGCCGATGGGTGGAGGAGAAAACGCATCACACCGGCCCGTTGACTGCCGGCACCGGCCGGGAAAGGCTCACGGACGACCAGCACGAGCGCCTCGAGGGGCAGAGTGGTCCGCGGCAGGACCGGAGGCGGCTCTATTCCGACACTCAGAAGAGATCGCCTTGTAGCGCCCGCCGTCAATGCGCAAAGGAAGCAAGCCATAAACGCGTACAGCGGCAAGGCAATAGAAGTAGGTCTCGGCAGTAGATCGATGAATTTAGGGAGCGTGCAACACCCATCAGAACAAAAAAGAAAATGGGAGAACAGTTCGACGACCCTGTCTAAAATGTCAGCCGTCGGTATCGGGGGTCAAAAAGACGAGCTACACCACCCATTGGCCGCAGGCCGTAACTGACCAGACTGCAAAAAGGTGTAGCCGCCTTCGTAATTCGGGAAACCGCCTTGAAGGAGGGGGGGGGAATGAGATAAGAACGGAGAAGAGACCCGCCGGGGGAAACGAGTGGGCACCTCCCGCAAGAAAAAGTCCATCACAGTCGCGGGTCCGGGAGACCGCGAATCAAACGAAAGTGCTTGGGGGGCTGGGGAGCGGCCCCTTGGCCCCAGTTCAAAGAAACAGCGCGAACGGTCTCTCAGCGTGGAACACTCAGACTAAAAGCCATGACACACTTAAAAAGCGGAGGATGCATCAAGAAAAGTGGCAAGGTAAAAGGAAGTTGGTTCCCGCAAAGAAAAAAGAAAAGGCTTGAGCGCGTAAAAGGAAAAGGGTCGCTGACCTGGTCCGGCCTTGTGACAAAATGTCTCAGGCTCGTAGAAGGGAGAGTCACTGCTGCAAAGGAAGCCTCTAGCGCGATTGTGGCGTAGTAGGAAGAATCGCGC
>Ga0179593_1561363_pt1 | contig 10917 bp, 14 predicted proteins | sample CZODoug2_1_08_16_FD_185931 | JGI IMG/M metagenome (GOLD analysis project Ga0179593, IMG submission 185931) | Vadose zone soil fungal communities from Angelo Coast Range Reserve, California, USA - CZODoug2_1_08_16fungal (PacBio error correction) | ecosystem: Environmental > Terrestrial > Soil >...
TTAAAGGAAAAAGGGGGAAGGTACCAGATGAAAAAAAAAGATAGTTTATGTATTCACGTACGATAGAAAAGGGGGGTGAAAACGAGCAAAACACTTGGGGGGGGGAAGCGGAAATCTTTTGGCTTGAAGAGCCGGTTGGCACCGATTCTTGGGGGACAAGCTTTTCGACAACAGGGCGGTATTACCCAGAAAGGCGCCCGGAAACAGAGGACTCCCTATCGAGCTGGGGGAGTGGAGGGGGGATTTCAGCAGGAAGGGGACGTACCAACTATAATACAAACGCCTAGAATCTGAAGGATTTTATCAGCATTATGTGAAGGGTGTGGAAAGAAAAAAGGAAACGGGCACTTTTCCCTATCATCGAGCCGGGTACTGTACTTCCAGCGGAGGGGAAACCGGCCTGGCTGATACAGTAAAAATTTTTAGCAAGCTGAAGAATGGCAGACCGATGTATGGAAAAAATTAATCGACAGCACTGGGAAGAGCATAAACAAAGGGAACTATTTGTAAAGACTGTAGAAAGGGAAAGCTGACCAGTACTATTTAGGCAGTCCTTACATATCCGGAAAGATTACATGCGGAGGAAAGGGGTCCTGAGTGTGCGAACTGCATACCGGGGGGGGAGCAGGGGGGGAAAGGGAGGGAGTCTTGGGCAGCTTGCTCAGTTGGGCCTCCTGAGAAGCATATTTTTATTCTTCCCATATTTACCAGGGGCAATAATAGAGAGAAAAAAGGTAAACCTTGAATACCAACCAAAGAGTACCAGGGAGGAGGAAGCTCGTAAAAAAATGTGGCCAAGGGGTCACGAGAATGCAGAGAGCGAGGATTAAGGAAGCCTTTGGCTGCTGGGGGGGATTATGACTGAGAGAGGGGGAAACCTGTAGAAATTTTAAAAAAAGGCTGTTCAGATATTAGGAAGGATGCAGCAAAAATAACGCTCCAGTTAACGATCGAGAAAGGAAAAGAACAAAAAAGGAAAGGAGAGTAACTACTCCGTGATAATACGGGGGTTGGGGGAAATTTTTATCAAAGGGGAACCAGATACTATCAGCACTATTGAGTGCGGGGGAGGGAAGATGAGTCGTGCAGACAGCGGGGATTGGGGAGGAGGTTTCGTTTCGAGAAGGCCGCAAAAAAAGAGAGCCTGTTCAAGTTAATCACAGAAGAAAGTAAAGGGTGAGAAGGGGGAAAAGACAGACCTCCACATACCAATATCATAAGTAAGGGGGCAGGAAGCCTTTATTTTGAAAAGAAGAATATATGATCAGGGCAGGGGGATACTATTTTGGAGCACTCTTGATGGCAAAAAGCTCTGGAAAGGTCATATGCTCCATATTATGAAGGTGTGCAGGTAAAGCACTGCTTTGCTGGAAAAGGGAGATACCTAAACAATCTGATTAGCTCCACCAGGAAGAAAAAAAGGGGGGAGTGCTAACTGAGTTGCAGCTAAAGAGAAAGTTCAACATCCGGATCTTTAACCCGGGAAAAGGAAAATGAAAGAGAGGTGCCCCGTGTTACCCTTGGTAAAAACGCAGGGAAAGAAAAGGTGTAGTGATCTGTATTTGTCTATGGGCTGGGAGGGGGAAGTCAACTTGCCTGTTCTTTGGGGTGATCCTCAGGGGGGGGGGGTGACGCCAAAGGAAAAGGAGTAGGGAGAAAGGGAAGGGGAAGAGAAATCACTAACCCTTAGGATCCGAATTGTGGGCAGAAATTTTGACGGAATCCACCTGACGAAAGACCAATCTAATAAAAGAAGTGGAAAAAGGGTTGACCTGCGTTTTTACTGATAAGGGTAAGGCACAATTGGGAAGGGTTGCCAAAGGTGTCAAAGACGATGTGAAAGGGGAAAGATCATTAGCACTACTTTAACGGTTTATGCTGGAAAGAAAGGAGGAAGCTAATCGACGTGGGAAAAAGGTGGTAGAAAGGAACCAGCAGCAAGTTGCTGGAGTGACAAAGGGAGAAAAGATGGTATCCTGGGAGAGCAGGAGAACAGTAAGAAAGGAAGAGGTCATTTTAGTCACACATTGGGGGAAAAGGGTATGAAGTAGGTAGAAAGGATAAAGCTTCCTGAAATTTGGGTAAAGATTTATCGGGGGGATGTGAGATATAAAGGACTCGGTTTTAAGCAGGATGGTCCCTCTGCACATGCAAGGGGAGTATGATCAGGAAAAAGATGGAGACATCCCATGGAAAAGATCGGACACGGAAGGAAAGGTAACAGCATAAGTTCCGGCGAAGTATCTGTGAGTGAAAAAAAGGGGGAGGGGAGCGCCGATTGTGGATCCCCAGCTAGGAGAAGGAAGGGGGGTATATTTTATACATGGGTTGAGAGGGGGGAAATTGAAGTCGATCTTAAAGAAGCATATTCGAGAGAAAAAGGAAAAATCCGCTTGGTTGTGAAGAGGAAGTATACAGCCGGGAGAAAAGAGTTAACCCGTTCCTGCTCCACAAAACAAAGATTTACGGAAAGGAGAGAGCTCTGAAGTTCTCCGAAACATTTTTTTTGAAAGAGAAGTGAAAAAAAAGGATACCATTAAGTAACGCCGGTAACTGATAGGGAAAGGGGGGGTCAGTGAGGTAAGAGGGAAGGCAAACGGATTCTGGTCCGAGGGTAAGAGGGGGGAAAATAGGCCTGAGTGAAGGAGTAATGGAGAAAGTTGGAGTGCAATCAAAAAGGTGAGGAGTCGGGAATTTGCAGTTCGCCCAAAAGGGAGAATGTAATCTTTGGTGCTATCAATGGGGGAAACATAACAAGATACGTGAACAGGTAGAGCTTACGGTCGCTCAGCTTTACGAATAAAAAAGGTTCTTTACAGAGGGAGGGAGGGAGGGAATGAGTAGAACAATACCATCGGTATGCCAGGTAAGGTACTGTATGAGCAGGAAGGAGTGGGAAAATTTGGAAGTAAAATAGGAAAGAGCAAGTGCCCGTGAATTATTGGAGAAATGCTGCTAAATCCATGAAGAGAGGGGGGATGCAGGAAACAGTGCTTGTCTAGAGGTACCATCAGGGGAGAAAAAAGAGAGGTCTTTTTCAAGCTCGAAGGAAAAAAACTAAGAGCAAGGAAAAAGGGGGGGCGCCTGGTAATACCGAAGACCCCCCCCCCCCCCCCCACAGGAAAGGAGAAAAGAATCATTCGGCAAGCCCCCCAAAGGGGAGATGGGAAATTGGGGGGGAGGGGGGAACAACAAGTTCCACTTGTCAGCTACGTGCTAACCTAGATGGGGAATCCGGGTAAAAAGATAATTACCCTGAATCGAAGGGATGATGCCAGCAGAGGAGATGGAAAGGAGAAAGTAAGAAGCAAAAAAGGGGGTTATGCACGTCGAATAGAACGTTATTCAAGAAAACATTTTATAATACCATTTCCAAAGTTGGCGGGAGGAGACAGGGAGGATGATTCTTTTTCTATGTCCGGGAAAAGACCAGGCAGACAGGGGAGAGGAAACGGGTACAGGAGAGCGACGGCGGGGCCGGGGGGGGATTCAGCTGCACCTGATTGTAAAAGACTACAAGCAACTGTTCCGGAAGACACAGAGAGGGGTTTAGCAGCAATTCTTTTTTCAATTGGGGGACCAAGAATCTAAGAAGGGGGGGGAAAGGCAGGATGATGTCAAGTCCTCTTTTCTTGGTCCTTCAAAGAACCGGCCTGCTGTAAGTAAACCTGGGGAGAAACCAGGGGCATAAGGGAAAAGAAGCATTCCGCACATTAATCGAGAAAGGGGATCAGAAAAGGGAAAGAGGGGGGGGGAGGAGAGCCGTTAATCCTGGTAAATAAAGTAGGGTTCATTATGAAGGAGAGGGGCAAAATCATTTACATGCAGGGAGGAGTCCCTTTCTGAGTGGGCGAACAAAGAGGATCATTGGAAAACGAGAAGAGTCTGGCATCTGCTGATTTACTCCGAAGGAAAATGCTTACCCATATTTACCCAGGTTGCAATATGATAATAGGAAAGGAGTAAAGCTTTGAATACAACCAGGCAAGGGGAGTACTTTATGGGGGGTGAGGAAAGAGGGGAAAAAATTTGCCTTTTACTGTCACATGGCGGAATAGGAGGGAAAGAAAAAGAATTGCTGCTGTTACACATCACCGCAAGGGCTGGTATACTTTAAGATGCTAAAAGACAAGATAGGAATAGGGAAGATAAGGAGGTTCGCCAGCCTAATCTCAGTAGAAGTACTAGGGAAAAAGAAGGATAACATATCAACTTAGGAAAGCATAATCTGGTGAGAGGGAAAGTGCCAAACTTGCCGGAAGGAAGGAAATACGAGCGAAAAAAAGGGAATATCGCCGGAACTTGACTTTTGACAGTTAAGAGGGGGAGGAAATAACTTCATTCAGGGGGTTTCGTTCGAGAGACGCTTACCAAAAAAAAGGATGCGGAGGCAGAGTGGATACATCCAGCTTAAAGGTGGGGCCAAGTGAAAGGGGGATGCTTTATAGAAGAAGAAATAAATCTTTCAGGACTCTTTATTGAAGCGCAGAGAACTACCCTAGGGAAAAAAGAGGGGGAATGGTGTGCCCTATCTTGGGGAAGTTCTTTCCTGCTCTGGTGATACATGTAAATTATGCCGGGGGGGGGAAACTGCTGCGGGGGAAAAAAAGGAAATACAATCTTGAAAGAAATTGCAGGAGGGAGGTTTTTCCAGATCACCGAAAAAAAGAGGAACTGTGTCTAACTGATCTTTGAAAAAGCCTATTGGAGAAAGGGATGGGGGACACGGGCGACATTGGAGGGGAAAAATTTTCCCGGGTGAAACGGAACTGAACATTGATTATAGAGGGGTATAAGAGGCGAATGTTCTTTAGCAGGGGGGGGGGAAGAGGGTACTGCTGTTGGGGGAAAAGGAAGGGGGGAGGTTAGTGATTGATTTCCTCCAGTCTTCTAAAAAAAACAACAAGAAGGGAGGAGGAATAAGCACACTAACCCTGATGATCACCGGAGTTTACTTCATAAAAACTGCTAAGCGAAAGGAATACCATACCAGAGATATCAATATGAACGAATTCGTTTTTTATGATACAGGGGAAAGGTAAAAGATAGGGAATTGAAGGGGCAAAGATCCGATGGTGGGGGTGCACCTATCAGGAGCACGAGACGGGTCCATTCCGTTTTTACGGTTATCTGGAAAAAGGGGTGGGAGCGAATCAGACGGTAAGCGGGATTGAGAAACCGTTTCCACCAGCAGCAGGGCGGGGGGTAAAAGGCAAGGGAAGGGGTATCATATGATTGAAACAGTAAGAGTTGCGAATAGTATCAATTTATTGCCCTGATCATATAGTTAGTGGAGAAGGGGAGAAAGAAGTTACTTTATTGATATGGGTGGGGGGGGGGAGAAGAAGAACATTATCGGAATTATAATGGAGGTTTTTCCCAAACGTTGCTGTAAAGTATATCGGGGGGGGCCCTATGGAGCCATCCCAATTAAGGGGAAACGAAGTAACAGAAAAAGAAGGGAGATATTAAAATCGTGGTTCTGGAGGATGAGGTCGCCGCATTTTTTCAAAGGATCACTTAGTCGGTTAAGAGTTGTATCTTTTAGAAGGGACGGAATTAGATTTAGTAGGATAGGGAAAGCCTGGCGAAGCATATCTCGGAAAGCTGACGCTAAGAGTTTTACAGCATCTTCACAGGAAAAAAGGGAAATGCTCATTCATAAGTAAAAAGAACGGTCCGAAGCCAAGGAATTTACTGTCAGAAGAAGAGAAGTAAGTATCTCCGATAGTGGAGAAATGGTTACGAGCAATTCCTCTATAAACAGTAGTAAAGCAAGGGGAGGAACTTACCGAGCAGTGAGGTCTATAGAAAGGGAACATCGTGAGATGGGAAGATCAAATAGACAAAAAGGAGCCCAGCTGCCAATGTGGTACCAATTCTCAGTTTGCAGTTCCGCCAAATCAAGGAAGCCCCTGTTCATGAGAGGGGGGTCTATCAGTGAAGGGGGGAAAGACATAGATACTGTCCAAATAGGTATATGAGGAAGGCTCTCACTTTACGAAATAGGGAGGGTCTTTACATCATGGATGTCGTGAATGTTCCACAGGGTATAAAATACCATCGTTATTCAGAAAGATGTTCAGCCAGGACAGAGGACGAAAGCAGGTTTGTACAGATGAGGGAGGGACTCGGGGGGCAAAGAAGGGGAATTATGAGTGCTTCTATCCATTGAAAGATTCTGGGGGGGGGGATGTCCGTGAAACATTGCAGGGTAAGATAGAATTGGAAAAGAAGGCTGAATCACATACATGGGGTAGAGCGTCGGGCGAGCCTAAGACTGTGGTGCGCCTGGGAAGAAAGAGCGGGGGGGATCGTACATATACAAAAGACATCTTGAAAAAAAGGGGAAGGAAATTGGATTAGCAAAAAAAGGGGGGGAAAGGGAAACTTGTCTACTCGTACGTGCATAAAACTAAGGGAACATTAGGGAAAAAAGAGATTACCTGAATTCGATCTTTGAGGAGGATTAGGACAAGAGAAGAGTGAAAGGATCGAAGGTACTTTTTTCAGGGAAAAAGGCCTAATGACACTAGGGGAGGATGCCTACGAGAGGGGAACGTTGCTCTATCAAAAACACTTTTACTATACCAACTTTTGCTTTCCTGAGCCGAGGGTTGACCCACATTTATGGAGGGACGACTTTCGTACAACATTCGGCGAAAAACAAGTTCAAGCGCTACATCCTGGGAAAAGGGAGAAGATCGACTTTGTAAACAGAAACACTACGTGGGGGAAGGGGTAAAATATTCTTCCACTATAGAAGGGGAATCACCACACCAAGCAAAGGGGGGAGGAATTAAATGGTTTTCACAATTATATCAGGGGAACTCACGGGCACGTAAGAGAGGTTGAGTTCAAGCCTCTTGGGCGAAAAAAAGCGGAGTAACTTTTGCAAAGGCGATAAGACCGATGGTATGGTTTGATACAGAAGGAGAAGACGCACGGTGTAAAGAAAACGGACAGATAGGCGGGGGAAACTGAGAGCTTAATCCTTGTATGTATAAGGATACCTTGTATTCTGACAGGGGGTCCTTACAGTAACGTAAAAGGGAAAAACAGATTCACATGCGCCATGCAGTTCCTTTAAGGATAGGATAAAGATCATTGGGCGAGGGAAAATGAGTCTTCTTTGAAAATAACTCCGTTCACGCATATTTTGAGGAAACGATGTAAAGAAGACCGGGTTGGAAGAGCCCTACACTGACTCGGACTTTCAAAAAAAGGGAGGGAAAGGGTATCGAGGAATGCTCGAAGGGGAGATACTTCAGCGAGCGAAGAAAGAGAGTAAATCCTTTGGCTGCTGTGAGCAGGAAGGGGGGGGAAACCGACACGGCCGGGTAAGACTGGGGGGGGAAAGCGTTAAAAACCATGACGCTTGATCGGGAAGATACAGATATATTCTTCGAGAAAAAAGATCGACTTCAATAGACCCGAATGGGGGGGGGGGGAAGCAACCTCCAGGATAAAATATACAAGGACGTTATCATAAGCTGGGGGGAAAAAGGGGGGGTAAAAATTGCCGCGTAGATTGGACAACCAGATACATCAGCCACTATTTTAATAAAAGTTCCTTCGCAAATGAGTCGTAACTTCTTGGGCGGGAGAAATGGAAGAGCAGGACTCTTACCGTCGAGGGCATGTGCATATGTAATACAGAAAGGTGTCCATAATGGGCCTGGAAGCAATAACCTCCATACCAATAGAAAAATATTGAAGCGGGATCCGACTACTATCCATCTGAGACTGGGAGAGGGGATCCATGATACTTTTTGGGGAGAGGGATCTTATACTCCCTCAAGTAGGAGAGTAGCCTGGTCATTGTTTAAAAAGAGGAGAAGGTTTCTATACCTCAAAGAGGGAAAGAAAGGGGAAGGAGTTTCCAGAATCACCGTGGAAAGGCTCCCTTAATCTTTTGCACCAGGGAAGAAAGAAAATCTTTGACACCTGCAACCTGGGAATGATCTTTACCTTTGCAAGGGAACAATAACGGAACGGAATATTTAATGTATGGTATATGGGCGAGGCACGTCAAATTGAAAAGAGGACATGAGGTGATCCTAGGGGGGGATTTGACTGGAAAAAAAAAACAACACTGAGGAGGAGGAGAACTACCCTGAGGATCACCTTCATAAAACCGCATGACATTTACGGGAAAGAAAAATTAACCTAACAGAGAAGAAAGGAACTGGCCTTAGGTACAGGGGTTGGTTAGGGGAAACGGGCAAAGGTAAGAGAACTTGCAAGGTGTCAAAGGAGCAGGGGAATAGGCCTATCGTGGGGAGAATCAGTTAGCACGACGGGGGCGAGGCGGTTTTACGGGGACGCATCCGGGAGGAAAGTCCGTTCTGTTCAAGATTGTAAGGACCCCCAGACATCAGTTTTGGGATGGAACTCACACACGGCATATATTGGGGGGAAAGAGAGCAGAAGAAAAGTACTAAGTTCTCCAAGGGAGCACCATTTAGGCAAAACCGAGGATATGGGGAAGTAAGCCTTCCCGGAAAGATTTACTGTATTGTAATAAATTTAAACTTAGCGGCACCAAAGATTTTAAGCTGGATTAGAGAATTCCCGGTGACAGAAGAGGAAAACGAACCCTATTCAATCAGTGAACGCAACATGAAAAAGTTCCTGCGATATTAAAAGGGCTTATCTTATCTGTGGGAAAAGCCGGCAAGGGGGGAAAAAAGAGAAGAAAAGGCCATTAATCACGAAGGACTTGTAAGGGTGGATGGACCACTCGGGTAGATGGAGTCTATCTTGAAAGGAGCTTAGGCCTTGGCGAAGCATAGGGGAAGCCGTCCATTGGGTGGAAAGAAGAAACCGCCAGGGTCGTTATTCCTCTCAATGAAGAAAAAAAAGATTTACTGTCATGATCATTGGGAGGAGAGACTATCTTTACATTAAAAAGGCAACATGGGGGGCGAGAATTTCCTCCGATACCCATGGAAGGGGATTCAATCTTTACCGAGCAGGAAAGGGAGATTGCAAATAAAAAATGATTCTTTTAAGGAGAAAAAAATAAAAATAGGGCAGATTGAAGGACCATAAATTTGGAGTGCCAACATTTCTTTAACTCTCGGGGGAAAAAGAAACCTGTGCGGGCATGGAATAGGGGGCGGGGATATGTAAGTATACCAACAATAAGAAAGGGGGAAAAATTACATCATGATTCACGAGAAAGGGGGTTCAGGATCTTGAAGGTGAGGTACAGGAGATTAATGTTTCCTTCCTTCTTATAAAAAAAGGGTGTATGCCTTTGGGGAAAAAAAGGGGGGAGGAAGCATGAGGTGGCAAAGAAGTGTGGAAAGAAGTAGATGCTCGGCGAGTGAGAAAAATATAATTGAACATAATGACCAATTCAGATCTGGTTTTGTGGGAAAGTAATAGTTTGTACGAAGGGCCAGAAGGGCAATCTTATCAAAAGGACGAAGTGGGAGGAAAGACATCTGGTACAGGATTTAGAAAGGAAGACCGCCGGGGGGGGGGGATGGGGGGTCGAAAGATATATCAAAAGAATCCTTCTTCAATCAGAAGGTTGGGTATTTGAAAAAAAGGGGGGGGGTCAAATGGTTCTATCGTACGTGCATAAATATCATTAGTAAGTTACATGAATTCAGAAGACAAAAGGAACAACACTTAGGAGGAGGGAAAGATGGAATCTAATAAGGTAATGGAACACTCCTAATTATCAAGGTTATGGGTAAAGGGGGAGAAGGTGCCTCCAAATTTTTGAAGGTACACCATCGTAATCTTTTCGAGGGGGATTCTTTTGTATAGGGCCACGACTTCAAGCGGTATTACCCAGGCTCACCAGGAAAATAGCCGATCGGCTTGGACAAACCAAGGGAAAAGGCAAGCTTGCAATGATGGTAACTAATGATTACCGGGAAGATCACCAACCATATCGAATGGATTGGCAAGGGAGGGTTTCTCCCAGATCTCCGGCACTTGAAAAAAATCTGCGGATGTCACATCTTTTTGGGGAGAAAAGGGCCTGCTGATAGTAATGGGGAAAAGATAGAGGTACCTTGCAACCGGTATGGGGAAAGAAAGAGAGCACTGATGGAAATCACCCTGGTTTCTAAAGCTGAGATCCGGATGTATGATAAATATACCTGTTAAGGTTCCTAAAAGGAGGGAAAAAGGGGAAGAAAATGACGGCATGCACAGGTTCCTGAGGGAAGATCGTAATACTACCACGTTCAGGGCAGAGGGAAAATGTGAACTAACTCCTTCACTCATTTCATGGGGCGAGGAACAGAGAGGGAAAACAATAATTATATCGACCTCACTTCATCTTGAGAGGCTTGGGGGCTCGTTAAAAAAGTGTGCCATTTTAAGGTCAATAGGAGAATACTTCAAGAGAGCGTGAGGGAAGAATAAGGGGCTGCTGTGAGCAGGAACGGGGGGAAAAAGTGATAACGGACACGGGCTTTTTAATGTGAAAATGCTTGGGGAGGGAATAGATCTTGAAGGGGCGCCTCATGCGAAAGGTAAGTCGAGAACCCGATGTTTTTCCCGAGCACATCAGTAAGGAGACTTGTGGAGAGGAGAAGGAACCTTTTCAAATTGCGGCGAGAGAACGCGAATCAGCCATATTAACTTATGCTGTTTCAGGAAGGAGGAAGTCGTGCGATACTTTCAGGGGGAGGGTTCGATATGAAGAGGAAAAAGGAATTCGAGCATGGGAGAATAACACACAAAGGGGAGATAATGTATAACATACCCATATCAAAAAGGTAATCGTTGGACTTGGTTGAATCGCGGATAACTCCTACTAAAGAATAAATGTGTGCTCAAAAAGGAAAAGAGGGGGAGATTATTGGCTTGGTCCAGAAAAACGGAAGATGATACCATAGTATTCCAAATGTTACAATGAAAAGCAACCTGCTGACGGGTTCTATACCTACA
>Ga0179593_1663360_pt1 | contig 10917 bp, 16 predicted proteins | sample CZODoug2_1_08_16_FD_185931 | JGI IMG/M metagenome (GOLD analysis project Ga0179593, IMG submission 185931) | Vadose zone soil fungal communities from Angelo Coast Range Reserve, California, USA - CZODoug2_1_08_16fungal (PacBio error correction) | ecosystem: Environmental > Terrestrial > Soil >...
TCAATGTTGGAATTGTTCAGGAAAGATTGGGGGAGGCACAACAGGGAGAAACCAGGCGAGCGTGGAATTGACTCAATGCGGGGGGAAGGGTACAACAAAAGGGTCTCTCAAGGACGAATTTGAAAAAGGAGTCAGGGCAATCGTCAGTGTATCAATCCGAAGGGGTTTGGGCCAACCGAAGGTCCGAAGCGGCGTGTAAAAGTGGCTAAGACAGAGAACTGTAATTGCAGAAACACAAGGGGGGGAACGCTGGGACTCCTCAGAAAAACAAATCACCACAGAAGGGGTCTGCGCGAAAGGAAACCGGAGGAAAAACAGGAAAAAATAGACGCCTTGTTTAACGGGTTCAGAAGGGAACTAAAACAAAAACCCGGAGGAGGATAAAAAGAGAAAAAAAAAACCCAAGCGGGAGATTTTTGACATGAAGTCGCCTTCGCAGAAATAAAAAGTTCGGGAAAAGGAAGGGATTATCGCCATCTTTAAAAAGGGGGAGTTGAGTCCATTTACGGAGCCGGGGAGAGGGGGGGAATTCCAAAAAGCAGAGGATTTGGGCAGTTGGCCGTCGTTCAACTGGAGGGAGGTCAGGAGGCAAAGAAATGTCGTAAAGGAAGGGGAACTTCGGACTTGATTTCTAGAAGACAAGGAGGAAGTAATTCACTCGGGTGAGCGGGCATGGTTGCAGGAAGGGGGAGGGGAAGGACACAACCATAGAGGAAATGGGAACAATGCCACAGGAAACTAATCTACTTCAGACAAAAGAGTTTTCGCTCGTTTTGTCAAAGAGAGGAAGAAAGGGTTCTCAAAAAGTAGAAGTGGAAATTTTGAAAGTCAAGAGGAAAGTATTCGAAAACGGACACGCCTCGGGGGCAAAGGGCAGGATTGACAAACACTTGCGATCGTCATCATGCGACACCGAAAGATGGAAAGCAAAAAGTGTGGCGTAAAGTCAGCGTCAATGGGAGAGAAGGGGAAAATGTAAGGGGGGAGGGGCACTCCTTACGGAAAGCAACCGAAGGGAACGAAAGAAGCGGGAGGGGGAAAGAGAGGGGAATCGGTTGCGGGAGAGAATAAGCGCGCGCAAAAACGGGAAAAAGCAGGGGAGAGGGGAAACCGGACTGGCGGGGTTTCGAGGCTTAAAAACGAAAAAAATGATGTCTTCTCGAAGGGAAGCTAGAAGATTTTGCGAAAAGAAAATCCAGGAACCGCGAGAAGTCATCATACGAGAGGGAGGAAAAAATTATCCTCTTCTTTCCAGCAAGGAAAAAGAGGGGAGTCAGGAAATGTAATAGTGCAAGAGGAGAAGGTAAATGTGGGGCTTCGTCGGCGGGGCAAAAGGCGGTTGGCCCGAGACCTCGAGAAAAACAGGAGAGGAAGTTTTGATAGCACGCGTTAGGGACGTAATGGGAGGGGGGGGGCGCAGAGGGCCAAGAGCGCCGGTTTGGATTTGACTCGTACCTTTTCGACGTCCAAAGCAGGGGAAAAAGGGGGAATTCCGATCTCTCTCACAACACTGGGGAATTAGAAAGGGTCCCGTTGAAAAAAAGTCATGGAGAGAGGAAAGGGTCAAAGAAAGAAGAAGGGGATGCAAGCCCTCGATATCCCATGGCACTACTGAAAAAAGAAGGAGTTGCAAGGCCGCCGTACTTCCTCTTCAAAGGGGGAGTCTAAGGGAAAAAAGAAATTGGATACGTACGAAATGAGAAAACCGAAGGGCACGCATGGAAGTCGCTAGGAATAGGATAATAAGAAACCGAAAAGGGGAAAGAAGACGGAAAATAGATGATGACGGCTCAAGGGGAGAGAAGGGGGCCTGCAAACTTCAAAGATGCGTCAGGGGCCGGGAAAGCCAGGGGCATAGACCTGTCACGCCGGTGTTCTTGGAATGCTTAAAAAACCTGGATATTGCTCTGGTAATTAAAAAAGGGGGGGAGATGGTCTCTGTGGGTGAGAATACAAGCAACGAAACGCCCCAGGGAGGGGAAGAAGATCGGGGCGAGAGGAAACCCGCTATGTTTGGGGATGTGCCACTCAGGAGTGAAACCACCCACCTTCCACAATAAGATGGGGACCTCGATGTCGATTCCTCGGTGGGGAACCCCGAAGAGTGACGGAAGAGGAGAGGCAGAGGAAAAAAAAGGAGGTGGGGAGAACTCAACATGGGGGGAAAGCAGACACGTGTACTGAATTGCAGAAGAAAAGCAAAAAGGCGGTTTTAAGGATTTCAGACGAGAAGTTGGGAAAGCTCGGGGGAAGGTAAAAAAATCACGGGAAGGAAAATCCTGGGGATCCGATGAAAACGACTAAAACTCTGGGGAGGAAGGGAATTCTAGAAAGGGGAAATTGGGAGACTTGTGTGAATCAAAAAGATGAAAAAGAAAGAAAACGTCGGAAGGACTTTCGATGGCGACCTGCTGGGAGGAAAGGAGAAGTTGAAACGCGGGGGAAGAAAATGGCGTTGACAGTCGGCAGGGAGTGGGATTCCCGGACGCAAAAAGACGGAAAAGAGGGGTGAAGAAGCTCGGCAAAAACGGCGAAACCTGGGTGTACGAAAGCCCGGCGGGGAAAAGAACGCAAAACTGGAAGACGAATGTGGGGCTGGGTTCAGAAAAAGGAAACGCACGACCATTAAAGGGCCATCGAACTGCCTGGTTCGTTGTCGGGGAGGGAGAGCACCACCAACAACGAATTATGGTGGGAAAGAAGTACCGGGAAAAAAAAAAAAAAGAGGGGAAAATTGGGGAATGTCAGTTCTAGGGGCCTAACAAAGTTGGGGACAGTGGGGGGGATTGGGGAAGCAGGGGTTTTTTCTTTCACGGAGTTGAGAGAATTTAAAACACGCCCTCTGATTGCGGTGGTGTCGTCAGGTCAGGAGAGGGGGACTGTGCTGGGCTGGGGGGGGGGACTCTCGCGCTGGGAAATTCGGGAAAGGGTGATTGGGGAGTCCGCAAGGGGACATAGACAGTATTCAGCCGGGGGGGACTCTTCAGGGGGGGGAGGGATCCGGGGAAGAAGACACACCATCGCTTGGGTTGACATAAAAAGAAGAAGAGCTGTCAAGAAAGACAGAGTTTAGCGACTCGTGGGTAAAGAATGCGCTCAACCTTGGGGGGGGGGGGGGGGGGGGGGGAGACGGCAGGGGGAGTGATTTACCTACTATGAAGAGGTACTCACCCATCTTAGACGAGGGAGGGGGAAAGGGCGGGGGGAGACGTTATCGCATGTTAGTATTATTCTACACCGAAGAGTCTTAAGGAAAAGTAAGGAGGAAAAAAGGGAAAAAAAAGCAAGACGAATCGCGGGGAATTTTGAGGGGGAAGAAAACACGACGAAAGGGTCGAGTGAAGCGATTCAGCATAGCGGCAGGGGGGAAAGGAAATGGGGGGGAATGAGGGTCGCACCAAGTCCGCGCAAATGAAACACTGAAGAAAAGAAGGAAATTCCTTGCGGGGAAGCCAGTTCGATTGTGAAAAAAAAAAAAACCCCCAAGGTCGGGGGAAGGGGAGGACGAATATTAAGGGGAAAGTCGGAGATTGTGCCGGCCACTCGAAACCGCGCATAAAGTCACCTATTCTTGATCTAAGTCTTCCATTAAAAGGAAAGGGAGGGGATGTAAATCTGAGCGAGCAGAAAAACGGGCTACGTGCGAGGCGAGGGAGGGGGGGGTTCACTTCGGAGAGTATCAGGGGTTTGGAGTCCCAGCGGGAGCACAAACCAGTGAAGAAAAAGGTCAGGTTGTGAGAATCGCAACAAAGATTCTTGAGGAGGGGAAAGGGGATTCGCTGAGAAGGAGCGGGAAAGCGGGGGCGACTGTGACCCTTCACTTTTCGCCCCGATCCAGAATTGTCGCGTAAAACGGGGAGGGGGAAAAAGGCAGAAGCTGAAAAAACACAACGGAGGGGAATACGGGGGAAAATTAAAGGTGTTCCCTTGACGGACAATGGAAAAATGGACGAAAAAAATAGGACCCATGTGACTGATGCGAAAGACAAAGGCAAAGAGCGGAAATCTTAGGCGAATTCTCAAAACTTAACCTTACGGAAAGAGGCTCAGGAAGGAGGGGGTCCAGGAAGAAGGGGCAGGACTTGAGATCGAAGAGGAAAAAAAACCCAGAAAAGGTACGGGCGGCAAGAGTTTAGACGGAAATTTCAGCGTAGGGAACAGAAGAGACAAGTCAGGATTCTTGGAGGAAAAAGCAGGGAGAGATGCGCGTCTAGGTCTTGGGGGAGGAGATGGCCAAAAATGACGGAAATGCTTCATCTGGGACGATGAAGGAGGAGCGAGCCTGTGGTTCGCCAGGGGGGGGGGAGGAGGGATCAGGGAAAGACCATGAGCGATTGCTCTGTACAATGGAGGGGAAAGCACGGGGCGAGAAAAAAAGCAACAGAGGGAAAAAGGGAATTTTCCCAAGAGCTGCCTCGAATCGAGTCCTCGTGGATGTCCAGGAGGAGGACATCAAAAGAAACGGGAGGAATGTCTCTTGCCGGTTTTCAGGAATAAATACGATGCCGAAGAGAAAGACGCGAAGGAAGATTTTCAGAGAGGAAGAAGCCAAAGGGGGAGGAACGTTTTCCTGAAATTGGAGGAGGAAATAAAACTCCCTAGTGCGTGGGGGGGGGAAAGTCAATGAGGTTTCCTCGTCAGGGAAGGGTAAAAGTCCCTCCGGGGGAAAAGGAAGAGGGGGAATAAAATCTCGACTCTTGGAAACGAGGGCATGACTAAAAAGAAGAGGGGGATGAAAGTGGGGTGGAAGGGCCAAGCGATGTTTGGCATCCGAAAACGAAAAAAAACCGTAGGAAAAAAAAGGGAATCCCTGAGTGGTTCCCGCACGAGTCGAAGGAACGCAGCGAAGCCGCCGTTGAAAGATGCATTGGGGACCGGAGAACAAGGGGAAGGGGGAAAAAGACAGAGAAAATCAAAATGAGGGGGGGGAAGGGCAAGCGGCTTGGTGCAAGAAACCGGGCGCCAAGCCGCAAAAGGACGAATGTGTCTATTCGAGAAACCTGGGTATAAGAGGCAAGCTTTTGGTCTGTGGGTCAGAAGGGGGGGGGGGGGGATGAGAAAAAAAAAAAAGGGAGTAGAGGGAAGATAGAAGGACCCCCCCCAAAGGGGAGGGAAAAAGTGGGGGAAGGAAACTAAAACTTCCGCGATCATGCCACAATTTCAGGTGAAAGGGGGGGGAGGGAGGACACCGAAGGGAACATTTGTTTCAGGGGAAAAAAAGGAATGGAATGTATAGCGGGCAAGTCACGATTGTGCGCGTTGTGGAGGGGTCCAGAAAAAAGGGGGGAGATACACTTCAGAGGGCAGCAAAGTGGGGAGGAAAGTTAAAAAGAGACTGGAGATGCTTGTAAAGTACTGCCGGGAAAAGAGTGAAAGTGAAGGGTAGAGGAAGGGGTTTCGATTTTTCATTGAGGGGCTTGGCATTGGAACATCCCAAGAAAGCGAGAAAGGAGGACATACCCTCGTTGTCAAGAGGCTATGCTCACCTGGGGAGAAGAAGGGGCGGGTGGAAAAAGTAAAAGAGAGGAGATACGAGTCACCAAGAGGAAAAAAAAAAGCGGGGGGGACGTCGGGGGGCGCCAGGATGAACCCGGGCGGAGGGGAAAGTTATTGAATAAAAAGACTTAGGCGTGTCCTCTGGTGAGAAAGCAAGAGGGGGAGAACAGTCAAAAACAAGCAATCGCAGAGGGACCAGCCTATGGAAGGTGGGGGGGGGGGGGAGCCAGCGGTCCGGCTGTTGGGCGATTCGGGAGAGGGCTTGTGGAGGTGGGATCTGCAAAGGGACAACACTGGTAGTAAAAAAAGAGCGCAAACAAGGGGGGGGAGACTGATCGGGGTAAGAAAACCTACACATGGGAAGGGAGGAGGATTCAGAGTTGAATCTGACTACAGAGTAATATGGGGGACGGCAAAAAGACAGAGAGAAGGCTCCTCATCAACGAATGACGACCTTACTGAAAGGAGACATGAGGAGGAAAATCAGGGGAGATAAGTTAGAATAGGGAAGCATAAAAGGGGGCTCATGGGTTCGACTTAGTCGGAAGAGACCACGGGGATGGGACACTAATCTCACGCAAAACCCGTTACGGGAAGAGTTGAAAATCAGACTGATGAGAGGGAAGGTGTCCGTGCGCCGGGGCAAATCGGGGGGGGGGAAAAGTTGAAATGACCTTTTCTCCCCTAAGAATAAGTAAAAATTTAAAGAGGACCGATCTCTCTCAAAAAAAAAAAGGGAAAAAGGAATGTCGGGAACATTTCCCGTTGGGACGGACAAGGGATAGGGCGAAAAAAACACGCTAAAGGAAAAAACGGAACGCCAGGGGGCAAGCCCGGCGAAGGATAGAAAAAGACACCTAGGGGGAGAGGCTCAAAACAAGAGCCGTACTTTTCTGCCCTTCTGTGGGGGCAAAGGGGGAAATTCTGTATCGAGGGAGACGAAGTCGAAACCAATCCCGGGAAAAAAGGCCGCAACGATGAAATTGTGATCGCGCGGGGGAAAGGGGAACAGAATAAAAAACCTCGTCAGCATCGGATGATGATAGGGAAGCGCGGGGGTCGGGGGGCAATCTTCAAAAAATATGAAGGAAAAGACAAGGAGGAAACTTAATCAGAGAAGGGGTAGACACGGCTGGAGAGCAGAACTCAGTCAAAAAACCACGTGCGATTTGCTCTGTAATTGTTGAAGGGTGAGGAACCGAGTCCCCTCCAGATTGTGGAAGGAGAGGAAAGATCAAAAAAGCCGGACCGTTTTGTACGTGTGGAAGAGAGTGCATGCGGGGAGGAGGGAAGCGGAAAGTGCCTGGGGGTTTTCCGCACACTAGCGGCTTCCGAAGGCCAAACGATTTCGGGTGTGAAGGGAAAGCCGGGGGAATTTCGCCAAAGGGCACCCGGGAGAAGAAGTCAGGGAAGCTTTCGAATTTAACCCGTAAAGAAATACTAAGGCCGCCTCTCATTTTTAAAAATCGCAGAGGGAAAAAGGGGAAGAGAAAAAGGGAAAATCTGTGTCAGAGTCTAGTACTTCTATTTTTGGAAATTAGCGAGTGTCAACAGCCCGCGAACCCTGCGTGAATGAAACTTGAGAGCGGGAGGGGTTGCCCTCAAAGAAAAAATTCAGAATCGAGGAAGAGCCCTAGATGGGCAAAGGCAATTCGGATGCCGAAACGCAAGAAGGAGGTCTAAACGGCTAGTCCCCGGGAAAAGGGTCCCTAAAAAGATTGGAAAAATCCAACAACCCGAACTTACGGAAAGAGTATAAAAGTAGAACGGAAAAATTGGCAATAGAACTGGGTCTGGGGGGGGATGAGGGGATCTCTCACACAAGCAAAGGGGAGGGGGGGGGTAGGGAGATCCCCTAACACCGAGAGGTGTAGGTGGGTCATAACGGACTCGAATAAGAAAAGGAGGGGGGGAAGAGGGTTCTGGAGCCCTCCTTGAAACAATGTGGGTTGGTGAATGGTTCCCAACAAAGGGAGCTCATGTTAGGGCACAACGATGAGGTGGCGCGGTAGGAAGAAGACGTCAACTTTCATTTATACAAGGGGGCAAGGATGAAGAGAGAAACATATAGAGGGCAAAGGCAAAAGGGTATCAGAGAGGGTGGCTGGGCAAGGGGAGACCTTTGGGAAGGAAACACCCTCTTTGCAGTACCATGGGGGAAAAAAAAAACTCTAAGAACAGAAGTCTTTGGGCCCTGAGGGGGGAGGGGACTATGGGAGAGGACGCCCCTTCGGTGGGACCGTCCAAAGAGGGGGAAAAAAACAGGGCTCCCCATCTTACACGCCAAAAAAAAACTCCTGAGGGGAAAAAGGGAGGAGAGGCAAGACATGTACTTGGAGGGAGGAATGGGAAAAAAGTAAAAGGGCCGGCCGTGTTCTCAAGATGAGGAAAGGCTCTAGTGGAAAAGGAAAAGAGGCAATCGCATCAGCTGTCCAGAAAGGAAATACCTAGGGAAAAGAAAATAAGGGAAGGGAGTGAATCGAGGATGCAGAGAGTCGGGGGAGGGGAATCTTGTGGTGGGGGTTCGAAAAGGGTCCGCTCAAATCCTCAACAAGGGGACAGAGGAAAAACTGGGGGGTTCGAAGCATTGTGAAAAATAGAGGAAAAGGGAAAAAAACCTGGAATAAGGGCTTATAAGTCGAAGGGAGGTCTGACGCAAGTTGGGGACGAAAAAAGCAAAAGCTATCATCAGAAGATCTGGGAAAACTGAAAAAAGTTCCTATCGACTAAGAGGAGGGAGGGGGAAAAAATTGAATTTAAATAGTGAGAGAAATGGGCGCAAGAGGGGGGGTTAAGCGTCGGGAGTCAAATTTCCACATAGAGGGGGGGGAAAAAAATCCAGAGGGGAAAGGGAAGTGGGAGAAGTTTGATAATCTCAAAAAATCAAAGGGGAGGGGGGGGAATTGGGGCGCTAATGGGGCGCCGGCTTAAGACGTCGGACAGGGGGAAGAATGGAACTCAAAGGGGAGAACCATGGGGACTTTCACCTGGAAAACGGCAAAAGAAAGGAGCTCCGAAAAAAAGGAAGGGGCGGAATCCTGGCATTCCCTTCAAAAAGTCTACGAGTCAAATGCGGAAAAAGGCGCTCGGGGATGAAAAAAAAAAATAGCGCATCACCATGGACCGTCACAATCGTGCGTTCTCAAAACTGGAGGGGGGAAATCCCTCAAGTCGGATCGTGCTCAATATAGCCGTGAAATTCTTGGAGAAGAAAAGACCCGGAGGCAGTGTCGAGGAAGAAGGGAAAGGGTTCAGAAATCGCAGGGGGTATGGAAGAGGAGTAGAAGAGGAGTTGAGTCATGAGACAGAGGAAGAGGGGGCGGCTCTGGCTGTGGATGAACTTGAATTCGCTTAGGAGGAGTCAGCTGATCCTATTGAAAAAAAAGCACAAGTAACGAGCCTGTGGTGGAGACGTTGTTTCTTCTATAAGAGAAAAAAACAAAGAAGGGTTTTGCTATTTGAAGAAGAAAAGGGGGGCGGAGGGAGAGGCCTGGGGGGGAGGGAAAAAAAAAAGAAAAATTGACTCGGGCTTGCCTAAAAGAACGGAAAGGGATGTGCGGTGGGGGGGGGGGGAAAAAAGGATTGAAGACAACCTTCCATCGTCTGGAAAATCTATGAGGGTGGGGAGGGGACGGGTTGGAACTATCTGAGAAGAGATAGAAGAGAGGGAAGGGGAAACTGTTAGGAGGAAATCAATATCGGGTAACTTTGTCGGGCGACGAATTAAAAGAAGGGAGGAAAAGTTCGAAGTTTGGGGTCCTGCAAAGGGGGTAAACGACGCGCAGTAGAAAAGAGAAAAAGGGACAAGGAGGGCAGAATATGGAGGGTCAAAGGCGATGTTGAATAAAGAAAGCGTATTGGGGGAATAAGAAAGGGAGAAAAGAAACGCGACCCCCCTACTTAGGAGGGAGGGTAAGGGGGACAAGAAATCCTAGAAAGGGGAACGTCGTGAAGGAGTTTAACGGAATGTTAGGGGGGGGTTGGGGAGCGACAAAGCGCAAATGCCCGAGGGGTTTGAGGAAAAAAACTTCGACATCGAAAGGGGCTAAAAAATTGGAAAGAGGGGGAGATCACCAACCACTGACACGAAGAAATTGTGGGATGATTAGCGAAGCACAGGGTGAGAAAGGTCAAACATAAGGGGGCGGGTCGGGGAGATCCGAAAAAAAAAAAGGGGAAAGAAGAGAGCCAAGGAACGAAAAGGCTTTGTTCATTAATTGTCAGGCGGGAAGTGAAAAAAAAGAAAAAAAGGGGAAGTGGAGGGGTGGCATTGGCCCGCCGGGGAAAAATGGGGTGGAGGTTATTCCATGTACAGGGACTTGGGTGGGAGGACCCTTCAAAACTAAGGGGTGCCGGGTGTCAACGAAGAGAACGGAGAAGATACACTGCCAAAAAACGGTCGCTTGAACGACCAGGAGGGGGAGGACAGTTAACAAGAAGCAGAGGAATCTAAAGTAAGGCAAAAGAGGGGGGGGAATGGGTTGAAGTGATAATTGTTTTCCGGGAACAAAACTTGGGGGGGCAGGGGGGGGGGGGGGGAAACAAATAGAAAAGAATCTGAGGAAGACGGCTTTAGCAATTAAAGATTGGAAAGGGAGAGATGGGAAAAACACTGCGCTGCCAGGAAGTCTGTTGGGAAGGGGGTCCCAAAAACGCGACAGGGAGTAACGACACCACTTAAAAAGAGAGGGGGAGGGTAAAAGGGGGAGAATCCAGAACAGTGGAGCAATTGAGTATTCAAGAAAGAACTCGGGGCTCCGGGCCTATTAGGAGAAAGATGCGGAAATGAAGAATCGGAAAATCCATACTGGGGGAGGGGGAAAACCTGATGGAATTGGGTGGAAAGATAAAGGGACAAGACCCTAACTTAAACATCAGAGTTGAAGCATTCTTCAGGGTAGAGGGAGGGAGGGGGGAAATGAGGGGAAAAGAGGTTTCTGGTCTTGCACAAAAAGGGGAAATACGAAAAAGTTACACACAACCGTGACTGGGGGCAAGGGGGCGATGCAAAAGGAAAAAGGCGGAAAAGACGGATTGAAGTCTTCTCAAGAGGGGTCAGAGGGGGAATTAAGGGAAGGGCACGAACGCTCACGGCAAGCCCTAGCAGAGAAGATGGAAGTCTTGGGGAGTCAGTGTACACTTATTAAAGGTCCAAAAGAGGAAAGAGGGAGCGGGAAACTTTAAAAGGGACATCTGTTAGAAAAAAAGGACGCAGGATGTGTGACCTTCGGGCCAGGGAGAGATTGGGACACTAAAATTCATAGGGGGGGGAAAAAAAAGGTAAGGATTACGGGAGGGGGGGGGGAGAAAGGCAGGGAGGGGAAGTAGGAGGTCGCTCCGTGGGAGGAACTGGGAAATGTGTTACGCATGGGGGGCTTGGGCGGAGAAACTCTCAGGAAGAAAAGGCAAAACGGCAACGGG
>Ga0179593_1705365_pt1 | contig 10917 bp, 17 predicted proteins | sample CZODoug2_1_08_16_FD_185931 | JGI IMG/M metagenome (GOLD analysis project Ga0179593, IMG submission 185931) | Vadose zone soil fungal communities from Angelo Coast Range Reserve, California, USA - CZODoug2_1_08_16fungal (PacBio error correction) | ecosystem: Environmental > Terrestrial > Soil >...
AGGCTCTCTCAGGGGGCAAACGGCTCCTGAAAAGGTCTTCCTCAACGCGGCCAAGGAAGAGGGATAAAAAAACGACTTGGGAGGTCTGAGGGAAAGATTAAAGGAACCAGTCGCACTGGAGTGGCGCTCTAACGAAGACATCATGATCCTAAAAAGAGCAGGATCTAAGAGCAACAAAAAAACTGGATTAAAAAAAGCTTGAAGAAAATTAAGGAAGAAGAGCCGTCGAGGAAGACACCCACCAAAACAAGCCTGCACGTCCTCGGTGAAGGACAAAAGTAAAAAAGACGCAAAAAAAGAGGAGCCAAGAATTTTGAAAAAAGAAAAACAGGGTTAAAAAAGGTCCGCTCGCATCGAATCAACTTCGCGTTGCTCTACCGAGACGAGAAAGGGGCAGGGGAGGGAGGGGAAAAGGGGAAAAAAGCTCAGTCAGAAAAAGTTTGAAAAAACACAGGGGTCCGGCGAAATGAAACCGCTCTAGACAGGCCATCAAATTTTTGGTGAGAAGGGGGAGGGGACCATCGCGCGGAAAAGGGGAAAAGGATCAAAGGGAGGGATTCATCAAAAGCTTCAAAAGGACGGCGGCCATTGGAGTGCGAGGGAACAGCACTCTACACGTCGCCCAGAGGGATGTCGGAAAGAGAAAAAAAAGCAGAGGAAAAAAAAGCTTGCTAAAAGAGTGTTTAAAAAAGAGCATAGCTCAGTGGGGGCAGACGAACCTCAGAATAGAAAAAATAACGCGTCTGCGTCCTAGTGAAGGGGAGAACCGTTTAAAAGGGAAAAGTTGAAAAAGGGAAACTTAGGAAGGAGTTAGCGGGAGACATCCGCGCGCGGACCAACGTACTCCAAAAAAAGGGGTGAGTCTGGCATATCGAAAGGGGGCAGGACATAGCTAAAAGGGGGGCTTAGAAGAATGACCGAAAAAGGAAAATCATTTAAAAGAGAAAAGATTCGCGAAACGGACAAAGGGTAAGAGTGCCGACGCGCGATTTCGAGCGACCAAGAATAGAGACTCGTGGGGAAAGGGGGAAAGCCGGAGAAGAAGAGCGTGTCTTACAGGGGAAGGGGGGGAAAAGCCTGGAAAAAAAAGTGTTCTCATAGCGCGGAAAGCCAGCAAAGACGGTGACCCAGAACCGGAATATTCCGGTGATTGGCCAACAGCCGGGGGGAAAGGGGGAAAAGGTTCGAGCTTCGGGAGAAGAAACTTCAATCGGGAGGAAACAAGGAGCTCTACTAGGAATGTGTACGGGGGGCCAATCGGTCCCCGGCTAACTCAAAGAGAAAAAAGTGGTCTTGAGTGCCCTCACTCATGGGGAGAACGAAAAAGCTGCCGGTCGTCAAAGGAGAAGTGAGGCGCAGTTGAAATTCTTGAAAAAAAGCACCAGGGGGGGAGGAAACCTTTCGGTAGAGTGCCGGACCTAGGAGGGGCATGCCGACAACAAAAAGAAAACCTGGTCTTCGAAAGAGAGAAGAGCTGTGAGGGGGGAGAATCTCTCAAAAAAAGGAAAAGAGAGATGGGAGCGAACTCGAAGGGACAAAGAAGCACGCTAGGGACAATGGTACCAGGAGCGTCCACGGTTGGGGGGGAAGGCGGAAGATGCAACTGACAATCTCCCCGTTTTGCTGAGAAAAAAAAACGTATTGGAACCGGCGCCCAGAGGGCGCCTCACAGACAAACAAGTGCACCGGCGACCCGCAGATTGGGAAAAGACTGGTGGGGATCACGAAGGGGGAGTTGCAAAAAAAAGTCGTCAAGAAAGAAAATAGATACGATTACATCCAAAAACACCACGGTAATGGACGGGGGGGAAGGACCCGATTGCCGGAAAAGGTTCTGTTGCCAAAAAACCGGAGATCTCAAAAAAAAAAAAAAGGACTACCAGGAAAAGATTCCGGGGGGCCTTTAACCAGCGTCCAGAGTTGGTCCACTCTCTGCAAAAAACAGGCATCCTGTTGTGAAGAAAGGCCTAAGGAACTTCCTGCGAAAAAAGGAACCTTCGGGGGAAAACCTTGTTCGCGGACGAGTCAGAGCAGCTGAGGATCTCCTCAATTGGGGGGGAATCGACAAGGAAAAAGGGCTCGTAGGGAGGGTAGACATTAATCATAAGGTGAAGGAGACAGTCCGGCATTGCATTCATGCATTCACAAATAAAGTCCTGTTTAGTGAGAGGGAACCCGGAGGAGATCTGCAACATAATAAAAAAAAAGTGGACCAAGGGCGCGTGGTTCGAAGATCAATGGTGCACCCGTCCGCTCAGAAGAGGACACGGCAATTTTCAAGAAGTTAGCAAAAAAAGCAGGCAGGGAAGAGGCCGTCGGATTGAGTCTAGGATCAGATGTCCTAAAAAAGTCGGGGAAGAAAAAAGGGAGGGGATCAAGGCTCTTTAGATTTAGGTTTAAGAAAGACTTTCGAGTTCGTCTGTGAAGAAAGGACAGGAGACTGCGAAAAACTCTAGAGAAAAGTTCTAATCCTTTTAAACTCCGGGGGAGGCTTTCTTTGCCGATTAAATCCGGAACATGGTATGGGTATCGCACACACAGGGGGAATTGCTTGGAAAGAGGAAAGTTTCGGGAAAAAAGGAAAAAGTTGTCAGAAAAATGTTCGTGGTGACGGAGACAGTTTATGCCCGAATTGTACTCGCCTTCAAGGAGAGGGGGAAATGCGGTATCTAAGAAGTCTTTGGAGACTATAGAGGGCGAGACAAAGGAGGAAAAAAGGGTCGTTCCTCACAGCGTCCATCGGAAAAAAAGGAGAGTGGACTCCAAGGCATAGACTGGGAAAAGGAAAACTGTGTGGGGGGGGGAATCGAAAAAAGCAGAAGAAATCATTGTCTCGAAGAGATTCTCACAACAACAACGGAAAGAGAGATCCTGAAAAAAAAAGGCAGGAGGCGGAAGAAGGTTCCTGGAAAAGCAACCACCGACAGTAAGAGGTCCCGGTCTACACTAAAAAAAAAGAAGCAGAAAGGAATTTGGCGGAAAGATTTTTATTAAAGACCTGACGAAGAGGGATAAGGAAAGTAGGAAAAGAAGAAAATGAAGGGAAATCAGGTAAACAGTCCGAGACAGATCGGCCGGTTATACATTCGGGTAAAAAGGCCGTGGAACCCGATCACCTCCAACGACGCTTGGGGAGGAAAAAAAAAAGGTCCAAGGAAAAGACAACCAGGGAAAAAACACTCCTTCATCAAAGGTGTCGGTAAGTCCATGTTGGGTACCTCGTACGTTTAAGGAAAAAAGTCGGACAGAAATCCGTGCGCAGAAGGCGGCACGGAAGGTTTGAACAAAAAAAAGCGTCTTGCTAGATCTTCAAACGGCGCCTCCCTAAAGAGGGGTGACCAGCCCAACGTCTATCACTAAAGGAATTGACTCCACAGCAAAAAGGGAAAAAAACCTGCCCTAAAGAATTTACAGCCTCTTGCGGAATCCATATCTGAACTTCCCAGTCATGCTCACCAGGTGGCATGACCAGAAAGACGAGTCTGAGAGAAACAGCCGAAGAGGGGCCTTCGGGAAAGCGGGTGATTTTGGATCGGGGAGACGGCTCGGCCCGACAAAAGGAGTGGGCCGGTGACGGAAGGGAACGACTACCGAAGAACAGGTCTTGAATGGTCAAAAACTTAGAAAGAAAGGAAGGTTTCCGTCCTGGAACGGGCGAGCGAGCAGAAGCCGTTTTCGCCGAAAGAAAAACAAAGGGGGAAACCCCCAAAAGAAAAAGAAACGCCGAGGGGACCCGGAATGGGGAAAAAAAGAAAGGTTTTGGGAGAGGATAATAGCGCCAACCCAACTTGGGGTCACCGCGAAAAGCCGGATCTTCGGGAAGGGAGAAAGAATATGAGAACTGAAAAGGTCATGGAAAAGGGGAAACATAAAAAAGGAAACAAAATCTTGCGGGCATCCACAGAGATCATTGGGGGCCAATCGTTCCTAGGGAAAGGGAAGGAAAAGGCAGCGCGAAGGAAGGCCCTCAAGAGAAGAGAACGCACGCAAGAAAATTTCAGGAAAAAAAAAAGGGGGGAGGGGCTCAGGTTTCTTGTGATCCTCGAGAGAACACGTGCCGCCCGTTCTTATCGCTAAAAGGAGTGACCTGGAATTGTCAAAAAAAAGGAAAGACAAGAAAGAAAAATTGGGAACGGAGGTCGGGGTCAGAAGAAATTTTCGGGAGGTTTGTTTTCTTTAAAGACTCAAACCACAACACGGAGGAGAGGAAAGATATCAGGCCAAAACAAAAAAAAAAGACAGACAACTTCTCGCAATTCTCTGGAACAGCAATCTCAGCAAGCAGGGAAGAAACAGTAGAGGGCCGGCACCGGGGGGGAAAAGGGGGGGGAAAAAAGGGGGGGGGGGGAGAGGCTCTGCCTCCAGGGAAATAAAAAAAAAGATCCAAAAACCTAAAAAAAAAGCTTTTGTGGGCGTGGAAATGCAAGGAAAACGTCAGCTTTGAAGGAAAAAAGAGCGTGAAAGGGGGCCGGTAAAAGACTCATGAAAAGAACGGAGAGGGTCCGGTCCTTTTTTGTGACAATTAACGACAGAATCAACTGCAGGGGAGGCAAGGGATAAAAAAGCACGAGTTTTTGGGCGATCTTTGAAAAGGAGTCGATGGATTTTTACCATGAACCAAGGCATCCTGTGTGCGAAAAGGGAAAAGGCCTGGGGACGAAAAGAAAGAAATGCAAGAAAAAAAAAGAAGTTCGGACGAAAGGAAGACTTTTCGCTTTGGAGGGAATACCACGCCTAGGGGAAAGACGGAAAAGGCCAAAGCGCTGAAAAATTTCTAAGGGAAAAAAGGCAGAAGGAACTAACGGGGAGAAAAATCACGGAACCTGCAATCTCATGAAGGTGCTACCGATAGAAAACTCCCCGAGGGAAAAAAAAAAAGAAAGCTTTAAGGACTCAAAGCCTTTTAAAGAACCAGACGGCAAAAAAAAAACGCAAACACTACGGAAAAAAGGGGAGGGGGAAGGGGAAAGGGAGCAAGAACGGTAGGCAACTAATATCTCACAAAAACTTATCTATCTGCTCATGGAGGCCCCGAAATTGGAAAAAAGGGAAAACGTCGGGAGAAAAAAAGAGGGCGCCCCGCGTAGGCAGAAAAAAAAAGGAGCAGAAGAAGCTGGGAAAAGACCCAACTGCAATTCGAAGGGAAGAAAATCCGGTAAGCGCCCGGAAGGGCACGGCGTTAGGGGGAATACAAAGATGGCAAAGAACCACAAGGGTTTGAGAGCATCGCGCGGGCATTGTCGGAAACGGGGGGTCAGGTAAAACCAGAGGATGTACTGCAACCGCTGGTGCCAAAAGCCCGGGGAAACCACTAATCGGGACTATCTGTATCGAAAGAAGTCCAAGACTTTGGGGGAAGAGGAATCTTCGGTAACCTGGAAAAAAGGGGAAAGAACATTTAAGACTCAAACAAAAAAAAAAAAGGTCGCCCACCTTCAGGGGAGTCTTCGTGTACGGCTGAAAGGGGGGATGAAACGTCGGAAAAAACAGAGAATTTCGAAGAAGGGGGTCTGGGTGGGGGGTTCCGTAAAGAGAAATCACTCTTAGCTTTCTGGCGAGACCAACCACCACGAGGGGGGGACATCTCCTCCGCATGATGAAGGATTCTATCAATATCCGGCAACCAAAAAAAGGGGAAAAAAAGCAAAGCTAAAGACCTCAGTAAAATTTTCGAAGCCTCTTTTCCTCGGTGAAGTCCTTCTCTACCGAAGGAAAAAAAGGAAAAACAGAAGAGGGAGGAAATGGAATAAGGAGTCATAGGGGTTCGTGACAAAAAGGCCTGGCACCAAACGTGAGTGAAACTCCAACGCGCGGTTTGAAGGAAAAAGGGAAGTCGGGATAAGCCGGGAGATCAGAGTGACAGCACAGCTGCCCTAGTATAAAAAAAGTAGGCATACAAATCGTCAAGGGAACGTGCACGTCATCAGAAAAGGAGAAAAGGTGTGAAGAATCTGATGAGGGGAAAGGAATTCCGCTGCCCTCATTTAAACCTACCAAAAGGGATGTCGGAGACCTCTAAAAAAAGAGCCGCGGGGTCGAAAAAAAATGAACCCGCAAAGATAAAGGAGAAAGCCTCATAGAGGGAGGGACTCTCGCGAGAACATCGTGGCAGGGGGAAGTCCAATCGCTGAAGGACAACTGCTCAGGAAAGTTCAAGGAAGGGATGCTCGGGTGCCAGCTGGCTGCGAACATCGACTTGGGACCCAAAGGCCTTCGGTGAAACCTGTTGAGAAAAAAAAGAGGGGAAAAGGGGGGTAAAAGGACAGAGAAGACAAGAAATTTCAGGGGGGGAAAAAGAAACTGCCCGGGGGAACAATCCGGGCCTGCAGGACAAGGAAGGGGACTACCTGCGCAAAAAAAGTTACGGCATAAATTAAAGCGCGGCAGGAAGGGAGATCGACCAAAAAAAAATCTCAGGGAAAAAAGAAAACGTGCAGCAAAAGCAATGGCAGAAACACTGCTGCCGGTGGGGGGGAAAAAAGAGCATGAAACAAGGAGCCAGCCACGTCGAAAAAAAAAATAGGGGGGACAACAGAGGCGGGAAATGTGCAAAGTGGTTGCCAAACGGAGGGGTGGCCAAGGGACGGCTTTCAACATAAAAGGGGAACCACAGAACGTCAACGGGCAGGAAAATACAAAAGGGGAAATGAAGAGGTCGGAAAGGGAGGGAAAAAAAAAAACTCCACGAAGACTGAAAAGAGCGGTGAAACAAGCTGGGAAATGCCCCAGCTGATACTTGAAGCGGGCTTGTGAGCGAAACAAAAAACCGGAGGGAAACTCAAGGAAAAGGAGGGAGCTAATCGGGATATGGGAAAGGGGCCGAAAAGAAACCTAGAAAGGAGGACATCAGTTTTGCAGTCGGGGGGGAAGGGGAGGATGATATCTCACGGGAAGGGAACAGAAGAGATTACTAAAGCACTAAACGAAGGCACAAAAGACCGCTCACTGGAGGTCCCCGTTGGAAACTGACCCGTCGTCAACAGACTGTTTCGTAGCGGATAAAAGAAAAAGTGGAGAAAAAAGGATACGGCCAGCATTGCCCGCGAAAAAAAGGCGCACGATAAGAAAGAAAGGTCAAGGAACCGGAAACGCATCCCCGACAATGGCACAGCGAGGAAAAAAGATTGGACGTTCAAAAGTCCATTGGGAGAGGTAGAGATCCTTGGGGGGAAGGGGGGAAAGTGCATTCAAGAAAAGAAGACAAGAAAAACTCACCAAGAAAAAACGATCCATCTTGGTGGAAGATTCTCCTGTTGGACAGAGGGCCAGAGGGGGCGGGTGGAAAAGCTATGCGAACACCAACACCGGACAATCGCAAGGGAAGGCTTTGGGGAAGGAGGGGGGACCCGGTGGCGAAAAATAAAATGCTGAAGGTCGAAGAATCGCCGCGAGGGGGGGTAACGAAAGTATCAGAAGATCATAAGTTAACGCAGAGGACAGGCATTACTGACGGAAGGTAACTATTCAAACTGAAAGTACAGACCAAGGAGCTTCCAAAAAAAAAAAGGGTCACCGAAAGGGAAATGGGGTGGAAATAGGAAGGCTGGTCGCAGAGCCCCGCAAAGGGAAAACCTCCCAACAGGAAGTCGGAAAAGATGACGGAAAAACGTGCGGAACTTACCTTCAATCATCTTGAGAATAAAAGAGATTCAAACGACGCAGGTGAGGAAGAAGGCTCTGCGAGCCCCGCTGAGGAGTCCTTACCCGACAGGTGCGGTGAAATTAGGACGATGCCAAACGAGAGCCGGAAAAAAAAAAAAGTCGAAGGAAGGGAAGCGCGAAGGAAGAAAATTCTGGGACCAGCGACCCGGCAAAAGTCACATCACTAGGAAAATCAAAAAATGGGGGAAATTACCGCCTTCAAGGATGCTGGAGAATTTCAGTAAAAAAAGGGGGGGATGGGAGGCCTCGGGGTGGCAAAAGGAGGTCAAAACACGATAAACCTGCCTATAGAGGAAAGGCGTTATCGGGGAAGACCGAAGAGGTTTTGGGGGACAATATAAGGGCAATAGTCTAAATACAGGGTGAAATAAACATCTGGGGAAGCCCATCGTCGTAGGTGGCAGGGGTGGGGCCAGAGTTGAATCGGGATGACGTAGGAATGGTGGTCTAAGGACGAAGAAGATATGGAGCGCTCAGATCAAGAAAAAAAAAAACAAAAAACTGGAAGGACGAGAGAAAGGGAGGGATAGAATTGAGAGGAAACTTAGAAAACATCCAGGATCAAATCTCATTCAGGACGGACTCACCAAAAACGGGAAGAAGGTGGCGAGAAGGGAAGCGGTTTAGGGGAAAAAAAAAGGCTCTTATTACAATCAACTGGCCCTTCGGCCCTTCTCAAAAAGAAAGGATACAGAGCAGGCCGGAACCCAGAATGGGCAAGAATTCGGAAGAAAACGTGAAAGACCCCGGGAGACATTAAAAAGAGGAACTCATTCATCAATGTGGTGTGAAGAGTGGGGGGCCATCTCAGTGGAGAAGACGTTAGGAAAGCCCTTCATAGGGCAGCCGGGTGGGAAAGTGGCTCATGAAGGAGGAGGGATTACCGAGAGAAGAGGCACCGAGAAGTTCTTAGGGAAAAGAGACCAGTTTTCTCCAAAGGGAAAAAACATCAACCAGTTAGGGGTAGAACTTCCTAAAAGGAAGGCGTGGGAAAGGAGAGATCAATCTCGTGAGGACTTCAGAACTCTCTGCGGCAAGACCAGTCAGTGACCTTTTCCGTTAAATGACCATTGCAAAGTGCAAGGTAGAATTGAAACCAGCTGGAGCTGTTGAGAGAAAGCTACGATCAGGAGATTCGTGGAGCTGGAACGAGGGTTGATCTCTTCGTAAAATGCAGGGCCTGGTGGTGTTCCCGTGCACGGCGCGGAAATAAGGAGGAAGGCCGTAGAGAACCTGCAGGGAGAAAGAACCTCTGAGGAAGAAGCGAAGAAAGTTGAGGGGGCGTTTCAGGTCTGAAATAGGCGAGCGCAAAGCAACTCATCTGGCAGGGCGAAAAAAAAGTAAAACGCCGAGACAGATCAGCCCGCCTGAAGAGGGGCAAAAATAGGAGTGTTGAAAAAACCTCGAAGGAAAAAAACGCGTGTAAAAGTCGTTAACCTTGCCAAAGAAGATCGGTAAAGCCCCGCAGCTGGGGAAAAGGGAAGGATGTCCAAGAAAAAGAAAAGTGGGAAAAAAAAAAACCAGGAGAAAAAAACATGGAGGGTCCAATCTGTTAAAAAACCGACTTGGGCGCAGGAATGTGAAGAAGAAAAATGACGGGAGGGGCCTAACGAAAAGAAAATCCGGTAGGGGGAAAAGATCAGGGTGGGAAGGCTTGACGGAGAGGGGCTTCTTCCACTTCAAGGACGCCGTTTCTTGAGCTGCCAACTGCAGGGGGAAAAAGAGGCTAATGGAAAGGGACAAAAAAACGGGGGGTCCGAAGGAAAAAAAAACAAAAAAAAAAAAAAAAACGAAAAAAGAAAACAAAAAAAAAAAAAAAAAAACGCAACCACACGAAGAGAGAAAGTAGAAAGAAAGGAAACAAAAACAAAAACCAATCCAAACCAAGGCCCACCCACCCCAAAACCACAAAAAAAGAAGAGACGACAAAAAAACCAACCAATAAAACCCGACCAAAGAAAACCAAAAGAAAAACTCCACCCCAAACACACAACCAAACCAAACAAAAAACCCCAACAACCAAAAAAGAAAAATTCTTCTTCATCGTTGAGGGTCCTTATCTAAATAAAAAAATTCTATTGAGATGAGGAAAAAGAAGAAAAAAGATTCACCAAAGCACTACTCAGGGAGAGAAAGAACCAAGGATTCCATTCGCAAGAAAAATCAAAGCTTTGGCAACTTCGGCAAGGAGAAGGGGCTTCGAAGAAGGGGCCAGCAGTTTTGCCGCTAAAATTCAGAAAAAAAGTTGGTCAGCCGTCCTTCACCGAGAAACGAAAGGGGTCACAACAGGAACGAAAAACAAAGCTCTTGAGCCGTTACCTATGGAAAAAAACCCTCGAGTTCTAGTGAGGGGATGCGGAAAAGTTGCACTCCGAGATAAATCGAACACTGCCTTAGGAACCAAAAAAAGGAGGGGGGGCAATGTACCGAGGGGGTTGAGGAAAAGGTCAAAGAAAAAAAAAGCCTTGTGGAGAATCTCCATTCCCTGAACATGGGACAAAGGAAGAAACTTAGAATTAGGGACGGGAGATCTTCGGAAGGGGGGAGGCGGAAAAAGGAGGAGTATCTCGTCACGCCGGAGAAAGAGGACGGCAAGTGCAGCATTCTTCTCGCAAATGCTCATGATAGGGAGAAAAAAGGAAAAAAGTGAGTTAGGGACAAGAGAAGGAAGGGGGAAAGGCCTAAGATGGAAAAAGGAATTATCTTCAAAGAAAGAAGATAATGCAGTGGGGACCGGGTCAGATGCGTCAACAGAAGGGAGGGCACGTCCGCGCAGCAAACCGGAAATGGTAAAAAAGCACTGTATGGGATTCTGGCAGGGATCTGCTCGATATATCAAGGAAATGAAAAGATTGCCTGCATGGAGAAACCGTTCTAAGGTCTGGGGGAAATCTCCCCCGAAAGGGAGGGGAGAGCGTCTGGAGATTAGGCAAATCTCGCCCACGGGGGGGGCACACCTTTCGAACCGGGAAAAAGCCGATTAAAGTGAGGAATTGTGTAAAGAGAACAAAGAAGAAAAAAAAGGAAAAAAGCACACATTATAGCACGGAAGGAGTCAGAAAGATTCAAAACCGCGCGTGGGCAGGTGAGGTACGCTGGGAAAAAAAGAGTGAAGCCAGGATACAACCTGAAGAAATGCGTGGCGACGCTGGAAGAAGACTATATCGATGCCGATCTGCGTAAAAAGTAAGTCAAAACGAGGAGTGCCTCCAACAGAGGAGAAAAAGAGAAGAAAACTTCAAATCCTTGGAGGGA
>Ga0179593_1773745_pt1 | contig 10917 bp, 14 predicted proteins | sample CZODoug2_1_08_16_FD_185931 | JGI IMG/M metagenome (GOLD analysis project Ga0179593, IMG submission 185931) | Vadose zone soil fungal communities from Angelo Coast Range Reserve, California, USA - CZODoug2_1_08_16fungal (PacBio error correction) | ecosystem: Environmental > Terrestrial > Soil >...
ATCTGTCTCTCGACGACCGGGTCGTCGAAGCCGTCCTGCGCGTCGCCCGGGGCTCCCCATCTTTTTCGCCCGGTTCCTGCCGGGCACGAACTCCCGACCCGCAGCGCCTCTCCTCCTCGGCGCGTTCGGGGATGGGCCATTGGGGCCGGGCCGACCTGTTCTCATCGGCGCTGGCCAGCCTGAACCTCCTGACCGACGCGGGCCCTCCGAGCGCGCCGTCCTGCTCAGCGTGGAGGATGCGCAGTCGGCTCACGCTCATGCGGATGTCCTGGCCTTCATCGCCCGCCGTGGAGTCGGATTCCCCTCGTGGTGCTGTTCTGGCCTGTAGGAAGGACGAGAGCGGCCTCGATGACGCCGGGCTGCCGGACATCCGCCTCGAAGGACTGGCTCAGATCGGCGCGGCCGGCCTCCTGCTCTAGCGGGCATCTCCAGGTTCTCGCCCTGCCGGCTTCGGGAGCAGCTGCTCGATCAGGCGGCGGAAATCCGCTTGTCGCTGGGCGAGGTTGCCGTTGACGTCGGTCCCGCTCAACTATAGCCGCGGAACGAGGAGGGTTGGTCCGGTGCACTCGTCCTCTGGCGAGCCCCGACTGTTTGGGGAGGTCAGTTGCGTTCGCCGCCCGTTCTAGGGGTCGTCTCCGAACTCCCCACCGCACCTGCGGACGGCGTTACTGGTGGCCCTGCGCCGACTCGGATCGCAACCGAGGTTCGCCGCCACTGCGAGCGCGACCCGATCGACTATGGGTGGCCTGTATCGAAGAAGCGGGCGGAGGGGCTCGCGGCCCGGCCTGATCGAGTCGACGAGCCCTCACCTGCGGTTCCGTCTCGGTTCCCATGGTCGGGCGTTCCATCTTTCCAGGCGTCCACCGCCAACCGCACTCCCTGGCCGCGGCCCAAGGTCCGAACTAGACCCCGACGGGGGTGCCGCTCCTGCATCATTTCCGGGGAGAAGGACCACACAGTCCGTGGGCCATCGCCAAGGCCTCCTACCAGCATCAACTCCGCAACGACGCCGTGCCGAGATCGTCGCACTGCCCGTCGATGGCATTCCCTCACCATCGACCACGATTGGCTGGAGGTGCGCTGACCACCGCCTCGGCTTCGTGCAACATCGCGCACTCCCCCTGAAAAGGACTCCTCAATGACGCTCGCCCCGAAATGGCTCTTCTCACCCCCTTCCTCCATCGGTTCGACCGGGAGACACTGGCCGCCTGCATCGACGCCTGCTTCGACGCGTCATCCTTTACCGCCTGTGCCGACGGCCTTCCGCGGCGAAGACGACGTGGCCTTCCTGCGCCGCGTTACCACCACCTACCTCGCCGACTTCGGCACGTCGACTGGCGATCCTGTCCCGCCCCAGTTCGAGTACTACGCCACCCTCACCCGGCCATCTGGATTCCTCCGCCTGCCTGCCGGCAGTGGCCGAGGAGTGCGGACGCACACGCCCAACACCACGAGACCTGTCCGCATGTCTGCGCGGAGGCCTGCGGCGCTTGCGAAGCGGCCTGCGACGCTCCCTGGCCGCGTGACGCCAGGCGTCTCTTGTTGACGCTCAACCGTGGCGGCCCGCCGCGCCGGGCGGAATACGCCCGCATCCGCGACCGGGGTAGGACCCCTTAGACTCTCGTGGCGACCCCTATCGAGCCGCCCGGGATCCCATCGCGTCGCCGACCTGCTTGATGACGCCGGCGACGCTTGTGGGTCTGCTACACGAGATTTTGCGTGGCCTGCCCGCACTTCCGGACCTGGTTGCAACCTAGGGCCGCGCTCGCGATGTTGGCGCGCTGAGCCGCGGTGGGAACTCATCCGTCCTAGGTGGTGACGAGGTACCGCTCGTCTTCACTCGCCAAGCGGGTTCCGAATGAACCACTCATGGCTGGCGACGGCCCCCACTGGACCCCTGGAGTCGGCCATGAACGCGGCCAGTTCGGCGCGACTCCGCGGCGAACGGGGGCGCAACTTCTCCGTTCGAAACAGGAAGCCCCGGTCCTTCCTGCCGGCAGGATCGGCGGCACCGGGGCGCCGGGAGGGGGGTCGCTTAGCGTGTTGACCGACTCGCCTTGTCCGGTGCGAAGGCTGCGCTGTAGACAGCGTCCGCGAACCATGGGTGGTTGACCGGCCCGGTGAGACGGCTCCGCCGTAGGAGTGGCCGACTCGGATCCCCGTTCGTCGTGGGCTCGGATGACCTGCTTGTTATTCGGCGCACGTCGTTCCCTCAAGCGACAAGTCCGTGTTCTGGACGACGCCGACGTTGAAGCCGGCCCCTTCCGCAGGAGTGGTTTTATAACCTCTTTGCCACCGAACCGTTCGACGAACCCGCCGTGTGACCAGGACGCCGCGGCGTGCCTTGTCGATCTTGTGTTCAAATCTGATCTCCTGTTCCTACTCCTGAGAGTGCGTGAGTCAGGCCCGGAACATTCACCCCCGGCCGCCCTGTTTGCAGCCCCCGGGTGTCGGCTGCTTAAGATTTTTGTGAGTGACAACAAATGAGCTCAGCGAGCAGCGAGGCCGTCGTCCGGCGACACCCGAAGAGGTGCAGATACAAAGTGAACTTCGAGCTGTTCGAGGAGCATTGCTGGCCACTCGGAAGGAAATACGCGCGCAGGGAAGTTTCGCGCGTGATCAATCCTGTTGATCACGTCCTACGCTCGGACGCGCGGTCGCCAGAATCAAATGATGCCCACCGCTCGGAGCCTCTGTGCTCCAATCGTGTTATGACTTCGTCCACATTAATTTGTATCACCATCACAAATCCGCCCTAACTCACGATTATGATCCCCGGTAGGGAACGGGCTTGGTGCTCAGCTCTTCCTCTTATCTTCCATCCACCTTTTTCAAAAGCGATAACGACTGCGGGTCTTTTGAACGTGTCCGGTTGTACTGGCCTCATGGTTCGGCACGCCCTTTTTGCGCCAGCACTTCAGACGGTTCCATCGTCGCTTCGTCGCGGTGGCATTGCGCGCACGTTCGAATCGATTTGTTGGATCGTCACCACCGGTGCATTAATGCGGATTCCTTCGTAACAATGCAATTCCATACGCTTGGATCGACAGTACATTTTTACGAGGGTCGGCCGGCGTCCGCTTATACAGATAGACATCAACAGCGATGTGAGACGCTCTTGACCGTGCCGGGTCCGAGCACCGCAAGTCAGCGGTGCGGCATGTCTCGACTTTGCCGCCCAAACGTCACGGTATCCGTCGGCAATCGCGGCCCATCCCAGCGGGCCATTTGCTGTGGCCGAGCCTATCACTTCCTGCGCCTCAATGGATGTCGGCGGAGCGCAATCGTTTTGCCGTTTTTAAACGAGTTCGGTACTTCAATGCCGAGCGTGGTTTTTCCCCGCGAATCCGTTCAATTAAATTGATTCCGCCTGCGCGCCACGGCAACAATCTTCCGGCAATCCGATATCCGCCCGCTGTACTTGATGCCCTCCCGCTTCCGGTTGACCTCAAGGTGGTCTACGTACCGTGGGCCTGGATTGATCTGCGTTCCGACGCGCCTTGTACAGTCGAATTCCAGGTCACGTTTCTTCATCGCCCGCGCCACACTGGTCTTCTTCCCTTCCAGTCCAGCTTTTGCGAAGTTCCCCTCTCGCAGCCAAATTGATCGGCGGCAATTCTGTAATTTGTATTGGTCTTGGCGATTTTCGCGTCGGAAGATTTCTTCGCGGTTTTTCCGCTTTCTTCTCCTGATTCAGAACCGGATGGGCGCTTTGTACGTTGCGGGCCTTTTTCGGCGTCGCCGCAGCGTAGCTCGGAGGTGCCGACGGAAAATAGCGCTTTCATCAAACTCCGGCAACATGATGGTTTGCTGCGCTTCGTGTGAAATGTCGCAGCTTTGCCTACTGGCTTTTTGCCTTCCTTCCAGACGATTTGCCTCTACTGCGCGCCGCCGCAATCTGTCCTGCTGCTCGCGACACCCGGCTATGCCAGTCATGCGCAATCTGCCTGTGCTTTTGAAGATCCCAGCTTCCCTACCGTCTCCCACCGGACCCCCGCGCGGCCATCCCCATGGCGTGTGATCTCCGAACGAAAGCTGTCGTCAAGAACGTTGGCGCTCACCAGCAAATTGCCATGGAACTATTACGCGCCCCCACTCTCGTTATCGCCCGCCATAAGAGCCGCTCGCAGTCAGCGCGGTCCCCACATCCGCCGCTGGCACCGCGCCGCGACCTCCGGAAGGGGACCGATCGCCAATAGCGGAGGAAGCGACACAGCCAACAATCCATATCCAAAGCAAATGGCTTTTTTTGCGACTGTTCCACGTTGTTTGCTGCGAAGCCATTTAGCCCGACCAGAACCACGGCCAGTGGTAACAGAAATGCCGAATCCCCAATGCCTGGAACTAGATCCGCACTTGTGGTGTCGCCAACGGGTGTCCATTAGTTGTGTGCAGGTGCTCATCGCGCTACTCTGCTGAAACGCTGATGATCTGTCGGCGGCGCCAGGAGGTGATAGCCGCGGCGCCGAGCAAAATCGCCAGCGTAAGCACAAAATCAATCAAGCTCATTGAGCCGCTTGTTGCCGGTAGTGTTTCCGAAAACGCCCAATATCTCCTCAGCTTTTTGGGGAATGGCTGAGTGCGACAAGCCGGCTTGGCGCTATCCACCGCGTGCCTGAGGAACTGGCAGGAACAGCTAGATGCATACCTAACCAAGGCCCCTTCTGACAAGGCTTCGTTCCAATCGTTTGTCCATCCGTGCAGGACTCTCACCTATCTCGCGATGTGTGCGTGGAATTGGCCCTTTCGCTCTTTCGTGGGCCCGTCTTCAGACCGGTTCTTGGACCGTATGCAGCGATGATTTATATCCCGGCGTCGGATTGCGACGGAACCCGGGAATGCTACTTCAGAGATCCCCAGCGCAGCTCCCCTCCTGCACCTGCATGCCCACAATCCTTCTTCAATAGAAATCGCGAACTCCGCCAGAACCCGTCTTTCCTTCCTCACGCCAGAGAACCAGGGCCTCACCGCCGCATACTCCACGATGAACGACATCACACAAATCCGTCAGCGCCAAATAATCCTCCGTGCGCGTCGATGTGTGAACTCCAATTCCATCTGGTTCTCCACCCCGGCCTCGCAGCGACTTCAACACGTAGCAAGTCGCCACCACCATCGTCGAATTGACAAAAAAACAAAACCAAGTCCCGATGCCGCGGACTCCCCGCCAACCTGCCGGCCGCAATGGTGGACCAATCGATCGCGACGTCCGGGGAAGACATCCCGAAAGACACATGGCAGGCTCTCAATCCAAGCGCTTGTCCCATGCTCTCGCCCTCTCCATGTGCCAGGTATGGGATCAAGAGTCCTAGCCACCCTTCGCCGGCGGGCCTCGACTTCGCGTTTCTCGCATCCACAGCCATTACGAGTCCGTTCCCCGCGTCCGCCGATCCACCAGCGCTGTGCTTCCCATTGACCAGGCCTCTCCAGAATGTTTCCCGATCGTTTCCGCAGCCGAGCGCGGGACCGAACGCCCTCTAAGCATTCCATATTGGGCGCTGACAGCGGGGGCGTTCGGGGTGACAGCGAATTCCGGGCGTATCCTCCTGACAAAAGATCGGGCACCTTGGAGAGCCTGGTCATTAGGTGTGAAGCGCGCGGGTGATCGTCGAATCGTATGTGCGGGGGCATGTGGCGAGAACGCGAAGTCCGAGGCCGCCGCGAATTTGCCTCGGACTCGTTTGATCCATACCTGGCCGGATGTCGCTGAGCCTGGTACAAGGATTGGATTGGAGCCTGCCATATTCTTCGGTGTCTTTCGCCTCCCCCCGGCGGTCGCGATTCCGATGTCGCCCATGGTGCGGCCGGGCAGTGGCTGGGGTCATGTCTCTGAAGCATCGTGCGCTGTGATCTTTCGTTTTTTTTCTGTCAATTCCGACGATGCTTTTGGTGGCACTTGGCTACCCTATTTGTTGAAGTCGCTGCGAGGCCTGGTGAGAACGCGATTGGAGTTTCACACTCGACGCGCACACGGATGGATTATTCGGGGCGATCGGATTTGTGATGTCGTTCATCGTGGCGATGCGGCGGTGGCCTGTTCCTGGCGTGGGTTAGGGAAGCACACGGGGGGTTTTTTTTTTTTGTTTTGGCGGCGTTCGCGATCTACCAGATTTATTGTGGGCAGGTCCGTGCTGGCGTGGGCGCCTGGGATAACTGAAGTAGCATCCCGTGCTGTCGTCCGCAATCGACTCCGGGATAAACTCAATCCTGCAAAGTCACATAACCGGTCTGAAGACCGGCCCACGAAAGCATAAAGTCAATCCACGACACATCAGGCGAGAAGTAAAGCTCCTGCACGGATGGCACAAACGATTGGAAGAAGCCTTTCAGATTGGACTTTTTGGTATCATCTAGCGTCCTGCCGTCCTCCAGGCAGCTGGTGTACTGTGTGAGGCGTCCAAGTCCGCTTGGTCGCCTCAGCCTTCCCCAAAAAGCTGAGAGATCGTGTGCGTTTTCTGACACTACCGGCAACAAGCGGCTCAATGAGCCTGATTGGATTCTTTGTGCCTTACAGCTTCGAGTTTTGCTGGCCGCCGCGCTTATCCACATACTGGCCCGCCGCCTGCATCATTCCGCTTTTTCAGCAGTCCATTAGGCGCGATGAGGGCACCTCCACCCCAATCTACTTGGCACTGGAACCCGTTTGCGCCTACATGCGTTGATTCTGATGTTTCCGGCATTGGATACCTCGGCATGTCTGTTCCCACTGGGCCGTGTTCTGGCTCGGCAAAATGTTTCGGCAGCAAACAGTGGAGTCGTCAAAAAGCCATGCTTGTTCGGATTGGATTGTTTCTTGCTGCTGTCGCGCTTCCTCCGCTCTTGTGCGCTGGTTTTTCCTTCCCGACGCTTCGCGGCGTCGCTGCCCGCGGCGGAATGCGGGGGAACGCTACTCGCGAGCGCTCTCTGTCGTGGTCTTCAACAAGCTGGGGCGGTACTTCTTTCCAAGGGCCTTGCTGGTGACGCAACGTTTCTTGACGACAGCTTTTCGTTCGCGGATCTCCCCACGCTGGGCGGACCTGCCCCGCGGTCCGTGGGAGCGGGAGGGAAGGCTGGGATCCTGCAGAAAGGCAACAGGCCAGATGGCAATGACTTTGGCAAGCCGGTCGCTGATCAGCATCACGGGATAGCCGCGGACGAGTAGAGGCCATCGTCACTGGACGGGCATGAATCATGTATGCAAGCGCGACATTCAACGAAGCGGCAGCAAACCATCCATTGGCCGGATTAGCGATATTTTCCGTGCAAATCCGAGATAGATGAGGATGAACAAGAAAAATGCGCACTGTAACATAATCTCCCACCTGTTCCTGAATCAGAGAAAGTCGGAAAACCCGCGAAAAATCTTACCGACGCGAAAATCGCCAAGACAATACACGTCCAAATGGCCGCCGTCATTTGCTGCGCGAGGGGGACGTTCGCAAAATCTGACGAAGGGACTGAAACCCTGCGCGGGCGATTGAAAGAAAAAGTGCCTGGAATTCGCTGTCAAGGGCGCGTGACGCAGAATCATCCAGGCCCTTAGCGTTACCACCTTTGAGTTCAAACACGGAAGACGGGAATCAGTACGCCGGCTTATCCTGATTTGGACGAAGATTTGTGCCTGGCCCTGTGCAGGCGGAATCAATTTTAATTGAACGATTCCGGGAAATCCACTATCGGCATTGAAGTACGAACGTAAATCGGCAAACGATTGGGGGCGCTACGCTGAAATCATTGAGGCGCAGGAATTTATCGCTCGGCAGCAAATTGACGCGGGCGATGGCCGCGATTTGCACGACGATACGCTGACCGATTTGGCGAGCATGCCGCACCTGCTGATTGCGGGCTCGACCGGACACCGGTAAGAGCTGGGTTTCATCAACTCGCTGTTGTTATGTCTATCTTGTAATAAAGCGACGCCGACGACGTGAAATCGTACTGGCGATCCTAAGCTTTGAATGAAGTTGTCGAGGAATTCCGGCAGTCTATCGTCCCGGTGGGGTGACCGATCCAGAAAATTCTTCGAACGTGCGGCGCATGCCACCCGGAAATGGAAAACCGTCTGAAGCTGCTGGCGCAAAAGGGCGTGCCGAAACATTGAGCTAACAACCCGACGTTCCCAAAGACCGCGTCGTTATCCTGGCTTTTGAAAATGTGGCAGAACTGAGCACAAGCCGCTTCCACTACCTGGTTGATCCTTCATCAGTGAATTAGTCGGATTTGATGAGGGTGGATACAAATAATGTGGACATGATTCCATCACACGATTGGCGCAGATGGCCCGAGCACGGTGCATCCATTTGATGCTGGCGACGCAAGCGCCGAGCGTAGACGTGATCACCGGATTGTCAAGTCGACAATCCCTGCGCGTATTTCAGTCCGAGTGTCCGCACTCCTCGACACTCGATTTTCCCTTTTGCTGCTGCAACCTCTCCGGTGTTCCGCCCGGACCGACGGCCCTTCGCTGCTCGCGGCTCATTGTTGTCACATCGAACAACATCTAGGCAGCTCGACACCCCCGGGGCACAGGCGCCGGCCGGGGCGTCATGTTCCGGGCCCTGACTCCCCACTCTCAGGAGAAAGGAGCACACTTTGAACACAAGATCAGCACCGCCCCAGCGTCGTCCTGTCCACGGCGGTTCGTCGGACGGTGCCGGTTTGGGCAAGAGGGCTATAACCTCCTGCGGAAGTACGGCGTTTCAACTCGCGTCGTCCAGAACCCGACTCTGCGCTTGAGGGCGACGTCGCCGCCAACGAAGCAGTCCCTCGAGTGCCCACGACTAACTCGGTGATCCGCGTCGGCCACTCCACGGCTGAGCTCTGGCATCACCGAGGCCGGCACCCACCCCAAGGTCGCGGCGCTCTTGACCTGCGCCCCCTTCGCACCGGACAAGGGCAGTCGGTCAACACGCTCATCGCCGACCCCCTCCCGGCGCCCCGGTGCCGCCGATCCTGGCCGCCTCAGGACGGCTTCCTTTTTCTCGACCCGGGAAATTTCGCGGCCCGTTCGCCGCGGACGTTCACGCCGAACTGGCCGCTGTTCATGGCCGACTCCCAGGTCCCGTGGGGCGTTCGCCGTAAAAAACGCGTGGTTCCGTTTCGGAAACCCGTCCTGGCGAAGGGACAGCCGAGCTGGAGGTAGCATCGTCACCACCAGGACCGGATGATTCCCCCGCCGGCTCAGCGCGCCATGTCGAGCGCGCCGGTTTCACCCAGTCGAAGTCGCGGCAGCCACGCCATCTAATGTGTACCCAACCACAAGCGTTCGCGGCGCTCCTATCAAGCATGTCGGCGACTGCGATGGCCTCCGCGGGCTGCTCATAGGGTTCGACCACGAGCGTCCTAAGGGTCCTACCCCCGGCGCGGCTGCGCGTTTCCGCCCGCCGCGGCCGGGCCGCCACGGTGAGCGCAACGAGCGCCTGGCGATCAGGCGTCCAGGGAGCGCGTCGCAGTCCGCTTCGGCAGCTCCGGCAGTCCTCGGCGCAGACGCTACAGTTTTCGTGGTGTTGGGCGTGGGCGTTTCGAAACTCCTCGCGCACTGCCGCAGGCCAGGCGGCATGTCCTCCAGCATGGCCGGTGAGGGTGGCGTCCCGTCTCAACTGGCGGACAGGATCCGCCCCGTCGAAGTGCAGACGTCGGCGCAGGTCGGTTGTGTGGTGATACAGCGGCGCAGGACGGCCACGAAGTCGTCTTCGCCGATGCAGGCGTCGGCATACAGGCGGTACAGTCTGGACGCAGTCGAAGCAGGCTTCGAGGAGGCGGCAGTTTCCTCCCGTCGAATTCCGAATGGAGAGGGGGTGAGACGCAGCCATTTCCGCGGCGAGCTTCATTGAGGCTCTCCTTTCAGGGGGTGCGCGAACCGTTGCACAACCGAGGGCGGTTGTCGGCGACTCCAGCCATCGTGGTCGATGGTGAGGAATGCCCTCACCGGGGCATTTCGACGATCTCGGTCACCGCGTCGTTGCGGAGTTTGCTTCCGATAGGATTCTTGCGATGGCCCACGTAACCGTTGGTCCTTCTTCCCCGTAAATGTCAGGAGCGGGCCCCCGGCGCGGTTCTCTTGTCGACCTTGGCTCCGTTCCAGGATGAGTTTGGCGGTGGCCGCCTTGAAGATCGAACGCCAGACCCGGGCACCGGATACTGACCGCAGTTGGCGGGCCGTCGACCTCGATCAGCCGGCCGAGCTCCCCTCCGCCAGCGTCGCTTCCATACCGCCACCCCATATGCGATCGGGTCGCGCTCAGTCAGTGCGGCGACTGCGTTGTGAGAGGCAGTAGAGGGAAGGGGGGAGTAAATCGATCGTCGGCGCTCGCCACCAGTACGCCGTCGCGGTCTGCGGTGGGAGTTCGGGGAACCGGCGGCGAACGCCTGCTCCAAGCGATCCGTCAGAGGGACGTTCCCGGAAACCATCCGCTTCCCCGGTAAGTTGACCGGACCAGACCGTCAACGGCAACTCGACAGCGCCAGCGTCTTTCCCGCGCCTGATCGAGCAGCTGCCCCGACCGGCGGGGCGAACCTGCTCATGACGCTCGAGAGGAGGTCCGGCCGCCGCCGGTCATTCCTATCGAGGCGATTTCCGGCACCCGGCGTCATCGAGTCCCAGCCTCGCATCCTTTCCTCGGCAGAACACACCACGATTGATTCCGACTTCCACACGGCCTGGCGATGAAGCCAGGACCTCGCCACGGTAGCGGTCGGCCACTGCCTCCTCCACTCTGAGCCAGGAGCGGCGCACTCGACCGCGTCGGTCATGAAGTTCATGCTGGGCCAGCGCGGATGATACAGGGCCGTCCCCCCATCGGCCATCCCGAACGCGCCGATGAGCGCGAGCGCGTCGGGTCGGCAGCTTCCTTCCGGCAGACCTGGCGCCACAACTGGTGCCACCCGGCGAACCGCGGGCGGCTATCGGATTCGCCCCGTCTCGAGAGCACCATCGAT
>Ga0179593_1809248_pt1 | contig 10917 bp, 12 predicted proteins | sample CZODoug2_1_08_16_FD_185931 | JGI IMG/M metagenome (GOLD analysis project Ga0179593, IMG submission 185931) | Vadose zone soil fungal communities from Angelo Coast Range Reserve, California, USA - CZODoug2_1_08_16fungal (PacBio error correction) | ecosystem: Environmental > Terrestrial > Soil >...
GTTTTTGAAATTTACCTTTTTTTTAGGGAAGGGAAGGGGGGGGCCCGCCCATGGTCCGAAACGAGCCCGCGCGCGGAACTCGCAACCAGAGGAAGACGCGGAAGGGGGTGTCTATAAGAATGAGACCCAACTAGCTCCAAAGTGCGCCTATTGGTCTCCAAACTCCATCGCAACCATAATAAGGAAGAATCCTGGAAAAAGGCCATAAAAAAATAAAAAAGGGCAGATTGGATGAGAGTTATGATCAAGAGCCGAAGACCTCTCTTATCTCAGAAGCAACATAAAAAGCAGACCGCGACGTGAGCACAATTAAGACTAAAGTTAGTTTCAAAAGAATGCCGATGGCCTCAGGCGGTGTGATGCACTCAATCGGAGGGCGAAAGAAATGTGTCGCACGGCCGGCTGCAGTAGTGCAACCCATGAGGGTTCAAACAAAAAACGGGGAGAACCCACTATAAAGTTAAAGTTCTTATAAAGAGCCAAGAGGAGACTGACTTAGAGACGCCAGAAGCCGGATTAGGCGTGGTTCAGGGGAAAATGAAGGGGGTTAAGCTTCAAAAGAACTCGTACTAAATGACTTGCGGAAGACGTTCCCACCAAGGTTGGACCCCGGCCGTCTTCTCGCATCTGATGTACACTAAGGAAATTAGAAGGGCAAGATCCCACAAAGGGGTGAGTTGTATCGCAGGCCATTTAGTAGTTATCCTCGGGTAAATGTGAATCGGGGGGGACATGGGAAATATCGGGGGAAAGAAATGGGGGCCAACAGCATTTGAGTCGGGAGCCAACGAGTTGTGATTGTACGTTGATGAAGAAAGAGAGGAAAGCAACCGAAGGGAGAGGGAGGGGAGGGGTGCTTTGTTTCGTCATGAATTGGAACGCAGGGGAAAGAAGAAAGGAAAGGCGGGAAAAAAAGGGATCAGCCTCTAGAGGTATAAAAGGACTGGGGGGAGCGGGCACATCTCCCTTAACCCGATCCCAAGTAGGGGAGAGAATAAAAGGGGGAAGTCCGGGGTGGATAATAAGTTACGGGGGTAAATTGCTACAGGAGGGAGGTGGTTGGGACAAAACAAACGCGAAAAAATTAAGACGTTGGGTCAAAGGGGTCCCTCCAGGGATGACGAAACTCTTTGAAACCCGTCGCTTTTAAACCCAGAACAAAAGGGAGGGAAGGAGCCCACGGAGAGGATTTTTTCGAAGCGAGTTTCTATCTGCTATAGGGATCAGCGAAGGGGGGGGGGGGGGGAAAGCCGAGGGGAAACTCCGACGAAAATCGCGCCGACGAAAAACGTTCGCAAAAGCAAGGGGGACGAACCAAATTGAGAGAGCAGAGAAAATGGGCAAGGTTGTTGGAAAAATTCGACGCGCGCTTTATAACAAAGAGCGCGGTGCTGCAAACGCATCACGAAAAACACGAACGCGCTACCGCGGGGCAAGCCGGAGGGGGAAGCTGTGCCGTACTCAACTCTGAATGAATAATGTGAGGACGTGAAAAATCGACGGAGAGCTAGTGCGGAATTAAGACGGTCTTGGCACTTATCAGACCTGAGAACAACCTCTTTCCGATGTACCCAGCAGGCAAAGAAAAAAAATATTGCTCATGCGCAAGGAAATGGGGAGGCGCGAGGGCCATTAAAGACAAGGCGAATGGGAAAATTTGCCGGGGTAAGCTCTCACAAGGGGAACGGTGAAAGGACACCATAAGAGAGAGAAAAACAAAATGAGAGATATCTTAGTTGTATCGCTTAGGGACAATTGCGCTTCATACTGCAAGAAAAGCTCAAAGAAAACATCGCTTTGGGAATTGAAGGAAAACGAGGGCCGGAGGACCTTCGCATATATGGTGTGAGGCGCCCGGATAAGAGGATGGGGGGACCGGAGGGGAAGGGGAGGACACGAAGGGAACATTCTTATCCGAGACTGGGAAGGGCATCATCTCTAATGACTATCGGCGAGAACTTCTTTCAAGAGTTAGTGAAGGGAAAGGCGGGAACAAGAGCGCCGGGGATAGAGCCCTGACTGGGATCAGTTTGGACAGCCCAAAAACGCAAAAAGGGGGGGGCGGCAATGAACTGTGGGGAAAGGCGCGACGAGAAGTATGTCGCGAGCAGTTGCAACGGTTGAAATAATGAAAAAAGACGAGGACATGGGAAAGCAAATGGAGGACACATCGGAAAGGGTGGGGGAGTGACTTGTGTCGGACAAAGAGCGGTTTCAAGAGGGGGAAAAAACGCAGGCACGTCCGATCAATCACGGGGAAACTCGCTTTAAAAGAATTAAACCCAGGTACTTTCGCCTGAAAAAAAGAAGGGGGGGGAAAAAATCTGGAGGAAAAGGACAACGACCACGATTTAATTGAGGTAAAAATCATCGGGGAGAACACATTGATCCCCCGTTCTTAGCTCAAACGGCGGGGGGGGCAAAAAAAAAAAAAGAATGGGCGAAAGTGACGGGGGGGGATTAAGAAAAACCAAAAGAACGTGGTCCTGCATACGAAAAGGGTGGAGAAGCAAGCCTGAGATTCAAGCTAAGCGACTTTTGGAAAAACCTCGGGAGAGGACGGCTCAATGTTCGCAGGAGGGGATGCACCTTCGAAAGGAAGGACGACATCGCCCATGGAAATCGCGCCGCCGGCGATCAGCCTCGTAGGGGGGAGGAGCAAAAAGGAAAAAAATAAGAGGAGGCGGAACCAGTAGTTGTAGCAAATGGAAGAAAGCGCATGAAGGGGCCACTATAATTGACTTCTAGAAAAGGAAGAAAAAATGAGGGGAAATCCAAACTTGGTTGGGGTCTGTTTAAGCACTTGCGTCCACATCAAACGAGTCAATCTCGAGGAAGAAAAGGGGGCTCCAAAAGGGAGTCATCTACAAGAGTTCGTGGGAATGGGAATTTTCGCAAACGTTAGAGGGAACGCATAAAAAAAAGGGCATTGTTGCGGGGGGAACAACAAGAGGAAAGCTACGGCTAATGTTGAAGGCGCGATCCCTGGGGGAAAGGGGACCGGGCTTGGCTCTAGAGGGTCTCTGTCCAAGAATGGTGGTTCAAGTCGGGGAAGAACAGCCAGGGTGCAATGAGAAGAGCGCCCAACGGCAACAGGTGATAGATTAAAGGAGTCGTGAAGACGAGGAAGTGCCAAGGCGGCCAGATGAAAGCACGCAAGTCTTGGCGACCAGACGGGGGGGAGGACCTTGAGAAAACGCGGGCGACGGGGAGGGAGGCGCATGAACGACTAAGAGATGGTCAGGGCGCGACGTGCCGAAGGTTGCCTTGAAATCGATCAGGGAGCGCAGTTCTTTGGGGAAGGGGTCCGCTTTCCAGGGATGATAGCGATGAGGGGCGCTGAAGGGGGGAAAAAGCGCGGCAAAGAAAAAAAGCGCTTCGTTAATTTTCAGGGGGTGATCAAAATCTCATTGATGAAGCGATGTTCCGCCGATCCCGGACGGCATTGTCGCGTACGTTGACGAAAAAGGAAAAAAACCAAGGAGAGGAGAAAAAACACAGTCGAGGTTCTTCAAAACAACCAAACATCCGGGTACAAGAGCTATGAGCATTCGCCGAATAATCTGCCATGATTAAGCTCCTAATTCTTCGCGATAGAGTTAAGGTCTAGGGGAGCGAAAAAGGGTGGAAGTAAAGTTTGCCAAAAACGAGGATGGTTGTAACCAGGGGCAGAGTGGGAGTAAAGCGCACTGATCGACGGTCGAGGTCAAAGCCAAGGATCAGACGACAAGAAAAAAAGCGGTACAAGAAGGACGGTCATTAAAAGAAAGGATCGGCGACAGCTCCGAACTTTTTTTTTTTTGGGGGATAATGTTAGCAGGGTTGGGTCAGAATCCGCGGAAAGACGAGGAAAGTTTAAAACAGGATTAGAGAGAATGTAGAATAAAAAGTAACCTCATCACTAGCATTAAATCTACACTACCTAAAGCTCCGTTCCCCAAATAAGTGATAAAAGAAGAGGGCGAAAAAAAAAAGGCCAGAACGAGCAGGAACAAGGGCGAGCACGCAGTGCTCTTAGCTGGGATCTTCTAGAAATTCTCGGTGAAAAAAAACAGAAAAAGAAAAAAGAGAGGGGAAAAAGGGATTTGAAAAAAAAAAAAAGCCAAGAAAGCCCGTACGAGGACACGCATAGCAGAAAAGAACACCGATAACACGCCTGGATGGTTACTCATCCAAAACGAAGAAAGCCAAAAAAATATCACTCACACCAAAACCAAACCAACAAAAAAAAAAACAAAAACAACCCCCCCTCACAAAGCAGAAGAACCTAGAAAACGGGGGTCAGCCGCAGCGATCATTTCAAAGCAGGGGAAAGGAAACCAACCAAAAGGAAAAACGAAAGGGACCCCAATTCTTCGCAAATCTAAGTAAAGAGAGTGTCCGAAAGCGGTGAATGCGAAAAGGCGATCAGGGGTGAGGCGGCGATCACTCGCACGGGGAGTGGATGCAACGTAAAAATTGAACCTTTCCGGAGATTGGCGCTTAATCTTATCAGAGAGACCCGTGTACATCGACAATTAGAGATTCTTTTTTCTGGGGACGGGGAGAAAAAAACATGTGGTGCGTGGTGGGACCAAACCGGTTGGATTGGGGGTTGGCGCGACCTTCTGCAAATACTTTCCCGTTAAGCAAAAAGGGAAACAGAAGCGCGAAGGCTGAGGTGACAAAGAAAGACAAAGATTAAGGATATGATTGGAGGGATAAATCTCTTTTCTAGAGACTTTCGATGCGAAAGAGGCAAGGCGAACAGGGAATTGCAAAGGGGATCACTAATCGCAGGCTCAGGAGAGCAGAGGAAACGCCTCGGACTGGACACATGATATAGGAGCTATAAACGCGAACGGAGGTTCTTCGAACAAGAGCGACATGCCGGACCCTTATAGCATAGCGGGAAGCATTAGGGGACAGGGAAGGGAAACTGCAAAGTGAGTCAAACAAAGTCTTCAGACACGAGTCTAGTCGATAAATCGTCGGAACCCAATGGATGAGGGAACGAAGGAAGGAAGGAGAAAGAGGGCATAACCGGTAAAAACTGCAAGGATTTTGGCAACGAACGGAGTCCAAGGGGATGTACTATTTGACGAAAATACTTCCTTCAGACGAAGGCTACAGTTGCGTCGAAACCTCGCACGTTTCGGAGAGACAAGGTCGCTCCGGACCGACGCAGAAAGCTGCGGGGAAAGAGGCAAATGGGGGGGAATTCAGAAGTGCACACGAATGATGGACGAACGAAGGCGGAAGGCATCAGACGCCAGCTGTTTGGGAGCGGGGGGGATATTTGTCGATCCTTTTTCAGGCAAACGATCGAGAACTCAGGTGAACCATTGCAGGACGTGGGAACGAACTAAAAAAAAAAAGGGAGAGGGGGAAAGATAGGCAAGTACGCGAAATCATCTACAGCACACAAATAGTTCGAATAGGTCAGACATGAGGGACCAGGGAGCAGCAGAGCTTCGCGACAACATCTTAGTCAAGCGTGGGCCTCATAAAGTGTGCAAGATGCAGGGGGGAAAAGGGTGACAGGAAAGAAAACGGAGCGAGAACAGTCCGATTGCCGAAATCGGGGGAGAAGGTTCTCTCTCGCTGCTGAGTGAATCAACGCTCGGGCCAAAAAGATGAAGGGGAAGAAATGTGAACGAACCGGGGAGGAAGCAAATCCAAGGGGCGGTGGCAGTTGCAGTTTACTCTTTTTTAAATGATGAGGGCCTCGACCTGGTTCCAGACAGGGGTTTAAGAGTGGAGAGAGGAAAGAGAGAGCTGACGATGGGGGGGAAAAAATTCTTGACGTGGCAGAAGGGAAAAAAAAAGTCAACTGAAAGGAAATCGTATTCACACCTATCGGCATGTAACATTCTGTGTTCGAGGAAAACGAAAGGAAGGTATGCACTATTGAAACAAACGGGAGAGGGACGAAGAAAAGAAGATAGGGAAGAGACTCTCGAGGTTGTTGGAAACCCACGGTTTACGTGGGGGAGGAGGTAGGAAGAGGAGTCAGCCAAGTACGATCAAGGGAGGATCAAATGGCAAAGAAGAGGGAAGTGGATCTGAGGGAAACAGTAATGCGGGCACCGTTGCAACTTTTTGGTGGGCGTGCAAAATTTTCGTTCTTTGCGAGTTAAAAGAACCGACCCCGGTGAAAGCAGAAACGCAAGAAAAAAAGATGGTTTGTTCGAGAAAAAAAAAGTAATCGGTGTGAAGATCCAACGGATTCACAGCTGGGGAGGGACCCGCGCAAAGTCCCGGCACTGGGTGAAGTTGGCCCCCCGAAAGTGGGGGGAATGGCGCGCAGCAGAGCAAAGAAAGGGGAAAGAAGGAGGTAAAAGCGAAAAGGGACAAGCTTCTGTAAAGCGGAAGTTGGATAAAGGGGACCGGCTTATTAAACCAGGAGGCGCGGTCGGCTTGCAAACTTTTCCGCGCCTCAAATAGGAGGGTGCGAAGATCGGAAAGGGGGGGGGGGGGGGCTGCCTACGACCAACAGAAAATGAAGGACTAGCTGGAGAAATGAGAAGGGACGGGGAAAACGAAGTACGGACTCGTGTTCGTTGGGGAAGACCGCTCTGTCCTTTGAATTCTGCGGGGGGGGAAGGAAAAGAAAGTGATCAGCGAATTCACGAAACAAGGGGAGAGAAAAGTCACCGGGCCTTTATTTAAAGGTTTGCCTGCGTTTTGTTGGGGTCCCGCTTAAAAGTACGTGAGGATCAAGGGAAGGGGGGGGCACACGGACGGTTTTCGTTGGAGGTAAATGGGAAAGGGGGATGAATTTTACGGGATGGAAGGATTCCACATGCCTTTACTTCGGTTGGTAAAACTGGAGCCGGCGGTCGATAGGAAAGCGGGGCGGAAATAACGAAAAGGGAGACAATTTCAAGTAAGGCGCCGCGAAATATATCAGAAGGCATGATGGTGGAAAGGGCGGAGTGTCGACTTATCTCGATTTTCATGGGGTCAAGGGCCAGTCGGAGATAAGGGGGAAGGGAAACGAAGAACGAGATAGAAAATTGGGTTAAGAGGCTGGCAGGGAAAAGGTTTGCTACGCGCAAAAAAAAGGTTCGCTCAACATCGAATACGTTAATCTCCGTCGGCGAAATTGACGAGGAAGAAGGGGGGGGGAAAGATTGTTCGCAGGTTAAGTTGGAATCAAGAGGGAGACCAATGGGGGGGTGGGAAAAGTAACCAGCCGAGGGGGGGTGGTTGTTAATACTCTCCTTTGGTGGGAAAGACGGTTCAAAACCATTCCCTAGAGCAGAAAAAGAAGAAATCGTAATTGGGGTTTGCGAAACTGAAAAAAAAAAGGGGAAAGATCAACCAAGAAAAGAATCGCCAGTCGGCATCCCAAACTACAGAGGCAACCCAGGCATCGCTATTCATTTAGGCTAAGGGGAAAAGAAATGGAAACCAAGGGGAAGAGTTATGACAAGCTGGGCACGCGGAAAACAGAGATGGATCGGGAGTTCAGTCGAATCAGAACAAAGAAGCAGCGGCGCACTGGAGCACGTTAAAGTGGGAAGGACTCAAAAAGAAGGTTCAAAGGAAGAATTGGCCCCTCTTGAGAAAAAGACTGAGCAGGCACTACATCAATCGCCCTGGCCGGGTTCCGCAAACTGAGGAACCAGGAACAAAAACAACCAGGGAGAAATACAGGGAGGAGAAGAGACCAAAAATCGTGCATACTCATGACTTTTTATCGCGCGGGAAAATGCACCGTGAAGAGGATCATACATAAAAAAAGTTTAAGAAAACGAGAGGGCATGCCAATAACGGAACGCGTGATACAACGGTCCTCGAATCTTCGAGATAGGGAGAAAAAAAGAGGATGAAAAGAGTTTAGCCTGGAAAAAACAAAAAAGAGGGGGGATCGCAAAATTTTTAACTGGTCCGCGTGGAAATTGCTTAAATTTCCATGTCTTTCGGAAATGAAAGGGGTACAAAAAACATGACGTACACAAAAAGGGAGTGGCGGGAAGGGGGAGGAAGGTAATGGAGGAGGGATAAAAGGCGGATCCCGGGTCGAGGCGTTTCAAGGGGGGAGAGGGGGGCAGGACGGGAACACTGGGAAAGGGAATCAATTAAAGAAAGAAAACACTAACGCCCCCTCCTACCTTGGAGAAAGGCGAAGAGAAAAAGGAAAGGGAAGGGTTAAAAGAAAAACGGGAATGGAGTGGAAATAACTTCCTCTTGTGGACATCCATTACACGGAAGGGGCGGAAATGAGTGGTGACAACGAAAGGGAAAAAACGGGGGAAAGAAAATGTGTCCCTGAAGAGTATCTTCAATCAACAAGCATTCCTCGTGGACAACTCTGCTTGAATTACTGAAAAGATGAGAAGAAAGTAAAAAAGGGAGGGGTGTGAAAAGGAAATCCAGGGGGGGACAGAGAAGGATGGGTGGAAGCCTTCCAAAGAATGGGGGCAACCGCTCAGTCTCAACGAAAATCGCTCAAGAGGTCGAATTAAAAAAGCCAGGGGAGGAAAAAGCGAATCAATATAAGGCAACGGGGGGGGAGGAAAAAAATACTTCGAAACGCGCATTGATCACCCAACGACTGTTTCATGTCAAAATGGCATCTTGGGGAAGCGGCTAAAAAGGAAGAGAAGACCGGATTCAATAAAAGAACCGACGGGAAAAGAATTGAAGGGAGAGGGGGGAAGGCGAATCCTATTGGCATCCAGTCAGATTATCGGAATAACTTTTTCTGGGCCTGGACAGAGGAAAAGCTGGGGAGAGGACAAACAGAGGGAGAAGGAAACCGGGAAAATTCGGATTGGCCTTAAAAAATCAAGCGGAAATTTTGGGATGAGGGGGGAGGCAACGAAAAGGAAAGGAAAGCAACATCAGAGACTTCACAACAACAAACGGAGGTGCAAAGTCTATTATGGGTTAGCGTGGAAGGGCGTCACAATCCAAAGCTGTAAAGTTATGGAAAAACTGGAACAGGGAAACACGTCGAGGAATATTCGTTGTTGTCATCCCCATCGCGGTTGTGAAAACGTTGAAGATTGTGGAAGAGTTGGAGGGGGGTGGAAGGGTGGGAGGTGAAGGAACAGGAAGAAGGCTTGTGTGGAGGGGGTGGGGTACGGAGTATTGTTGGGTTGAGGGTGGGCGAGGATGGGAGGTGGGGAGAAAGGTGGAGGAAGAGGTGGATCGTCCCGCGCCCTCCAAGGGGAGCCGTAATAAGATACAGAAGAATCATACGATAACGCTAACTTGATTGGGGAAACAATGGCTATTTGGGGGTGTACCCTCGAGCAACTGGGTCTAGCGCGCTGACAATGATTTTCAGGGAAAAAGATGGGTGTGGGAGATCCTCGATCCCGTAAGGAAGGTCAAAAAAGGTGTGAATCTGGGGATGAGCACTGGGAGGAAAGGGTTTTTCGTCCGACGGGACTAAAGACCACGAGGAACAAAAAAAAAAGGTCGCGGACCGATCAAGGGCAATAAGGGAAAGTCGAAACAATTTCGAAAAATCCTTCTGTGTACGGGGTTGGGGGTAAGGAAGAGGCGGCGCGCCTTGAAGGGGAAGAAGCTAGAGGGCGGACCATTGTTGGAAATGCCAACTTGCTTAAGGAGAGGGTTCCAAAACCGAATGGCCTACGGGGGGACGTCTACTAAAAAGAAAGGAGACTACATCCCATGTTAGCAGGTCAAAGAAGACTCGCCTAACCAGACTAGGGGAAGAATCGTTACGGAGGAAAACATTGGGTTCAAAAAAAACGACGTAATTGAGGCCACAAGTGACCGAAAAAACTCGAACCGAAATAAAACGCCGTCCCCTCTGGGATCAGCAAAAAGCGTGGGTGAGAACTTCGTTGGGAGGGTCTAAAGGGGAAAAGTGGGAAATGAAAGATCAAGACGGACCAGGACTAAAAAATGGCTGCGAATCACCACAGACAACCTTTTGGGGTGTTGATGTTTAAGGCACAGCGTAAAAAAGGACCTGTGGATTGAAAGAAGAGGGAAAAAAAAGGGGGGGATCACGCTGATCGTTATTGTAAATAAAAAATACTCTGGAGGAGGGAAGATAAAGGAATTTCTTGCTTGAAACGGCACGGCTCTATCTAGAGAAGAGGGCCAAAAAACGAAGAACGGGTACATTCATCAAATGCCGGGGCGCCCAGAAATGGGGTGGTACGTTTCTTACCTCAAGGGGGGTAGCGCGGCAGCCCCGTAAAGTGCCAGGCTGTAGTGGCCGACTATTTATGCAAAAAAAACACAAAACAAAGAAAAAAAAAAACGCGCCAGATGACGGCAAGTCGTTGCGAAATACAAAAAAGGGTCGTTTTCCAGGAGCAGGCTGTCTGCTTCGCAGGAATAAGAGCAGAGGGCTCGGGGGGGGGGGGGGGGGGGGGGGTGGTGTTTTGGTTTGGGGGGGTGTCGTCGGCTGGGCTTGAAATACTCGCAAGAAAAAAATTTCACTCCCCCCCAGGGGGGGGGGTGGTTTCACTGAAAAAAAAATAGGATGAATAGCGGTGGTTGCTTTTGGAAAAAAAAAAACGGGGCGAGGTAAAAAAGCTGACAAAGTTTTAGACATCCGCGTTCTTTCGGCGCGAGAGCTGCCGCGGAGGCAGGGTCGCGACTTTTCGACGCACTCATCCGCTTCTTGGCGGGTGACGTTCAGAAAATCCGGGAATACAGGATAGCTGAGAAAATTCGAACTCGACGATAGCTGCCAATTCTGCCGGTAAAAGAATTCTCGCGAAGAAGCCGGAGGGAGTATTCGGGGGGAAGGCGATTGGCAGAACGGTGAAAACACTCGTGTGGTACCAAGAAGCTCAAGTGTGGAAAGCAAACGGAAAAAGTAGCTGCAATTAACAATGAAATACCGGAGCGCAGCCGACTGGACGCAAATTTAAGATCTACTTGCATCAGAACTTAATGAAAGGGTCACTCGATCGACGCACATTAGGCTGAATCACGCAT
>Ga0179593_1258803_pt1 | contig 10916 bp, 8 predicted proteins | sample CZODoug2_1_08_16_FD_185931 | JGI IMG/M metagenome (GOLD analysis project Ga0179593, IMG submission 185931) | Vadose zone soil fungal communities from Angelo Coast Range Reserve, California, USA - CZODoug2_1_08_16fungal (PacBio error correction) | ecosystem: Environmental > Terrestrial > Soil >...
CCAGGGGGCACGGAACGAAAAAATTTTGACAAAAGAAAAGGACTGGGGCAGAATAAAAACCGAAGAATAACAGAATTCGCCTGGTAGGCAAATAACGCGAGGCAGAAGGTCAAGCGAGAAAGGGACGGGCGGAAAAAAATTGGGAAAATCGCGTCTGAGCGATACAATCGGAAAAAAAAGTCAAACTCAAGACCAAGTCGTCATCGAAAGATGACCGCTTCTAAACCTTATAGAAAAGCGGTGGAAAGAAAAAAAAAAGAATCAGACCGCAGCTCTGGGAGGGAGTGGGAAGAAAAAAAAAAGGTGGAGTTAACCTAAGAGAGGAAGGGAAGTGAAAAAAAAAACTGCGTCAAAGAACTATTCTGACATCAAACAGGGCTCGTTTGACGGAACGCGGAGACAAATGCAAACGGAATAAGGAAACCGCGGTAAAAAGAGAAGTTAGACAAAATCAGCTCAGCAACAAAAAAAAAAGTTCGGGAAGAAAAAAGGGGAACGGAAAAATGCAAGAAAGGGAAAGGATCCGGGAGAAACGACGCGCTAGAGAGGCAACGCAACGCCAAATGTTACAAGATAGATCGCCGAAGTAGTGGGGAGAAGCAAGAAAACACTGTAGGCAAAGCGATGAGGGATTTTCCCCAGCCCAGATTGGAGAAAAAAAAAAAAACTCCCGAAGTGGGAGAAAAAAAAAACATGTAAGGACGGATGTCAAAGAAAAATGACTTCAAAGAAAAAAATTGCTAGAGAAAGGTCCGGGGGAGGAACCCGGAGTTCGAGGGTCTATTAGTGAGGGGGGGGGCCGCCGGGATCTCTTAAGACTCGGAACCAAAAGGGATCCGGTGTTCGTAGGCGGGAATGATGCAGCGAGGAGGACGCGGTACGAGGAAAAGGAGCAAAAAAGAGAATGCACCAGAGCTAATAGCTCGTAAGATCATCGAGAAACCGACAGGGGGGAGACGGGTTAAGGGGAAAAATGACTTTCAAGGGGGAAATCAGCAGAGAGAAAAAAGGAATGGCACAGGGAACTCGCAGAGTTACCGAAAAATTCAATAGGGGAGGAAGGGGTACGAAGAGGATGCAATAGGGAACGGAGCTTTAGAACTGCAGAGATGCTCGAAGAAAGAGAAATTCCGTCGACGAAAATAACCCAGACCGAAGACTCGTGTCGCATCGTCCCGTGATCGCAGGAAGCCAGAGTGGTCTTTTGAAAGGGGGGTGAGAAGTCGATCGAAAAGCTTAAAAAAAGAAAAATACAAGGAAGTCAACCGGCAAAGGCCATACAAAGCGGAAAGAAGGTGGTTTCAAACCTGGGGAGCTCTCAGGCTCTGAAGACGGGCGCGGCTTCTCAGAAAAAAAAAGGCAGCAGGCTAGAAGGGAGGAGACGGAGTCACGCCTCGGAAAAGTCCTAAAGCGAGTTCTAAGAAACCATTCGTAAAATCACACTGTTTCTCGCGGGTCGTCAGGCGGCTCTAGACGGACGTGGGCGGTCAGGGAGGAGGGAAGAGTTCGTAGAAAAGCGGTAAAGTGGACGAATTGGCACTGAGTGGACGCAAGATCGAAGCAAAGAGCTCGTAAGACCAACCGGCAGGGGAAAAAAGCACTCCTATCCGAGAGAAGTGGGACCCGGCCGTTCGGAAAGTTATAGGAAAGCAAGGGGAGGACGCACTTAGCCAAACTGCGGTTAAAAATGACAACAGTAAGAGAGCAAGAAGCGGACAAATCGCAAAAATCGAAATGGTTGAGGAAAACACTCTTAAAAAGAAAAAACGAGGGGGACACAAGCCCATGAGAAAACACCGACGAAAAAAGGGATGAGAAACTTCCCGCTTGTGAAGAGGACAAGGGGAATCTATACGAAAAAGGACCTCTGTCGACGGCAGAAGTTCAATCGGGAGACTCCTAACAGGGAGGCGGAAGGAATCACCTAGCAAGCGGTTTTTTACAATCCCAGAGGGAGAAAAAGCATGCCCGCGCCCCGCGATCAGCAATATGACAACTACTTAAACCAGCCGGATCCTCAGGGAGAGGGGCCAAAAAGCCTGGCCATGTGGAGGAGGCGCAAATGTGGAGGGCCCGACGTGACAAAGCTGAAAAAATCAGGGAAGAGTCTCGAAGCGATAAAGGCAGGCCTTACACAACCACAGCGAATAAAGAGTCGAAGGACAGCTAATGGGGGGATCTGGGAGGAATCTCTGAGCAGAGACGTTTAACAGAAAGGAAGAAACGCGGGGAGAAAAAATGCTCCCAACAAAACAAAAAATAGGATAGGGGAAAAAGCCATTGCAAGTCATAAGGGTTCCCAGCCACAAATTCGACCGTGGTAAAAGTAGGTAAAGGTCAGACGACTGGGAGGTGGGAGAAAGGAAGTCGCCCTACAGAGAGATGGGTGGGGGTGACACTCTGCCTTTTTTCGAGGGGGAAAAGGGATGGCTGTTGCAACCTGGAAACTCGGGAAAGAACGATTAAGGCAATGGGGTGCGAAGGGAACGAAGGCAATCCGTGCTTTCGTCTCGTGGCGGGAAGAAGCACAAAAGGGGGAAAGATTCCTTCAGGAAAACAAACTAAAGGCGGAAGAGAAGTCGCAAGTGGGGGGAGGGAAAACAGAGGAAGAGAAAAAAGCCACTCAACTACCACTTAGAAGGCGGGGGGGAAGTCCCTAAAAAAAACTCGATCGTGTGGTGGAGAGAAAGAATAGGTCCTCCGAAAAAAAGACAACGAAACTAGTCGCGAAAAGAAGAAAGAATCAACTCAAAACAATGAGTGAGGGGAAAAAGAGAGAGGGGCGAGAACGCCGTCACTCTCACTACTATGGGAACGATAAAACTCGATAACTCATCGATCGCCCCAAAAGTAGAGGTAGGAAACGACCGCGGGATAGGACGGGAGAGGAGGGTGCGAAAGATTAAGCCAAATGCTACCTCTCAAAGGAGGGCGTTTGAAAAGGGTATCTTAGACACCTGGGGGGAAGGGAACACATCTGCCGGGCGGCATCTCCACTCCAACTGTGAAACTAGCAGAGAGGAAAAAGCGGCGCACAAAACAAAGAGATAGGGGCGAAAATAAGTCGGGGGAAGGGAAAACCGCCACTCCATCTCTCACAAGTCCTGAGTACAAAAATCGAGGGGTACGTACGGTCATTCTCCTCTTACACCAAGGAGAAGGGAAATAAAGAAAAGAAGAAAGGGAAAAGGGGGGGAGATTCACCTCGGAGATGCGGCCACACTTCGATACTATGGATGGGTACGAAAAATACGACTTCACGAACAGAGGGAAAGAACTTTCAATTGCCAAAAACTCGTATTATAGGAAAGAAAAAACACGCCTTTCCTACTCTCTCAACAGAAAAATAACCACAAAAAACCAAAAAACCACATCCACGAGAAAGTAAAAAAGTGAGAGGATGAAGGAGTCGAGATTCTCAAAAACTGGCGCAGCTGGGTGGGAAGGCGGGAAATCTAAAAAAGGGACAAGACGCCACTTTCCAGGCCTGGAAAAGCCAGATTAGAGGGGCGGTGGGGAAAGTTCAGAAGAGTCGGGAAAGGGATGGAGGAAAAAAAGGGGGGGTTAGAATTCTTGAGGAAGCGGGAAAATGAATATCTCGAGCACGTCCGGCGCGGAGACTACGGAACGGGGAAGAGGAGGCCTTAAAGGGTAGAAAAGGAAAAAGGGGCTCCTTATCACAGGAAGCCAGGGAAGGACGAAAGACTTCATTTTCTGGGAACCTAAAAGAATGCCGTGTACGGCACGGTGGGGGAAATAAAAAGAGAACAGGCAGATGCGCGAGGGGGGGGGGGGGGGTTGACTTTAATCGGAACAGAAGAAGTGTCAGGTAAAGGAAAAAGGTAGGAATCTAACGCCGGGCAGGGGAGAGAAGGATTCGGAAATGAGCCTGAGGCAATCCAGGATTTTTATCTTCAAGACGCCAGGAAAATAGCCACTTCGACGTACACAGACTGCACGCCTGGTGGGCGAAGGGCCATCGGGAATTATGTCCAAATAGACCAAAAGAAGCCCAACACGCAAACTTATCCGAACTAGAAGAAAGGTGGTTATCCCAGTGACGCTGCCGAACTCTACTCGGGAAAGGGGGATCAATGGGGGGTACGGGCGAAAAAAAAAAAAAAACTAAATCGAAGGAGACTATGGAAGGATCGGGTCAACACGTCATTCCTACGGCATGGCGTAGAAAGAAAAGAAAGGGAGAGTGGGAGGACCAAGACCTGCCTGGGGTGACTTGAAGAAGCCTGCGGGAGGTTCGGAAGAAAGGGTAACTAGAAAGTCCAATCAAACAGCCCGACACAAAAAAGGACAACTCTCGGAAGGCGACAAAGAATCAAGGGAAGAAGGAAGGAGATTTGGGGAGGAGAGAGAGACATAAGAACTCGGAAAGAATAGCGGAGGAAGAAAACAAAGTTCATCAGCTAGGCTACCAAAAATAGGGCGGACTCTGTATAGTTAGGAAAGACCTTCAGGGAAAGGAGGGAGCTGCAAACTCAGGCTCAGGACGAAGGGGGGATCGATGCAGAAACAAAGGAGAAGGTCAATATAGAGAGTAACCGAAAAAAAAAAAAAAAATCCGTTCCTAACTACTCTCTCAAGGACTAGAAAAAGCGTCGGATCATCCACTCAAGAACAGGGATGTAGAGAGCTTGTGTCGGCCGGGTAAATAGATGCTGCCAGCGAGAGAGCATCGACACAGACAGACCCGCCGCGGGGCAAAGAGAAATCAGGAAAAGAAGGAAGATGAGACGCAGAATCGAACGTCATCAGCTGTTGAAACCAAACGCATCAAAGGCGACAAACCACTAGGCTCTTTATCGGGGGGGGGAAAACCGCGATTGACTTTGAAAACTGGGCGACCAGGGGGTGGGAGAATTGCCGGTCGCCAGAGGCATCAAAACGAGAGAGGAAGAAAAAGTGAAAAAAAAGATTCTAAAAGCGGGAGCCCGGGGAAACCCGTTGAAACGGGAAAGGTTTAAAAACTCTCACAAAAACACCAAGAGGAAAAGGGGGTGGAAACGATAAAGGTCCAACAAGCTCTGTTTCCCGAAAGAGCTCGAAAAAAAAAAGTCCGCAACGCCAATTCAACGAGAAGAGACTCGGGAAAAGGAAGAGGGCGACCGCAAGGAGGACACGACGTCATGTCTTTTGCCCCATAACACAGCAGGGGGGAAGGCGGTCCCAAAGAAAGCCCTATCGAGGGTAGGCTAGGTAAACGTCAACATGATGCTGTCAGCTTGCAACAGAGGCGAGAAAAGATTGCGATAAAAACCGTCAAGAAGAGTGTAGGAAATGACAACGCGAGGGCGGATTTAATCTTCTGGGAAGAAGATCTCAGTAAGAATCACAACACCTCACCAAGTTCAGGATGTCGGCCAGCCCGACAGTGAAGGGCGGACCTAGGGCCGCGCAGTAACAGTCATGAAAAAAAGCAGAGAGAATCTGGGAGTTGAATGTGAACGATCAGAAAGGGAAGAGGAAAAAGAGAGGACAAGTCAAGCTAGGCTGGTCCGCCCGGATTATTCAAAACGAAACTAAGGGGGAATGGGCAACGGCTTGAAATAGAGAGGACGAAGACAAAGGCAAGAGGGGCTGGTGAAAAAAAGAAAAAAAAGGCTGCATGCACGAATCAAGAAAGCTGTCGCGGTGTCGAAAGGCAAGAAAAACGGGGAAGCTAACACCAACCAATAGGGAAAAAAACGATGGAAGAGTCGAAGCGGTTCCCAGCGAGCAAGGAATACGGAGTGTGAGGGGATGGAGGAAACCTCTTCAGGGAATAACCAAAAACCGCCGTACGAGCATCAACAGACCGCGTTCAGGTAAAGGAGTGGGCACAAAGAGCGAGAAAAAGGACTAACTTCCAGGACTTCTCGGAGGAAAAGCGAAAATATTCATTCATAGAAGTAAGGGGTACGTGAAGGAAAAAATTACCAAATGGGAGCAGAACGGCGAAAGAGACGTAGGGAAAAAAGAAATAGGGACAGGGGGGGCAAATCAAGTTCTAAATCGCAGTGAGGGACTACGCGGCGAACGGGACTGTGTCGGAAGCGGCGTTGGAACAAGCAAAAGGACAGTTGAAATTGGGTCAAATTCGCGGAGAGAGAGCAAGCGCGCACGGATCCAACCAGCAAGTAATTGGGAGAAGAGCGGGGGAAAAGAAAGAGCCTTCTCACAGGACCAAAAAGTCGGGTGATTCAATTCCCAGAAAAGGATCTGGGAAGCTCAAGATGACCTTACCCTAACTGGAGGGAAGGACAAGAACGAACAGACGCAAGGCAGGTTAGGAAGAACATGCCAATGAACAGGGCGAAAAGAAAAAAAGACCATACTCTCATCTACTAATTAGGGCAAAAAAAAAACTGGAACCTTAGTAACAAATGCAAAGGGCGAGAGAACCGAACGACTCTATCACAGTAGTACGTCGGGGAGAACGCAAAGAATAATCTGAAAAGGCCCTGCGAAAGACACTTCACCCAGCTCCTATGACGAACTACGCCGAACTGAGGGAACCTTACAGGAGAGGAAGAAGGGGAGGGATTGACCTACTTGAACACCCGCGGCTTAAGGTCCGCGGAGAGACGGAAAAAGGAAGACAGATCTCTCAAAGGAGATGAGGGGGGGTGAAAAAATTCTAATCGAAACAGTGCAAAAGAACGAGGATAGGGATGTCCTAAGAAGGGCTCCCGGGGAAGAAACGACGTTCTGTATTAAGCTTATTAACTTCGAGGCGGACAAGAGAGTCCTCGGAAGGGGGGGCTCCCAAAAGAAAGAAGTCGACCAGGGGGCGTTCGCTTAAACAAGAGTGTCGGGGGGGAAAAAACGAAATTCCCTAAATCAGAGAGGGGTTTCAAGTACGGGGTTTGAGCGGAAGGTGGTATGAAAGACTACAGAGAGGAAAGAAGACCGGAAGTATAGGGGGGGTGATCAGAGGGGAAAGCGAGCTATCTTTAAATCCTTGGGCGAAGGCGCGGGGCAGGATGAGAAGTAAGATTGGTAAGGGAAGGTCTAACCAAAACATTGTAAAAGGAAAGATGTGCGCGTTCAATGTGTAGGAAGGAAGGGAGAGAGAACCCAAAAACTCTACAGTGCCAGAGGGGACGGACCGTTCGAGAAAAACCACACTGGGAATGTGGAAGATGAGGGAAGTAAGAAAAGAGCGCGGGGGATCGGCAAAGTTCAACCTCCGCGAAGCCGACTCGTCTCTCTCAAAAAAAGATGGATTAGGGGAGAGAGATTCCGAAGTTACTGATACGATGGACGAAAAAATTTGCCGAAGAAGAATCGTGACGGGGATGAAAATAAAAAACTATCTCGTGTTAGGGGAGCACTCTGTGCCGTTAAAATTATCTTATTGGGTGGAATAAAAGAAAGGAAACGACAAAAATTACAGAAAAGGGGGGTGATAGTCTCCCCTAGAGAAACTTTTAAAAGGGTCCTTCTTTCTAGCGGGTTCACGGAGTAGCTGTCCAGGCAGAAAGAAGAAACTCTCAAAGAAAGCCACCGAATGCTTGAAGAGAATGATAAAGAAAAACCCCTCCAATTCAGCTAGATTGTAGGAAAGAGAGAAAACATCCACAACTCTCAACAACAATAAATTTTTCCGTGAATATCCTATTTCTGGAAAAATTCGAATCTGGTCACCAACGAAAGCATCCGTTGAAAGAGACGGAGAAAAAAAAGAACGCAATTTCTCCAAAAAGGAGTGGAACGATAGGATATGGCGTAACTCCTCATTCAGAAGGGGGGGTGTGGAATCGCCTTCTGGAGAACTCTAAAGGATAACTGAAGAGACACCGCCTTCGAATCTCATCTGGACAGAAAAAAAGATCAATAAGAGAGGAGGAAATGATATGATTCGGAAGGAGTGGCGGCAAAAACTGAGGGACTGCCTCTGGTGGACCGTGAAGGAAACCCCATGAACTAATACAGGGAAAAAGAAAAAAAAAGAAAATCTGTAAGGGTGAAAAAGTGAGTAGAGGGTCTTATGCTGCCGTTGAATTCCTGGAAAAATCTTTGGATGTAAAGAAGCGGGTTTAAGAGAGAAGACAAAGGGAGGCTAGAACGAAAACGAGCAAGAGAGAAGAAGTCAAACGAGACAATGGGTCGATCACATCTTCTAAGAAAGCCAAGTCACTAACTGAAAGACTGTCATGGGGGATGTGTGGAAAAGGGGAACCGCCGGATTACGGCCTCTTGGGGAGAGAAAAAAGCCGGAGATGGGGAGAGAATGTTGTCTCGGGGCCGCCTTCCTCGTGAGAAAAAATCAGTTAGGAAAGGAGATCTCGTCGCCAAGGGGTAAGAATTAACGAAGAAGGGAGGTCAGGGGGGAGGAGAGCGTCTCCTGCGCAGGACTACCAAATCACTGTTTTTGCGAAGGCTGGCTCATCCCACTAAACGGAAACCGAAAAATTGGGCTACTGTCCATAGCAAAGGGAAAAACAACTCCTAAAAAAAAGACGCAAGATCAGTACACTACAGGGGGAGGAGGGACCAAACGAAGGGACTGCGCAGGGAAGTCGAGGGTCTTCGAAATTTTGAGACAAAAACCAAAGATTAATTATCTGATTCCAGGCAGAAGGCTATAAGGGGGGGGTCCTCCTAGAACTTGGCCCGAACTGAGAGACAGGTTGGGCAGGGAACAAAAATGATAAAAAGTTCGTTCCAGGATGCGGAGCCGGTCTTGGGCGTGTTCTGGAAAGAAAGACGACAAACAAAGAACCAATCCCTCAAGCAACTAAAGATCAGAGGGAAACATGCACAAACGGAGGGACGATCGCAGTTAAGAGGGTTGGGACTAAGAGAACTACAATTAATTCTAGCAGATCGAGAACGCAAAAAGAAAAGGATGCAAAAAGTATGCTCGTCGGAAAAGTGCAACTTGTCGTCCGAGCTAGATCCGGAGAAATTCTGAGGCAACAAGAGAAAAATACGCGGCAGGAAAAAATGACGTAAGCTCTTAGGAGTCTTCAGGAAAAAAAAAAGAGAAGAATCAGTGGGAAGGGGAAAAGGACTACGCTCGGGGGCCAAGACAAGCGGTATAATAAGGCCGAAAGGAGAAAACCTGAAGACCTGAGTAGTTTGTCGGCCCAGAGAATTAAAACGAAACCTCCGCCGAAGAGGGAGTGCATCGAATAAAAAAGATCTGCCGCTATTCAGCTTGCAAAAAAATACATTGGAAGACCGTATCGAAAAAAGGACGTCGGGGCGCGGGAAAAACGAAGGGTCTTGGTAACCGAAGATCGGCAAAAAGGAAAAACCGCCACCCACAAAAAACGGAGCCGTCAAAGAAGAAGTCGGGTAACATTCAAGTGTTTGCGGAAACGTAGTGCGAGCGTCGCGAAAAAACATAGTAAACAACTGTCGCACAGGGGGGGGTTATAGTCAACCAGAATCAGAAAAAAAGAAGAGGAGTAAAGAGAAGATTGGGGGGTTGAAGAAAAAAGGGCCGAAAGGGCATAAAAGGGAACCTGTACTACGTGCGGAAGAGAAAAAAGGAAGGGCCAAAACGCTTTCGCAACGCTCACTGGGGACCCTCGAGTGTACAACGCAGAGGGGGGGAAGGGACGCAGGGGAAAGAAAAAGGTGCACCGGCGCACAGGGGGCAAACCGAACACAACGCGTTCGCTCACCCACGAAGAGAAGGGAAATCGAATCTTCCTGTAAAGGAGAGGGCCGGAGGGGAACCGCTGATTGAATCATAGTTGTTGGGCCCACCCGAGAAACCCGTCCATCGGAGGAACTGCAACCAACGAGGCGGGGAGGAGAGGCAAAGTTCAAATGGCACTCCTAGGCTCGTAAATCAAGAGCGGGAAACAAGAGAAGAAGACCCAGGGGGGGAAAAATTCCTCTCACCGAGAAGCGACGAGGGGAGAAATCGACAAACCTTCTTCCAAATTCACGAGCGGCTGTGGGGGTCCATTCACCAGGAGAAGATCAGAATCTCAAGGAAAAAGGCTCAAGCACGAAGAAGGGCAGCTTCCTTCAGGTCAAAAAACAGAGACGACGCGGTGGGCAAAACAAAGATTCCAGAGTCGTGAGACGAAGGGGAAATGGCCTAAGGCCTCACGAGCTGACCAAAATCGGCAGGGGTCGCCAAAGAAGGGAAGGTCGCTACGAAAAAAGAAGAAGAGGAGATCATAAAAGGAGGAAAGAAAAAATCGCCAGACGAAAGAAAAAGGGGTGGGACAGTCAAGAACGAAGGCCGAGAAGGTGGTTGAGGTGGGCCGAAAAATATGAACCTGGAAAACTGGAGAAGACCGGGGCAGTCGACGGCCATCAACCGGGGGGAGTTCAAGGGCTGGGACTAAAACCAATAGAGACAGCCGAAAGGGGCCGGGAAGATACTCGCTGAAGAATCAAGAACCGGGGCCTAGTCGCTTCTGCAAACCAGGAGAATAGAGGTCGAGTCGCAAAGAAATCCGGGAAGGGCGACATCAAACATGGGAAAGGGAAGATCGGGCTACGGGGCAAAAAAGTTGGGGAAATGCGTAATGTCGTCGTAAGCAACTTCGGCTATGGACGGAGCCAGAGAACGAGTCTTTGGCCGTCGCGGGACAAATTCTCCATCGCGGCAGGACCAAAAATAAGGACCGGGCTTCATGCAACGCCAAAATAAAGAGAAAATGACCAACCTTTCGGCTGGGAAAAAATCGGAAATATCGCAAAGGAGACACAAGACCGTCCCCTGCATATGCGAAACAAACCGGCGACCACCCTAGCACAAAGCGAAATTTGAGCGCCAAGCCAACCTAACCATAGGAGACTGGAGGGAACCCACGGCCCTGAGCACGCTCACTACATCACAGCTGGAGGAAAAATAAGGGGATTAGCTTAGACACGGGGGAAAAAGAAGACCGAAGATCGCGCTCGATTCTTCTTCTTACGGCCAGGCTACACAGAAGACGCGAAGGGAATTC
>Ga0179593_1368030_pt1 | contig 10916 bp, 14 predicted proteins | sample CZODoug2_1_08_16_FD_185931 | JGI IMG/M metagenome (GOLD analysis project Ga0179593, IMG submission 185931) | Vadose zone soil fungal communities from Angelo Coast Range Reserve, California, USA - CZODoug2_1_08_16fungal (PacBio error correction) | ecosystem: Environmental > Terrestrial > Soil >...
TTTTGTTGTTTCAGAGGGGAAAAAAAATTTGTATAAGCTCCACTATTGGAAAATCGGAGGATGATGGTTCTTTTTTTCTGGTTCGTGCGGGGTCCATTCTTGGGGTAACGTCGACTTTATACGGACAAGTGTACTCTAAGAAAGACTGGGGACCAGTTGTAAGGTTGCATGAAACATTTAACACCTCAGTAAGGGTGTGCAAGGGGACGTATTGAGTGTGGACTTCGGTTAATGGGGGGGGCATTGATGTGAAAAAAAAAATAAAAAGGGGAAAAGGGGGATATTGAAGTCGATTTACTGGGGGTTAAAGTTGGTATTTCAAGTGTGGCCACATGATTTTGCAGGTGGTGTGTCCGGGGTGTGGAGGGTTTGGGACCAAAGATATTTGGTGAATGGGTACCTATCGTTCATAAACCCAGTGATCCGCCACGGTCCGACAAAAGGATAAAGTCGTGCGTGGGATTGTATGTCACAATGGGAAAAACATGCCCTTCCCCTGATGAGTTTACTGTGGGACGTGGTTAGGTGGTTCGTTCAGAGGACAAATTGTGCTAAAAAGTCTTCATTCGAAAAAGTAAGACAAAGGTCGGGAAGAGCTTTTGACCGGGAGGCGATTCGGCCGGTGGAATGGAAAAGGGGGCCCGGGAAGGGTAGCGGTCTGGGGGGGGCGGGGGGGGGGGGGATCTTGGGGGTTGGGGCCCTTCCATTTCCGACCGGTACTGCCTAAGAGAACGATATGTGCACAAGTGGAAGCTTTTGCGCGAGGAAGGCTCTCGGGGGAAGTTACCGTTAAATCTACAAAGGCTATGTATTTTGAGGGTAGTGGGGTGAATAAAGTAGATAGGTTGGTGATAAAGTTGGTTCAAAGCAGCGGAAAGGTTAGTTCGGGTGTAGAATAAGTTGGGGAGGATGAAAACTAGGTGGGAGCGACTTTACTGGGACCCTTTGAATTGGAATTTAAGGGATTGGGATCGTTGCAAATTCCACTGCCCCTAACTGTAACATCACCTGGGGGGTATATATTAGCACGCGAAGAGCAGGGCAACTCAACTCGCTCGACGAGCAAAGGGAGCCAAATCAATAAAATAACGGGGGACACACCTACCCCAATGGCAGTAGTCACCGTAACTTTCAAAAAGTCAAGAAGGGCTTTGGAAATAGATTTGTGGGTTTTGGCGAAAAAAAAAAAATAAAGTAGGTGTATTGTGAGTAACATAAGGAATTTAATATTGCTGTGATCTTAGGGGAGCTGTACGACAAACAGAGGGCTGGACCACCTTCCTGGATGGGAACTTACCAAAAAGGAAAAAAGGGGAAACAATTCAAAACGAGCAAACTTGTGGTATTGGAACTTCCTGAGATACAAAGGACTTTCAACAGTGGAGGCGCACTTCCGCACCATCTAAACCAAAGGAGTGGCTCCTACACGCACTGACCGAGACCGACACGGGGTCCCCACCCCTTGGGGGTGAAAACTAAGCACCTCCTCACGTGAATGGAATAACTTCAGGAGGGAGCACAGGGGGGTCGGGAAAAAACTGACAATTGGGGGAGACAATTCGGTATTGGAGGAAGCGTCGGCTAAACACGTGGTAGGTTTGTGAGTCAAATTTATGGGGTTGGTTATAAAAGCACAAGAGACAGGGCACTGCTTTCCTAAGCTGGGCGCGAGGTTTCACCAAAAGTTGTGTTCAAAGGAACGGGGATACCAATAAAAAGGTCTGTTCATGTTAGTTAGGGCAACAGGTTTGTATTAAGCCTGAGGGGGTGAAACTATTGGCGTGGCGGGGTGTGGTGAAGAGGGGAAAAAAAGGGGGACTAGGGCAAGTAGGGAAAGAGAGACCATGGGATGTTCGTTTATTTCCTTGTGTCTGTACAATGAGGACATTAAGGGTCCCGGGGTTTTGTCTTGAAAGGTTGGCGGACTTTATGAGACATTCTAGCATAATGACCTCGCACATTCGTTTCTGGGTCAAACCCAAAAGTTAAAGATCACGAGTAATATGAACTAAGTGTGCATTGTGAGTTGAAGCCGTGTATGCAGAAGAACCGTTAAGAAGCACAGAAAACTAGGAAGGTCGAGAAGAAGGGATCTAAAACAAACCGTGGTCAGACAGGGCCGGCACCCAACCCAGAAGATCAGTTTACGCGGACGCATAAAAGGCCGTTTACCAACTAGGAATGCCACCGAGAGCTGCTCGAATTGAAAGGGGGTGTGTGGCCGTCACCGCAAACATGTTCAAAAAAAACCAATGTAACAGGGTAACAAAGCACGGCGAGCAGAAAAGATACCCAACACCAAGGCAATTGGATAAAAACTAAGGCCGTGTCTCGAGAAGACTACACGTCGATCACAGCAGTAATCGTTATTAAATAATAGTAGACCACTCGTTTGGGGGGGGACCGTGGGACGGGTATCCAGGGATGGGGTGGGGTTACCGGAAGGGTGGACACAATGGTGCCAACGGTTGTAGAGAACTTTAAAAAAAGTACGTGTGTTGGGAAGGGGTGGTGTTACGTCCAGAGGCCTTGCAAAAAATGGAAGTACGGGATGACCCGTACGCTCCCAAGGGATTTAGGTTTAATGCGAAGTGGAAAGGAAGGAAGGGCGAAAACAACAGGAAAATCCATGTGGCGATTTCCACAGTTTTTTGGTGGGGTTTTTGCATTTTTAGAAATTGTTTGTTATGGTTTTTTTTTAATAGAAAATTTTTATTTTGCACAGGATACCACAACCCCTTCGAAGGGGTTTACCCAAAACCACAACCCCCCAAACCGCACAATCCCCCAAACCGAATGTATTGTGTTTTATTTATTTTTTTTTGGGCGTCCTGGCTTTTTTCCGTTCTCCTTTTGTTTGGGTCAGGGCGCCACCCTCCCCAGAAAGCGCCAGCAGCCCACCCCCCCCCACCGTGGGTTTTGCATTGGTTGGTATAGTGGATTTTTTTTTGTTTTCCTTTGTGCCTTCCCGTGTTGTGTGCCCCACGATAAAGACCTGTCGCACCGTTTCAACTCGCGGACCGATGTGGAGGTGTGAAGGCTGACGCGGAATGTGGGCTTCGACCGGCCAGTTCACACCCTCACAAACCCCCAGAAATCAGGGGGGGTGCCAGTGGCCAACAAGGGAACCCACACAACACAGGGGGGGGGGGGGGGATGGGGGATAGGAACAACAACCGAAACCCTCCGGGGGAAGGACCACACACGCACCGGAAGCAAGGTGCGGTACCTCCATAGACGGCAAAAACTGCAGGTGGGGTGGTCTGGACGGGCACGGGGGATCAATGTTCTGGGTGACAACACAGGTTTAGTGACGGGGGGGGAAAGGGGAATGGATAAGGCCCAAACACAAAAACCGAACCCCAGACCACTACCAACACACCCCCAATTGGACGGGCTTTTAATGTGTTTGTTTGTATTTTTTTATTTTTTCAATTGGTGTTGTTTTAACACCGGGCGGAAATGGGGCGCAAGAAGGAAACATAAAATCTGGAAGGGTAACATCTGCTAGTCGTTGTTGGGTGGGGGGAATTGGGGGGGACCGAACAGGGTTTTAGAAAAAGGGTCACGGCGTGTGAGCCACGGACTGACGACCAAGCAGGCATAACCCTAGCAGATGGGCAGGGTTAGATTCATTACAAGTGTGCAATTCATAAAAAGAGAAACAAAAACCTTTAGGGGACACAGGGAAGAGGGTTGGGGGGGGGGGGATTCCCCAGGCGGTGACAACATAAGGAAACAGGGGAAAATGTCCGGAAAGGTTGGATGTTGTGAATCTGTGATAAAAAAGATAACTATTCCATGACAGGGGGGGGGAAAGCAGATCTGGAAAAAGAAGAAACAAGTCGGGGGGAGGGGACATCGTTAGGGTCGGAAAATCCAGCTAGGAAAAATCATCGACAAAAATTGAAGCCACGTCAAAAAGGAAAAATACCGGTGGGCTGTTGAGGTCTGGGCGGGGGGGTCACCTGGATAAACACCATCTGGAGCAAACGCAAAACGCATGCCTGGCTCAAAAGGGACATGGGTGGTCTGGGCATTTAGGGGGAAGCGTTGGTGCTAAACAACACCGCTAACAACACCAAACAAGAAGCTATCCGCTTGAAAACAAGGGAGAAGGAAAGAAAGACCGAAATAGGGTGAGGGCGGGGCGTGCAGGGGAACAAAAATCCAATAAGGAACCTCAACCTCGGCGGGGGGGGTGATGCGGGATGAAAGATTGGTATTGTCAAGATACAAAAACGGAGCAACAAAACACCAAAGGGGGGGTGGGGGGGGGGGGGCCGGGAACAAGGAGTCAAAAGAGAAAAGAGGGGAGATGAGAAACAAAAAAGAACCCTCAACAACAACCGAACGAAACATAATTGCATTGTAAAGGGGTGCGACGAAAACCAGGGCGGAGGACGTGTCTCGCCGGAAAATAAAAAAAGGGAGAAAGAAAAGGCGGAAGTTAGCAAAGTAAGGGGGGCAGAGGAGCGGGAGTCACAGGTGGGGGTATCATCTTTAGATGAGGCGGCCAAGATATAGTACTGGCATAGCTTAGGGTACGTTTTTAGTGAGGCGATTTTGAACCAGTTGAACAAAGGTATAACGAAGGGTCGGAGCGAACGACATGGTTGAAAAAAAAAGAACGGCTGAAACCTACAGCGCATGGGGTGACGATGCGCTTGCCTAGAAGGAATCCAGAGTTTTTATGGAAACTTTCATGGGGAGGAGCGTGTGTGTGCTGTATGGACTCTGAATGTGAGTTTTTTGTACAAAAAAAGGATGGCGCCGGTGTAAACGCGGATGTATGATGTGTGTTCGTTCTATAAAAAAGTGTGTTACCATGGGGCACGGAAGAAGACGGTTGAGGCTAATCATTGGGTTTCACAAGGTGTCTATAATGCATAATAGGAAACGGGGTAGCAACCCAATCACAAAATACGGATTCAAAAAAAAGGGCTTTACCTTTAATATAGTGGCGCGGCGCTAACTGTTCCAAGTGCTTGGGGATTATGGGTATTCATAGGTGTAGTGGGATGGAACGTCGCACAAAGGGACCCACATGGAAAGGGGAGGTCCGCGACCAACCAAAATTAACGAAAAGTAAAATAAGAGGCGGGTGAGATAGTTTGTTTATATTAGGAGAGGAAAGGCACGAAAGGCTGGGATGGTGTCACTCGAATCGTGGTGTGAGGTGATGCGTTCGGGGAGTAAGGGTCGTGGTACATGGTCATATGGTTCATGATTGGCGCTTTTCAGGTCAGGAAGCGGTGACAACGTGTCCTAAATTTCTCAACCGTGTCCAGCTCACTGAAATAGGTGAATAGGGTTGGGCGGGTATCTCCGGGTAAGCCCGTCTTTCGTTAAAGTGTTCGGCGAGTGTGCGTAATCAGGAATTGACGATGAAAGTATCGTGGGTAGAATTTCAAGAAAAGGAACAAACTCGCTTCGGACAACGCGTGTGATAACACAAAGAAGCCATTTCGTGTGTCTGCAGTCTCACATTAGGGGGGGCCTTAAAAAATCGAAACGCGACCCATTGCCTAAGTAAGAAAAAAGGAGGGAAAAAAATCAGAGACAAAGAACACTGTCTTTGGGACAACAACTACGAAGGGAACTACTTCAAACCTGTTAGTCACCCTATTTCCAGTAGGGGAAGGGATTCCGTAGGATCGATTATGAACTGATGTCCATCCACGAAAAAAAGACAACATGAAAACTCGTCCGAAAGAACCGATCTTAGATTGCGTACAGTGCAATAACCTACACTGAAACGGGAAAAGCGACTGCAATACAACCAAAAAAACATATGCAAGTGTGCTCGGCGTCGCCGTCGTCGACAATGCGTCCCCTACTAAAAGGGCGGTTGGGCCCTCCAGTAGCGAGAAATATGGCAGTGTATAAATGAATTTTCATCAGGATTTACCAGGAACGGCCTTTAGGACATTGCTGTTCACTTGGTAGGCCGGTTGGAGTTACGCCAGAACACCACAATGAAACCATCGCCTATGCCCAAAAACCAGGGGTAGACAACAGGAATCGAATAAAAATATACGGCCCAAGGGCCAACGTATGTGGGAGCGTGTCTATGAAAGATTAAAATGTGTTCTAATGACGGGAGCCATTCCCCAAAGACGGGTGCCATCAAAATAAACTTTGGGGCAGAAAGCAGGAATGTGACGAAAATTACTTGCCAACGGATTCTACCATCTAACCAGGAAAGGACTCACTGGTCTTGCAAGGGCCGTGCCTAGGATCGGTAGGAATGAACGTTAGAGCGGTCCAAAATATCCGCCCACAGGAAGACAACCCCCCCTTGGGGGGGAATGGAGTTGAGTTTTCGGTTAGCAGAACATTTGCAGGGATTTCTTTGGGGCGCGACTGGGTTTTGTCGGAGATACCTTCTACAAATTTAGGTTGTGTGGTTACCGGTGGGTGGTGTTAAAGGTGTTTAAGAGGGAAGGCAAGGAGACCCTTGCAAAAGCGAAAAAGAAACATATTGGGGAAAAAATAAGAGAGAAAAAACAAACCAGCCGCGGTTAAGCATATAGACAAGGGAGTCTTTACGGTCTGAAACGGGGCAGGTCAGGACAAACGGTGGTAACGGTGGAGGTATGGGAGGCCTTGGATCTCGGGGAGGCGAGTCGTACCCCGGCGTGGAATGGCCCCCAACAGAGCAAAAACCAAAGGAGACGCAAGGGAAGAGAGTGGGGGAACATGGGTTGCTGGACCCGACTAGAACCTTGCAAAGGGGGGGATTTAGAACAATGCATTCCACAGGGGGTGAATGTACGGCTCTTTTTTCCTGGCATTACAGGTAACAGATTTTTATCAAAGCTAAAAAATAATCTGGGTTTTGCAAGCGGTGGTAAAGGCTTTGAACATTTTGGATGGAAGGACAGACACTTTTTAGTTTAGATGGTCGAGGTCGGAGATTTGAAGATCGGGTCCTATTGCCGGGGATTCCTTTCTGATTCAGGGAAGGCTAAATTCGGTTGGGGTTTAAATAACCTGGGTCTGTATTCCATACGTAGGAATGACATCGGTTAAAAACAAACCAAACAAAAAAACCACAGAACGCTGATGGAAAGGGAAAGGAGAGTCAATAACTGGGAAGGAGACAGGCCGGAGCCTTGTGTTTGTCCCTGGGCGTGAACTGTGTCTGATAAGCTTGAGAAAAATGATTGTTACATAATCTTGATTCTATTGCTGCTGAGACTTTATGTTCCCTCGGGCAGCCATGAAAAGAGGTGGGATCAATTGTAAAAAAGTGAAACCTAGGTAGTCGATTGGGGATTCTCGGAGGGGGGAATCGGAATCCAGGGAACTCCTCAATATCAAAAAAACAAAAAAAACAATCCGTACTAATCTCGACCGCGCACAATGCTGGGGGGCGCGGCCTCGGGCACCGTTACGCCAACATTCGATCTCGGTGATCCAGTCGACGCGGAGGAGGGGACACGTCGCTTTATCTGCTTCTCTAAATATCAAATACAGGGGTGCAGAAGTGCGGGGGGCCCGAGTGCCAAACGCCAGAGGGGTTTTTGTTTCGGCTTGCGTCCTTAACGTGAGTTATCCTTCCTCATTTGCGTCCATTCACATGTTCGAAAGCGAGCTTTCAAGTCTTTAAATCTGAAGTTGTTAGCCATCTTGGCTGTACCGTTGGTTGCTGAAATTGGGATCATTCGGCCAAACGAGGTGTTGGCATGGGCGGAATTGGTTGTGGGGGTGTAATTAATATTTTGCTGTACTTATCTATGGGTAAGGATTATTAGTTGCTATTTAATGGTCGGGGGGGCTTGGGAAGCACGGTTTTTGTACCAAGGAGCTGGGGATTGTGTCTGGAACACAGGGAGCATCTAGGCTATGGGAAATTCTAGTGAAAAGAGAGAAAGGGGAAAATTCAATATTCGATGCGAGAGGGAAAAAACACCTACACGGAAAGCAACGGGATTGTTCAAACGAGTTAACGGAAGCGTACAGGGACAAATCTGTTGGATTGGTACATAGAAGAGACGTGATGGGTTGTTAAGAAATGGATTTCAGGAAAGAGCAGAAGAGTCCCGTGGGATGAGCCAGTACTGCCACATTATTTACTATTACGGGCAAAGGAGGGGGCCCATGCAATCGACGTCGTATGGGGAGGTAGAGGGGGGGGGAATCTATCTGTCGTCGGGATCCATATCTTTGTGCAGTCAGGAAAGTGTAAAGACAACCACAGAGGAAAGGAGGATTTGGACAAAGCCCAAAAAAGACCGAATCGCGTTCTATATTGGCGGAAGGTAAGTGAACTAGAAGAAGAAGGGACAAATCTGGGCGGAAGAAATGCTTTACACCAAACAAGCGGGGGGGGAAAAAAGACACAGGGCCAAAAAATATGGGATGGGTCCAAAGTACGCGAAAAACGTGAACATGGGGGGATTTAGAACACATTGTGTTATAGGGAGAATGGCTAACAGCGGCCGAAGAATCAGGGCGGTAACCCGCTGGTAAAAGGGAAAAACCGCATCTCGGGGTGGGGGGGGGTCTCAGGGTTTATGTTGCACGCCATAAGAGCTACGGGGGGGAGGGACACGCAGTTGCTTGGGGGGTCGGGGATGGGGGGCCGGCGGGCGGGAACAGGGCCGAACGGAGGGGTTTGTGATGGTTGGGCAAGGTGGGACTGCGCGTTGCGTTTGGGTGTAACTCCCAGGTTTGTCTGGAAGTCGTAGCAGGGCGTATAGCTGCGCCGACGAATGTGATCGCGCGTGTCTTGCCTGTAAGGGTATTTAATAAGTGACCCGGTTATTGGTTGAGAATAGCACCGTACTGCCTTCATGAGTATCGGCAATGTAGCATGGCCCAAATTTCTTTTGGAAATATGCGGTCCGGAAAAGCGAAGGAACCCTGAGTGGGGGGGGGGACATTCTCTGGGTTGGTCTAGTCAGACAACCAACAACATGACGAGTGTGTCTTGAGCGATGCATGCAGATCACCACGATGGAGACAAACGCAGCCCCGACGCTCCATGGACGTTGGACAGGAGCAGCAAGATAAAAATCAGGACTCTTGAAAAGAATGGAAAGCGTGGGGGGGAGGAGATTGGGTTAATTTGATCCGGACACTTCTCCGGGGACACTGAGTGATAACGTGGTTCGTAAGGCCAGCACGACTGAGCGAAAAGATCTTGGGCTCCGTTCTGGGTAGTTTGTCACATTTAATAGAAAACCTTGCATCCATGAAATCAGGTTGATTTTGTGAGGACCAGGTTTGGTGTAGTTGTGGTGGTTTTTAGGGCTGGACTGTGGTATTTCACTCTTTGGTCAGACACACGTCTCAAAGGAGCCGCCTTCTCACGAAGAGACCATACGGAGAAAGGGGCCCACACCGCATACGCAGTCATTGGGGGGGTGTGGTGATGGTGAACACCCGCCTCTATAAGAAAACATTAACCGGACCACGAAAGGGGATAATCGACGTGAGGTCCCAAACAGAAAATGGACGGTCCCTGGGACCATTTTACAAGGCACGACACAGTCGGAGCTTGGAGGGGAACCGAACCTGGAGGGGTGAAAAAAAACAAACTCACAAAGCCCTAATAACCCCACTAAACCATAAAAGTTCCCCACAGATTAAGCGGAGACGCCCAGTAACTGGTAGATCCCACAAGGCGTGCTCCGGATTTTTGTGAGGACGTTTAACTAGAAATAAAGCTGTTCCTGTACGACACCAAAGGAGGCCAAAAAGGCCGGTTAAATGAGAAAATGAAGGGGGTACTGGAAAGAAACAGGGTGGGGGGTTGGTTCGCTACTGGGTCAATAGTATGCTGGTTAAAAAATCTAAAAGGAAGTTAAAAATCCGGTGTTACTGACACCCCCAATAACAGGAATGTCGATGAAAAAAGAACTTACCACCCATATAGAGGTCTTAAAAACGGGTGCAATTGGCGTTATCGCAAAAAAGGAAGGAACACAATCCCCAATGAAAAGAAAAGGTCAAAGACCAAAAAGTCACTACAAAAACTAGTGGTTAGGTCGAACGTCTCAGTGGACCAATCCGCGGGGTTCAGGGGCATGGACCTTGATCTCTTGGACAACGACACAATGACAGGTATAAACGAGTATAAAGGAAGGGGTCAACATTACTTACACTTTAGGACAATAAACAGAGTGGTGACACGGGGGGAACGGCAGGTTTTCGCTGACATGATAGAGTGGGTCGGAACCTCATGTGGGGGGGGCGAACACTTTTTGAAAGGCTGCACTTGGGGTGGGTTGTGGCGATTTTATGAGGGGTCGGCCGTGACAAGAACCAACAAGTTCCGCAATAAGCGGTATGTAAGGTCATGACAATGGGAGGGAAACTTTCGTAGGAAAAGTGAAAGGTGGTGAGTAGGTTAGCCACAAAAAGATTGTGACCTTTGAGTAGGCGGTAAATTTGTGTGAAATGTTGGCGTAAAGGGATTACAGACGACATATCTGGGGGGGGGGGCTAAAATCCATAAGAGAAAGACGTAAGGGTTATTCAAGAAAAATCAGTGACGATAGTGTAGTCAAAAAAAGGAACCGAGCGACATAGTTTCTCTGGAATGGGTTTAAAAAAAAAGAGCTTTTGCGTCATTAGGGATCACAAACTTCAACCAGTGGAGGGGCTGGGGGAAAGGGAAGCGTACAAGGAGTTTAAACGAAAGGATTGGGACGATGGGAGCGCAAGCTTGGTTGTCAAAAACCTGAACGATGGGGTTAACGTGTGTGAATGGGGGTAAGGGAGGGGGAAAGAGAGGGTCATACGTCGACGGCAGAAACTACGTTTTTTTCAAATAACGAAATCCGTCAGGATAAGTAAGGGGGAACAGGGTAGCACAAATCTACAACCAGGGGGTGGTGGAGTAGATTAAAGATCAGCCGGGCAAAGGGAAAACTGGGGACAATTACGGTAGTGCGGTCTGACGG
>Ga0179593_1503466_pt1 | contig 10916 bp, 11 predicted proteins | sample CZODoug2_1_08_16_FD_185931 | JGI IMG/M metagenome (GOLD analysis project Ga0179593, IMG submission 185931) | Vadose zone soil fungal communities from Angelo Coast Range Reserve, California, USA - CZODoug2_1_08_16fungal (PacBio error correction) | ecosystem: Environmental > Terrestrial > Soil >...
AGTCAAAAGGATCTCATCTCCAGGGAAACGAATTCATCTCACGAAGGGCGGAGAGAGTCGCCGTCCATAACAAAGTGTTCCATCTCGCGAATTTCATTGGACGAGGAAGAGAAGATGCACGATCACAACCTAGATGAGCGCAACTCTCCTCTGCGCAGGGGGGAAAAGGGGGGATCAAGAAGCTGCGATTAGGAGAAGCCCGATGGAAAGTACCATATCTAAGCGATTTCCACTCAAGAGTGGGGCGCGGAAAGAATGATCTTTTACGTATCTCCGGTCGGGCAGGCTTATTAAAGGAAATGAATCGCGGCCAAGCCGAGGCTGTCTCAAAGCCACCGAAAAAAAAGTGACTAAAAGGAGAGCTACCGATTTGGTCGGCACGTCACTTTCGCCGCAAACAGGGGGAATATAAAAGTTCGTCTTTAGGTTTGGGAGAGAAAGTAAGGGCATTCAACTAGGAGTAAGGAAATGATTCATGGAATTTACTCACACCCATGGGGGCAGTCATGCTGGAGGAAGAAAAAAGAAAACCTCTTCAGGAGACAAAAGGGAGGACAAGAAGGATGGCAGTACCTGCTAGAAAAGGGCAACGAGGCTAAACAGCCAAAAACAACATCAAAAGGAAGGGTGTCTTTGCGCTGGGGAGCCAGAAATTGCAAGAAAAACTGTGAGGAGGGGAAAGAGGGGGCTTTGCCGAAGCACTAAAGGCAACACTCCGGGGCTCCGCTAGAAGGGGAAGGGAGGGGAAAAAAATGTCCTGACCCGCGGGTAACCTATACAACGATGCGGGAGTGTCCGGAGAGCGAAAAAGATGATCAAAGGACGGGAGAATGAGGGTCAAAGCGGGAGAGGGTTCTCTGTTGGGGGGAAAGGGGGGGGGGGGGAAAGAAAAGAAGTCATAAACCGGGTCGGAAAGGAAAAGGGTTGGGGGAAAAGGATTGGGTGCTAGTCGCGGACGAGTGGTACCTGAGACTTCTCCATCGCGAAAAAAAACGCCGCAAATGAGCGACGGAAAGAAACTGTAAGGAATGGGGGACTGCCAGGAATCGAGCAGACAATTCCTGCATTAACCCCGCTGGGAGAGAAACGATGAGGAAGGTTAGCAATCGGTCGCGTAGGGAGGGGAAGAGTGTGAAAAGAAAAGAAAAGGGGACCCTAACTCTGGGGCGGAACATTGAGCCTACGTACGCAAACAATAGGAGGGAAAAGGAAGGGGGGGGGACTCGTCAGAGGGGTCAAAGACGGAAGTGCCGAGAATTTGAACCGGCAGCAGCAAGAAAGCACCACTGAAGAGAGTCAAATCGTTAAGGGGAGCAACATTTTCTTTAAAAGGGAAATGGAACTGAAGGGCGTAGTGAAGGGTTGAAGTCTGGGGGGTACTTTTCGGGGAGGATTTTCATTTTGTGCAACGGGAAAAAATCAGCGGAAGGGCCGAAGGAAAACGCGAGTAGGGAGAATGAGAAGCGGGAAGGCGGGGGGACTTAAAAAAGAAAATCTGGCCGAAGAGGCGGCCGTTGAAGAATTAGGGCGAACGCGCAGAGCAGCGGAGGGGACTAAATGACAACAAACAACGTATTATCACGAAAACAAGGACAGAGAATATAGAAGTCCGTCGAATGAAATTTACTGAACTCTCATGCTAGAATGCACGAACTGTCGCAGGGAGTGAAATTGCAAAAAGAGGTTGAGAACCAAGGGAAAGGCTATTTGGGCGTGGAAGCGCCTCAGGATTGCCAGTGCGGCGTTCCGAAAAAAGGGGAGAACGCAAAAAAAAAGACCAAGGACCCTGAACAGCGATGGGAAGCAGGTAAAGGGGGGAAGCCGGGACCCAAGGAGTCTTGTGGACAACGAAGTGAGGAGTCATTATAGTTGTATGAATAAAACTTGCTGGAGAGGAAGAAACGGTAAGTGGCCGTTTAACTACTGGGGGGGGGGCATGGCTCCGCGGGGGTGTATTACGACCAAAAAGAAGGAAAAAGCGAGAGCTTGCAAAAGAAAACTCAGGGGTCGATAGGGAACAGGAAGACTGATTAGTAAGACTCAGATTACCTCAAGGCAACGGGAGAGTGGCCCAGCACGCTAAGCCACTTTAAAAACAAAAGTACGTCGCTCGGATTCAACTTCAAGAGTGGGTTTGATCGAACATGGGAGATTGAAGAACTGCCAGCCGAGACAAACGCGGAACAGTCACTTATAAAATGTCAATGGGGGTTCCGCCACAACGCGCGCCTTACTGGGGAAAACCGTCCTATACGAGACAACCAAACAACGTGGGGACAAATATAGAGGCCTCCTGTCAGATAAAAAAACCGGATTTGCACCCAGTGTTCAGCGTTTTAGGTCAGGGATAAAAACTTTGGGGAGGGGGCTACGTGGCGCCACCTTCGGAACACCGAAAAGGAAGCCGAGTAATCATATACGGGTTTACAATGTATGCACTCCTTGATTGCCGCCGCCAATGGTGAAACTTGGATGACTCTTAGTAGCCGGCGGTCGGTTTCCTCGCCCATGAGTAAACATAGAGAGGGCTCGGCGATCAAAGTCGAGGAACGGGCGGGCTGTCTACCCGTCTACCATGCCAGATCGTCATGCACGGGAAACGGTAGAATTCAAGAACAGGGGGGACGGCGATATCAATAATCCAGGTCGCCGGGGGACGAAACCGGGTTCCAGGAACTCCCTGGGCAAGTCGAAATCGAGTGTGGGGTCGGTCGTGTAGGCGTGTATTGGAATCTCAAAAAAAAAATTCTATGAACTACGTCCCCAACACATCAATCTGGGGGGGGGGGGGGGGGGGGGTGGGGAGTGTCATAAAACAGGGGAGAGTCAATTCAAACATGGACGTGAGGACAGAAAAAAAAAAATAAATAGCAATATAGAGGGAGAAGTGAAGGGGGAGGATTAATCGGTTGGCGGGGACACGCGGTTTTTTTGTGTGGGAAGGGGGGGGAGTTAAAGCACGCAAAGCTCTGGAGGTGTCCAACTGAAAATGACAGAAGGGAGCTTACAATCTTAGATAAATCAAATCAAGAGAAAGAGGGGGAGTACGTCTATGTCAAAAAACGGACACTACGGGTACTAACCCAAACAGCAAAGCACGGATCCGACAGAAAAACAAATTACAAAAACGCTTATTAGAACATTTCAACATAGCAAAGGGGGGAAATCTACAAATCCAGCTTCAGGGGTATTGCGCGCAAGGGTCGGCCACTAGGGCAACGTCAGAAAGGAAGACCTGAGACAGGCGGGTCAGGACGGGCGAGGGACGCAAGGAGGGGGGCTAAAATCAATAAGCATAGAACTGGCGGGCAGTCGAACCCTTGTGGAGGGGCAAACCCAGATCCGAAGAAGAAAGAGGGGGCAAATTCAGAAGCGAGCCGGGAAGCGGCGGAAATGACAAACCGTCGTGGGGAACACGGAAGAGGGAGAATGAGACCGCCCTCGATGGTGCTAGGGAGAGGGGGCGGACCAAGAGGCTCTCTAACAAAGGAAAGAATGGAGGGAAAAGGGAGAGTTTTACCGGACGCATGGGGGGGGTGGGGGTTTTTGGGTTGGTTTGGGGTTGGGTGTGTGGGGTTGTGTTGGTTTGGGGTGTTGGTTTTTTTTGGTTGTTGGGTTTGTTTTGTTTGTTTTTTTTTGGGTGTTGGTGGGGGGTTTGGGGTTGGGGGGGTTGGGGTTGTTTGGGTGGTTGTTTGGTGGGGGGGGGTTTGGAGAAGAGTGCTGTGATTTGGTGGGTTTGGTGGGTGGGGGGGTGGGGGGTGGGGTTTTATTGGGGTGGGTGTGGTATTTTTTGAGGTGTGGTTGTTTGGTTGGGGTTGTTTGGGGTGTTGTTGTGTTTTTTTGGTTTTGTGTTGGTTGGGGGGGGGGGGGGGTTTTATGGTTTGGTTTTTTGGGTTGTTTTTTGTTTTTTGGGGTTGGAGTGGGGGGGGGTTGTGTGTGGGGGTTTTTTGTGGGGGGGGGGTGGTGGGGGGGTTTTTTGTTTTGGAAAAACGGAATCAAAAAAAAACAAAGGAACAAAACAAAACCACGAAAATAAAAGGCGAATTCGGGGAAGCGGACGAAGCGTGGAGAAAGTTAAGATCGGTCAAGGAAAGTCCCACCGAAAGAACTACGGCGAAGGTCGAGAAGTTTCAGGCAAAAATCAAAAAAAAGTCTGAGTGGCCAAGAGGGGAGCAGGCACCCGCGAAGAGGAAAAATAACCGGGGGGGGGGTCTCGGAATTTTCGAAGACTCAGAACAAGGGGCAACTCGCGCGAAAAATATGAACTCCTGAAATCATCAACGGTGAAAAAGATTGTTAGCAAATTAATAATCTCCTAATCCTGTCAAGGTCACTTACCCGGCAATCAAAGAAATAGGACCTCAATCCAGCCATGACATCAAACTGAAAGGGACAGATAGTCGAACTTACAGGGATCGCGCCGCTCAATTGTCCTCAGGTGGAGGGAAGAAAAAAGGGAAGGTTGGGACAGCTATGCTGTCCATCGCATACAGAAGCAGCAGCGCGGCGATGCTAACCTGCAATCGTCGTCGGGAGACGATGATCTGAACAATCGAGGAAGAAAAAAAGGACAGCGCGGAGCGGACAAACAAACCGGAAGAGATCACTTGAGCGAGACGTCCTAAATATGACAGGTCCCGCGCAATCTCTAGAAGAAACCAAAGGGGGGAAGGGAATCTTAAAACCTTCTAGCTGAAAGAGGTTGACTCAGAATGTACGAGTCCAACCACCAGGATTAAGATCTGATCCCGGAATCGCTCATCGGGCCAAAGGAAAAGCTCAAAGGGCCTGCCGAGCACAAAGGGAGAAGAAGAAAGTGATGAAAAAGCTCGCTCGACCGGCGGTGAGCGAGAAGGAGGCATAGCCGATGTTCCCTCCGATCCAAACTAAGTAAAAACTCGCTACTGGGGAAAGACTGCCCTCTGGAGATTAGGAGGAGCAGCTGTCTGGAAAAAATCTGAAGCCTACGGAGATCTCCGAAGCGGGGCTGCGGCGTCTGGTTCACGGGGTAAGGTCATGGCAGGTGGCTGATGAGAAAGAAGAATCGCTGGCGCAAACCTCTCATCACCGCCAAGGCGGAAAAAGAGAAGGAAAAACCAAAACGGGGGGAGCAGTCCTTCCGCCTTATCTCGTCTGCATAAAGGCAGTTGTTATATGCGTGCGCCCGCTTGCCGCTGCCCGGGTTAAGCAGGAAAAAAAAAAAATATAGGGCATGGGAGCACAAAAGACCGTGGGGGCACCGGTAATGCTTGGTTCTACACGAAGCAGCTACTTATCGACTAGTCGGCCAGATCAGGATACCTGCTAGAGGGAAAGGAGAAACAACACAAGAAAAAACGGGGGGTTGCATGAGTCGAGGGGCGACTGGAGCCATCCACGACTGACGGGCACGCTTGGGTAGACAAACGAGCATCACTCCTCGCGCCAGGGGGAGAAGGGCAAGTTTGTGGGAGGGGCGGTGACCCAGATTTAATGCCCCTCATATAACCACCCCGACAGATTGGCGTGAGGAAGATGAGAGAAATCTCACTTTATAATGGGAGAGGGGCTGGTCGCAATGAGAGTCGCCGTAGGCCTGGGGGGAGTCCCGTGGTATGGGTCGGAGGAGAAAACCACTGTACCACAGACAGAGAATTGGAGGCAATGGGAGTTTCTATGCAGCCGTCAAACGAACGGTCAAGGGGAATGCGTCCGACATGACCGGCGCAGAGGGTTGAAAAAAGAAACTTTGGGGAAATTTGCGACGATCGTATCAACCCTGGAGCACTATAAAGGAGAGGGGGGGGGGAACCCGACCAAGAGGCAGTCGCGACAGGCGATGGAGAGGCGAGAACAGTTGGTGAACGAAGCACTCGCCCAGCGCGACAGCCTGGGGGACTCACGTCAAGAAAAGGGGGGGAGGGAGGGAGGTACACCACCGGCAGAAAGTGCCGGGCAGCAAGCAGACGCCATGCCAACTCGTCACGTAAAAACTGGCTGGGGACATGTCGCAAATAAAGAGCGGCGCTGAAAAGTGGGGGGAGGATGGGGACGTTTCGGCCGGGGAGGTCGCTGGGGGGTCGTTCAGCAAGGGGCAGGCCTCGAAGAGGAATGGGTTTCGGAACCGATGAGGAAAAAAACCTAGCGACTGGCCGACTCTCTCGTGCCGTATGGCTATAAAGCTGCTGAATCAAAATAAAAAAAACCAGGAGGGTTCTGCCCCAAAAACGAGGCAAGAATAAGAAGGGAGTAAATAATCAGAAGGACAAGACAAAACTGTCGGCCGGTGAGGAAAAATTGAATTTGACAATAGGGGGGAGGAACCGGGACAAACTTGGGGGGAAGTCAAGACCTCGGGGAAAGTTGTTGTCGAACGTCGCCGCCGCCATAGAAGAAAAATTCAACAATAAAGATTGGCGCGGGATTGGGAGCCGGTACAAAAGGATTGTTTACACTCGAGAGATTACAGTGGAAAGGAGGAAGAAAGGTCCGTGATTATCACGTCCGGGGGATTGACGTCTTATGGGAGGTGGAGGCAGTAACGACTCGACTCCTTCGATCGGGGAGGGGGGACTCTAACGAGCTCATGAGAGGGAACGAAAAGAAGACCGTGAATACTCTATTTCCTAACCGAATGAATGTAGGAAGCCAACTTGGAAAAGTATCTTCGCCTCGCTTGCAACCGGTGGGGGGGAGAAAACCCGGGAGTAAAACGCACGGCCAGCTGATAAAAAACGTAAAGTATAACCTTAACCGTTTCAACAAGGGCCTATGGTGGCAGACCACAAGGATGGAAATGATATATAAAACACAACACATAGGAGGAAATACTTGTGCGTCTACACCATCTGGTCGGTTCAAAAATGGAGGAACAGTGATTGATGCAAATGCTGTCGCGCGGGAAGGAGGAGTCAGAGGAAACAAAAACACCACCGTTGAGCCGAGCGAAGGATACCAATTTTCAGCCTTTAGGGTCCGAGGGAACCGTGAGTGAAGGCTAATCGATTAACTAATTCGTCGTTCGCAATCGCAATTCTCACAACGCGTCAGAGACTAACTGGGAGAGTCAGGGGGCCAGGGACTCAGCAAAAGCCAAACCAGCCCAAATACAAGTCAACTGCACGACGTTATCGGCGAGAACAAGGGGGAAGTGCCGGTCAGACAGAAAGAGCAGTGTAAAAACGAACTGACAGCTCCATTCATCCGGGAAAAGAGGGGGGAGTGTCTGTGAGGTGCGTCTTGGAGGAGAAGGAGGGCCACACACTGGCAAACGAGGCAAAATCAAATCCACAGATTCCTTTTTCCATAACAGCAACAAGTGCACGCCCGGCCGACAGGGCGAAGAGCGAGAAATTCTGCAGAGCGAAATAAGGGTCCTGTTATGATTATACTGGGCAAGGACGGTCTTTCGGGACTAAACTAGTTGTATTTGCTGAAAAAAAAGAACGGCTCTGAGGTCTCGAAGCCTGCCATTCGCGCGGAGGAGGAAGGAGGAGGTACGGAGAAAAAAGGAATCTCGTAACTTCGGAAAAAGACCGCGCTTTCAAGAAAGAAACGCAAAAGCAACGGATCACCAACTCCAAACTTTTAGCGCAGTGCGAGGGAGATAAATGGGAACCATGTAAGGAGTTCCCAAACGAGCTTCAGTCTGTATTTCTTGAAGGAACGGCAAGTCAGTCAAGAAAGGCGGAAGCCGAAAGGAAGAGAACAGGGGTACAGCCCCCATGGGCTGTAAAGAGGGGGGACGATGTCCAGCGGGGATCAAAGGTTCATAGGTAAAAAAGCAAAAGGCGGAGCAGCGACCGACTTGCATCGGTCAACAAATCCACGAAGAAAGCAGGGCGAGGCTTCCTGCTACGATCTCTCGATCAGAGGCTTAATGGACTTTACCGTCTGGGGGAGGGAACAGGAGGGGGGGGGGTCTGTATATCCCGCCCGCGAGGCGGAGACGGAGCTCGAAAAACTATCAAACCAAACGAAAAATTTACTCGTGGACAGGTTGGGATTGGCGCCAGTGTCAACCACGGGAATCAACAATAAAATAACGGCGAACCGAGTAAAAGAGAAAGAAAGGAAAGGGAAAATATCACGAGCGGCTCACGCCAAGCGGGGGAGCTCTTTTATAGGCGGGCATGTTTCCCAGACAAGGAAGGAGAGATGTGTGGAGAGGGTGCGCCAGCGGTGGTCCCGCGCACCGTCAAGGTGGCATGAGGAGATCAGACAAATGAAAGAGGAGGGGTGTGTTGTTGTAGACTGCCATTGGGAAAGAAGGGGACGCCGGCAAAACTGACTCCGAACCATGCTTCGATACAGAAGCAGTGACGGGCCAAAAAGGGAGTGTTCGAAATTAAGAGAGAAAATAATAAGCCGGGGGGTATGTCCCATAAAGGGAAGGGGGAAAGAATGGGGAGGCGATCAGCATGCTCCAACTGGAAGGGGATCTTATAGAGTTAAAAGAAGAGGGGAAGAGTTCGGCGACGCCAAAGTTTTTCCTGCTGGGGCGGGAGGGAAAAAAAGAGGTTGAAATCGATTATGCACTCCAGCAGCAGAAAGTGCATGCGAGAGCACTGCCTCGCATGAGACCGAAAGGGGGGCGATGACGCGCCACAATAAGCCCATGCTCGCTACTCATAAGCGAGGAAGTCGCGGTTTTCCACCCGAGGGGGTCCCAAAGTAGTAGCGACGACTCATCGGACGGCCTTGAGTGTAGCAGGCAACTCTCCCAAACGTATTACCAGAAGGAGCATGGGGAAAGGCGAAGCAAGCCGCCTGAGTTGCTTCAAATCTTTGAAAAAAAAGAGAATGCAGATCAGCCAAAGAGATCTCCTCACAATGGGGAGAGAGATAACTTATCACAAGCTCATAGGGGGAAAAGATTGGGCTCAAAGAGGGCGGCTACAGCCAGGAGAAAAGAGGCTACGGAGCCCACTGTCTCAACGGCGGCAGCGGACGAGGCAGCAGATTTCCAAAATACAACAAGCTGGACGCTTGGAGGGAAGGGGATGGTAGAAGGGCAGCGCTGACTCAGCATGGCGCCCTAGATGCAAGAGAAAGCGAGAAGCGGGGCATCTCCTCAGCGACGGGGAACGGCTGCGTTTAAAGAGCGGCCGCGCCTGGATGCCGTTAATAATAAGGGGGGAAAACGCCAGGGGTCAGCAAACCTGGACACCGCGGAAAAAAGGAGGACGGCGCGAAGAAAAAGGGAGGGGACGGGACTTGCGAAAAAAAATAGCAACTCTTGGAACTACTGGGGAGGTCGGCGGGGCCCAAATTCTGGCCGATGACCGGGGGGGAATGACAAACTTTATGGATGATGGAGGGGTGTCCTCACAAAAGCCTTTTGGACCATAGGTACCTAAAAGGGCGAGGAAGACGCGACGGGACAGAAGCTTGAGGAGACCTAGAGAAAAAGGTGAACGAACACGCATTGGGGCATTCTGCGGTTGCTTAAAGGGGATTGGACCTACATTAAGGGAGGGGCAATAAACTGTTAGGTGGAACAAACTTCTCGCAAGAATCCCGCCAAACGAGGGCGGCGGGACCAAGAGACCGCCATAAGCCTCTAAAAGGAGTTTGGAAAGCGGAGCGAAGGGATCGGCTTTAAGCTGGTCGAAAAAAGTACGGGAGAGGCCCTCGGAGACCGTTGTTTCCTTGGGAGTACCTGGCACCCCAAGGCCGCGGCGGCACAACCAATCCCTACCTGCGATGAGAGAGGTTGTCAAAAGGAAGACGCGGAAGACCGGGTAGACCGAAACTTTCCGCCGCGGGAAGGGTTGAGAAACAACGCAGGGACGGGGAGAAGAAGCTGGGTAAATGCAGGGCGCCCTATGTGCGAGAAGACGAGTATCTGCAGGCCCCACTCGGCCACGGGATCCCGGAGTCGGGGGTGGTGCACCAAGCGGTAGAGACGTTGTCGAGAGGTCCTCATGCGATGAAAGGTGGATCAAAGAAACGCTGGCTGCAACTAAAATCGGAAGTGAAAAGCAGGGGAGATGGATCAATCCTTCATGGCTGACGGCACACAGGCAATGGCTCCAGTCCGAGCCGAATAAAGCAAAACGCGCCCTAACAGGAGAGGAAGGAGGCAGTAAAAATAGCTTCAGGGATGAAACTGGGGAGGTTGAGTAGTAGGAAGTGGCAGGGCGTAAAAGATGGGAAGGGGCCGAAGTAGAAACTCGGGGATGCATTCTTAAGTACATAAAGGTTCTAAAAGGTGTGCCGACTCAGAAGAGGGAATGGGCTTGAGCTCAAAGGATTAGGTTGAAAGGCAAAAGGAAAAAAAACCCGCTTGAGGACACCGGCCGAGCAGAAGGATACAATCAAACATTACTATGAGGTCCGCTCTTTGGGGTGTAAAAGTGATCAACGAACGTCTTCCGTGAAGTGAATGATTAGATGGGGAGATGTTTTCCCCGTCAAGGTGGAGTTGGGGGACGTACAGAAAATCCAGAGAGGGCCAGTGTTGGGGGACTAGAGGTCCTCCCACTCAAGACCTCGACAAGAACAATCAACAAAAAAACAATAGTTCAACATGGGCACAGACGGGACTCCTGTTCTTTTTACCCGGCAGGAAGGGTCAGGGAGTGACTTGGAAAAAAAAAACTCTTTATCTCGAAGAACTTCCTTAAAGTTGACGGGCTGGGAATTTTGGGGAATGTTCAACCGAAGGAGGGGGGGGGGGAAAACAGCCCTAAACTACTCACTCAAGTAGGAAAGGCAAGCACTCTAACTCAGAGTGAACAAAGATCAGTTACAGGTAATCGAAACCACACCGGGTACCAGACCGCGAAAAACATTGAACTACCGTAGGAGAGGAGCACCGGTTGGCTGGGGTGATCACCGGCGTGACCAGACGGAAGCGAGAAAACCTTCGTGGGAAGCCAATCACTGAACTCCCAAGGGAACTGGGTTAAGCCAGAAGATTTACAAGACAAAGT
>Ga0179593_1527452_pt1 | contig 10916 bp, 11 predicted proteins | sample CZODoug2_1_08_16_FD_185931 | JGI IMG/M metagenome (GOLD analysis project Ga0179593, IMG submission 185931) | Vadose zone soil fungal communities from Angelo Coast Range Reserve, California, USA - CZODoug2_1_08_16fungal (PacBio error correction) | ecosystem: Environmental > Terrestrial > Soil >...
TACTCCATGAAGACGGGACGTTGCCAAGAGGTGAAAAAACTCATAAGAGCAAAGGTTCCTGCCTCCGTTTTGGAAAGGATAGAAAACAAGATGAAAAAAATGGAGAAGTCAAGGGATGATTCGAAGTTACAGCCAGGGAAAGGGAAGAGGGATGGACGGCACCGCGGCAATATGGGGAAAAAAAAGGGTCGGAGCTCTGGGCAGTGTGAACAACTCCCGCATCACGGAGGTGTGTCACTACTGCCGGCAGCCGAGGAGACAGCAGGGGTGGGAAATTTGCGGGGGTGAAAGGAGCCACGGACCTAATCCAGGGGAGTCCTTTTCATGTCGAATAATCCTCCGAAGACTAGGAAGAGGGGAGGTCAAGGTTCTGCCCCCGTTATTTTGACAGAGTCGCAGGCGTCCGAGCGTTCGAAATAAGCAAAACAAAAGTGGTAAGGAAAAAAAAGACCCAAAAGAAATCTTGAATACGTAATCCGCCTTTGTGGGATAACCTGCCAAAAAAGGTCGGAAAGAATGGTGGTGGAAACGTCAATGTGTAATCGATATCCCATAACCCAAAGTAAACAAGAAAAAAGCCGACGGAGTTCAAAAAGAGAAGAAGTGGACTTGCAAAATGGTGACCTCCTGCCGCTGTGCGGAGGGGAAAAAAAAGTCGGGGGGGGGTCCACGTTATCTAAGTACAAAACGTCCACCTAGTGAGAGCCGTGATTCCTTCACGTCAAGCTGAAAAATTGGTAACTTAGGTAGCTTAACGAAGTCAAAGGAGGAGAAGGGCCGGAAGACATTACCCCCGGAAGACGTTGAAGCCGGTAACAGGTCTTATTTTTTGAGCAGGAAAATGAGACCATGATTGAAAGCCGTAGAAATGACAAAGAAGCGGAGGAAAAGGGGGAGATAAAAGAGTCGGAAATCCCCGAAAGTAGAAACACGCAAAGAAAAAGGAAGAACCTTATCATCGATCGCCGATACAAGGGAAGCGGGGGTGGTGGGGGAAAAGAAGTTTGCGCATTCAAGTTGGAAAAAGGTAAGGAAGAAAAGAAAGAAAAGGGAGTGAGAAGGAGGGGAATCGCCTATAGGGAGACAGAACCGTGGGAGGACGGGAGGATGTCAGTCAACACCAACGAAGGGATGCAAAGATCCGTTTACCCGTTGTAAAGCTCATAAAAGAAAGTAAGAGGGAAGGGGGGGAGAGGACGGCGGCAGATAAATTTCGCGAAGAGGGCGTTACATGAAGGGCAAATGAGCATTTCCCTAGTCATTACAGACATGGGTTGAACCCCTTGAGCTTTAATCACCATGGAAATGAAGAAAAAGAAGAGGGCCTCACCGGTCAGGGTACTCGAGCGACAAAGCGGAACCCGATACAAAATAAACGTTGTAAAATTAACCCCGTCTCTCGCGCAGCCCACAAAGGCACCCTGATCCTTTGCCGGGTCGCCAGTTTAAGCACGTTTATAGGAAAGGAAAAGATACTTGGCTGGGAGCGTGGGTCGCGAGCAAAATTTCCGTAAGTAAAAATTGGGGGGGGAAGGGAACATCGACATGAGGTGCAAAATTTTGGGGGGAAGACGGTTGTACGGCGAGTGAGTTTTCAGATAAAAAAAAGGTTAAAGAAAGGCTGACCCTAAAGCGGTTTCCACGTATCAAATGCCTTGTGCGGGAACGCGCGAGTCACAAAGAAAATCAAGGAACTTATTGGGGGGTCATCCGGGGCCCTTGTGTTCTTGTGGAGAAGGGAGAGCGGCCGGGTCGTGATCGTCGCAATAACCTGAAGGATTGGTAAAAATGGGAAGAGGCACGTGGGAGAAGGGAAAGAAAGACCAGGGGGGTCAATGGACCCTAAAGACAAAGACGGGGCAAGGTTAAATAGGAGCTGAAAAGCGACAAAATTCACTCAATAAAGCTCGGTGACCAGTGTCAAAAAGAAAAGAACTGAGGGGATAGGAGGACGGAGGTCGAACGAGGACCGAAACTAAGGAGGGCGGAGAAAATTGGAGAGAACGGTCATATTCGACCGAAGAAATATGGAGGTGTGCGGAGTAAATCCACCATTTAGAGGGAGGGGGGAAAAGATAGAAAGGAAGGGAAAAGGGAGCAATCTCCCTAAAAACCGGGAAGAAAGAGAGATGAGAAGGGAGGGGGGTAACATTCATTCAAAGGGCTGTCGGGAATCCCGGGGGGCAGAGATGGGGGGGGGGTCATTATTTCTCAGCGAAAGAACAATTAAAATAAATTCTTTCAAATTGAAAGAAGTAAGAAGGTTGGTCATAGAAAAACAAACCAACAACTGGGGAAAATGTCGCAAGGGATGGTCCATCCACTAGGGAATAAGCAGAGGGGGGCAGGGATAAATCAGCGATCGGCGGGCTGCAAAAAGCGCGACAGAGAGGAGCCCATGACCTGGAGAATTCTCGAAAAAAAGCGGCAGCTGCGAAGAGGGACTTGCTGATAATGGGAGCAGCGGTCACGGGTCAAAAAAAAGGGGAAAAAAGGGGCCGAAGGAAAACACACTTTTCGGGGTCCAAACAGATGAAGTTGAAGAGGGCGGGAGAGGAAAAAGCGAGGCAGTTGAGCAATTCAGGCAAAAACTATGCTCGCAATGACACAGATATAGGGGGGGGGAATCTGAAGACAGGGGAACAATGTTCAAGTGTTGCGATAGAGCGAAAAGGCCTCCAAGAACCACAACAACACGGAGGAGGGAAAGGGGAAAGCTGAAGAGTCTTCGCTCACCGCTCAACACTGGAAAGAAGGGGAGAGGGGGGGAGGATAAAAAATAACAAAACTACTCGGTTGTTGATGAGAGAAAGAAGAATTGAACGGAAAAACCGCGCTTTCTACGGGAGACTAATTTGACAAGCTCACCTCTGGGGAAAAACCGAAGGGGGGGGGGGAAAAGGGGGGAGGGGCCAATTTTCCGGCCATTGGAATAGAGCTGAAAAAATCAGCAAGACACGACGGAGGCGAAACCGGTTACAGAAGTCTCCCATGGCAGAAGAAGAGACGGGCGCTATGGGGGCATGCAACAGATGACTGATCGCGGGCCAAAACATCTTATCAGATGGAGTCAGAAGACCGGAAGATACATTTGTTGGATTGACGGGACATGAGGGTGGGGGTGGTGCCGTCGAAAAAAAATCTGAAAGGTGGGCAATTTGAAGAATTATTTTTTGCTTGCTAAAGAGGGGGGGAGAGTAGAAATAGGAATGCACCAAAGCGCTGCACCCGCGGAGTACAGCAACTCAGAATTATGCCCCCCTACCGGATGAAAAAGAAATAGGGGTCGTGGTCGGGGTGGAAAGGAAGGGAAGCCTTTCGTACAAGAGAAGGGGTCATACTGGGTCCAGCTCACGGAAGCAGGCGGTCGAACTCAAGCTATTCTAAACGCAAAGCACCCAAGGACGTTGAACAGGGGGAAGGGGGAGATTGGGTCGCGCGCGAATAAAACTCGAAATTGGTTAATCGATTGGCTGGGTAGGACCTCATTATGCCGCTTTTCAGCTCAGATTGTCAAGAAAAAAATTATCGGTTGAAAGGGACCACCATTTCCCAACGCTGCTCGTCAACGAGCCCGGAAGAACGATTACCTACCATCCTCTTCATGGGGTATGAGGCTAAACGTAACTGCATCAGAAGAAAAAAAAAAGAGTAGAAAAAAAGAACAAAGGAACCCTTATGAAAATAAGCAAGAACCTCGACGAGAAGGAAAAAAGGGTGTCGAGCTGAGTGAAACAGGTCACAACGTCCCGCTAACGGGGCAGAAATCATCAATGACATTGATAAAAACTCATCGAATCGAGGGGGGATTAGGAAATAAAAAAAGAAAGGGACCTAGAACCTACAATGTCGCTTGTAATCCCCTCAACGTGAACCGGGCTTGCGCCGCAACGAACAGGAAAAAAAAGTTCAGAGGAGACCAGAGGGCCTCTACCTGAATCGTGACCTGGCCCAGGGATTGGAAGGGAAGCGGACGGGTTACTTTTTAACATGAATTGGGGAGTGAGGTTTTAATCGTTACCAGGAAAGGGAGGGAAGGGAGGACCTGTGAAGATGAAGGGGGGGGGGCGCCGAGGGTTAACTCATCATGGGGAAGCTCAAAGAGGGACCAAAAAGGAGTCGTAAGGAAGAAAATGACACGAAGGTGGGAAAAAAGAAAACTTCATAAAAAGAGTTCGCGAAAAAATGGGAAATATGCCGCCCTTCAAAACCCACGATGGAAGAAGGCATGTCGCGAAGGGATGAGAGCTTAACGAAGAGGTCGGGGGGCAAAGATTCGTGTTCTTTTGCAGGGGGGGAAAAAAAGTCAAAGGCAGTGAATGCCGACTATAATAAAGTCATCTGGCGCTACTCTACGGTATGCTACACGACAGGGGGAAGAGGTCTTCCAAGGCAGGAAGGAAGGGGGAAAAACCAACCTGCCTGGCAAAAGACATACCAAGCCCGCTTCAGAGCGAGAATTAAGGTGAAGGATTTGGGGGGGGGGGGAGTGTTCAAAACGAAAGAGGAAAAAAATCGGTCCTCCATGCCGATGGATGATAGGCAGGGAAAGAAGCGAAAAAGCAAGAACGAGAGAAGGTATTTATTGAGGAAGAACAAACTTGTACCAAAAAGATGAAGGGAGGGTCCCGGTAAAAGAACGGCGCAAGCACTCTCCATCCAAGAGGCAGGAACGCCGTGACAACCAATTTTGTCAGCGAGCCGGAAATCAAAATCCTTGAAAGCACTCAGGTGGATACAAGGAGGGGGTACGAGAAGAGGAACAAAGGAGACTACGCTTGGCAAGAGAAAAATGGGGGCAAGTACTGGGGAAAGCATACACCTCAATGGGGGAAAAAAAGATCAAAGGAAAAGACTCAAGAGGGAAGTAAGGTCGGGGACAATCAGGTTACTGGATGGGGAAGATCCCATACCGGGTCATCAGTCTTTTCCGCCCGTTGACTAAGGGGAAAAAAAAAAGGGGGGGCGATGGGAACTTCTTTCACGATGGGGAGGGTGCGGAAGCGTAAAAGGGAACATACGCTGGTTTAATACCTTTCGCTCAGCCGTCGCTATGAAAAAAAAATTATGAAAAAATAAAGAGGGCCACGCGGGGCGACCACGATCGATACCGGATAAGGTTAAGTAGATACATTCGAACAAGGGACTCAGGCTGGGGGGGAAGGGCGGGGGGGGGGGTCAATTTCACCACCGGAAGAAAAGGGAAAGAATAGGGAAAGAGGAGGAATCGGTGCCGGAATTAGTGAAAAATAAGGAAGAAATATCGTTCGTTCAACTGGAATAAGAAAAGAGGGGAGGGGAATCCGATAACCATCGTGGTCTGTCTTTCTGGGAGACTCGGACTTTGATCAACAGGGGATCAAAAGGAAAGGGGAGGGACAAACGGAAGGACCAGCCCTGGCAGGAGATATGTAGGGAAAGAGAGGGCAAGTTAAACACCGGGGAACGGAGAAAAATCCCTCTACCATCCTCTAAAAAAAAGAGTGAAGGGGGAGAAGATGGGGGGTCTCCATCGTGAAACTTGAAAAGAAGGGAGGGACGTCAAAATATCTCCCAGGGCCTTGGCCCCTTTTGGACCAGCTCGATGAATCCAGAAGGGGGATAAAAGTCCTAGAGTAGAAGTTGAAAGGGGGTCCGCCATTAAAAACGAGGGTATGGGATCCGCGGGCAATATTTTAAGCAGTTCGAAAGACCGGGCAGTGTTAACGAATATAGCTAATAAAATGAAAAAGAGAAGGGGGAAAGAGGGGCAACATGTACTATTGAAATGGGAGGGGGGGAAAATAAAGTACGGAGAACCGCACACCTTGTTCTAAGGGGTAGGACCTCCGTAAAGAGGGAAATCGAGGGAGAGGGGGGAGGGGGGAAAAGGCGGGGGGAAAATTATTTTGCCGAAGAGAAGGGGACAACATGTAAACGAAGAGTGAGACGAATTTAAAACAGAGGACTGACCTTTTTAGATGAAAAAAGAACGAAGCAAAAAAGAATCTAAACTTAAATCGCCATTTGTGTGGGAGGAAAACTGAACCAAGAAAAATCCGGGGAAAAAAGGGAAATTTGGGGTTGGTCTAAACGTTAGGAGGGGGGGGGGAATCCAGAAAGGAAAGATTGCGAACGATTGGGAGAGCCGTTCCATAAGAATATTGTTGGAATACTGATGGGGAGGCAGGGGGTTACCTCTCCTTTGTCTGGGATTTTTTTTTGGAAAAATTTCGGATCGAGAGGAAAAAAGAAATGCAAACGTATTGCTTGATTGGGGGGGCCGCCGGTGGGGGTACCGGAGAGCTGTGAAGTATAGGGGGGTAGATGAATACGGTGGATGGACCTCAGGCGCGGCCCAGGAAGATGAATCAGGGGAATAGCAAGTTGTTCTATTGCAATAAATGGCCGAAGATTGATGAAGAGCAGACGGAAGACATCTGAATTAGGTAGGAGGTGGGAAAGAGACGGGGGAAACAACCTAAGAAAGACCTACAAAAAGAAGCGAAAGATCATCGATACGAACCGGAAGCGGGGGGGTTTATGGATTGGCATTCATGAAGTTTGGGGCCGGCAAAAGGAAAGGGGTCGCATCCGTAAAAAAGATCAGCGCTTGAATCGATGAGAAGTAAGGAAATCAAGCCGGTGAAATTTCCATATGGGAGGAGGAAAGAATTTTTCGCTCCGGGAGGGGGAGAGCAGAATGGGAGAGAAAATGCTGTCTTGTAACCGGGGAGATAACGGCCAATAAAAGTTCGCGAAGTTCGTTCATGAGATGGTGGCGAGGTTTCTTCCGCTTCAGGAAGGGGTGGAGCGAGACCATCCGGAGCTGGAAGCACACATGGAGGCGGCGAACGAATGCGACCAATAAAGTTCGGTCATTTTACCTCGAAAAATTTAGGCACAAGGGATAAAGCCCGTACCAATTATGGAAACGGCCCGCGTTCGAGGCTGAAAAAGAGTACGGGGCAAGGACATTCCAGGTACGGCAAGTAAAATAAGGGTAAACTTGGCGAGTTGAAGGGAAAAAATCAGACGGAGGGGGGGGATTTTGGGGATGTTAAATTGACGGAGACAGGAAGCTTTTATGTCAAAAATCCCCCCTCCTATTTAGCTGATTTTGGAACATGAGAGAAATAGGCTTCACAGGCGGGGTGGCACAACGTGCGGGAATTTGTTGACCGGGGGGGGGGAAAAGCGGACCTATCTACACCGGGGGGGCGGACGATTGATATTTAAGGTGAAACTTTCCTCGGGGGTTTGAATAAACGGAGGCCTTTGAATTGTTATATTACGACGATAACCATGTGGATGGGGTTGGATGTAGTAGGACTTTCCCGCCTCGCATACGAAGAGGGTGAAAAGCCATAGCCCGTGCGCTTGATTAAATCGAAAAGCACAGCAATATCGTAAGTCAAGCTAAGGGGGTGGGACCAATTTACAATGAAAGATGCTGCAATGTTATTTCGAGGACCTAAAGCCTACGGATATCTAAGGCGGGAGTGGGAGGGGGGAAAGCCTTTATAAATACTGGTCGTGGGAGGAGATAAGGAATAGGAGTACACGAGCCATTAGGGGGTAGGAGACTCCTATACTAGATTTATAGTCTTCGACCGCTGACACCTACGAATATTTGGAATCTTTATGGGTGGCCTTCGAATAGCCGGGGATGGGTACAAGGGTTAAGGAAATTGTATAATGAAAAGCGAAGAGAAAGACACTTTTAGAAAAGAACTTCTTCAAATTGCTTCGAATTTGGGGCAAGCAAGTCCCACCCCACCCCCGCACACAACTACAGTGGCGCTTGAAAGGCCCAAAAGTGGACAGCCTTCTCTGGGGAAACTCCTGGAAATCCTAAAGATCTTAGCCCAAAAACAACGGTTGGACGCTAATCAGATCGTATAAAAAGCGGCCGCAGCTGCAAAAAAAACGTAGGTGGGGGGGGGAACAGGGAAGAGATCGTAACATCTGCTTTCTGCAAACCGTAAAGGAAGAAGGACCAAAGTCGATGAGAAAGTCAAGCAGCCAAGAAAATTGACGCAAATAAACGTTTAAAGGGGGGGAAAAATAGGGGGGAAAAGAGGAATCAAATCTATATGAGAAAGGGCGGCGTGGAAAAGAAATCAACGGAGGGATCTCAAAACCTCGAGTATTTGGGTTAAAGGGGAATAAGAGGCGAAAGGGTTGCGATCTATCGGTGCTCGAAAGATACAAAAAAACAAAAAGGAGAAAAGAGAAAAGATAAAGAAAGGATAGGCATCTTTCGCTCACAACTCAAGAGACCGTAAAAGGGGCAGAAGAGTAAAACGCCTAACCCAACTACTCGAGTTGTTGGGCAGGAGACCGGAGGGTCTGAAGGGGGAGCACGAAGCCGCTGAACAGGAAAAGAGGAAAGGGGTTTGAACCCGAAACTTTTGTGATGTGCGGCAAAGCCTGAGGACATTTTCTCAAGAGACACGAGAAATCGGACACACGAAGGTCGCATAAAGCCGATTTTAAATAATGAGGAAAAAAAGGCTAGGAGATCAAATCGGTAAGAAAAGCCCTGCACCGATCGATGAATCTGATCGGGGGGGGAAATAGGGTGGAACACACCGAGCCTTCCAGACTTGGGGGTGGTTAATTCATTAAAGGGGGGTTGTGGTGCCGTCGGAACCAAATTCGGAATGAGGGAAATTTGAAATTTTATATTGTCCGAAAGGAAAATTGAGACTAATTATCCCCCCAAAAGGAGACTACCGCTGATTACAAGCCGGCTCCAGGGGGGAGGGGGGAAGGGGCTCCGACCGATGCATCTCATCTTGAGTCGGTTTTCAGAAGGGCGGATAAGCTCCCTCGAAATGGACATCATATTCAAACGGGAGAGTCGGAGTTAGAATCACGACCTTATCACCAAGAAAGCAACCCGTAGTATTAAACAACTAGTCCCCATCCACAGCTGAAAGTAAAACTCGAGATGGGAGGAAGGGGAAAAAAGTTGGAAAGGGCAAAAGTAGATAATTCTTTCTTGGAAGGTCCCACAAACTGCACACCAGGGAGGTCCAGAAGTGCAAGCGCTGCTCGCGGCGGAGGAATCGTAACGAGTTGCCTACAATCCTCTTCAGGGAAAAAAGGGAAGAGGGGGCGCAGAAAAATAAAAGGGAATCAGCTTTCTCTTTCCTCCATCCACCCCAACAAGGCCCTTAAGACAAGAGGGAAAGAGACAAAGGGTAACGCTTTGTCGAATCTGCGAGGGCAGCAACAGTTGAAACAAAAGTCCAGCTAACGTGGGGACACAGAAGGGAGGAAAAAAAAAAAAGGAAATCAAGGGGGATGAAAAACTCAATCTAAGGAAGGAATGGCCCTTCTTCTTCGACATAAAACTCGCAACCTCAGGTAAAGAAACCAGGTCCAACTGACGGATAAGTGTGGTGCAGAGCCACTTCTTTTCGGGCGTGGGAAAAGGTTTAGAAAGAGAGGAAAAAATTGCCTCAGGATCAGGGAATGGCCATTGGCCGCGAGGGAGGGAGGGGGGTTCCATACTTGGTCCGGCAGGTTGGCGGACCGATGTGTGTTGGCAAAAAGTGCGAGTAGCATTACCGGTGAAAAGGAAGGGCAAGAGAGTTGCCGCTCATAATGGGGATAAGATACTAGGTACGGGGGGGGGACCAAACTTATGTTCCTTGAGGAAAAATGTGAAAAGCGAAACGAACTCCATGAGGGGTTTATCGCGCCTTCGCAAGCAGCGGTTAAGAAGAGCGACAGAGACGGAAAAAACGTCGGAAAGGATGCTTTTGGGGGCAACAAAATCGGGGTAGGTTGACTGGGGGGGACATCCTCAAAAGGAAGGGGAAAAAAGTTTGAAGAAAGCATTAGGTAGTAAGCGCTGCTCTCGATAAAAGGAAAAGAAACGGAAGGATGGGGGGAAACAACAAATTCTTTCCATACATCCCAACCGCTAGGGAAGAGAGAATAAGGGATGATAAAAGGTGCGAAGGTTTCTGGGTGCCCTTCCGAATCAACGATAAAATAGGAACATCCATTACTAGGAGGGAGTGAGGCGGAACTCAATATTGCGCGAAAAGAGTAATGGAGAAAAAAGAAGGACAACTTGTTCCGCAAAAGAAAGGAAAAAGTTGTGTCCTGGGGGAAACTAAGCAAAGACTCTAAGAAAGGGTTCGGAAAGAGTGGGAAAAAACAAGAATCCATTTTCACGAAAAAAAAAAGCAAAAGTGAAAGACAAGCACAACTCAGGTGGATTACAACGGTTTGACGTCAAGGGATGGTGTGGAAGTAAAGATCTTTGGCAATCAGCAACCTTCGATGCAAAATTCAATCAGGGTACTCTGGAACAACGAGATCAGATGGAAAAACGGGTGAACTCGTTTCTAAAGACTGGGTTGGAAATCTGATCCCATAGTGGGACCCAAAATGGCAGTTTTTCACCACGAAAAGAGGAAAAAAAAAAAAAGGGGGCATGGAGTCTTCAAGAGGCGTGACGGTGGGGTAAGAGGCATCGGGGAAAATTGGATAACTTCCTTTCTGAAAAGCGGCCAAGACGCTCTGGGGGAAAGGGACTGGTCTCGAAAAAGAAGAAAAAAGGGAATAGGGAGAGAAACGTAAGGACGCGTCCTGAGGCTTCTCAGAGACAACGGTGGAATCAAAAGTTATTCATGAAGCTTTGAAGGAAAGGGGGGAAAAACATCATTTCAAAAAGAGGATCTGCAGGGGGGAAGGAAAGGAAGGTGAGCAATAAAGGGTGAGAAGGATCGTGTTGCACACTGCCTTGTAAAAAAAGAAAAAGGAAGCGTGAATCCATACCATCGGGGGAAAGCGGCGGGGCGAGCGAGGAACATTCAACAGGATACGGGTCAGATTGAGAGGAAAAAAAAAAGTAGGAAAGGCCCTGTCGCGATCTTTTGGAGACGTAAAGACTGCGGAAGGAGAACGATAAACCA
>Ga0179593_1589204_pt1 | contig 10916 bp, 17 predicted proteins | sample CZODoug2_1_08_16_FD_185931 | JGI IMG/M metagenome (GOLD analysis project Ga0179593, IMG submission 185931) | Vadose zone soil fungal communities from Angelo Coast Range Reserve, California, USA - CZODoug2_1_08_16fungal (PacBio error correction) | ecosystem: Environmental > Terrestrial > Soil >...
GCGGGGGGAGGAGAGAACTGCGGACGTGGCCATATAAACCAAAATAGACAGGCAATCGAAAAAAGGAAGGAAACCCTCTTTAGCCTTGTAAGCAACCCGCAACGGCCCGAAAACCAACGCAACAGGTAAAAAAAATGCCAAAACACACCTCCCCCTTCGAAAAATAAAAAAAAAAAACCAAAGGTTCTTGAAAAGAAAGAGGAAAAAAGGAAAGGACTGTTGTCAAAAGGGAAAAAAGTCTTGGTTTCTCTTATCAGAAAAAGCTCTTGTTCCTCTCTATAAAGAGAAAAAGACCGCCAAAAAGTCCTTATAGGGAGGGGGGGGGGGGGGGGGGGGGGGGTTGGGGTGGGGAGGGGGGGGAGGAGGGGGGGGGGGATGGGGGGGGGAGGGGGGGGGGGAACATTTGACGGCGGGGAAAGGGGATGGGGGGGGGAGGGGCGGGGGGGAGAAGGGGAAGAGCGGGAGAGGGGGGGTTGCCCAACAAAAAAAAACAAAAATCCAGAAGTGGTGAATCGCGAAGAAGAAGAGGATGTCCCCAAGAGGGCGTAAAAAAGAAAGCCGCCTTCTCCGCGCAAGTAAGGAGAGAAAGACGACATCAAAAATCTCCCTCCCCCGCTAGAAAGAAAAAGGAAACGAAAGTATCTACTAAAACCTCATAAACAACCCGTCTCAATGGAAAAATCCAAGCAAGGCGCCAAAAAGAGAAGAAAAGAGCACTTTTCCGCAAAAAGGGAGATACATAACGTAAGGAAAGAAGGAGAAAACAATCACGCCCGTCTTCTGACACAAAAAAAAAGATTCTTTCGCGGATCGCGCTCAGAAAGAGAGGCGCGCCCAAAAAGAAATACCCCACGTATTGAACAACGGAAAAGAAGTTGTCCGTCCAGGCTCTCCGAAAAGAGGAAAAGAAATATACTCAAGATTGTTTGTAAGAAAAACCCTCCCTACTTAATCAATGGCTCAAAGCTGACCCATAAACCCCATCGGAGAAAAACTTCCACATTCAAAAGCAATCTTCCACCACTTCAAATTAAAAAAAAGGGTATTCCACAACGTCAAGAATCAATGCCTAATCATTCCCAGAAGAAAGAAGGAGTCTTGGGCGTAATCGCCGGAGAGAAAAGGACGGTCCAGGCAAATACTTACAGAAAAAACCGTGCACCTCGTGGAAAATCAAAAAAAACCTTCCGAAAAAAAGGGACGGCACAATCAACTTCAGCAAAAAGTTCCCGATCAAAAGGAAATCTCACCTTTCCAAGTTGCACGATTAGGAATTTTGCAAAAAAGGGGCAGCGAACGCTGCTGGAAGGGGGAGGGGTGCCCGTCCCCACAATTTGTTCAGAAAAAATCAGCCTCTTCCCCCTTCGGGACCGGGGGGAACGTCGGAGGAAAAAGAGAAAGAAAAGAGTGACCCCAACGCTCTCACACCATCCGAGGAAATCGAAACCTTCTCGTACTCACGCAGAAAGAGAAGGAAGAAAAATCTTGTCTGTTCTCTTGGTGTTCTAGGAAAAAAAGGAGAAGATCTAGCAAAGGGGCTGCGCCCCGCGTGAGAAAAAAAAAAGAGACTTTAAATCTTTCGCTCCCTGGAACGAAGAGAAAGGGTAGCCGCACCACTCCATCCAAATCAAGAAAGAAAAACTGCCTCAGCGTCCGCAGAGGGGAATAAAGCAATCTAAAGCAACGGAGAAAAGCGCGTTGAAATCCACAAACGGTCCGCCCAGCTGCTCTTAAAAAATCGAGGGGAAAAAAGAGGGCACTTAACCCAATGGACGCTATTGTGACGAAAAAGTGCCCGCATACGTCTTTCGAAAAAAGAGAGAAAGAAAGACGCGCCTCGAAGTGAGGATGGAAAAAGCCGCCTGCAACATCCTAATCCGCGATCTCTATCAACAAGGATAGAGAGAAGTCGGCTGTTGGGGAAAGGAAAGGGCACTGAAGAGTTGATTGGCTGTACAGGGGGGGAGAAGGGATCGTGGCATGTGCGATTGAAGAGACATTTAATTGGTGGGAATGATCAAAAGGAGATTGTGAAGGGTGGTGGATTTTCAACGCGACAAGGAAAGAGGGAATTGCCGGAGTTTGAGAGGTGAAAGATTATGCCTTTTGTTTCGTTTTCCAAATGAAAGGGGGTCTGGACTGGGGAAAAGGTGTGTGGATGCGGGGACAGTGTATAGGAAAAAGGAAAGAAGGGGCCCCCGGTGAATCACTCGGGCGCAGAAAAGAAAGGGAAAAAAACATGGAGATATAACCCCAATATAACACCAGAGAGAAAAATGGGAAGATGAGTACGATTAATAGTGGAAAGGGGTTACATTTTATAGGGGGGGGAAACTTTTCGATTACGTGGGAGAGGGCTTATGTAGACGACGGGATGTACGAAAGAAATGGCCACTAAGTGGTAAAGGCAAGGGAGGGTGCCTGGAAACACGGGGGGGGAGTGTCCTGGAAAACATTCAGCAAGGGGAACCCAGAGGACGAAGGTGCCCCACGGAGGGGGGGAGGGGAACTGTTGCGATTCATTCGTCACTGGAAAAAAAGAAAGGGGGACGAGTTATTGTGCCGGGGGGGGGGCCGTTGCTTCTGGTGAACGAGTGTTGGGAAAAGGTGTTTGTCGAGGAAACGTATTGCCTGGGGAAAAGAAAAGCGAATTACGCCACAAAAGAAAAGGCCGGTGCATCTTTGAATGCGGAAGTAGAAGAGGACGTTTGGAAAGGGGGGGTGGAATATTGCTCCATGTCAAGGAGGGTAAGGGCGCGTTCTCGATGGGCCAGCAGCTTCATTCGAGCAAATTTATTAAAAAGGTTTGAGGGTTAGAAAGTGGTTCAGATTTACAGAAAAAAGACGGACAAATATAAGAAGCTTAGGTAGGGGGGAAGAGTGTGAATTCAGGCTTCGGTGAGGGAAGTTAAAGAGAAACAAGTCAGACGAGGAAAAAGTTTGGAGGCGCGTTGCAAAGACTGGGGAACGATCCGCGTCTTACCATTCTGGCTAAGGGAGAAAGTCAGGGGAGGAAGATCAAGGGACGTCGGGGGAGGGGGGGGGGAGGGAGTAACATTGCTACGGGGTATGAGCCGTTTTACAAGAAAAATGCTACGGATTTCCTTCAGGGTAGCTGCGAGGGGCCGAGAGGAAGGAGTCTTATAATGCTGCACACAAGATAAAAAAAAAAACGAAGAAGATAAAAAAAAAAAAAAAAAAAAGAAAAAAGCAAAAGGAACCCAACCAGAAATAGAAAAGAAAGAAAGGAAAACAAAAGAAAAGTGTGGGGTAGGTTCTCGGAGGGGGGTGGGGAAAATGACAAAGGGGGGGGGGGGGGGAGGAAGCGGAGGAGGGAGGCTCTGGGACTAAGGTGCAAAAGGGGGGGATAGGGTATGGGTAGCGAGAAAAGGGTGGGGGGGGGGAGGGGGGGGTGGGGGGGGGGTATGGTAGGAGGCCAGGTAGGGGAGGGGGGGGGGGGGGGAGGGGGGAGGGCTGGGAAAGTGGTCGGAATGGAGAATGGGCGAGAAAAAAGGGGGGGGGGAGGTGGGGGGCGTGGCACGTCGAAATCGGCGATACGAGGGGGGTAGGGGAGAGGATAGTGGGGGGGGGAGGCAGAGAGGTTGGGCCCGAAGTAGGCAATGGGCGGTGAGGTGTGAGGGGGGAAAGAGACTGCGTGGGAGGGCCTGGGGAGGAAGTAGAGAAGGCTGGGAGGGGAGTTGGTGGCAGAATGAATGTATAGGAATAAGCGAGGGGAGCGATGAAGGAGGCCAATTGGGGTGGGGGGAGGAGTGGGGGGATGGTCGAGAGGGAGGGGGGGGGGGGGGGGTGAGGCGGTAGCTGGGAAAGGAAAGGGGTGCAGAATTCTCATGTACAGAATGGTTGTGGGAAGGGGGGCGGGGGGGGTGAGAAAGGGGCTGGCAACTGGTGGTTAAGAGTTGTGGGGGTGTGGAGGGAGAGGAGGGGGGGGGGATCGGGGGGAATTTAACTTCTCTTTCTTATGCGATTCACAAGAAAGGGGGGGTTGGATCCAAGGCGATAATGAAAGAAAAAAAAAAAGGGGGGAGAGTTCGGGTATATTTAACAGAGATTTAACAAGGAATCGCGCAGGGACAACAGGAACCTAGGAAGAAAGAAAAAGTGGGGTTTGCCGGGGGACGAATTGCGTCAGGGTGTTGTCCGGCGTTCGTTTTGGGAGGAAAGAAGGAAAGGGAAGTACATTGCTCAAGAGGTTACGAGGTGGCGATTTGCCTGAGAATCCCGGAGAAAAGCCGCAGATCGAGCCTGGGGGGAGGGAATTTCGTTGGAGCTCAAAAAGAGAGAGATCCCCACCCGAGCCGCCTCAATCGTAGAAAGAGTGCCATATAAACCGCATCCACCGCAAGGGAGTGAAAAAATCTTCCGCCCCGTAAACCAGAAGATGTATAAGAGAAAAATTAAAGAACATCCAACCACTCAACAATTTTCGCAGAGGGGAAAAGCACCAGGCGCATCGCCCCCGCAAAAAAAGCTTATGCTCTCATTGTTCGCATGAAAGGGAGGACCTCTATTGGGGCTCTGAGAGGAAAAGCGGGTTAACTCTCTATCCTACGAGAGAAAACCCTACCCAAAGGAGAACCCCCCCCTCAACTCCTCCACATGAGAAAAATGCAGATCGAATGAGTCGTCCAAAAAAGGGAACTCCTTATAGCCTAAGGAAAATACATCGGACCCATCTCTTCTCCCTCCCAGACGGGGAGCAAACAGGAGGACGAGCTAGGGAAACCCTCGCAATGTTACTCCCTACAAAAAGCCCGCGGAATCCCCTTAAAAGGAAAAAATACTTTATCACATACCCGGGGGAATCCTCGGAGGGGGGGGAAACAAAAAAAAAGGGGGTTTTTGCCATTTATTTTTGGTTATAAGAGGGGGGTCGGGGAAGAAGGTTATCCGGCGGGTAGGAGCCTTGTACGCGCCTCAAACCGCCTTCATAGGAGGGCGCTCTCTTCTTCGAAGCGCGACAACCGAGGTCCCCCATGCAAAAGGCACGCTTCTTATATTTGGAAAGGGCCCTCCCCTCGTGGGGCCAATCAGGAATAAAGAATTGGGAGACCACCCCGCCCGGGGAGCTCTGACTGAAGAAAAGGCCCGCTCCTTCCCCTTCCAAAGAAAGAATCAAAAAGCAATAAAACAACGTGGAAAGGGAAAGGGCACACTCAGTATCTCAGCTCCCAGGAGCGACCGGGTTATCTTGGCTTAATCGCAGTTCGCGTAAAAAGAATAGAAAAACACCTGGCACATTCACAGAAAACCGTCCCCGCCCCCGGGGATTCGTCCCCCCGGAAGATTTTCAGTGCCTCCTTATCGGGGGAATCCCGGGGGAAATCCCAGACAGGAAAAAAAAGAGGAAGTTGCGCGAAAGAAAGAAAAACCGGAATGTTTCCCGCCCCAACAAGCTCCAAAAGAATTAGGGAAGTCGTTGTCAATCGGCAAAAAGGGGGGCGTCTTCAAGAAGGAACACCCCGTATCGCAGTTTCCAAAAAGACAGAGAAGGTCAAAAAAAGAAGCGTCTCACTGCTCATCGCCAATCGGGGGCCTGTGCCTCTTTGGGGTGAGACGGAGCAGAAACCTCGTTTTTCTGCCCCGCGTCGTGCGAAAAGGGTTATAGGCCTGGAAAAGAAGACAGAAAAAAGAAAAAAACTCCATCCAAATCATGGCAAGCCAGACACAAAAAGTGGCCAAACGAATCAACAAAAAAAAAAAAAACAAAAAAAAAAGAAGAAACGGAATATGCGCGTTGAAATCCACAAACAAAAAAAAGCAGAAAGGGGGGACCAAGGAAGAGAAATGTCGCTATTGTTCATCTCACCGGGGCAGGGGAGGAAAGCCACAATGTCTCCGCCAAAAAAGGGTTTCCAGTGCATTTGATTGAAAAATCCCCCGCGGAGAGAGAGAGGCAGAAAAAGGGGAGGATTCGGCGAAAAATCACATGCACTGATCGGTTGGGGCTTTCTCCGCCGTAGAGGGGAAAAGAGGAAAGGGGAAGGGAAGGTGGCACCGGATATTGTGGAAGAGAGGGTAAAACGAGCATATCCGGAGAAAGGGATTTCGAGGGAAAAAGTTGGCAACGCGGCTGACCCGAAGCTGAATGGGGAAGGTGGGGAAGAACCTGAGTTGGATTAGGGACAGGGAGAGGAGGGGAAGGAAGACACGCGGGGCGCAGAAAACGAGGTGTTTTTTTTGTGGTGGCCTTCAGGCCGGAGAGGGAGAAAACCCATGGGGGTGGTGGTGGGCCGATGAAAGATGGATTTGTCATTCAAAGGGAAAAGATGGATGTGTGCGGAGGAGGAGACGGGGTGGGAAGCGTCTGATGAAGATAGTTAGCACTGATTTCCACTAAGGGAAACTCTGGGGGAAGTGAGAATTGTGGGGGCGGGAAAACGTCAGCACGTAGCAAAATTCTCCGAAGGGGGGGGAAAAAAAAGCAGCGGGAAAAGGAACGGGGAGTCACTGAAATCGATCGGGAGAAAGAGAAAAATGCGGTACACGTGGGGAGGGGACTGTTGGGGGGATGAGGTGAATCTGTGAAGTTGGGGGATGGAAGGAAAGGAGAAGGGGGAAAAAGCTGCTCGAGAATGCGATAAAAAGGGGGCCACCCGGTGCATCTGGGATGTCGATTTGAGAAAAAGTGTGTCCAGAAAAATAATTTTGAAGGAAAAGGGAGGATGTGGAATTGTAAGGGCTTCGGAGGGAAGGGGCCTTCTAGCAATGGTAAGAAGGGTTGTATCTTGTTATTACCAAAAAGGGGGAGATAAGGGGGGCATGTTACATCAAGGGCGTGCTGAAGCCTTACGGGAAAGAGGAGTATCTTTTCATTACACCGGGGGGGGACTGCAGGGTCTAGAGGGGTGCAAAAGGGGAGAGAGCTGCGATCCGCGCAATAAGGAAGGAGGGGCAGAAGAACTTTCCGGGAGGGTGTGAAACCCCTATCCGCGGATTACAAGGCTGAAAAAGGTTAGGAGAGAGGTGACTTGCATTAAGGGGCTGCTGATTCAGTTGGGGAGGAAGAGCCTGTTACACTCTCTCGAGAAAGATGATGGAGCGAAATTGACTTGGGGGAGAGGGAGCGATTATTCGTTTCCTAGGAGGCCCTTATCATGATGAGGGTAAGAGCAGGGGCAAAGACTTCTTTAGAGGGAGGAGGGCTGTATATTTTGAGAGCAAATGCGAGAGGTTTTTATGGCGGATCGGGAGGGAGGTTAACAATATATTTAACACATAGTGAAAAGAGGGCCTGTGCAAGAGAACAGGAGTAAGAAAGGGGTTTTGCGGGGGGGGGAGGGGGGCGGTTGTGGCCGGCGTTTTCTTATGGAAAAGGGGGAAAAAAGGGGGGGGGGGTGGCCTTTACAAATGGGAAGGGGAGGGAAGGACAGGCTCAAGAGGTTACGGGGACGGGGAGGAGTGGTACTTTGGAAGCTGGGATGCGTTTTATCAGGGACAAAAAAAAGGAAACGCGAACGATTTCCGGGGAGGAAAGTAGAGCAGAAACACAACACGATGAGGGGAAAAAAAACCAACCGAGCCGCCTCAATCGTCCGCGCTAAAAGAGAGACAGGTACCATAGAAAGCCCACCGCCTTATTCTACAGGAAATCTCATTCCTAAGGACCCGGGTAAACCCTTGAGCCTTTACTTCGCGAAAAAAGGAAAAGGAAAGTGGCACGGCCAACCACGCAACATTTTGAGCCCCAGGAACACCCGCCACAAAAAAATCGCACCCTCCCCAAAAAAAAAAGGAGGAGAGGGAGACATTGTGCGCATTCCATTACTGGGGAAAAGGAAAGGGACTCTTCTCTGTGCACTCGTTGTTAAATCTAGGTGAAGGAAAGGAAAAAAGGACCCTAACCCCACTGAGTCATAGGGCCGGGATCCAACCCCAGAAGAAAAAAAAAGAGACCGAATATCATCTACATCAGAGAAAAGGGGGGGTCGGAAACCAAACCGCCTCCGAAGAAAAAGGAAAAAGAAAGACAATCTATCGCAAATCCAGCGAGGAACCACCGAATGCCGGAAAAGAAGAAAGAAAAACACGAGTCTCTTGTAAAAGAAAAAAACCCGTCGCAATGTAAGAGAAGCCACAAACTCCTCCAGCGACCATGAAGACAAAAGAGCACCCTTAAGGACTGGGCGGGTTTCAACAAAAAAGCAAGAAAACAAAACGCTGGGTTCTTGGAAAAACAGACAGAAAGGGTCGGAAAATCCCCGCTTCGGGCTAAACCCGCCGCAGGAAACCATCCGTGTAAGGGAAAGAGTCGTATGGGGAATCACCGCGTGTAAGAGAAAAGCAAGATTGTTTGGTACTCACCGCTCCAAAAAAAACAAGTTAAACGGAAAGGATGAGGAAAAGACCCGCGCCTTCCCCTTCCACAAAAAAGGAAAATTATGTTTTAGGGCCACACAAAAACGCATTCCCAGATGCACCGTCAAAAATGAGTCCGGAGAAGAAGCAGGCACTTACTTATCAAAAAACACCGTTCAAAAAACCCCAACCGTCCCCTCCAATATTCTTCCCCCTTCGGGATCGCTTTAAAAAGGAAAGACTCTCCACCGGAACGGGCACCCCCATACTGAAAGCGTTAGGAAGACCTTACCGTCTTCTGCGGGGTCACCGAGACCTACCAAAGGGGTTCTCCCTAAATCGCTCAGAAAACTCCGGCTTCCCCCTTCGTTGAAAGGGAAAAAAAAACGACGTCCGTCTCAGCGCTTTCCCACCAGAAGAAAGAGGCTACACCTCCATCTAAACTGTCAAAGGAATAAAAAATTGACTCAACTGGAAAAAAGGGGCCAAATCGGTGTCACAGAAAAAAAAAAAGGGCTACTCTCCGGCCCTCTCCTGCCTTACGAACCGAGAAAAAAAAAAAAGGTCACCGGGGCGAAGGGCGCCCTCTGCGTTAAAGAGGGAAAAGAGAAAGGCCAACATCAGGGTTCGGCACATATTTACCCGAAAAAAAAGAGCAGAAACACAAAAGAACGTCCCCGCGTGGGGAAAAAAAAAAGCAGGTTCTCCGTATATGCGCGTGAAAGCAACAAGAAAAAAAAAAAAGAAAAAGCCTGTGCCAACGGAAGTATACAGAAAAAGAGTCTTGTTTCAAGGGAGTAAAATACGCGTCTAAATCAAAAGGGAAAAAAGAAAAATCAAAAAAAAGCTCCAGAAATTGCCGAACGAAGCAACATCCTCATCCAAGAGAGAGAGAAAATCAACAACACCACCGGAGGAAGGAAGCTGTGGCGAGCGGCGGGGAAAAAAAGAGCGAGTTTGATTGGCGTATACATTGTAGGAAAGGGGCAAGTGCTATTGAACGGAAGGAGTGGTCGCGGAGGGAAGAGGGGGAAAAAGGGGGAAAAGATCCCCCCCAACGGGGGGGGCGGAAGTTTTGTGATTTTTCAAAGGAAAGGGGGAGTTCGATTTCGTGATTTTGGAGGAGGGGATGACACGCAGAAGGTTGTTGGCGGGGGAGAAGGGGGGTGGAGTGTTTCGGACATTGAAAGGTGGGAAGGGGGGAAAGGAACCAGGGAGAGGAAAGATTTACCTCAGAGGGCGACAAAAAGAAAAGGAAAAAAAAACGAGTTCGCTAGGAAAAGGAATGCCTAAAAAAAAAGCAACAGCCAGATTGCTGGGCAAAAAAGGGGAGTACTATTATAGTTGAGGGAGAAGTTAGTGGAGTTTTCTCGAGGTGCGCTACGGGTTGGAAAAGGCGACAGGTACGCGGTGTCCGGAGGAAAGAGCGGTTGAAGATTGCTTATAACACCGGAGACCATTTCCAGGAAATGATTCGCAGGCAAAATTCGCGAAGGGAAAAGTATGTTCATTAGGAAAAAAAAGGGGAGATTCAGCGGCAAAGAAAAAAAAACCTTAAAAGTGATTGTGCCGGCGGAAGGGGGACTGCTGCCTGGTGAACGCGGTGCCGGGGGAGGGCCTGGACGCGAAGCGAGAAAACAAGACGAAAGCGATTTGTCCGTTGCTCGGGGGCATTTCAAAATGATGAATCCTCATAAGAAGGGAAAAAGTGGTGGAAGTTGCGCACGAAAAAAGGGGAGGGGAAAGGGCGCGTTCTCGAGGGGGGGGGGACTTAACTTTCATTCGAGCAAATTGGGGGGGAAGAGGGATCAGAAAAAAGGGGGTGGGGAGCGTTATTACAACAATCTTGATATAAGAGCAACGCGGTGCGTGCGAGCCTGACGGAAAAAGAGAAAAGGAAAGGCTGGTTGCAATTTCAGGAAGGAAAGCAAAAATGCCGAAAAAAAAGAATAGGACGCGTTTTGAGGCGCGTGGGAAAAAAAAAAAGGGTTGAAACCCGAGCCGCGGATTACGGAGGAGGATTCAAGTATTTTGCGTCAAAGGGGAGGAAATCAAGTGGGGTGGGCGGCCGATGCAAGGGGGGAAAAGAAAAAAAAAGGTGTATGATCGGTTTTTACAAGAAGAAGGGGGGTGATCTACGGATTTTCTGCATTCCACTGGGGGGGAGGGGGAGATCGATGTATTCTTTCAGGAAGGGAAAAAACTTAAGACCAGCATTTCTTGGGGGCGGGAAAGGAGTGCGATTCACAAGTCTGGAGCATGGTGGGGATCACAATGCGAGGAAGGAAGGTCGTATCGGTAAAGGGGGGGGGGTACTAAAGTTTGGAAAAGTGCACAGATAAGAGAAACAGAAAAGGATGGCCACAGCCTGGAATTCGCACAAAGAGAAGATAAGTGAAAAAGTGTGTTTGCGGGGGGGAGGGGGAGCAGGGTGTCTTTTTTCAGGGGGATTGGAGGGGAAGTGGAAACTTGTTTCGGTGGGGAAAAAATTGCGCGGAGTCCTAAGAAAGGAAAAAAGAAAAAAGAGTTGGGCGATTGCCTTTAAGAACCGGAGGGGGGTCTGGCCACGCCTGAGGATCCTTGTTAAAAAAAGAAGGGGG
>Ga0179593_1599643_pt1 | contig 10916 bp, 11 predicted proteins | sample CZODoug2_1_08_16_FD_185931 | JGI IMG/M metagenome (GOLD analysis project Ga0179593, IMG submission 185931) | Vadose zone soil fungal communities from Angelo Coast Range Reserve, California, USA - CZODoug2_1_08_16fungal (PacBio error correction) | ecosystem: Environmental > Terrestrial > Soil >...
ATCAGATAAACAACAACACACGGGGGCAGAGAGGCACGTCCCACCCCAGTGGTAACGAGCAGACCGCGGGAAATTCCGGAACCTGGACGCGTCAGTAACACTGACGGCATCTGCGGCTTAGAAAAAAGATCAGGAGTCTCACGGCAAAAACCACCGACCACGACAATCAAACGGATCGACACATGCTCAGTATCAGCAATGGGAAAAAAAAAGCAGCGTCTACGACATCTTCTCTACCTGGAAAAAGGAGCGGGAAGAGAAAATATCTTGAATGCCTGGAGAAAAAAAAACTTAAAAAAAGCGAGCAGCAAAAGAAGGGGAAAGGTAGACGAAACCATGAAGCAACAGAACCCGGAGGAAACATTTGAAAAAAAGAAGAACTGGACCCTGACCGCGACTAAGCACTACGTATTCACAAAGGGAAATAGGTCCAAGCGCGCGCCGCTACGAGGGGACGCCAGAAGGCGGGACACAGAAATGGCGGAGGAAGAAAGAAAGGGGAGCGTGTTGATATGCTCGTCCTGCATAAATACAGAGGGATCCAAGGACGCCAGCGTAAGAACCGAGAGGTCTTGAAAAGTTTTTCATTCACGAGGAAAGAAAGAACTGGGATGGACATAAGCCCTGCCAGAGGTGGGGAATCCGAACAACAACATAGGAATAGGAGAGGAGTGGTGACGATGGAGGGTGCCTCAACTACTCCGGTAAACGACCATCAACCAGCAAAACTCAAGAAGGAAAAAGATGGAATGCCGTGGCGCAAAGGGGTCGGGAGAAAAAATCGGTCAGGCCATAGACCGAAGAAAAAAAAGAGGGAGCAGGGGTCGGCCGCCTGATTAGGATCGAGGGAGCAAGCGGAAGGAATTCGTCGATTTTATTTTTGTCAACAAGGTCAACGCAGGAGGGCTATTTTGGGGGGGGGAACCTCAAGGGGAGAAGAAATACAAGCGCCAAAGGAAGCAAGCAATGACTGCGCACTTCTAGGAACAGTCATGTGACACCTTAGATATCTCCTTGGGTCTTATTGGTGGGGAAAAAAGTGTCGCTCGAACTTTCCTCAGTAAAGAAAGGATGATTCAGATAGGGTGAGGGGGAGGAGTGGGCCAGGGAGGGGACTATTAGCTGAGAGCTCCGGGACCTCCTTCCTATCTGTGCATACGATAGCGTTAGAAGAATCTCAGGAGGTTTTGTCCATACGCGCCATTTGGAAAAATCAATTCTCCTGTTACGAAAAAGGGAGAACGAATCCTGGGTGGATAGAAGACGCAAGAAGGAAGGGATGATTGATGGGAAAGGGGGCGCTCAGCCAGAACATCATCTTAGAGGATGGTGGCGAAGGGGGGGAATGGGATTCGTCTTTCGAAAGGGGGGAAGAGGGGGTAATGTCGGAGATGAACCAAGGGGGGGTGACCGCTGCGGGACCGTCTTGGTCTTTGTGGGGGGGAGTTACGATACTGGGAAACTTTCGCCTCCCTGGAGGGGCGTACGGCATGAAAAAAAATGATCCGGCTTTGAGTGACGGGAGAGCTGGTACTTCGTCCTTGTAACTACAACTTGCTAGGCCAGCCAGGTTGGGGGGGACGTCGCAAAAAGGTAGAAAACGCAATTCGGATTGGCGAAAGAGAGAGGGTATGCGACTACGACCACCACTTAGAAGATAAGAAAGTCTCAATGTCGCACGGATCAAGTCTTTCTTACAGCACGACCGGGGAGGAGACCTTTCCAAATCGCGACACGACGAGGAAGTTCCGGGGCACCTGCCGGAACGAAAGGGATCCGGGGCCGCAGCCCTTGCAACAAATGATCGGAGGGAAAGATCACAATCAAAAGATCGAGGGAGAGAAAAAAGAGGTGGGAACGCTCCAGAACCTTTGAAAAGTCCTCTCAAAGACAGTCGCAAAACACGGCAAATCAGATCGCCAGAAATGGATTCTATTTCAACTATCACCGAAACAGACAGATGAAACTGCTTGCTCGAAAGAAAAGTGGCGAGTTGCAGGTCACCACCAAAATAAAGAAGAAAAGCAGCAGCCGAAGTCGCTTATGCTGGGGGGGACATCCTCGTCGCACGGAGCCTATGTGCTCGTTGGGCCGTCAGGTTGAGAAAATGCTGGGAAAAAAAAATCATCAAGAAGTAACCACCCGCCGACAACAGAAGGGGGATGGGTGCGCTTTTCTTGCTGTTAACGGGGGGTGGGAGATGTGCACAAATCCTGTCCGGAAAATGGAACGCAGCTCTCTCACAACAACAAAGTACGCAGACCACCGTCATTATAGGACTAAATTGTCGGAAGGGGGAAAATCAGGGCACCGAATTAACCGCAAGCAAACGAATCGACTGATAGCGTTTCGGGCTGGTTGTGGAATCAAAGATTAAAGGCTTTTCCCATCACTCTAAAAGGAAGGAAACTAAACATCGCGCAACGAAAAAAAAAAGGCCAAAGCAGTCATCAGAAGAAACAGCGGGACGGTACGCTGACATGGAAAGATTGGGGGGGACGGGGCCAAAGCAGGACACATCTTAAAGTCCGTGCGCAAGCGGAGATTCATCTTTCTTGTGATAGGGCAATAGGCGGAATATAGAATAAAGAAAGGGATAGGGAGATGCCAGGGAAGGAAAACGGATGCCGTATCCTTGAGATAACCTCTCAAGAGGGATAGGAACCGCGGATAGAGGGGAAAAGTCTCTCGGTATCTTTCAAGGGAATCGATTCTGGGAGGGGAAGGAACTAACCACGCATCGGAGAATGCCTAGGGGGAAATGAGGCGGTCGCGACGCGGGAGAGCCGAAGCGGGGTTCAGAAAAGCCTGCAACATCCGTCGAAAATTACGAGAGGCTTATGCACATTTGTTGGGGGGGAAAAGATAATACTAGATGCTTGGTCGGAACATAAGGGGGGGAGCGGAGGGTCACTGTTGGCGAAGCAATCCCATAGTGTTCCTCGAAGGCCAGGGTGAGGTATAATCAGATAATAGTTACCAGATCGCAAAGAGCGGACGATTCTCACTGGGCTGAGCTGGACTTCCTTCGCCTGGTAAAAATTATTGGAACAGAGAGGGGAAGGGGCAATCACATAAATCAAGACTGCAAACAAAATCGGGTTCAAGAAGAAATAACAAACGAGGACGGGGCAAGACGATCAAACCTAGAGCTCACTCAGCTCCAGAATGGAGAGATCAGCGCCAACACCCCATACTAAAGAAGAACGGCAGATAGAAAAAACCACAGTCTTAAGAATCGTAAAAAGAGGAAAGGATTAGTCGGAACAAACAGAATGGGTAGCTCCGGAGCTTAAATATACTTAAAAAAGTCCAGATATATACTTAATACGACGTACGACGTCTCTCGCCTAAAAAAAACGGGACGCGATACAAACAGCCGAGAAGAACTGTTGTCCCCGTCCCAAATCTAAGATCGAGCGAGCTTGGAGGCCTCCTGAAAAAGAGGGAATTGAAAGGAAGAAGTATGGGGGCGACCATCGCGGCCCCGCGGCAAAAAATGCCACGACCTGCAGGTGGGAGTGGGGAACGCAAACCCTACCCCTAAACCTTTCGAATGATTTCAGAAATCCCTTGAGAACTGGGAATGGTCGGATAAAAGGAGGGGGGTGCAGAACGGCAAAATGTAGAACAATCTTGTCTATCACTGGGGGAGAGAAGATGGAGCAGCGGAAAACCTGTCATCGGATCTAGGGAGGAAAAATTTCGTGGTTCTTTTTCCTTAATCGAGGAGAGTCGGGGGTTCAGGGGGAAAAGAACCATCTGTCAAAGAAACTTCATAAGCCCTATTGGCTTTGTTGGGTAGAGTGCTGAACATCCAAGCATTCGTCACCTGGCCATGGGTCTGGGCCTAGGCCGCACACCTTTTCAGCTATTTGAAGATAGGAAATAGTAGGCAGGACATCTAAAAGGGAGGGGGAAAACTACAGGCTGGGGGGGGCCAGGTCCAGGCCTCGAACCAAATGGGCTGGGAACGTATAGGGGCTCCTAAAAACAATATGGGTGTCAAATGAAGGGGTCAGCGTGAGCGGCGAGGGGGGATCTTAAGGGTACTCTCTCGTTCTCTGTGCACCTTCATGTCCCCAGCAGGGGGAGGACCGTTGAATTCGGTGCTGATGGCAGGGAGGGAGGGGTTTCGGAAGGGGCTGGCTGAGTGAGAAAAAGTAGGTTCGCCGCAAGCAAGATCTTTCTGATCAGTAGGCGAGCTAGGGGCCGCTTAAGTCGGAAAAAGAGATGTAAGCTGACGCCTCAAGTAACGAGACGTGGGAAGCAGACCAATTTCGATCATGGGACATGGGGAGGGGTAGGGCGACCGGGGGGGAAAGGGGTTTTTGAACGAGCTAATGGACTTGCAGACAAGAAGAACAGTGACGAAAATGTTTCCAAAAACGACAGCCATAGTCGAGGAGAGAACGGGACGAGGACGGGCAAACGGGAAGCTAATAAAAACAACACCATATGGAGAGAGATGGCGTTTACGACTTTTGCCGAGCTAAGCGGAAATCTGGAACACGTCATGGCTGCGCGGGGGAAAAGCAAAGTAAGTCCGAGAAGAGTGGAGGCGCAACCGCGCCACGGGAGCCAGAAAAGGAAAAAGGATTAGACATTGAATCGATGGATCGTACGGAAGGCAGGGAAAAAAAATCTCGGGATACATCGTGGAGTGGGGAGATGACGGCAAGTCGGTCGACAGGAAAGAAATTGGAAATGGAAAAGAATCTTCGACGCGCAAAGAAGAGGGAAAGGTTAACCTAGAAAAAACAATGAACTCTCTCATCCACCTTAAACTTTTGTGCAATAAGAATCATAAGGAGATCCGGATCGACGTATGCGAAAGAAAAGAAAAAAGGAAAAAGCTGAACTCCAAGAAGAAAAAGAATGGCTGGGACACCCGAACGGCGCAATAAGAAGAGGAGGGAGGGGGTTTAATCGAATTGCAGCTAACCCACCTGACGGAGATCAGCGCGAAAGCGAATACGTAAACGGAAAATCAAGAAGAAAAATGTTTGGGGCAAGGAAGGACTGAAGCCAGAATACCCATGCCAGTTTAAGAAAATGAAAAGAATGTGTGAAAAAAAAGAATAGAAGATTCAGTACGAAGCGGCTGGGAGTCAAGCTACCAAAAAAACGATATGACTACTGTTGAGTTGACGGGGGGTGGGGAACGACAGTCGGTCCGCGAAGGGAAGAAAAACAGCAATAGAAAAGGGGAGAAGGGGCCAGAAGACGGGAGTTGCCGTTTTGCTCGAAAGATCTGCCATCTGTATCGTTAGAAATATTGTAAAGCGGACGAGGTGAAAACTCATCGGGGTTAAAGATCTTCCAAAAGGGAGGGAATCATTGAAGGTGCCTAGTTAGTCCACCAAGTGGGGGGAGAGTGAGTGTTTGGCCGCGCTCTCGAGAGGCGGGAGCAAGACACGGCCCGGGAGGAAAAAAAATATGGCGAAAGGACCCTGCTTGGTCCGAACGGAAGAATTTTCATAGGCGTAACGATAATATCGAGGTGAAACCGGGGGGTCGGCAGTGGGGAGCAGAGGCGAGGGGGACCAAGCTGAGAGACTGTATCGGATGAGGTGTCGGGAAGGGGATCTAAGGGACCGGCTGTCCGATACGATACGGAGCAGAGAAAACCATGGGTTGAAAGAAAGCTCTGCCAGGAAATACGGTGCTAGTCGGACGCAGTGCGAAGAATGACTTTGGTTCTTATCGAATAAGGAGGGAAATATTGGTGGAGGTGGGGGGAGAGCAGCTAGTCTCGAAAACATAGTCGGGGGGGATTTAGTTAGGGGGGCAGGCTTCGTATTGGACCGGCATCGGGGGAAGGGAAGTGAACAAGAGGGGGGGGGGGGCAGAGTCAGGCTGATGTCTGGAACGACAGGCAGAGTCTCAATGCAGGAAGTGAGACTGGTGTTTATCGAATCAGCACTTCCCGACGGAAACAAAGTTAGGCGCTCTTGTACTCAGAGTACCGGATGGGGAAGGGGGCAGAGGCACCAATATTTCGAAAGTCGCCAAAAACAGGGTATCTGCAAGAAAAGGAGATTTGCGACCGCTCTCGTGTGGGAACGAATAAATAAACACACAGGGGGAGGGAGAAGGTCCGGAAAAGGTAGTCATTTTGGCACAGGTGGGACAGAGTCGGAGCAGATGGCGGATACCTTCCTGAAAATCGAAAATGGGAGAGGGACTGACCAAACTTTGCCCGAGAGTTGGAAAGAGAAGAAAAGGTAAACAGAGATTTGAATTGACTCTATCACCGTTACGAGGAAGATTGTAGATTAGAAGAGACAGAAAAAAAACCGCGCTGCTCATTGGACTCAACGTAAAAGAAGAAGGCGTTTTGCTCTATGAGAAGAGGATTGCTATTAACTATCGGGGAAGAATGAACAAAGGGAAAAGGACTTACGGCGCGCACGTAGCATCGTGAGAGGGAGTGAAAAAAAGAATAGATAACTTCAGCTCGTCTATGTCTCTGGTTTTAGGGAAGAAAAAGTTGAGGGCCCGTCTCGACCTGAGGGGAGGAGGAGGGGCCGGAGGTGAATGGGGAGCGGAAACTCGTCCATCTTCTGTTCTAGCAGAAAAAAAGAGAAGGAGATGGGATCTGTTCCGCTTTCTGCTGTGATTGAGTAAAAGGGCTCAAGGGACAGAGACAATCGAAGCCGGCACTAGGGAGGAAAAAAATAGAGACAAAACAAAGAATGAAGAAAAAGAGATCAACCATCCTTAAGTAAGGGACTGGGTTACTGATGGAAGGGAAGGGTGGCAACGAACTTACATAAAAGGAAGAAAAAAGAAACCTAGACTGGGAATAAAATGGAGCTCCGCAGAAAAGGGGGGGGTCCCAGAAACGAAAGAAAAAAGAAGGGAAAAGCGCATGCAGGCCAGAGAGGCTAGCAAAACATTTTCCATAAAATCAGGGGCGAACGCTGACATGTGGCCTAGAGGGGAGGGAAGGAACTCTAAAAAGCTGCTAAAATGGTAATCTGTCTGGGCAGGTATTGCAGACAGAGGATGTAAAGTTGAGATACGAGCTTCGCAAGGGGACGAACTGGATGCCGAACTTCGGCGTGACTGAAGGGAAAGGCAAGAGAGAGAAAGCACATTCTCTTACGTTGAGAGGAAAGAGATAATCTTGTTGGTGAGATGTCGCCCTCCTAAGAAAGAGAAGACAGGGTGAGGAATTGTGGGGAACAGAGTAGCTGGCCGACGGGAAAGGATCCAGGGCGTTCTGGAACAATGCTCAGTTCAAGAAGCGTCAGGGAGCGGAGATGAGGGGTTGAATCGTGCGCCGTAATACGAGAATAATACGGGATGAAGGAGCGATCATGGTGAAGAAGAGGAGGGATGCCTACCAGCTTATAAAAGACTTCCATAGCGCCAGAAATTGCAGATTCACAGGAGAGGGGCGAGGGAGCAAAAAGAGGAGAGGGGCACTTTATTGAGTAACAAATGACAGAGAAAGAAATAAAACAAAGAACGGGAACGAAAAAACCAAGAGGTTCAAGATGAATAAACAAAGAAACTTAGCAAGACATAGGAAACCGGAACTCAATCAGACCACAAGATCGGGAGGAGAATCCGGGCTGCGAGCAAAATAACGAAAAATAGTGGCAACCTGAATGTGGAGACGAAAAAAACGCGAGGAAAAGCAGGAGAAAGGAGTACTTCGCTACGTGGAAAAAAATGGGAAAATACGAAAGAGTAATGTCTAAATATGGTAGAAAATGATAATAGGGGAAGCAAGGAAAATAGGGGAGAACGCAATTAAACGTCGAAAGGCTCTAAGAAGGGAGAACATCGCACGCGAAAACTTGACTCAAAAAGAAAGAGCCGAAGAGAGAGGAGGTGGACGGACAGGATAGAGAGTTTAAGGGCGAAAAAGAAGGTCTTGCGGGGACCATACGTATGATCACAGCTCTAATTGAAGAAGATTCAAAAACAGGCCCACATAGGGGGGGGAAGAACCTCAACTAAAAGACGAAAGGGAGAATGATGAAAGACTTGAGGAATAAATGCAAGAACAGGGAGGGGGGACGAAAGTAGCCCAGAAGATGTGAAACCTCAGAAATGGTAGAGCACTGTCCGATACGAGGGGGACGCCTCTGTATAAAAAAAAATAGGGAGAGGCGGTAACACTCTTTCGTTTTCGGGTGGTGGGGGCGAATAGAGGGGGCTCGACAAGATTCAAAAGTCACCATCGAAAGCAAAGAGTCAGAGTCAAGTTTTTTGTCACAAAAAAACTACAACTGGGAACCTGCATGGTATTTCGGAAGGAGGGAGTCGGATCGGAAAGGAAGGACAGATCATGGAGCTAGGTTCAGAAGGAAATTTCAGGCGAGATCTAACAAGGGAAGTCTTGCTCTCTGAAAGCCAGAGAAAAACGATAAGCCGAGGAAAAGGGGGGGAAGGAGAACATCGTTGGGTAAAACAATTCTAAAGGACGGGGACGGCTCTTGGACTTTCGGAGGGGAGAACTAGCGTCTCGAGACGAAACGAAGGGCCCCTTTCTCAGCAGGTGTGCAAAAAAAACTTGGAGGCCGTTGAGTGGGCTAGGTATCCTATCAGGGAGGATGGGAGGAAGGTGGAGGAAGAATAGAAGAAGGGAGAAAAAGATAACTGACTGGAGCGCGATGTGGAAGGAGGGGAGAAAGCCCGAGGTCAGTAGCCCACTTCATGATTTTCGAATGAATGCCTCATCCAGGAGAGAAGTTATGAATTTGGTCATTGGTCGGGAGAAGGGGGGTGCGGCGCACGCTAGCTCCATGGAAAAAGGAGGCGGAAGGTTGTTTCAACGCAAGAAAATCCACGCAGGAATTGAAAGAGAAAACAGTGGGGGCGAGACGACTAGCTTCTCTCAAAACTGGAGGAGGAAAAGAAAAGGAGTTATCGAAGGTTGCCTAGCGCAAAAGAAATGAAGTGGGAGGCGGGTGGAAACACTTTCGTCACGAAGGGACGCGGGGAAAGGGGACGAAAGGGAGAGAAAAAGGACGGGGCGCCGACCAAACGACACGTCAAAGATGATAAAAATAAGAAGTTAGACTCCTAGCAGAAGTGGGATTCGAGGCTCTACGAAAAGAAAGGGAAAAAGCTGATCGGGGAGGAAGATAATGGCTGAAAAAAGAGGACGAAAAAAAAAACAAAACCCCCCCTCCGCTAGAGCCAAAGAAAGGGGAGGAATCATCATACTCAAAAGAACATGAAAACTTTCAGAAACGCGGAAGAAAGTTGACCTTAAAAAAGAAGACAGGGGAGAACCAAATGGAAAAGGAAAGCAAGCGACCAGGACGGGGCGAAGTACAAATTTAAAAAAAAAAAATACGAGAAGGAATCGACGCGAGGTTGATAAGGCAGGTCATTTCAACCCAGCCAAAAAAAAGGAAAGGCGCAGATCGTTAAGACGAAGAGCCCATAGAGAAAAGAGAGTATCGACGAAGCCGAGAAAAAGAAGCCCGAGGGAAAGGGGGTAGGCAAGGACCAAAGAAAGAAGGATTACTGAAGGCTTTTACCTGGAGTTTGGAAAAAATGGAGAAACCTTACTTGGGGGTTGGGGGGGAAACTGGAATCAACCATCCACCTAAAGAAAGAGTTTAACGCAACAGATCTACCTGGGGGAGGTATATATTTCTTCCAGATACTCCATAAGAGAGGAATCGTTACTATTTCTCCGTCAGGAAAAGCCGTCAGAGTATAAGGGCAAAGATGGGAAGATTTTTTTTTTATTCCCCAAAGGATGGGGGAGGGTTGTCTCTTTCGCCTTGAGGCAGAAAGTAAAGAACAAAAAGGGAAAAAAAGCTTGCGCTGTCCGCTGGGGATTAAAAAGGATCAGGGAAAAGTACTACAATTACGACGGGGGGGGAGCGCAATGGTCTCTCGGTCGTGTCGCGACCCTCAAAGCGCGAGACGGAGGGAGTGTCCTTCTGGGGTAAGAGGAGGGGTCCTTCTGCTTGACAGAAGGGAGAGAAACGGGTCCTACATCTCGATGGTCTAATGGGGCGGGGAGAGAAAAGTTTAAAGGTCTAAAAGTCCAGGGCGGGAAGCATGTGAAATAGCAGGGTGATAAGGGGGGGTAGGAGGACGTGCGAAAGAAAATCAGTAGGGGAAGATTGATAGAAAGGGGAGGCTCGTTTTGCAACAAAAGGGGTGATGAAGGAAGAAAAGTGAAAATATTGTGGGGGGCAGCTAGAATTGATTGTGGTTAATGGAGAAGCTAAATCCAAGTCGCACTCTCTCTTCTGGTGAAGATGCGTCAGACCGTCAGCTGCACATAAAGAATCTTGTCCCTGAGGCGGAGGTTCTGAGCCTGAATCGCAATCAACGGGGAGAGGGACTTCAAGGGGAATCTCGTCCTGGAACAGTCTGACTCGTATACGGAGAACTACTAACCTCACCCCAAAGGGGTAAGAGAAGAAATTTTGAAGGGGTCATAGGGGGTTGAGAGACTCTGGAAAAAAGGTCCGGTGAGTGAAACTCGGTTTCTGCAAACTTCCTGACCGGGCCACGGAGGAGTAAAAAAGTCAAAACAAATCTTTATCTATGGGGGATAACGGCAGTGGAAGGAAAGAGGAGTTGAGGGGTAAGGGGGAGAAGAACCTTGCCGCTCAAGAAATAAAGGGGGAGCAATCAAGAAAATCACCATATCGACGCTAATTACACTAGATCCAGATCTGATGCCAACCTCCAAATCACAGAATTGGCGATTGGGGAGGCAAAAAACAGAGAAGAAAGGACAGCGAGACCGAAGGAGGGGAAAATTGAAACTGGGGGCTTGTCGGCCTCGGAGCGATTACGAGGGGAGAGGTGACAGGTTCATGTGTCAGAGGAAAAGCATCTGCGGAGTGATAACATCTCCGATGGCGTTCCGCTTTTCGTTCTTAAGGGCTTGGAAGCAGACTACATCAAGGCAGCTTATGACGGGG
>Ga0179593_1732201_pt1 | contig 10916 bp, 17 predicted proteins | sample CZODoug2_1_08_16_FD_185931 | JGI IMG/M metagenome (GOLD analysis project Ga0179593, IMG submission 185931) | Vadose zone soil fungal communities from Angelo Coast Range Reserve, California, USA - CZODoug2_1_08_16fungal (PacBio error correction) | ecosystem: Environmental > Terrestrial > Soil >...
CCAGAAGAAACTTCAGTCTCCTACACAGTAGGGTAACAAAGAAGGGAGTAAGAAGTCACGGGAGTAACTTATAATTCTCAAGATAGGCGGAAAAAAAAGGACGTTTCAAGACAAAGAGGGGCTGGAATACGGGTGACAGAGTGAACAAGGAAAAAAGAGAGTCCAGAAAAGAAAAAGTCCCGTCAAAGCAGCGCGTCGCGGCTGGGGGAAAATTTCACCAGTTCAGCAACGGAAAGAGATCTAGGGAAAAGGAGCGGATCGGCCAGGGAAGAAAGCGGAGGAGGGGAAGGAGGACTAATTGAAAAAGTGCCGGCATCCGCGCCAAAGCCTCGACCAGAAGGGAGCTCTCGGAAACTGAGAAACAAAAGACCTGGTACGTGGGGGAGCCGACTGGCACGATCGGCGTCATAACTCGGTCAGAGGGATCGGACATCAAAAAAACTAGACTTTGGTGAAAAGGGAACGGGGTCGGGGCGGACCGCGCTCGGGCACAGAGTGTGGAGCCATGCCGGCGGGTGCTGGGCGACCCGCCGGCAGGGAAATTTAAAGATGAACCACGATAGGCTACAACGAGAGAAGAGTAAAAAATCGGTTCTGGGAAATTGTCGCCTGACCTGGCGAAAAACATCAAAAAAAGATTCAATCCGGGCTCTTGCACCAAGAAAAATGGCTGAGTACGTCCTCCAATTCCAGGCCCGTCGATCGCCTGAACTCCTCCCGGAAACAAAAGGGAAAAGCCTCGGTGAAACGCCACAAAAAAGGGGGGGAAAAAGGATAGAGAGGTTTGTCACGAAGGGACAAACCACATTGCGATGACAAAATCTTGAGAGGCACCGATCACCTGTATTCAAAACTATGATAGGGGAAATGTGCACGGGGAGGTCCTCGATGATAGGGAAAGGGGACAGGAGGGAGGTCGAAAGACCTCCTGGCGCGGCGTTCTGCCGATTAGAACGTGAAGAAGGCGGGTTGGAAGGCAGCCGATTTCGGTGCACCACACGGCGGGGACGAGAGGGGGGGGAGACGTCCTGATTATCATCGGGAGGCGGTAAAAGAACTCGGAATTGTCAGGGATAGAGCGTTGGCCGGTGGCGCCGAAGGAAAACCGATGAACGGAGAAAATCGTCGACCGTCGGCTTAAATCTCCCATCTAATTCCCGGTCACACAAAAACCGGGCCTGAGTCGCCGGAGAGCTGAGAGAAAAAAGAAAATTGGGAAACGGCGTGGTAGCTCTCGAAAGGGGGTGAGACATGGTGGTGGACCCCCGGCCGGTGAAACTCCGGCTTGCAGTACCGAAACTGGAAGGGGCGAATGGGAAGGGGTCGCCGCTTTTAACACGGACTGAGATGACTCTGGGCGGCCATTGGACACGTGGGGTTGTCAAAAAAGGCGCAGGGAAGATAAAGAAACGCCAAATGACAAAGAGGTGAATTTAATGCTAACCGGAGAAAGCCTTTGTTGGTATTTGACAGAAGAAACCTCTGGTGAAAAAAGAGTCGGGGATAACTGTCATCTAAAAAAACCGAAGAGAGCCGATAGGAAAATCACTCTAACCAAAAAGTACTACAAACGGGGAGGCCCCCCTTAATAAAAGGTCACCAGGGGGGACAAAAAAAAAAAAAAGGACGAATCCAAAGCAGCGGGGGTGGGGGAATGGGCACGGGGCACAGAAAAGCGCGTCGATCTAGGACTTTCAACTGTTGATAAAAAGGTAGTGTGGGCCTACCTATGCAGGTACTCGCCCGATGAACACCACGGGCAGCGCAGGATCTGCTGGCGGTGAGGAAAAAGAAAAGAGAAAGGGGGGAGGGGGGGTTGGGGAGAGACGCCTGGCAGATCTTCCGCAGGGAAGGTCATGAGGGGTCGAAACGTTCGCAAAGCATGAAATATTACACAGACGGGTATTCCGGAGAGAGACGGGTGCAATGTTCGTGGCTTTGACCGCGAACAGGGGAAGGAGACCGTACCGACCATACAAGAAAAATAGAATCTCAACAAAAACAACTTATGATTATGAGAGAGTGAAGGTCCTGGGAAAAAGGCTCCTGTGGGAAAAGAATACGACAAAAAGTGCAGGAGAAGGAAAATGAAAAAAAGACGTTCTACGTACGGACAACCGACCTGCTTCTTGGTAAAAATTTTCGGACGAAAAAAGTCCGGACGGAAGGGGATCACCACCGGAAAACGAGGTTGGGCCACCCCGCGAAGTTCTTCGGGCCTAAAAGGAAAGAGGGGTCAAAAGGGGTGGCCGAAAGGGGGACGAAAGTTTTGTCTGGGACAGACCGTGGCGAGTACCTAGGAGTTCAGGAAGGAAAGGGTCAGGTAACATAGTGTTGGGGGGGGGGGGGGGGGGGGAAGGATCGACGCGCTGGTCCGGATGATTTTCCTCCTAGGCTAAGGGAAGCCGACCCGCTGCGGATGCGGGCGAGGAATGGTTCGAGACCAAAACCGGGAAGGACGACGTTTGTCTAGGTTATCGTTCTGAAGAGGCTCGGCTCGATGGAGACCCGTGGCGGGACTGACAAGAGGGAATTAAAGAGAGGGAGGGGGAAAAAAATAAAAAAAAAAAACACCGGTGGCTAGAAATGAGTCCAATCAAACAAAGCGGAAGTTAGCCTGGACCGAGCAGTACAAACATGTTGGCGATCCATAGGAAGCGCTGGGAGGAAAGGAGACAAGGGGGGAAAATCTCGCAACTCGACGGTCAAAGCGGTCTAAAGGGGACTTCTCCTTAAAAAGGGCAAAAGTTCGGACCAACTAGTTCCTGCGAATCGAAAGGGTTGGGAAAACAGGAAGAACTCCAAAACCTCCACCACTGGGACAGGCAGAAGAGCTCCGACCGTAAAAAAAACACTGGGGAAATTAAGAAATGGAAGGGGTGGACGACTACGGAACCTGTACTCCGACGATTTTCTCAATAACATCGGGGAAAAGAAACCGTCCAAAGAAGAGAGACAAAAAAGGAACAAGCAGAGGACATGGCGATGATTGGGAGAAAAAACTAAAACAATCAAGAGTCCGGTCGACTGAGAAACGTGTGGAGTCCCGTGCGGCTGCCATAAGAAAAAGACCTCCGGAGGGAAAGTCACTGCGGCCAGGATCTGGAAGAGGAAAAAATTGGGGAGGTGGCAACGAAGACCTTGCCCTAACGTGCTCGTGCACTTAATGGAAAAATAGAACGGAAAGGAAAAAAAAAACGGGGGCGGCGGCAAAGGGGAGGGGACTAAATGGGGGACGAGTGGTGTTGGCAGAAGGACACCGTAACTCTCAGAGAACACCACAGGTTGGAATGGAGGTAGCCAGTTAAAAAACAATGGTGGCGTAAAACTGGGACGAGGGGAGGGGGATGACGCCGGCCTGTAAAGGTGGATACTTGATGTAAACACCACGAACAGGGAAGGTTGGCAAGAAATAAAAAGGCGGCGCAGAATGTGGGGGAGGGGGGTAAGGTCGCCAAAAAATCATTTGGTACAGCACCGCGTCTTAACGATAATGCCCTAGCATATCACTAGCGACGGGAGAAAAAATCCAACACGGGGGGAGTAAAATGTGTGACCCACTGATGCCGACCGGAGACAAACAACCACAAGCGATCTAGGGGGCCGAGCGCGTAATGAGACCTACCCACCGCCTCTTTGTTTCAACATCTTTACTTTTGGGCGAAGCGACAAGAACGGCCGAGTAGGAACTCAGGGGGTACCGGTCTCCCACCAACGAAAACGGAAAAGGTGGGGGTACAAGACTTTGAGGTGGGAGGGAGATGGAAAGGTCATTTCGATGCAGGGGGGGGGGTGGTCAGCTGATTCCTGCACGGGCAAGCGTCAATCTAAACTGAATCGAAGGAAATCTCAGATTCAAAGACGTTACTAAGCCGGAGAGATAAAACTCAAATTACCGAAAAAGAGGTGATGGTTCATCGGGGAGGGACAAGAAAGTAAAGGGGAAGTTTCTAATTATAACTTCTTTTACCGATAGACCTCCCGCTGGAAATAAAGGTCACATGAAAATCATAACAGGATCGGGGATCGGAGGACCAGGGAAGGACGTCTGGAAAAGGGGAAGCCGAGATGACTACTTTCGGGGGGAAAAAGATTAATCCGGCCAGAAACAAATGAAACCTTGTTCGGAGGCGAAAAATTGATCGTCGGAAATCGTCAGGCTCGCAATATAGAATCTACCAACAAAAACGGAGAGGGAAAAAGCCTCGCTTAAAAAAAATAAATTCAGAACTGCCGACAGGAAGGTAAGAAAAGAGAGAAGGCTGAATCACGGTCCGGGGAATCGAAAAAGTCTCTCTAGAGAGCCCTGTGGGAAGAAGTGCGGCTGAAACCGTCCTTTGCGGAAGGAAAACAACGGGGACAGTAAAGGAAGGCTTAACACGTGGGAACGTCGTCATCAGAACCACAACTGCAAGAACGGTCGGACAGAGTTCGTGCTGTGCATGGAACCATTTCCTTGTAAAAAAAAAAACGCCTTATGAATCTGGGGGGACAGAGAGATTTCTTCCTCGAGAAACTCGGATTCTCGCTGTCGGAGGCTTTGGACTAATTCCCTTAAGGTCATCACGGCAGCCTCTAAAGCTCAAAACTTTAAACCGAGAAACGGGGGGAAAGGGCCCTAGGGTCCGTGCTTCTTTTTTTGGACGATGGAGAACGACAACAAAAGACAGGATTTTTGAAGAAAAAAGTCAGCGAAGGCAACCCATAGGCGTTGCTGGGAGGGCGAATACCGCATGACGATCGCGTGGGGGGAAAACCGCCGAAGGGTGCTGGGCTACGCCTTGGCTTGCGATGGTGAAAGAACGAGTCTGAGATCAGATCTAGAGGCTAGGGCGAGGGCCATCTGACAGAAAGCTGGGCTTGGGATGTCAAACTGTGCGAAAAAACAATCACAGTTCTCGAGGGGGGAAGACCTTGAATTGCACCAACTGAAGCCCCTGGCTTGCATTTACATCAAGTGATACAGGCAGAGACGAAGCGACGCCAAAGGAACTCAGGGAGAAAACTGCCACAAAGGTAAGAAGGGGGAAAGTAGGGGGGGGGGGGGGGGGGGGGGAGGGGGAGCGGAGGAAGGGGGGGAGTGGGGAGGGAGTAGGAGTGGGGGCAAGGAGGCGGGGAGGGTTGGACAGGAGGGGAGGGGGGGACGGGGGGAGGTGAGGAAAGAGTGAATGGGGGGGATGGGGGAGGGGGGGGGTAGGGGTGGGTGCGAGGGGGGAAGAAGAGGGAGGGGAGGGGAGACATAGGGGGGTGCAAAAGGGAGGGGGGGGGGGGGGGGTCGGGAGGGGATATGGGGGAAGGGGGGGGTGGGGGGGATAGGAGGGGGGGGAGAAAGGAGAGGTGGTAGGAGAGGGGGTTTGCGTTCTGTCGAACCCTGGAGGAAAAAAAAAAGTTTTGCTCGTGAAAAGTTCAGGACTGCAAAGTCCGGACCATTTCGAATGCAAAGGTGAAGACTGCCGAGAAGACCAACCCAAAAAAAAAAGATGGGCACTCCGTGATAAAGACGGAAAAGGGTGGCGGGAAGCGATAGCGGGGAGGGGTAAAGGAATTAGGCGATGACTACAGAAAAGGGGCGCGTCTGAGGGAGATTGTGACGGTTTCTCACAAAATCGCTAACTTTTCCAATTCCGAAAAAGAGGCCTATTGAGAAGGAAAGGGCATAGTCTGGGGGGGGACTTCATGTCAGTACCATGGGGAGGCGCCGCGTACTCCTCGTTTTGGAACGGTTCAATCCGTCAGGAAAACAACCCGAGAAAAAAGGCGGATTGAGAAGGTCAAAAAATGCTCGCCTTCTGAACCAGTTCAGGGGAAACAAGAATGTAGATGCCGAAAAAGGCGGTTATCTTGGTGGGTACAGTCGGAAAGGTTTGGCGATCTCGATCAAGTTTTTCCCAGACAGGACCCGCCTCAGCGGGGGAATTGGTCACGAAAAACGAAGTCCAAAGTCGACCGGTTGACCGTCTGGAGATTGGCGATGGATAAAGTGGGGAAGGTGAATCAGCAGCGAAACGATGAGAGAGCAACGGGGGTACACGATAGGTGGATCAGGCACCGTAGGACCCTTTGTTTGAGGGGGAGAATGAGGAATCCGAGTTCCGAGGGGGTGGTAGAAAGGAGGGGCCGGGTCCCCAAGAGACGAAAAATGTCAAAAAAACGGGCAAAGGAAATTACGATCAACTGGAGGAACTTTGGGTCGAACTAGGCCCGAAAATCTTTAGAAAAGAACTACAGAGGAAAAAGAGATGCTTGAAGAGAAAGGACGGGGCCCACGCGTCTATCGAATCGAGTAGGGGAAAAAAGAAAAAAGGAGGAATCAAATCCGTCAGCAAACACGTGTCGCCAGTGAGTGAACAAAATGTATCAGGCGGAAGGGAAACTCAAGGGGGGGAAAACAGGTGTGGAGCTTGAAACTTTGGAGTAGAAGCATGGAAAAAGTGAAACTAACGTTCCTCCAAGGGAAGGATGTGTGGGAAGACTAGCAAGGTCTTCTTCAGTCAAAGGCTGCCTCTAAGGGAGGAACTTCGGCGGGGCGGGTTCTTAGTAAAAGACAGAGGGCACAGGCGAACTTCGCCTCAGACTGGGAACAACAAGGGGAGGAAAGATGGAAACCCGGGTTCTTTTCTTAGAAATCCTTTTCCATCCGTTCTCCGAAACCTACGACCAAAAAAGTAAGACCGGGGACGAAGTGCTCTACTGAAGGGAGGCGCCTGTACTTACTCCTCAAGGGAAGTACTTACGGAAAGGTGGTCAAAAAAAGAACGTCCTTCATGGGGAAGGAGGTTCTGGAAAGAGAAAAGAAATGCCGGACTCCCTTTTACCGACCGCGCTCGGGGTCTTCGGCGGCTTCCGGGGGAGACCTGTTAAAAAATCACAAAAAAAGAAAGTCCGCAGGGGGACGAACCTTGGGGGCAGAACGGTGCGATTAAAAAACGGGGGTCCGGCCAAAACTACCTTTTCTGATCAAACCCTTGAAAGGGAGGGATACGCGAGGGAACGTCCGGAGGGGATATCTCGGAGGGGTGAACGAAAAACCGCTGCCGGGATCGTCCCGTCTGGTCGGGCAGGTATTGAAGACCAAAGGAGAGCCGAGAAGGAAGAAAAGCGTGTCTGAGGGAAGTGACAATAAGCGGCTCGAATTTAAACAATGGGGTTAAGGACCTTATCTCAAAATAATCAAAAAACCATCTGCGGGGGAAAGGTAAAACAAAAGATTGATGAACCGGGACAAATCAATAGGGTAAAATGTTGGCGGTGGTTGGAGGATCTTCCGAGTTGAGATCTGTTGGAACATCAGGGGAGGAAAAACCATAATCAAAGAGAGGAAGGGAGTCAGGGGGGGAGTGGGCAAAACCCCCGGGGGGAACCCAAAAAAAAAACCCTGGAAACTCGGGACAGCAGAGGGACAAGAAAAACTGAGACACCGGAAAAATCAGGGAATCGAACGCTCTGACCAGTCCAAAAAGAACGAGCTGAAAGAAATCCTGCGAAAGAGAGAAACGAAATTTGGTAAGGCCGACCGCGAAGAAGGACGCCTGTAAGGGAAAAAAAGGTGAAAGGGGTTGAGGCCGTCGCCACGTCAAAGGATACCGACTAGGAAGATAAAATGAAAAGACGCTGCATACAAAAAATGGAAGAAGAGAGGGGGCAATATCAAGCGGCGAACTTCGTCCAAAGGGGGAAAGGCGCGGGAGGAAAAAAAACCCAGGGAGTTCACCGTGAGAACTCATCTGCCATAAAAGAGGAGGGGAAATTGAGGAGAAAAAATGATGCCAAAGGGGGAAGTCTTGCGAGTTACCTGCCAAGGAGGGTAAAATGCCCTATCACGCTGTTGATCTTTGACTGGCGCATGAAGAAAAGAATTTTGGAAATCGGAGGAACCTTTGTGGAAACAACTGAATCAGAGGGTCAGAAAAAAAGGGTGTTCCACCGATGCCTTTATCTTAGGGGAGTCTGTGGGGGGGGACTGAGGTAGGGAGATTCGCCTTTTCCTCCAGGAGGGGGGGGTGAATTGCAAATCAAACGGTAGATGTTTGGGGCAATAGTTCCCGGGGTCACCAGAAAACAGAACGGGGGGTATTTTGGGGAAGGGAAGAGCCAAATTTCAAGAAACATCGAAAGTCGCAGGGGAACTTCTCTTTGGGGTAACTCTCTCTTGGAGAATCTTATCAGACTCTTAAAACGGTACCAAAACGGGGGTGAAATCAAACCCTCCGGCACTTCAGGTGGGGAAAAAGATGGACGGGGACGACCCCAACCCGAACTTTTTTTTCAAAAGGGAATTGGTGATCTTATAAAGCCGCCGGATTTCCCCCGGGCGGGAAAAAAAAAAAAAAAAAGAAACTGGAAAAGGGGCAATTTCCTGTGACTCCGCCTTTTCCCAGTGGTCTTCTAGCATTTCTCATGTCCTGGTCGAGAAGGTCCGAGGGAAGATTCTCGTGACTCCCGGCAGAGGGAGGCGCACAGCGAAGGGGGGGGCCCTGGCCTAGAGCCTCGTTTCAAAAGGCCTCGATCTCAACGGCGCAAAAGTAAAAGGGGCCTCTGCACTTGACAAGTTACCGCGTACATCCCAAGGGGGAAATTGGGACGACGTCTGGTACCACTTTTATCCAAAAGCTGAACAGAAAAAAAGGGGGTGAGAGGCATCGTCCAAACCGGGGTACACTCGGGGGTGCCGTATCGGCGATATGAGCGACTTCGGTTCCTCCTACGGATTCAAAAAAAGGTGATGAGGAAGACACGGAACTCAATTTTGGAAGTACCGAAAGAAAAATATATAAACAAGGAGTAGGTAAAGATAGATGGCCTATCAGGGGGAAGAGGGGGGGGACGATCAGCGACCCAAGGGTAGTGGGGGAGAAAACAACTCGCCGGCTTCCGAATCAGAGGAGAGCGCTCATCGAATCCTGCCCTCCGCAGGGTCAGAAACCTACGGCTGGAAGTCGAAGGAGGACCCGGTTGACAAAGTTCATGAGGAGAGAATGAAAAAGAAAAAAAAAACATAACTTTCTCGCGGTCGCAGTCACCATGTCGCATTTGCAGCGTAACAAAAACCTAGAAGGGGAAAAGAGGGAGGCCTTGAAAAAAAGGAGAATCCCCTCGTATCTCGATGTAGAAGAGAAGAAAAAGGTGCTCCGCGGCCAACCGGCAGTCAGGACGGATTATACTACGACGTACTAACTTTGGAAAAGGGGGTCCCTAGAAAAAAAAAAAAAAATTGGAAGGAGGAGTTGAGGAATCGGCGATCGTCGGAAAAAGGCGAGCGGGAGCTTCACACAAATGTTTTGGGGAAACACGGAGGGTGCTGGTCGGTCTCACCAAGGAAACTCGGGAAAACGCGTTGGTAGGGGCAAGTCTGGGGGCGAAAAAAAGAAAGAAGTGGGGGGCTCCGCGTCTGAATCTGATCAGCAGCCGATAGGGAGGCTACATCTCATTCAGATCGGAACGGCAAGGAAGTTGCTGTCCCGGGAGGGGAAAATTAACTGCACCTCAACGTAGAAGGAGCGGGGGAAGAGAAATACAGGTCACCAACCTTGCTCCCCTTCTTTTCGGGAATTCTCCAGGAAAAAGGAACTTCGGAAAGAAACAGCAAGCACGTACCAACTAAAACTAGAAGGTTTCCAAAAAAAAAAAAGGGGTTTCTCGGGTCCTGTCACTTCTTTGGAGGGCAACACACCAGGGAGAAATGTTGCGATGCGAACAAAATCGGGAATACTAAAAAGGGGGGATTGACGTGATAGGTCAGGAAAAGAGAAGGGGCAGGGATAGTGGCACAAACCTTTCCAACGTGGGGGGAGGACGGCACTTCGATTGAGTAAAGAATGGACTCATCTGGAAAGAAAGGGGAGAAACGGGTAATGATAAAGAGGGGGGTCGGGAAGAAAAAAAAGTGTTCGAGGAACGGTACTCCACCCGGGTCTACCGGCCTTTAATTATGGATGAACCTAAGGATAAAAGAGGGGGAGCCTGTCAGGGAAAGTATTCAAATAGAAAGGGGGAAAAAGGGGGGGATCGTTCTCAATCTCTTTGACGGTGAAATAACCTGATAAAGGGTCGGAGTAAAACTGGCTGTAGTCGCCCACCAGCTCAACTTCTTCCTGCCCCCAGGAGTCCACTTTAGGGAAGGGAAGACCGGATATCTCGTAGAGGCCATCTACTGAAGGGGGGGCAGCGAGTTTTTCGAGGTGGTGTGCGGCCCGTTGATCCGGCCTACCAAAGCCGCTTTCATCCTTTTGGGTACCACTGGCCACGAAAAAAAGTCAGGGGAAAGCTTTGGGTTACTTGATATGAGGGCCAAAAAAAGTGGAATCCCACGTGTCATCGCACAGGGGGGGCACCGATGGGCCTTAAATGAAAAAAAACAACATTAGGGGAAGGGTTAAGCAGCACCGGAGAGAATTACATGGCAAGTTCCGCGATTATCTCTGCGATAGTTAAGGAAAGCCAGGAAAAGAAGGAGCGGGAGGAAAGGAAAGGACAATAACAAGTTAGTCAAACGGAAGACCTGGGAAAAAAGAATAAAGGCCGCAGAAGGACGATACGCAGGGACTTGTGTGACTGTCACCTCCGAGTACTAAGAGGGTCTTGCAAAAAATCTCGACCAGCGAAAAGAAAATCCGCGGGGAAAGGGTAGTTGGACCGAAGCTCAGTTACTAGAGCACAAAGGAAGGGGTCTGAGCAAGGGATCGGCGTTAGGGATCGACATGAAGCCGCCGAAGAACGGAGGGCGTTTTTTCTGAGGGACATGTTTCATCTAGAAAGGGGAAGAACTTGCAGCGGGAAAAAAAAAGGCTGTTGGGGGGTGGTTAACACGTGTAAAGTACCTATAGAAAGAGTAGAGCGGCGGCGCGGGTATGACTGGGAACGTAGGTGGCCCTTCTACCGGGGTCACCTGGCTCAGAGAAGAAGAAGAAAAGGGGCAA
>Ga0179593_1266971_pt1 | contig 10915 bp, 15 predicted proteins | sample CZODoug2_1_08_16_FD_185931 | JGI IMG/M metagenome (GOLD analysis project Ga0179593, IMG submission 185931) | Vadose zone soil fungal communities from Angelo Coast Range Reserve, California, USA - CZODoug2_1_08_16fungal (PacBio error correction) | ecosystem: Environmental > Terrestrial > Soil >...
CGTTAACAAAAGATGGAAGAAGAGGAGGGGCCATGGTATATGAATCTAGAATGAGTTCGATTTCGAACATCAACTGAGCGGAAAAACGGGAGTAAAAGGGGGGTGAGGCCACGCTTAAGAAAGCGAAAAGAAGCGGAGATGGCGGTCGGAAAAGGTCGCAGAGAGAAACAGGCAAAAAAGAGGAGGGGAGAACAGCAAGCTAAGCTATAAAGCAGAACCCCTAATTTCGACCAGTACCACCGGTCAAGGAGGCATCTCCCAGAAACCCATTTTTTGTGGCCAAAAAGACCCGAACAACCGGCGAAGAGCGGAGAAAGGAGAGGGGAAAGCTGGCGTCTCAAAGCAGAGGGGCGGAGGGGAATTAATAAGATATAGTCCGCCCGTCTACATAACGCACAAATTCACTATCTTTTCGGGAGGAAGGCAATCGAAAAAAAAAGGTGCAAAACTGTCAGCGCGCCCAAGCAGTCGAGAAACTGTTCAGGGGGAACCAAAAGAACCTGGAAAAAAAGGGGAAAGACGATCTCAGAGGCGAAAGGAAGGCATTTCCTGGGAGGGGGAGGATTGTACTATAAATGGCACCTAATGAGGACGGGGCGCCAAAAATACCAGGAGAAGGAAAATCGCTCACGTCTCCTTGGCGAAGCGGGAACCATGGAAGGAAAGAGAAGACGTATGCTCCATCGCGATACAACAGAAGTGTCAGCGTAATATTCTCAGCACCTAGAAGGAACGCGGTGGGACGCGAGGAAGAAAGAGACAAAATTCACTTCACTCATCTAGCGGAATGGAATGTGGGATCTCAAGATGAGACGAAGTGAACGTTAAAAAAGAAGCGAAGGCGGGGATTGACCTGAAGAGGGAGGTCAGCCGTCTCTATAAGAAGGATGTGCTAAAGCGCGGCAGCGAACGCCCCAAACCTCCGAGGCTCCGGGGGCAAGACTAGGATGGGATGGATAGAAAACAGCGGCGTGTCTAAGAGGGAGAAGGAACCGGGCAACGGGAGTTGAGAGAACATATGAGATCTAAAAAAAATCAATATTCAGACCAGAGAGACGAACTAACGGTGACCCTCTGGGCCGAGAAGAACCTTTCACTTAGCACCTTTAGAACCTGCCGCCGGACCTGGGGGAAAAGGAACGGGTCGGGCGTCGTAAGGATCAAACTGAATTCAAGCCATCGTTGACGTCTCAAAAAGTTGGTACCAAAGGGGGTTCGCCTCCTCTCATCGTAAATTAGTTCAAAACCAACAAAAAATTGGGGGAAACAGAAAAGGGTGGAACCCTTACTCATCTAGTTCGTCTAGAACTGGGAGAAGTAGTAACGAAATTGGACCCAAAATTCTATTTTCCAACGAGATCTCCGATTTAGCAAACTATGGAAAAACCTACCGCCAAAGAAAAAGAACCCGCCCGCATATAGGCCAAGGAGGTCACTAATCAACATGCTTCTTATAACCCTTCCTGGAAAAAAATGAAACACAACCTCCACTGTCTTTAAGGAAGCCAACAGTCGGGGAATCAGTACTGATGATAACACTCATATTTTCAAAAGACCCAATCTAGAGAGGAAGTGCTTTGGAGAAGGACAAGGAACATGTTCCGTCGGAGCGGAGACGATGGGATCGACGAAGGGAATGGGGGGGGGACGGAATAAGGGGCGTAATAAGGGGTGTGAGGGAAAAAGACAAGATCGGGTCTCTATCAGGGGGGATAGATGGCAGAGAGAAGGCTATGGCGTTTCGCCATCACAACAAGAAAAAAATGAAGCGAAAAGAATCGCCAAAGAAAACTGAAGCGACGGTTCATACCGGATCCATATTAAAAAGAACCCGGCGTGATGCGAGAGGGAAAAGGATGTGGTGCTAAAGATGGGCCAGAAGCGGGGCCGAAAAAAAGGAGTGAAGCCAGAAAGGTAAAGACCGTCTGAAAAGGAGGAAATAAAATCGAACTGAGGGAAAAAATTGCCGACAGTCATTACAGACCCACGGGGGGCAGGAAAGGGGAAAAGGAGAGGCGGGGCCGGGGGAAAAGGGAATGAGGGTGTGGGAACATATTCGGGGAAGTGTTGGTTCAAACGGAAAAAAAAAGAGGTCCGTGGTATCCTACGTCGTAAGAAAAACTTATCTTTGGCGTAGGGGCCTTTGCTATCAAGACGAGGAGGAATGCTGGGGGTAATCGCGTTGGAGTCGCGGGGGCTCGTATGGCGCAGGGCACGGAAAAGAGAGAGCAACAAACAAGTAGGAAATAGATATGTGGATGGGATACAATGGTATCACTACACTTAAGTGGAATTACCAAAGAGAGGTACTAAGGCACGCACGGACGAAGCGGAAACGGGACAAGGGAAAAAGGAAGGGTACTGATCCAGGTCACACCCAACACTCTTGGTGAAAAAATATTCACCAGTGCACAGCTGATAGGAAGTTCAGGAGTGGAGAAAAAAGAAAAGCTGAAAAAAGACTGGAAGGCATCATGAAGTACTTCGGGAAAAAAGGGCGCTAAGGCCGGCGCTGCATGTCGGTACGCAACACGGCGAGGTCAGGGGAGGAAAAAGAAGGCAACCGAGGGTTCCAGAGGAAAGAGAAGAGAACGACTGGAAGCCTCACAACTCTTGTCCAAGGGACCATGTATGAGACACGAAAGGCAAGTAAGGTCAAGGGGCAAAACGGGATCAGTATCAATGGTCAAAGAGAGTCTGGCGCAACACAGGGCCGTAAGGGACAGGAAAAGTAGAAAAAATCGCGTTAGCTCTAAGAAAAAGGGGGAGCCTGGACTAACCGCAAATTACGAGATGAAACGGAAAAACTGCAAAAAATGAACTAGAAAAGAAAAGGGAATATCTACGGGGAAGGGGAGACCAATTGGCAGAGGGGCTGTCATGGATTCCACTAAGGGGGGGGGTCTTCAGCTCAAAGCAGTGAGTTAGCTTTGAAGGAGAAGTCAAGGCAAAAGTTTCGGGAGAAGGGAAAGGCGAGAATTGTCTACGGAGGGCGGCTGGATTGGTTTACAAGCAAATACTGGGACGAAAAAAAACTCACTCAAAGAGCTGTGACGACAAGTCAGGGACGGAAGGTCCGTACCGAAGGAAAAAAGAGAAGAAGGGGGGCGCGGATGGAGAGGCTCAAGATGGTATGTGGACAATGCGTCGGGTTGTGGTCTTGAAACGAAGCAGGGAGAAAAAAGGACGTTGTAAAAACCTATCCGATCAAGCTTCGAAAAAAAAAGGGGCAAGGGCCGCGCAAACCGGAAGGAAAAAATGCCTGCGACGTCTGAGCAGCTAACCGCAAACTGAGGGAAGCAACTGGGGTACGCAAGAGCACAGTTCAAAAAAAGCGAGTAAGCCTATAGATGGAGTAAGAATAACATCGGAAGGCGGAGGAGTCGAAAAAGATCTGCCGATACTAGGACAAAATATGCGAAATACCAACTAAAGGGAAACCCGGAGATCGGAGTTGGAGGGGCGGAGTGAGAATCGAGCCTCCCTTATCGTTTGCGCCCGCTGGTAACGAAGAGGAAAGCGTTCGAAGTTTGAGGGAGGGGACTCGATAGGGGCAAGGAAGGTGACTAAAAATAAGAAGTAAGAGGATGCCGTCCTTTTACGTGTCTGTCAGAGTCCCTCCGAAAGAGCAGAGAGAAGAGAACTCATGAGACTGGTGCTGACATTTGACGTTATCATTGAGGGTAAAAGGCGAGAACCTGGGGGGAAAGAAAAGGCCGCTGGTACGGAGACACATAGCAGAAAAGGTCACGCCCAGTGGGTCCTTTTGGTCGGACAACCGGGAGAGACGTGCAAATATAAAAATAGGCCGCCGGGAGGACGGTGGAAGGGCGCCGACGGGGGAGCCGAGTCGCCAAAGAAGGTGGACATCGACCAGTGGGAGGGAAAACGAAGACGAAAAGGAAGAGAGAAAAAAACGGGGTCGATCGCGGGCGAATCGAGCACTTGGTGACGAAGAGGTATGGAAGCGACTAAAATATCCTTCCCACGTCGAGCCCATCAGGACATCTGGAACTAGAGAGAGGATTAACGAGTGGGGGGAAAATCGGAGGGAGGCGAAGGGGGATCAAGGGGGTGGGGACGAAAAGGTGCGTTACGTATCTAAGGATTCAGAGCGGACAAAGGCAAAATTGGGAGCGAGAACGCGAAGAAGAGGAACTACAGACGGCGAAAAAAAAGGAAACATGTGGGCTAAAGGTCTTCGGCGAAATTCCACTTCTTGATCCTTCTGCTCTCCTAGAGAGGTCAATCACCACTGCAAGAGGGAAAACAAGGGACGGGGCGCCTTCTCAAAAAAAAGGGGAATTCAGAGGGGAGTCAAAAAGCACCTTTTGGAGGGAAGAAGGGAGCAGAAGCCGGAGACGCCGATCAGGAGGGAAAAAAAAAAAATTGGAAATGAAAAGGCGCAAGCAGATGGAATAAATCCTCGTTCGCTTAGTTCGCGGCTAACGTGCGGCTCAAAGGGCAACTATTATGGAAGAGTGGGAGGAAAAGGAAGATGGCGTGGTGGAAGGGATCCGAAAAAGTCGAATAGAAAGTCAAAGAATTTTGCCCGTGACCTGCATGACCTGATCGCGCGGCTGGACACCCGGAGGAAGGTGACCAAGACGAGTGGTAAAAAATTGAATTCAAAAAAGCGTAAAAGCGATTGGTCTCTCTCAAAAAAAAAAAAGGAGAGAAAAGGGAGAAAGAAAAAAAAACCCGATCGTAAAAGAGGGGGGAGAAGACCCGAAGGAACTGGTGGTGGGAAGACGAAGATCAGAGAGACAGGGGCCATGCAGTCAAGGGCGGCTTCCCGAGGGATGAAGGAAACGCCCGTTGCCACAAAGAAGGGCAGGCAGAAGTAGCGAAACCATACAAGCCTTCAAAGGCGCTCTCCCTGAAGAAGCACGTCCTCGAGAAAAAGGGAGCCAAGGGCTTGATGAGATCTAGCGGCAGCTTCAGAAAAAAAGTTGAAAAGGGAAAAACCGAGAGAGGGAAGGGTTTCTGACATGCTGTCTCCATTGTGCTTAGACGAAAAAGATGGGTCTAATACTTCAGAGAATCAGATAAACGGTCTGAGGGAAGATTCTCAAAAAAAAGGATAAAAGAAGAACAAGAAAGTCAAATAGTAAAGCAATAGGGGGAAAGAGCGGGATAATGGGGGCGGGCCGAGCCGAGGGAAGGAGGCGAAATTCTTTAGTATTTCGAAAGGCTCCAAGGCAGAGAGGCGTGTAGCAAATACTTCGGACTAGATCCTCCAAGGGATATTGGGGATGAACCCAGGGGAAGGACAGAAAGTCGCCCATGGGGAAGCACAACAGAAGGCGGACGGAACAGGGAGAGTGAAGCCGCTTTCGGTCAAAAAATCTATTGGGAGGGGACCGGGGGTAGCCGGCGAGAAGAGCAGTCACCATAGATGTCGAGGCCGCGCTAATCGACTGATCCTTTTGGAAGAAGGCTTCCTCTCCAAGTGAACGGTAAAAAAAAGGCGGGCTTGGGGCAAAGGAACGGGGGGTAGGCGGACCGACGAAGTCGAGGCGAAAGAGTCACCAGACTGAAGGGGAGGGGGGAAATTGGCGGACCATATCACTTTTTCAGGAAGAGCAGGCGAACGAATGGCGAATAAAACAGTCAAAGGGCCAAAAAGGCTGATAGAGGAAAAAGAAAGGGAGACGATCGGGAAGAAAGGACTTGGCCGCATAATGGAATCTCCAACGAGGTCAGATGATTTTTGGCCGCGGCCAAACGGAAAGGGACGGGGAACTGCGAGGGAAGGGAATGGAAAAAAAACAAAAGGAGAACGAATCCGACGCAATCTAAACAATTCGAAAGATCAATCTAGAAAAAGAGGAAAAGGCCTTAAAATCTAGCCTCCAGGAGGGCGAACGACTCTGCAGAAAAACCAGCATCACCGGAAATAACCGGGGAAGGGGGGAATCGTACTGGTGTCTCAGGGAAGAAAGAAAGTCCTGTTCTCCGCGCTACGTCATCCGGGGGGGGGTTTGCACGAGGTCAAGGAGCAAAGGTCAGGACCAGAAGGGTACGCCAATCAGCGTCCCGTGGTTACAAAGGACGGGGGACGAAAACAAAGGGGGAAAACATGGAGCAAGGAGCAGAAAGTTCCAAGAAAATGGACCTTCCCAGCCGGAGTTAAGTAAACCAAAGTCAATTCTCCATATGAAAGAGAGTCGAGCCGTTACAGGCTGCTTCAGGAAGCCTAATCATCATTAGAACCTCTTTCCTACAAAACCAGCAGTTTGGGTCCAATAGTCCATTGAACTTCACTTCTCCTAGAGTTTAACGGTCACAAGGGGGGCAATAAGAGACTAATTTGCCAAAGCATGAGGTGTCAAAAGAGGTGAGCGGCGTAGGAAGGGAATTGTTTTGTACCACAACTCGAAAAGCGGGAAACATAAAACATCAGGACGCAACGAAGAAAGTCCAGCTCAAAAGAAGTTAACTAATGAAAGGAGAAAGACCCGAAGATCCTTCCTGCCACATCTCAGACTAGGTCTACCATGAGCAGGAAAAAAAGAAACGTGTCCAAAAGATGAGCAAATCAAAAAACCAGAGGAAGTTAACCGGTCCTATCCAATTCAACAGGTTAGGGGGCAATAAAGGAGTTGAAACATGGGAGAGGAGCAAAACTGCTTAAAGCGGGAAGCTTGGAAGGGCGGTAGCGGCTTATCACGAAGGGGGTCGCAAAAAGCTATCGTTCTCACATTCCAACCAGGGAAAAAGGGGGTGAAAAGAAAAATGACCACCAGCTCGACGAAACCAAGGGGCGAACGAATCATACAAGGGAGCCCGTAAGACGTGCGTGGGTTCGGAAGTGAAAAAAAGCCAAAGCCTCCGTCGTGATGCTTGAGGAGGGTCAGGGGGGACGACGGGCAAAAAAAAAGAAATAGAGGGGGGGGGCACGAGCCGACGGATGTTTTCTCCGGACTTGATCGAAGGGTACCGAAGGAAGACCTCCTTCTTCTAAAATTCTGCAAAATAATATGAGGTCCAAAGCGGGGGGGGGAACGGCTTGACGGGAAGAAGTAAGTCGAAGGTAGCAGCCTGTGAAGTTTTCATGTGGGGAAAGGTGCTGCCGGGTGTGGAACCGGCAAGAACAAGGACAGGTCGAGGGGGAATAGGGGCAGACGGGAGGGCCGCTAGCGTGACGTGCTTGCAAGTTTCGACCTCCGCTCGGAAACTGATTTTAATGTAAGCGTGAATAGAGGAAGTAGGATCGTAGGGGGAAACCGCAACATCAGAGAAAAAAAAAAAGAGGAGGAAAGAAAGGAGGTTGAAGTGATACCAACTACTATCAATACCGGATTCTGTGACCAGAGGTAAGTACACATTGTACAAGAAGGGGGAGGGAAGGAAAAAGAACAAGGAAAGGGCCGGGTGGGGGGTGGTCATAAAGCGGGGACCGAGTAACTATCAACAAAGAAAGGGGGAAGGGGGATCCTGCAACAGGCAAGCTGTTTGTAAAAAAGCTCACCAGTGACCAGCTGAGACTTTGCTAAGAGGGCTAACATTCAAAGAAGAAGATTAAACGCAGGAAAAAATAAGAATCAATGAGGGAGGGGGGAGAGCTCAAAAGGAAAGAGAGCGGGAATTCTTACTGCCGTAATTGAAAAGGAAGATGGCAAACTCAAAGGAAAGTGCAGCGACAAAGCTTGGAGACTGAGGGTAGCGCCAGTCACAAAAAGTCGAAGCCGAGGCGATTGGAAAGCTTGTAAAACGGTTTGACACCCAGGGAGGACAGGGAGCTTGCTGACGAGGGATCTAGTAGGAGAGCAAGGGTAAGGGAAGAGGGTTAAAGGGTTTGAATGTCGCAACCATTATAAGGGTGGGGAAAAAATTAGAAGAAAGAGTCATTAGGAGCTCAGGGACTAGAATGGACCAGAAAAAAGATGAACACTTAGCTCTAGGAACACAGCAAAGGGGAACTAGAGGTACGATTCCAACTTGGCAGCAAGGGGAAAAACCAAGAGGGGTTCGAGGAGAATCAGAAGCAAAGGACGTGTGAGTCAGCTAGTCCACAAAGTGGGTCTTGGTAAGGGTAATGATCTTCCGTCCGCCTGAGACTTGGTTTAGGGCGGAATTAAAAAAATACCTGCCTTAGGAACTTCTTTGGGGTGACAAAAACAGCAAAGGAAGAGGGAAGAGAAACGCGGAGGACACACTTCATCACTATGAAGAAACTGGCGGAGGGGGGACGGACGGCGATCGAATTAACTCAGAGGAAAGGGTTCACCAAACTACGGGAGGGGGGAGCAGAAAGAAAGTTGGGGGCTTAACGATTATACAGAGGGTGTCGACGAAATAGAGGGGGCCGGAGAGAGACGATCTTCAGCGTCCGCCAACTGCATTTATCCTTAACGAGAAAGAAAAGGTACGTGAAAATGAGGGGAAGCACCGGCTGAACGGGCTAAACCGTAAGGGGTTGAAAAAAACGGCTCCGCCAACTTCAGATTACACAAAGAGGACCGGACTGAAAGGGGGAAGGAAAGCCGGGGAAGAAGGGAATCTTTCGGGCAAGACGAGTGCAAACAATCGACTGGTCTAAAGCAAAAAAACCCAATGAGGGGGGGGCCCTAGCGGAGCGTCGATTGGACCAAAAAAAGTAGAGAGTTAGAACCGCAGCTCCACAACCTAAGGGAGGGGGGAGCAGAGAGGGGGAGAAGGAAGGATAGTTCTGGTGTAAGGGACGGTGGCTAGAAGTGGAGTGCAATACTCTGAGTCTTATGGGGGGCTAGGGGTGAATGGTCTGGGCCTCTTCCTCATCCTTACAGAGTGCGCAGGAGTTCGGAAGGAAAAGGGTAGAGAGGAACTGAGGCGCACGTTCGACATGGGAAAGAGACGCCGCTTGAGGTACCACTAGAGCAGTCAAACATGAAAAACTGTCCGGCGGAAGGAAAGAAAGCTGGCAGATAAAAGCTTCAAAAAAAATTCAGCATGGGACAAGATCCCTATATGCGCCTGCGTAGTCGCCAAAAGAGGTGGACAACAGGAAAAACATGTGGTCGCACACTTCGCGAAGGGGGGAGAAAGAGAGAGAAAGGGACGCGGAAGGAGAAAAGGGGAAGGACTGCTTAGACGCTACTGAATATCCGCCACGTTCTCCCTCCGGAAAGAAGGTAGACGGACAAGACCCGCACTATAAATAACTCAAGGTGGGAAGTGGGACGATGGGAGAGATGAAACTGGAGAAAGGGAGGGGAGAAAAGGGAAGGTTCTGGACGGGGAGAAAATCAGAGGAGGGATCTAACTCGAGTCTTAGGAAAGTTGTCGGAGAAAACATCTTGAGAAAAAATAAACCGAATCAAAGGAAGAAAGAAACAGGTGGAGAAAAAACGCTTCGCGAATTAAGGGGGAGCAGGGAGGGAAGCGAAACTCATGATAGAATGTTCATATACAATTTGAAGCAATTAGATCAAAGGCCGGGAAGAAGGAGGAGGGAGATAAGTAAGCGCAAAGAAAGAAATACTTTGCGTCCCTTAAAATGGAAATGGAGACCAATGGCGAGCCGAATGGGACGGAAGTCGGAAGGAGAGGGGCGAGAGAGTGAGAAAAGACTTTCGCTGCAATTTCGCCAAACTTGAAGGAAGCGATAGCTCCGAAGCGAAGGGGAGACTGACGGCTTTAAAGCAAAAGGGAAGAAAAGTTCCTGGAGGGGGGCAAGATTCCCTAGCGACACGGAAAAGGAGCTGCCAGAGAGCTGGCTAGCGGCCACCACCAGGGATCTTTGAACAAATAAGGAACCAGGCCCAAACTAGGTACGCTTCCCTCATTCAAGTCTACGGCAAGAGGGGGCCATCATCCAACAACAACAAAGAGATAGTAAATAGGATGCAAAAAAGACCGGAACTACCGGGATGAGAATAGTTGGGGGAGAGGAAAACCGCGGGAAAATGCATTGGAAGCAAGACAGCGCAAGGTCACATTGACGTTCGGGAACGGGCACTCATTGCAAGTCTCGAGGAGGGGAATTGCGATCCATTGGACGCAGGAGCACAAAAAGACTCCAACTCCCATAGCAGAGAACCAGTAAAATCAAAGTAGAGGTGCCAGAGAGAGGGCGAAAGCGAGCAGAGATTCGAATGAAGCTTTCAATTAGAACCTAAGAGGAGCTGTCCGTCTGACATTCTCTGACATTACATAGAAAGAGAGGAATGGGAAGGAGCGGGAAAGGAAAAATAACGGGAAAAAATAGAGGAGGAAAGGGGAAGGAGAGCTCAATCCATAGTCTATAAACTGAGAAAGGGGGAAAAGACTTCGAATATGGATTAAAAAGGGGTTTGTGGAAGAAAAGATATTTTGTCGATGAGAAAAGGTGAGGGTCTCAGAGTAGAAAAGAGCAAGAGATCGTTAATCGGCCCCCTAAGAGATCTAGGGAGCCCTAACGGCTTCAAGAGAAGGGGAAGATTCGCATGAGAACCTACCCATGGTTACCAGGGAGAACCGCAATACCGGCAGGGGGGCGCGGGAAGAGAGGGAAGACAGCTAGGCTGGGGAGTAGCGAAACGGGTTCCTTAGAGGAGCTGTCTACATAACTCAGCACTGAACCAGAGGGGCTAAGAAGCACCGAGCGACGAAGGATGGGTTTTAGGAAGGCGCATAGTAACTCTCGGAGCGTCAGGAAAAACAAAACGAGAGGAGGAAGAAGGAACGTATCTAGGGCGAACATTGCTTCAACCATTTCCAGAAAGGGGGAATAAGTTTCTTAGATCTGCCAGATCGCCATGGGGACCTAAAAAGGGCAGAATATCCTCCATCGTAGAATTCAAAGAGAAAAAGAGAAAGACAGAGGAGAGAGGGAACGCCGAACTGACGCATAGAAGAAAGTATGCTCATCGAAGGCGCGAGAAGCTCTGATTTCTGCCGCGCACATAAAAGGGAATTCAGAATGAGAAACTAAAGGGAGAGGCAAAAAAAG
>Ga0179593_1315229_pt1 | contig 10915 bp, 19 predicted proteins | sample CZODoug2_1_08_16_FD_185931 | JGI IMG/M metagenome (GOLD analysis project Ga0179593, IMG submission 185931) | Vadose zone soil fungal communities from Angelo Coast Range Reserve, California, USA - CZODoug2_1_08_16fungal (PacBio error correction) | ecosystem: Environmental > Terrestrial > Soil >...
CTGTGAAGACTTGCAAACCAAACGGCACCAAAGGGCCTGCAACAAAAACCCAAAGCCCACTCAAAAAATGTCCGGGAGGCCGCAAAAAAATGGGTCGGGCAACAAAGTGGTTTGTAGATAACCGAGCGAGCAAAACCAGTACAAGACGTCCATGAATGGCCGAAGGTCACAACCCAGGGTCAGGGTTTTAGGAGCACCTTGAGGGGGACAATGAACGGGAACGAAATCCCCTTTAACTCAGGGGCCCCCCCGAAAGACTAGCACTGACTGCTAAAACTAGGAAAATCAACCGGAACGTCGGACCACTTGATCATCACCACGATTCCGCAATATGTTTTAAAGGTTAAGGGGGAAAGAGGTGGTTAACAGAGACCCATAGAGGGGGCCAGCAAAGAAGGGTTGTGGGGCCCTTCATGCGGGGTCTGACGACCACTGGGGAGAAAAGGTCTTTGCATGTGGGCCCAGTGGACGGTAAAATCCTGAATTGGAGGAAAACGGGGGGGTAACTGGTAAAGGTGGCAAAAATGGCCGAAAAAAACAAGGTTGAGGGGGGGAGTGTCCTCAGGAGAAACAACATTGGGAACAACCGCAGCTCGAAGAACACAAAAGGAGAACAAAGCCGCGCCCGCCAAAGCCGAATGATGCAGCCGCAGCGGAACAAGCCCCCAAATTGCAAGGAGCGACGCACCCTAAACAGGGGGGGCAACCGAATGTGGCAATGAAGGGAAGATACGCGCGCCGATAAAGGACCTAAAACCCGCGTTGCGCCAAAAAAATCTGGCACACACGCCCCGGAGAACGTGGCAGGCAACCGGACGGAAGGGGGTCAAAACCAGGCCGTATCTCATAGACGATCCTCCCCGTACCAGCGAAAAAACCGCCAGGGCGCAAGTCTGGGCTGAAAAAAAAAATTATTATTTGATCGAAAAACGGCGAAAAAAGAAAGGATAGTCAAAGCATAAAAGCAATCGAGGGTTGGGTGGCAACTTGTAAAAGAATCCGCAACCGCGGCGTCCTCACGGAGGAAGGAAGCCCTCGAATCTCCCACAAAAAAGGCAAAAATGAAAAATTCATTCTGTAAAATCAATCCACAAAACAACGAACTTTCTGCACTGGTCAAAAAATCAGTTAACAAGGTTGTGGGGAGGAAAAAAAACAAAAGTGGCGGGGAAAAAAAGGAGAAAACCGGTTGCGCCGCCGCAAGTTGGGGGCGCCAAAACGGAAGATATGGTGGTGCCTGCAGGGAAAACAAGCAAAAACACAAAGTCAACAAGCGAGCGAAGGATCAGACCCGCCTTCGAAAAAAGGCCAATCGCAAAGGAAAAGTTGGCATGCAGCTGTTCTAAGGGGGATATGCGATACGGAGAGTCAGAGAAAAGAGCACCACCAAAAACATTGGAAAAAAGACCGAAAAGGAAGACCCACGTAAAGCCGCAACCCTCCATTGGGCAAAGGGGGGGGAAAAGAAAACCAGGCGTCGTTGAATTGGATTTTTCAAACACCACCGAACCCATCAGACAGCAACTCCCCGAAAATCACCCGGAGAAAACCTGACCCTCAACAATCGGACGAAGTTCAAAAGACATGCAAAGTACAGTCAGAACAGGGGGGAGGGCTCCATCATTTCCCCACCAAAAAAAACAAGCACGGACGAACTTGTACAAGTACACCGATAGCGTCGGAGCTATAAGACCAAGAATCCGGACCCTAAAGAAAACCACTACCCCCAGAAGAACGGTCTGCCAACTTACTTTCAAAACATGTTCCGCACGTCACCGGTGTCTACATGGGTCCAAACTGGTAGGATCAGTTAGGAACCAACAGTGTTCGAAAATACGCCGTCGGACAGGAAAAAGGTACGTCATAACTAGCGGAGACCGAAACCGGGCGGGGGCCAAAGGACTGAAGGGATCATTGGGTTCATGAAAATCACTTGAAAACCAGCAAACCGAAGTGGAAGGAAATGGACGGTGAAAAGAAGAATGAAAGAAGAAGAAAAAAGTGAATGTATCGCGGGAGAAAGGCAAGAAAAAAGAAGACACAAAAGAACACTGAACAAAAAAGAAAGTCACCCGTAAAAAAAAAAACTTGTCTGGGGGGAGTGGATTTGGCCAAGGAAAGGAGGCCCCAGTGTGGAGCGCCGGGCCCCCAGGAAGGCCCCGAGGGTCTTGGGGAGTACAGAAAAGAACGTCCCCTTGGAAGTTTCATTTTTCCGAGGAACGCAGGCAAGCTGTGGAATTCTGAATATTCCCCAGGGGAAACTAAATCCAAGGACTGTTTCCAGTAAAAAATCCAAAATCTTCAACGACGCAAAGACAGCAGGAGGTTACATAGGGGAGGCCAGAAACAAAAAAAAAAGGGGAACGAACAAAAAGCAACCCATAGTAAACGACAACCTTGTCACTGACCAAAGGAAAAGTGAAAGATCGTTGTGGAAGGGAAGAAGAAGGTACTGCCAAGAAAAAAAAAAGAAGCCACCTCCGTCCAAAGCCAAGAAAAAAGCCAAGAAAAAAGACAAAATAAGACCCAAAACACCTGACAAGGAAAAGAACGACACTCGTGGGGAAAGAACGAAAGCAGCTCCAAAGAAGGGATAGAGGCAAAGATCCTGCCTCAAGAAATCCAATTAGAACCAACGCCAGTGAAAAGAATGGGGCTCCAGCAGCAAAAGACGCGAAACGAAAAAAAAGCTAACAACCCAAAGAAGTGCCGGCATCAAAGAAAGGTAATCAACATCAGCAGCCCCTAAACAATCGTGGGGGAAAGGGTCCCTCCAGGGTGAAGAGGCGGGTCAGGGGTGACCAGGGGTTGGTACAACCGACCGCTGTTAAAAGGGGCTGTGGAGGGGTTTTGATTGTTGAATTGCCTTGGAACGAGCACGAGCTCAAGAAAAAAAACAGTGAGCGTTGTAAATTCATGAAAAAGGGCAGAAGGGAGAGGCGAAGAACCAACCCATAAACCGGGAGAGCGCAAAAGGGTCAACTAGAAGAAAAAGGAAAAAAAATCGCAGAGGACGCTCACTAGACGCCCGAGTAAACAAAAAAAACAAGCCTCCCCTACAGCAGAAGAGATCAACATCAAAAGCTTTCACTGCGGGGCCGCATCACCCAAAGACTATCAAGGTTGCCAAAAAAAACACCGCGGGTGGGTCACCCCCCACAAAAAAATTGACGAAAAAACAAACCCTTCAACCGCAGAAAATTTCACCACAAGACAACAAGGGTTTTCACCAGGCCAAAACAGCAAGGGTCAACCATCAATAAGAATTGGATCCAATTTCAATGAAGAGGGACGAAGCGAGGCCAAAGGGGAAGGGGCACAAAGATGGGTGAACAAACGCTAGAAATGGAATTTCTGGACAACGCCAACAAAAAAAAAAGAAACAGGGTTCCACGGAGGACAAGACAACCCGCCCAATTGATGCACACCAGGGTCAGGAAATCGGAAAAAAGCAACAAAGGGAGGGTAGGAGGGAATTTATCACCACGCACAAAGAACCAGGGATTGGGGGGGGAAAAAACCCATGAGACAGAAATCATGGGTGGAGAGGGGACGTAAAAAAGGGGTGCACAAAGTAAAGCCCTCCTGGGGGAAACGGGAAAGGGGAAAAAAGAAAAAAAACCCAGCACTGACCGACGCAAAAGGTCGGGAAAATAACCAAAAGAAGAGGACTCAAAAATCATCAAGTGGCGAATCAAACGGAAAAATTTCAAATTCCACCAGGTCTACCAAAGCCAAAAGACGTCGGAGTCAACGCCAACGGTCCAAACGTAATGGTTAGGCAACCAAATCCCGGACAAAACGGGGTCCCAAGGGACAAAAGCAGAGTCGCCCTCAAAAAACAAAAAAGGGGGAAGGGAAGGAAAAAGAAGTGAGTGTGACAAGGTGACCGTTGGCGGGGGACACTTTTGGGACCTAACCATTAATTGGGGGAAAAAGGATGGGTGGTGGAAAAAGAGGTGGGGGGGCGAAGGCCGGGGTAAGGGGCCAGGGGGGGGAAAAAACTTTGATTGACAAAAAATGTGATGGATGGGAAAGCCGATCGTTTCTCAAAACCGAATGGTGGCAGAGGCCAGAAGAGGAGGGGGGGGGAGGTCAGTTTGCACCAGGAGAATGGGGAAAAAGGGGGGCCAGGCCGGGCCACCATTGAGCTTCGGATGGGGTGCCCGGGAGTTGGGGGGAAAAAACAAGGGCAGACTGAGAGGGGGAGGAGTTGGAAGGAGGGGTTCCAGGGCAAGGGGGGAAGAACGTGGCGGGTGGGAAAATGAAGAGGAAAAAAAGGAGGGCGGACAGAAATTTATTCACGAACGCTTTGGAAAAAAACAAATAAGGACGGCAAATGGGGGGGGGCTAGGGGCCGGTCGCCGCCGGAAACGAAATGGGGAGCCGAATTGGAGGGACGTCAGGGGGACAAAGGGGGAAAAACGTGGCTGGAGGGGGGTTAAGGAGAACGGAAATGGAGGGGGGAGAAACGCGGGTGTTTTGTGCAACGAAGATGATGAGGGGAAGGCGACGAAAAAAGTTTGCTGGAGGCTCAAAAGGCGGCTGGTACTCGGTGCGTAGGGGGATTGAATTGGAGAGGGGACTAGCCTTCGCAAGTGGGAGAGGTTGAGGGGGCGGGCCGTTTTAAGGGGTTGGAGGGTCGTAAAAAGGCAGCAAAGTCGAAATAACCAAAAAAAACGCTAAACTGTTGTTCGAGAATCGGGAACTTTCCGCAGTGCAACAAAAGAGAAACAAGAAAGCACAGCAAGGAGGTCGGGGGGGGGTACCACAGGAACAAACGCCCGCAGCAGGCAGGCGTGGCCAACAGAAAAAAAAGAGGGTGAGGACGGCCGGATTTGGGGGATGGAGGGGGAGGTTGTGAGCCGGAAAGGGGAGGGGGTTAATGCATTTTAGGGACACGTTTCGCGGAAGAGAAAAGTCTGGAGAAATGGGGGTCTGGGGAGCAAAAAAGGGGAGAAAGAGAAGGGACAGGAAAAAAAAAAAGGCAACATGGCGAGCAGTGGGACAGGGGAAGGGGGGGTTGGATTGGTGATGGGGGGCTGCCTGTTTTCGGGGGGGCAGTGGGGGGGGAAACTATGTGGAGGCTTTTGGGTGCATACCTGGGATGAGGGACGATTGTCGAGAAATTTCAGGGATTGGGAAAAAAAAGGGTTGCGAAAAAAACACAACGACAAAATGGGGGGGTGATTGGGCAAGAGGAAAGGGTTGGTTAGCGAGAGAAAATGAATAAGGGTGAGGCGGGAAGAAAAAAGAGGGGTGTGTTAGGGGAATGGGGGAACTAAGATTAACACAAGTCCACAAAAAATGATCTGGATAGCAGAAGAAGGGAAAAAAAGGGGGGAGAACGCTAAAGGGGAAAAAAGCGGGGGGAAGACCCCGCATACAAAAAAAAAGAATTTGGAAATTTGGGGGGGGTCAAGGCTACGGGGGTTAGTTGACAATAGACATCCAAAAACTGGAGCAGGTTCAGAGGGTGGAGTATGGAAACCCAAAGAACGTCGGCCTCAAGGGAGGATGGGGGAAAAAAAGGCTTTGAGGGCCCACTGGAAAGAAGGAAGGGGACGCAGGGGAGATGGGTGATAAGAACGGGTGGCGAAAATGCGGTCTGGTCAAAGAAAATAGGTGGGGCCACAGAAAGATACGCCCGGGAAAGGGGGAGGGAGACGGACGGCACACAAATGAAGCAGGGACTAACAAACGGGGGTAAGGTTGTGTGACAGGAGGTGGAGAGGGAGAAGAGGTGGGGTAAATGCGCTTGGGCTACAACGTAATGGTAATCATGAGTGGGGGGGGCGGGAAGGGGAAAGCAGGAATGAGGGGGGGAGGGGAGGACTTTGAAAATTGAGGTCCGGGCTGGGAAAGAGTGAACGGGAAAGAGGTGGATGGTGTGGGAATGGCCATGGGGGTGTATTCCACTGCTAAAAGGTATGCCTTTTCAAGTACAAAGTGGAAAGGGAGGTGTTGGCAGAAGATACACAAGGAAAGGGCCAAATAACATGAAGAAGGTTACGGGACTTTGGATAAATTCACGGGAGTTGACGAAAAAGGAGAGGGCGGGGACAAAGGGGGGGGGAGGGGAGAAATATAAGGGGTGTGCAGCCAAAGGCGAGGGAGAAGGTGTAAGGACAAAAAAGTGTAGAAAAAGAAGATGGGTGGAACTTTATGGGGGAACGGAAACTTTGGGATTGAGGTTTAAGATGAAAAAGGAAATTGGGGGTGGAGGAGGATTTTTGCGGCAGAGGGAGGCAAGGAAAGCCGAAAGGGAGCGACAGCGGTGACAGAAGCCTTATAGGTCGGGGGGGGGGGCGAAAGGGGTGGAAGAAGGTAGGAAAAGAGATCTGAAAGGCGGGCAGGAAGGGAAAGAGTGGATAGGCCACAAGGGGTCCCAAGGGTATGAAAAAAAATAGGGATGATAACATGTGGGAAAAAAAGGGAGGACCGTTGGACCAGAAGGGAGCAAGGAAGAAAGGGTGGAAGAAAAAAACTTGACGGGCCTGAGAGAGGATACTGGGTCAGGGAAATGTCCATGTATTGGTGGGGGGGGAGCAGCATTGGAAATGGTGGGGGATGTGGAAAGATAGAAAAATTCGGCTGTAGTAGGGTGGGGAGAACAGATGCGGGCGGGGGGGGCAACCAGGGGTTATACTGATGAAATTAAAAATTTGACTGGGGGAAAAAAAGTATCAGTAAAAGAATTGAAAAGAAAGAAGGAGGAAAACAGAAAGAAAAGGGAAGAAAAGCGAAGAAAGATAAATAAGTGACCAAATATTTGCGAACCAAATTTCCCTGTGGAAAGTCTACTCAGGGTATGCAAAAGAACCGGGAAATTTTAAAAAAAGCATCAGGGGGTCCAGAGGAAAAAGGGGGGGAAAAACCCCGACAGGGAGGGATAAATGAGTGTGAAAAGAATCTGTCTTCGTGGTTGGGACAAGGAGAGGGAAAAACTAGAGAAAAAGGGACAGGAAGGAGAGTGGAAGAGCAATGGTGGGCAAAACAGACAACTGAGAGTAGCACCGGCTCTTCAAAAGGGTATGGTTGAGGGAGGAAGAGGAGAAAAAAAAAATGGTAACCTAGCCCAATGAGGGAAAGAAAGGAGGAGGGAGACACGGTCGCGCATGGAAGGGGGAGTAAGATCTCAAGCAATAAAACAAAAACAAACTTATAAAAGATAAAAAAAGGAAAAAGAAGAAAATCGGAGAAGAGGGACCACAACTGGAAAAAAAGGACGGCTGCAAAACAAAGAGTAAATCAATCAACTGAGCCGCATTTGGGGGGGAAAACCAATTTTTACAACTATCCATCCACAAAAAAAAGCAAAGAAAAGGGGGAGAGACGAGAAATCACCGAACCTTGGTCAAAGGGTTAGGAGAAAAAACCGGGGGAGAAAAGAGCCGACCCAGGGGGGAAAAAGGTGCTTCGGAGGGAACGAAATGGAAAAAAACCGAGATAAGAGGAGAGACTCCAAAGAAGTGATCCAACGAACCGGTCGGAGGTGTAAACGCTTCACCTCAGTGGGGAGAAGCAGGGGCCGGAGGGGGGCAAGGGGATAAAAGGGGTTTTAAGGTAAAAGAAAGTAAGAGTAGTTTCCAATAGAAAAGAGAGGTTCCCTAAATATGGTTGGGGGTTTTCAAAGTGTAAAGAATAGGAGAGAGGATCGGCTGTTATAAGGGAAAGGGCTGGGGGGGGTCTGGAGATTTGGGGAAAAGCTGATTGAAGGGAATAAAGGGGTTTACAAAAGAAAAATAAAAGTAAGGAACACCGCAAAAAAAGGAGAAACAAAAGAAAAAAAAAGCACCAGCTCAGCAAAGAAAAGAGAAGGAGGAAAAAGAAAACTCAAGAGACTCCAAAGAAAAAGCCAAACGAATCGGATCAGAAAAAAGTACAAGAGGAAAATCCAAACCAAAAATTGCAAAAAAAAAAGGATGGCATAAAAGAAGGGCCCCCCCAACAACGAGGGAAGGAAGGGCGGAAAGACGCGGAATCATAAGGACCTGAAGACAGATGGTGCAAAAAGATAAACAAAGATACAACAAAAGCCGGGGACCCTCTGGGTCAGGGGAAAGGGAAAAGATTTGGGGGTCAACAGGAGACCGATCCTCTGACCAGTGTGACCAGGGCATCGGGGGGGAAAAAAAAAAAGAGAAGGGAAGCAAAAGGAGGAACCAAGAAAGAAGGAATTGGAAAACGCGAAAAAAGGAATCTGAAGCCTTTTAAGCCATTCTAAGAAGGAAGGGATGAAAAAAAAGAGGGACTCAGAAAAATTCGGGACGTTCCAGAGGACTGACAAAGAAGGCAAGCCCGCAATACGACACAAAAAAAGTAAATTAAAGTTACAAGAGGGGGAAAAAAATAAAAGAAAAAAACGAAAAAAAGAAACAGTCCCAAAAAAAATGAAGTTGACCACATGAGTATGGTTTCTGACGGCCAGGGGGAGGGGGGAAGCAGAAACGACAGGGGAACCGCCGCGCGTTGGGGGCCAACCAGATGGAGGGACACGAAAAAGGGAAAAAGGAAGGAAAAAAATCAGAAAAGTCAATCTAATAAGCCGAAAAGGCCCTTCGCAAAAGCAGCAGGATTGGCATGGAACAACGGGGTCATGGGTTGACAATCGAGAAACCGAAACAAAAAACTAAAAAAAGGAAGGGAAACAGAACAAGAAAAAAAAACACTGAGGGAGGAAGCAAAACTCAAAAGGGGCCCAAGGTAAAAAGAAAAAAACTCAAGGTCCGTCAATAATGACAAGCAAGGAAAAGCACAGATCAAGAGACAAGCAAAACTGAATCAATACCCTAAAGAGAAGGGGACTGGTCTACCAGACAAGAAAAAAATGAGGCGATGACCAGATACTGGGAAACGTTAGAAGACGGATGGACAACAACACACAAAACTATCTCGGAAAAAATACAATAAAAAAGAAATCCGACCTAAAAAACCTCCTACATTTAGGAACACACATTAAGGGTGACCGGACTCCGGGTGATCAAGGCAAGTTACGGCGGAAGATTGGAATTGGTGGGGAAACTAGTAGGAAAGAAAAACGGGGGCCGGAACCGAAAGACGTCAGGAAAATAAGATGGCCTGGAGGAACAACCTGCGATGAAAAGAATGGCCGAAGGCATGACAAAAGACTGACACAAAAAGGGGAAGGAAGGAGTAAACGAATGACTACAGAACAGATGGTGCGGTAGAAAGACAGAAAGAACCGTAGAAAAAGGACGAAATAAAATGACGTAAAAAAAAAAAAGTTGTAAGGGGAGGGAATTGAACCCCGAAATGAGTCAAAAGCCGTGGGCGGGGGACCGCCCACCGGAGGGCCAGATGTATTGTCTTCCCTTCAGCAAAGGAAAAGGCAAGGGGGAATCCAACTTCCTGGGGTGCCGCAGCAACAAGAGTGTGGGGGTTAAGGCTGAGGCCCCAAGAAACCAGAAGAAAAAGAGGTCCATCCACAGCTACAAGACAAGGGGGCAACGGAGTAGGGCGCTAAAACAAAACAATCAGGAAAGCAAAAAAATGCGACGAAATCTTCATGTAACACTCAACACTGAAAGTGGGAAAGCTAAGTTGTGGGGGAAAGGAGAGAAGGGAGGAAAAACAAAAGAAGAAAAAGACGAGTAAGCCAAAAAAAGAAAACCGCCCCAGCAAAAAAGACCGAAGCAAGAAAAATGACTACAAAACGTACTAAGAGAATGAGATGAGGGGAAAGGCGGCGAAGAAACGCCGGAGGGAAAAAAAAACGCCAGTGAAGAATTGTACGAAAAGATCAAGAAAAGAGAAAACGACAATAGAAATCACAAACAAGAATAAGAGCCCCGGATCAAAATAAAAAGGAAAACAGCGAGCCTAAGAAAACTCGGTGGGTAGGGGAACCGGACTTAAGAAGAGGGGGAACGGGCCAAGGGGGTACAACGAAATAAATGCTGTTGCACATCGGTGGGGGTGGGTAAAAAGAATCATGGGTAGGGAAGAGCGATCTATCCTGCACCAAAAGGGAGGTTTTGGGTGGGAAGAATGCTGAGCCGTACACCCGAGGGATAGGCCCTAAAAAAAAAGCAAAAAAAAGGAAAGGGCAAAGCAAAACTACTTAAAAGGAAAGCTATGGATTAGTCAAAGATGGCTAAAATTCCCCTCCTACAGTGGACATGGGCGACCAAGGGGTAGGGACCAGCTCAACAAGCCACCAGTATCCCTCATACCATCAAACATTGGACGGTGTAACGGAACCGGGATATGCGGAAAAGAGATCTGACCTGGTGCGAACAAAAACACTCTGAGTTTTTTATTCCCCTCCAAAAACGGAGCATTAAGGTCCCGCCTTCTGACCAGATCCGGAGCGGGGTTCCAATCCACAACTAGTAAAGGCCACAAAAAAAAAGAAGAAAAGACCAAAAATGGGCAAGTTCAGGAGATCCGAGAAAGCCTAAAAGAATCCAGTGCAGCTGACATTTGTGGAAAAACAGAGGTAACGGGGTTCTGTGACCGAAAAAACCCCATATCCCGGTTTCCAAAAAGGAAACAGCAGACAGAAAAAAACGGGATGCCCAGGACCATCAAAAAAGACAGGAAACCATAGAAACCGCGGTAACAGGGGTCGCAACGTCGCCACCGACCAAATGGGCTGGATAAACGGCTGTGAAACCCATGAGAAGAAAATCATTTTGAGAGATCCGGGCCAATGACAAATAGCCTCCTGGTGACTGGAAAGGGAGAAATCCGCATAACACCTGGACCGCTCAAAATGAAAGGGAAAAATAAAAGATCAGGGATTTCTCAGAAAAAAGGGGCAACGCGGCAACCTTGTCAAACTCATTCCCGCCAAACTCAAAAGGAAAAAAGCATCGTGAACCAAACGGAAAAAGGGGAGGCAAACAGAAAAAAATACCCGTCCATACACGCAAAAACAAAAGACATGGAC
>Ga0179593_1316076_pt1 | contig 10915 bp, 15 predicted proteins | sample CZODoug2_1_08_16_FD_185931 | JGI IMG/M metagenome (GOLD analysis project Ga0179593, IMG submission 185931) | Vadose zone soil fungal communities from Angelo Coast Range Reserve, California, USA - CZODoug2_1_08_16fungal (PacBio error correction) | ecosystem: Environmental > Terrestrial > Soil >...
TGAGAGGGGCATGGAAGGGGATCCGACTTAACCGCGGTGGCACATGTCCAATGCCTGCTGCGACCACTGGGAAGACTGGCAAAGTCAAAACGCTACGACCAGGAGAAGGGCACGATCTGCGCATTCCCTCAAGGAAGGAAAAACCACAAAACACAAATCTCAACAGATGGGGGTTTGGATCAAAGAGTTGAAAAATAAGCCCCTGAAGAAAGGGGGACGGATGGCCCCGGGGAGTAAGCCGACCACTCCGTTTTTTCGTCCCCAACGCCAATAAACATAAAACGGGAGAAGGGGGGGGAAATCGTTTGCTACTTGTTTGGGGAGGGAGGAAAGCTGAAAAGGAGAAAAGACTTCCCGTATAAAGCAACTCTTGTTGGTTCCAATTCGAGGCCCATGCCCCCCCAACCCAAAAAAAACTGCGGCAGAGGTGACAGGGGAACATCTACATAGGAGATTCTTGGTAGAGCCCGAGGCCAAAGTCTTTCAGGTGTTCACGGGGGGAAAAAAACTGTCACAGACTGCCCCAGCTTTCTCCCGAGGTCAAGCAAAATCGAAATATGTTGTGGGGGGGGGGGGAAACTTAGTTTGACAGGGACCTGAAGAAAAATAACTCACGCTGAGAGGTGGGGGTCCCCCCCACTGTCAGCGGGGGGTGATGCGGTGGCAAGAAGCTTTAATGGGATAGGGAACCGCCCATTGGGTTTGGGGTCGGTGGAAATGGTCCTAGGAACGCAAAAAAGAAAATTCCGACCCTCACGGTAGAGGAGGTCCGGCATCGTCCCCGGGGGGTTTTACGAAGACGTCCAAAAGGGTCGTAAAGTGGCGTTGCGTGCGTGAGAAGAAAAGAAAGCAATTAAAGGCGAACGAAAATAGTTTTAAATCTGCCAGCCCTGCTACCGGGAACTGGAGGGAAAGGTAGTACTTGGGGAAAGGCAGGAAACAAAACCCACAGAAAGGGGGAGGGGAACGAGGACAAATCATGCCGTACGGAGGGGGGGACGCGAGGGGGGCTGGGGACGGCAACAGTGTTTCAATCCCAGCGAATTTGTTCAACCACCAAGGGGGGGCGCCAGGCTCGAATCCGTAAGGCCAAACTCAAGGGGGGGGGGCTGAACCTTAAGGCGAATCGGGCTTCCAATTTCAGTGGTCATCACTTATTCAATGGGGGGGGGGAGCTTCTGGGGACAGAAAGTACGGAAAGAAGAAAGAACACTTAAAGACGCGAGGAGGGTCAGGGAACAGCCCGCAAAGGCAAGCAAAATGATCGAAAACGTCACGAGTGGGGCTAGGACTGGGACTGCCTTATATAGGAAATGGTTTACGAGCAAAAACGTACGTCCCAAGTGATGGAGTAAAGTGGGAGGGGGGCCACGGGACGAAGCGCTATCAAGGGGGGAGAGAAACGTTGCCGAGACAACGATCAAACGAAAAGCCTATAAGGGGAAAGGGTTGTGTTACGGGGGAGTAAAAGGGTCCAGTGAAAGGGGAGGAGTGCTAAGGAGGGGAAAAGGGGAGAAAACCTCCACCCATCTTGCCCAGAGACTGTACCCAAAGCAGGGGGAATCACTCAAAAGAGACAGCCTGGCGAGCGGAGGAGGACAGCCTGTCGCCGAGAGTTAGCCGGGGTAAAAGGCTCGGGCCCCTAGTGAGAGAAAATTTTCCGGCCCTGAGTGTCGTCATCATTCTCTCGGGGGGCGGGCACAGGAAAAATCGTGGCTAAAACAGGATGGCCGGTGAATGGGGAGGGGTGGGGGTCTCGGGCTGCGGGCGTTTTAGGAAGCGACCATGCCAAAAGGTTATCTTAACACAGCAGGAAGAAAAAGTTTCGCAGCGTAAAAATTTCACGGGGAGAGGGTCCACAACCAAGGAAGAACGGAAGAGTCCGGCTCGCCCTGGTAAAAAACACGGCAAGTCTCCCGGCGACAAGGAAAAGGAGAGGGCCCACCAAATGGGGACCCCAACGCCCTTCGCCGCATTGGTAGGGACGGAAGAGGAGGCAATTCCTGGTACAGGGGAAGTCATTACGGACTTGGGGGGAAAGGAAGATCTATCAAAGTCAAAAGCCCTTCGGTGTCCACCTTGGAGGTTTCGCGGTTTCAGAGAAGGGGGGGAAAGCCTCTGTCTTGGAAAGGCAAAGTTCCTCAGGTCGAAAAAGGACTTCTTCCAAGGAGAGGCCCAGGCGCGGGCAGACCGCCATCATCGGAACCTCGACAAAGTTGTAAGACCCTAGCAAAGAGGCCCTCAAGGAGAGCCCACTCAGACTCAAACACAACAAAGGGGTCTGATGCTATAGAGATTTCCTTAAGAAAGGGGCGGCTTGGTAGGGGAAAGGGCGAAGGGAAGAAAGACTGGCGGAGCGGGGGTATCGAGCAGGCCGTCCCGTGGGAAGAGCCCTTCAGGGCCGAAAAAAGAAAAGGGCCCTTGAATATGCAAAACTTACAGATTCATTCCCATATCTCCAAAAACATAAAAAGGGAAACAAGGGACGGTGAAGGGCGCGAATTCGACTGGGGGAAAGCGTTGTTCTGGGGCCAAGGAGAGGGGCTCCGAAGCAAGGACGCTCACACAAGGATCTGAAGGCGGGAGGGTTGGTCGGCAGCCGACGCCTACTGGCCGAGCAGAAAAAAAGCACGCGGTTTGATAGGGACAAAGGGGGGATTCGGCCTTGGGGTGGGGGGAAAGGCAGGACCCTTGGGGTTTAGGAGACCAGGGGGGGACCTTACGAAAGCTGGCGATTGCTGAAACCCATATGGTTCCGGAAACGGGGGGTGTCGCACCAATACGGCCACCCTCCGACCTACCTATCTCAGTGGTAGTATGGGGAAGGGCGAGGGTCCGAAAGAGTCTATGGGGGGGGACAAGGGAGCGCTCTGGACGCCTCGATGGGGGAAAACGCGCGAACGGAGGGATGCCTCCATCGGCGCGTTTAATTGGTGATGAGGGGCAAGGGGAGGGGGGTGGGGGGAAGCATGGAATCGGGGGGCTTGGTTCAAGCCTCTCAACGACTGCCTTGAAAGGGCTCTTTCCAGTGAAAACCGGGAAAAAAAGGACCGTTAACTGAACGGCATGGCGGGGGAATTTCTAGGGGGTCATACCGATCTCGACGACCAAAGGGGAAAAGTTCCCAGCGGTGGACTCAAGGACTAAGACTCTAACGAAGGGATGAGGGGAAAACACTGACATGATACCTAAGGAAAAGAGAGATCGTTACAGTCGAATAAGCGTTTTGGGCGTTTTTCCGGGAACAAAAAAAAAAAAAACAGCCGCTGATGCCATGGTGAGGAGGGGGGGGGACCAAGGAAGAATTGAAAAGGATGGAAGACGTCCATTAGGGTTAACGATAAAAAATACAAGAAGGAATTGCTGACGAGACTGGGCGCAAGAGTGCGCAGAAAGAACCCTTAGGATTATTGCTAATGGGGAAGGCGCAGGGGTGGCACAACTTTGGAAAGAGGGAGATGGTACATTGAAAAAAAACAGTGAAAGACCCAAAAGGCGGTCGGCGACCGCCGAACTATGCATGAAGATGGCGATACTGGTTTCTGGGTTTGTGACAGGAAAGACCCCTAGAATCAACTCCAAACGGGACGCATATAAAAGAAACAGCGGCGGAATTTCGGGGGGGTCAATTGGCAGGAAAAGGACAAAGGAAAGAAAAGTCCCCCGGATGCCGGATCCTAGGTTGGACGGGGCTTCGCACGGGAAGGAGAGGACACCGACCGCCAAAAGATGAGTGAGAGATCTTGGCGGCTAACAGAAGGAAGTACACGAAAACCCAAGCCCCTTTATCGCCACGGCACGATTATGCTGCACGATCACGATGACCGGGGGTGTTCAACAAGAGCGCAATGATCACAGGCACGAGTACAATAGGGCATATTAGGGGGGGGGGTGAAAAGAAATCGGGCAGGTTGCCAAGATTTGGAAAAAAGCCTGAACCTACTTACCTGAATTTTAAGGAAGCAATGCCGGTGGTAGCATGTGACTTGGATGGCCACCAGTCTAAAAAAACCATCCGCCCTAAAGGGGGGTGGGACTCCGAATGAATAACTTGCTTGAAAGAGCAGCGTTGTCAAATCAGAAGAAAAGCATGAAGGGGCTTCCGGGGGGAGAACCCGGTGTTTAGGGTATTTTTCTGGGGGGGAAGGAAAAAATATCCGCAGGTCCCTCGGGTCAAAGTCTTACGAGGCGAGGGAAACGAGAGATAAACAGTCTGTTTGGGTGTTTCGTGAAAGGTGAGGGACCGGGAAATTGCACAATGCGCTCGGGGCGGAGCCGGAACGGAAAAAGGAAAGTATGGAAGTGTCAGTGGGAAACGCACAAGAAATTGGAAAATAAGCCGGGAAAAAATCAGTTGAACTCATGGGAATCGAAACACCCGGGAGGAGGGGAGACAGAGAGGGGACAGAATTGAAAGCTGATTTTGCTTGCGCTGCTGACCGGGACAAATGACGCGGACCACTGCACTCGAAACTTGCGGGTAGAAGAGCCCGGGAAAGAAAAGAGCGTGGGCCATTCCACAAAAGACCTGAGCAAAGAAAACGAGGGCAAAGACTGTGTAGATCAAGCGTTGAAGGGCCTCAAGAATGAGGGCAAAATTGCGTAATCCAGCAGCGTTGGATTGGAAAACGGGCCAATAAAATAAAAACTTGCCGGAATGCGGGAGGACTGGCTGTCTGATTAACGAGCAGAGGGACCGGAACTAAAGCACCTCCTTGGGGGAATTCGGGAGGCACCAGGCACAACATTGATTGCAGGTCAGAAATCAAAAAAATGCTAACCATAGGAGGGGGGGGTGATGTCACCTGGTCCGCAAGGTAAAGGTTCATTCAACCCAAGTGGAAGCCGCCCGATTAGCCGATGTGGTTTCAAATCAGAATCGAACAACATGTTGGTAAACAAGTAATAGGCGAAACGGAAAGAAGAAGGAATCAGGGGTGAACCAACTGCAGAGGTTTGATCTGGAGCAATCATTACTGCTCTTCGGGCCGAGAAGGTGCGTGGGTTCGTTTTGGAAGGACGAAGACCCAAAAGCAACTATCCAAAAGAGGGGGGGGGCGGCGGAAAGACCCTTGGGACAGTTAAACGCAGCCCGTCCCAAAGATCGGAGGGAGCTTTCCGTGAAAGAGGATGGAAGAAAACTGAGCCCGAGGGTACCTTGAAGGCTTGCAAACCGTTCCAATGGCGTGTGAGGGTTCGGGGGGGTCGGGCTTTGGGCAGTGAAAACCACCAAAAGACTCAAAGAAAAATCTCGGGGAACTGACGGGGAGCCGATCCCGGGGTGGGGTGTGCAGCAGGGGGGTTGGGAAAACATCTTGGTTCACCACCAGGGAAACGGCCAAACATTCGCCCCACAGATTCCGTGAAGCAAAAATTCTGAGCGATTGGCTTCTCCTAAAGAAAGCACGGAATTCAAGAGGGGATCTTTGGCAAGCGGGGGGACAAAATGTGACGAATCCCAACACTTTCCATCCGGAGGCAAAACCACAACACCACACGGGGGGGGAAAAAGCCCAAATTTAAAAAAAATGCGCGAGGGGGGGGAAACGAAAACGGAGGGAAAGGTCGATAGTTGGTACGATGCCCCGGGTCAGAATCTCACCTTAAGGGGAGAAGAAATCAGCCAGTTGCTTCAGTAATAGTGGTGGAACCAACGAAGAACATAAGGGGTCGGGAAGAGGCAGAAGCCAGAGAAACAAAAAGGAGGTAAGCCTTTTTGACCGGGGGAAAAGGGGGAATCGGGGAATGGGGAACGGGCGGTTTGGGCTGGGTCCGTGATTAAAAACGGAAAAAAAACCCGCCCAACGACTGAAAACCGACGGAAGGAAGGAAAAAATCCGGACGCGGCTTGAGGCGGAAACCTGTGGAGCGGGGGGGAGACATCACAGGGGGGGGACGAGGCGGACCGAGGAGATCTCCAGTTGTCAAAAAAAGCTCTTGGGCCGCGCCGAGTCTCTGGGGGAGGAAGAGGAAAGGAACCACGGCGGAAGGAAGACGGATGGATGTCTTCCGGCAGGGCGTACAGGAAGGGGTTTCAAAAAAAAAACATGTCCGAAAAATGTTCCGCCGACAGGGGAAACACGGAAGGCCGGTTCCAGATGTCGTACAACCCCACGCCCGACGATGGAGGGAAAACCTGGGTCAACAATCAAGACCCCAAGTGGCCCAGCAAACGGCTCCCGACAGGAGGTGGCCCACTTGAAAAGCCTCCTGCCAGCAATGGGGAAATCGCAGGGGGAGGGAGAAAGGGAGGGACACAATCAAAAAAAAGCGGTGCCCGTCCAGAAAAGTCAAAAAGGGAATGCGGTGGACGGTGAAAGGTTCGGCGGGGTCCCGATAGAGGGGGGAGGAATGTGATGAATCCAGGGGGTGGGAAGGGGGGGGTAAATGGAAAGGGGAAGACGGAGGCGCGGGCTCTAAAAGGGGGGCGGAGGTCCAACTAATCCAAACCTGCGCATGAACAAGCAAAAAGCGTGGCAAGGAAGGGAAAAAAATACCGCTCCCTTAACAAGACCGGAACCAAAGCAGAAGACAACAACACTGGAGGAGGGGAAGGCAAAAGATAGTTGAGGGAGTGGAGGGGTGAAGCATGAAAGTGAAAATGGTCACACTTGCGGAAAAGAAAATGCCAACTTGGAAGAAAGCCCGCCAGATTGCCTATCAAACAGGGCAAGTAAAAGAGCCACGAACTCTGGAAGGTCATAAGCTGAGGGAGAGGAGGGGCGCGAAAGACAAGTGAAAACGAGGCACCGGTGAAGTGCTCAGGAAGCCACCAAAGCTGGTGAGGGGAGGAGTTATTTCCAAAATAGTTGACTCCATAGAGGGGGGACAGAAAAAACTTGTCGGGAGGGGCTTGTCTGGTGAAACTCAGACTACAGGTCGCCAGTGAGCAAGCAGGGCACAGGTTGAACAAAGCCGCATCGGGAAGAAACGCGGGTGGGGTGGAAAGAAATGAAATGACCGCCAGGGTGTTCGGACGAAAACAATGGGTCGACCTCCGGGAGGCGGTGGGGAAAAAAAGGAAAAAGGTGACAGAATCCAAAAAGACCGCACCCGGAACATCCGCGCCTGAAACGGCGCAGGGCTGGAGGGAGGGAACCGCAGAGAACCAAAAAAGAAAGGAGGGCGAAAGGGAGCTAGGGACGGGGGATAGCGAGGACGCATCAGACTGTGACCAGCGCAATACTTCGGAAACCACAGGGGGGCCCCCACCAGGGCCGCATCACGAGACGCAAGAGACGGGATGGTGGAGGGCAGCCAGCGTTGTTGTGGACGTCGCGGGAAAAGAGGGGTGCGTGGTTACCCTTCCGCGAATCAACAAGACCTTTCAAGCGTTTTCCATAACCGCACAAACAACAAAGTGCGGAGTCCGACAGGACGGAATGGTAGGCTCCCGGGAATCAGAAGAAACCTTAGGGGTAGCAAACGTCTTTCCTGAAAAAGGTGGTCACTAAGGAAGGAGGTGAGGATGTCAAAGCGCTCCGAGAACACAGGGGGGGAGAAAAGAAGGTATAAGCAGTTACAGCCCAACTTTGACGTTGAGAAGCATTTCTCCCTGTGCACGGATGGGAAAAGAAAAAAAGCTGAAGGGGGAGTGGTTTAGGTTGGATTATAAAGGGAGGGAAGGGCCAGAAAGATCAATAAGAAACGTGCTGAAAAAAAGGCGTGCGAAAGAAGTAAACCCTTTTTATCGAAGAGGACTAACGTGGCGAAAAAGGTGTGACAAAGAAGGGGCGCGGGTACATTGAAAACTGGACGCCGTCAAGAACCCAGGCCAGAAGAGAAAAAGGCACTGCTGGAAGGTGGAGCTTTGTCATGGTGGGTTTTTTGTGGGAAACGACGAAAAAAAAAGCCCCGTATCCGGTGAGGGACAAATCCAGACGGGTCAAGACGAGTAAAAAACCCACTGAACGGGAGTCCGAAAGTAAATTCTAAGGATAACGGCCGCCCACCAAAAAAAAGGAATCCTCTTGTGGACGAAAAAAACTTCGGAAGTCCAAGCGGTCTTCCCCGACCTCTCTGAACCGCTGAGGAAGGATTGCTGACGAACCCATCGGACAATGTCCACGAAAAAACCCTTGAGCGGCCCGGTCAACGATCGAAAAAACAATAAATATAGTTTTGCAAAAAACACCGGGGAGTCTGTCAAACGACGCTTCAAACGTTACAACAAATGGGGGATAATTTTTCGTTGGGGAAATTTGGGGAACAATACTAATCGGCAGGAGAATAGGGGGGGGGGGAACGCTGAACACTACAAGGGCCTGAAATTGGCATGACTGCAGGGCATGGGCATGGGGCTTTTTTCTACGGGTTTTTCAAATAGAAAATCAAACGCAAACGGCCTAGGGTGATGGGCCCGACCAGAGGTCTGGGAGAAAATCGATCAGATCCTCACAAAGCAAGTACCAAACCGAGGGTCAACAACCGTTTTTTGGATTTTGGGAAGGGCGCGAAAACGAGGCAGATTTCGCCTGGTTCCCTGCAAGGAGGACGGGAGCTCTGAACAAGATACTAAACACAACTCCAATAGTTTGAAGGGAGGGAAACAGAGGTCAGCTTGAGTCGCAAAAAAAAAAGCTCTTCAAAGTCATAAAGTCAGTACAGAAAACATTTCAATCTGGCGATGGGGGGAAAGACTGCTGTGAGAGAAAGCGGCGCGAATCAAATTCAAACTTAGGGGGGAAGGGGGGTCAGAAGAAAACAAAAAAAACGGAGGAGGGATGAGGGTTAAGAAAGATGGGAAGTCAGGGGGGAGGAACTGCACGGGGGGGAAAAAGGGAAAGGCTCGTGAAACGAAACAAAATGACAAAGGAAACAAAACGAAAAAACGAAAAAAATCCGTTTGCGCGCCGAAAGGCGGACAAAAGGACCGTCCAGAACACCAATAAACATAAACCTAGACTGTTGGTTAAAAAAGAAGCAGTGAAAAGAAAACAAAAGTGGTAATAAGGCACGACAGAAGAAACCGCCCGCGGGTTCGGGTTGTGTTCAAAAAAAAAATACAAACAGACCAACAAACAAAGGGGAGCCGGATTCGTGAGAGGCTTGTGGGCTGAGAAAGCGAAAAAAAAAAGAAACCTCTGTGGCCTTCGGAAAAACGCAACACTTAGGAAAGGCTTGAGGAGGTTGGAACAGTAAATAAAACATTCAATAACAATAAGGGTTATTGAAAAGGTCACCAAAAGGCAGGTAGTAAGGGGGTTTAGTCCAAAAAATTGGCCAAAAAAAAAGGGGGTAGACCCGCTTAAAAAAATAGAAGAACGTTATGAAATCTTGTTGTGTACCCATGGGGCGAACACTCCGTGCGCGAAGCCTGTTTTGAAAAAAAAGGCAATAGGGGGGTGATCGTGACACAACAGTACCTGGAAAGGAAGAAAGGGATTGGGGGAGTGGGACGGGAGCCGCCCAAAAAAAGAAAAATCAAAGTAAGAAGAAAGATAGCCTGGCAAGGACGAAGAAAAAAAGGGTCCCCCACCAAGGGCGGAAATGGGGCGGCGGAAAAGGGCAAGACGTCGAAGATGGCCCGCTGTAAAGCCAAAAACTTCAAAGGGCAAACGAACCGTGAGGGGGAGGGGGAAGGAGGAAGGGCGGAAAAGGAAACACACCGAGAAAAAGAAGCGAAAGCGTGCCAAAATCGCCCTAGCTAAGCCAAGAAGCTGGGTTGGTAAAGCGCAAGTGGTTCAATGGATACAGAGAAAGGTTTTCACCACCAGGTCGAACATCGCGGGGGAGACCGGAAACAGTGGGACCAAGAATCAAGAGGGAAGGACGGAGCAACGATCTACGAAGGGGCAACAGGAAATCCTTACTGTGTAGATCTGTGAAAAAAATCGGGACAAGTCGGGCCGGAACACTTCCATTCAAAGCTCGGCGTCGTGAACAGCCCGCAACATGCATCAAAGGCGCTCGAAAGTCCAAAAAAGAGTGTCACTCTTGGGAAAAGGTATTATCTAGTTGATGTCAGTGGATAAACCAAAGGAACATCCATGAGCTCTCGAAAGAAAAAGGGTTAAGGGGCAAAGGAGACGAAGAAACATAAAAGGGGAGGGGCGAGATCGGTGGAGAAAAAAAAAAAGCGAACCGCTGACCCAGGACGGCTTTTTGCAGGGGTGGCGGAACTGGGGTGCAGGGAACGAGGGGAGGATTGAACGATGCGCAATCCCACCAACAAATTGACCTCTGGAAACCAAAAACAAACATTTGGAAAGAACAAATCCTAAAAAGAGATAAATGTTGTAGGAATCCTTTTAAAAGGCGCAGGACAAGGAAAGTCGTCTCGTTCCGAATAATCCATGGTCAATCAAGATTTAAAAAAGAAAAATGCAAGATTTCTGGGGGGAAAAAATCAATCCGGACAAAGGGGCTAAACAAGGAGAAGTGAGGTTTGGAGCTCCGGAAGAAACATACGGGGATCCTGTGTGTTTGTGGGAACAAATCAAGAAAGGGACCGGAACCGTGGACGAAAGGGGGAAAAAATGGAAGGAAAGAGAATAACAAAAAACAAGCAGGGGAAACAGTCGACCGCCTGTGAAAAAACACGCGTGCCCACGACTGGCCCCCGGAAGGAACGTATTGGAGTGCACAAATACAAAAGGAAAGTCCCCGAACCGGGAAGGGTGCGGGTCAACGGCCATTGAAAAACAACGCAGGCGAAAAAGTCCGTGGGTCCAGTACCGTCAGAAAAGGGAAACATCCTTAAAGGGGAACGGTATGTTCGCGTACGCAGAAGAGGAGGGATGAAGGGGCTTAAGAGTGTGCAGACCTGGCAGAATCAAAGCCGCTAGGGAAAGGGGATAGGGAAGGTTGGCCATTTCGTCAAAAAAGGGAGAGGGAAAAATGACTCGGATGCTCCAATGCCAGGCGCCCTTCAAAGAACCAGGGGCCATGAATCCCGCTCTTCCAAACCATATCC
>Ga0179593_1370600_pt1 | contig 10915 bp, 15 predicted proteins | sample CZODoug2_1_08_16_FD_185931 | JGI IMG/M metagenome (GOLD analysis project Ga0179593, IMG submission 185931) | Vadose zone soil fungal communities from Angelo Coast Range Reserve, California, USA - CZODoug2_1_08_16fungal (PacBio error correction) | ecosystem: Environmental > Terrestrial > Soil >...
GAGGCACCAGAAGGTCAAAAGGTATGTGTTTGTGTCTAGAGGGGGGAAAGGGGGGTACCAGTAGGTAGAGTCAATCGAATCTGGGGGTGGGCCACGAAGCCTCTCGCTCCATCAGTGCTTTGGGATCCTGTCGGGGATCACAAGGGGGAAAGCTCTCGCGTATGTTATTTTGGGGGAAAAGTGGAGAAAAATGAGCGGGGCAGAAAGTAGAAGAGGAGGAGAAATCACGCGGAAGGAAGATGGGGAAGCCCATTGGAATGGGGCCAGTAAATGCAGGGAAAGGAAAGGTTGAACCGAAGCGATCGTCAAACACCCACACCCCAAAAACAAAAAAAAAAAAAAAACACCCAAAAAAAAAAAAAAAAAAAAAAAAAAAAAAAAAGAAAAAAAAAAAAAAAACAACAAAAACCCCCAACGCGGACGGACCGTTCCCGACGAAAAAATCGTCCATGGATCGCCTCTACGATCTCCGGGATTCTTGAGGGTCACCGCGGCACGGCCTGCTGTGAAAATACCAAAAAGGAAGGGGGAGGGAGAACAGAAAAACAGGAAAAAATGAGTTGAGAAGCGAAAAAAGTTGCCCAGGTTGCTCAGGCGGATAGAAAAACGTAGGGTAAGCGAGCCTGCCGGAATGTTTGAGCAGAGATCGGGACCGCCCTTGGGGAGAAGAAATACCGGAAAGAGTATCAGACTTTCCGCCCGCAAACAGCCAGCGCTCACTGGAGCGCGCGATCGCGTGGGAAAAAGGCGTCAATCTCGCAAAGGAAGATCGATCATAATGGTCTAGAAATCAAGGGAAGAGGGGACATAAGGGTTCGACAGTGAGGGGAAGGGTTGCAGGGGAATGGGTGGAGAGAGACTTAACAGACGAATGTGTCTAGACTTTATGCTACAATCGGCACTGGAAGGTAACGAGAATCTACTGGGGAGGGAAAGTGAATAAAAGCCAGGTTGCACATAAGAAGGGGGGGGGGGGGAAATTTCAATGGAAAAATAGTATGTTACTGGAGGGCACGGTATGGTCGCGTATCTGAGCTGCTTAGGGGATAAAAAAAGATCCAGAAGGAAAGGGAAGGAAGAAAAAGGGGCCAAGACTTCGAAGCTGAGAAAACTGAACTGCTTGATGAGGATGTTCGGAGGTACATTTCAGCCGGCTTTGCAAAAAGGCGGAGCGAGCTTCCGCCTTTTCTCTCACAGTATATCGAATGTCTTGATGAGTCGCGTAGGATGCAGAAAATAAATCAAAGAAGGTGGGGGGGGGAAGGTGGGGGTGAGAGAACGGCCTAGGGGGGGGGGAGTATACGACGGAGCGAGGAAAGGCAAAACAGCTGTCTTTTGCGGAGGGACTATAGCCCTAACTCGTCCGCTGCTCGCCCTGCGGCCGGGTAGCTTTATTGGAAAAATTCAGTCAAATCTAGAGGGGAGATCCGCATGAAGGGGACGGCAGTCGCTCTGTAAAGGGGGGAGACTCTGAATGGGCCCGGGGCTTAAACTTGGAGATACGTTAGATGGATGGAGGTTGTGACAGAAGAAAAAACAGGGGGGACAGAAGTTGGAAGCGCGTCGAAAGGATGAGGCGGGGGGCAAAAAAGTTTAAGAATTCATCGCTCGACAAACTTCATGCTCGCCTCGGGGTCGTAAACAAGAGGATATTACAGCACTGTTCTAGATGCGGTAAGAGAAAGTAGGATTAAGGGAGATAAGAATGGAAAAAAGAAAAAAAAAAAAAAAAAAAAAAAAAAATAAGTTCATGTGAAGGGGTATGGGCTCCTGTACCCTCATTTGGGCATCAACCTGAGACACAATGCGCAAACGGCTGTCGAGCGTCGACACTTTCGGGGGAGGTGAGAAGTCACTTGGAGGGTCAGGGCACTGAAGCTCTAGAAAAAAAGCTCAGGGGGCAAAAAAAATGGCTGCAAAGGGAAAGACTCGATCGTGTCAGACTAACGTTGTGGGGCTTTGCCAGAAAAGGGGCCACGAGTCGGGAGAAAACTTTGGCAAGATCTGGGACTCGGAAACAGGGTGCAAATCGCCTGTGATGGAGGTAACGGGAAAAAGGCTTCTAGCTGTCTTGGGCGAAATCGTTTGGGAAACCTACATTCAGAAATGGTTTCAAAAGTAAAGCAGAAGAAAAAAAGAAAAAAAAAGTGTGTAGGAAAAAAAAACTGACTTCTGGCACATATTCACGTCATGGCTAATCAATTAGGGGGGGGGGGATAGGAAGGTAGGGAAAGGATTTTTCCTTGGGAAGGGGGGATGGGCAAGGGGTTGATGAGGCTTGAAGTCATTTATCTAAATGGGAAAAACTCGCAATTACAAAATCCTCAATGGTTAAATGCGGTCCGCGATCGTGGGGGCGGGGCATACTTGGGTCGGATAAAAAATTGAGGCGACAGTATGCTCGGGGAAGGGTTAAGCGCTCAGAAGCAAAAGAGCCGTGAGAGGAGGATTCAGGCAACGCTTCTGTCCCGCGAGTAATGATAATACGAGGTTGAGAATAAAGGAGAAGCAAAATTAAAAAGCTGGGAAAACCCTGACGAGCGGGAACAAGGCGTAGCGCGGTGGAAAAAAAAACGGGCTGTAGCATCCCCAAGTCGGGGATAAGGAAACGGTAAATTAAAAGCTCAAATACAAAAGGGCGTGATGGGTAACTTAATGTGGGAGATCTCCAAAAAACGAGGGAAAAAATAGAAAATTCAATTAGGAAAGCAGTAACCCCTTCACGCGGTGGGGTCTTTCCGGAAAAAGAACGTTCCCTTAACTAGCCAAAGTTCCACGCCTGTCTCATGGGGGGGCTGGTCAGTCAGTTGGGCAAAAAAAAAAAGAAAAAGGGTGCTAGATTATCAAGGGGTTTAGTTGCGGCAGAAGGGCGACCGAAGTGGTCGAGGTCCACGGTATTGTATAGGCACACGAGAGCATAAAAGAATTTCCAGAGTTCCAACAAAAAAATACCGGAAAAACGGAAACAAGCGGGGGAAAGCGTCGATTCGGAAAACCTATGGTGGGATGAGGCAAGGGTTTTAATGTTAAATGAAGAATCTAAAAAAAGGGACATGTCAAAGTGCAAAGTTTAGGAAACATAAGGGGGCAGTAGGGGGGGGGAGAAACAAGAAGGTCAGATTGCACTGCTTAAATGTGACCTAGAAGAAAAAGAGGGAGGTTTGAAGACAAAAAATTAGTTGTAATACTTGGCGCGAAAAAAAGGTGAGGGAGAAAGGTTCACAGGCGAAAAAAACAAAATAAAACTGCTAGACAGAAAAAGAAAGGGAAAAGACATCACAGGCGGGGGGAACACTGTAGCGGCGATGGACAAAGCATGTCAGAGAAGCAATGTGGTGAAGAACAACTCCGGACAATGACACAAGGTGCACCGGAGTGGCGTCAAGTCGCTTTTTCGGTTTGACGGGAAAAAAAGACTTTTGAAGTGGATAAGACGGAAGGGGCAAAATGACGAAGTGAACGAAAAGATTCGGGCATCAAGACAAAAGGGCAGACTTTCAAAATAAAGGAACCACGGTAGAGAGGGAAGGGCGCTCATGAGGCAGGGCGCGAGCCAGTAAAGGTCCGTTGCTACATCTTGGGGGAGGCAGGCCAAGGGCGCTCGGAAAAATAGCATTACTTGGTCGCGGCGCGGAGAAAAAGACAGGTGGGGAGGAAAATGTGGCTGGAATTAATGGATTATGCCGCCCGTAATCGCGGTGCTTACGAGAAATCGTGAAAGGCGGGAAGTAAGCGGTGCACTTACAAAATCAAGGAAGAAGGAGATAATGGTCACAAAACAGGCAAGGGCATCGAATAAGGACTTTATCGACAGTGGTTAAACAATGCCTAACGCAAAAGAAAACGAGGAGCCTGTCAAACGAAGATCAAGAGAATCATTCCACAAAGTAAATCGAATCGGGGAAAACCGGCGAGATTGAGAAAGTTCGGCAATACCGAGACGCAAAAAAGGTCCGCGCTAAGTTGTTAAAAACGGGAAAACATATGGCGGGAGCCTCACCAACGTCTGAAGCGAGAGGTATGCCGACCCAGACCAGGGGGGAACGTAGGAATAGGTGGAAAAAACGGCGAAAAAAACTAGGCGGATTTCTGGTTCATCATCGACCTTCGAGCAATGGTACGCAGTAGTGTGGGCGTATCTGTCTCGGGAATCGCGAGCAAAAGGCCGTTGAGAAGGATGACATGCCTCAAGCAACCTCTCAAGTGAAATAGGTGGGGCCTGGGGGGGGGTGGTTGGGGTTTTTGGGGGTGTGATCAGGGGGAAAGGGTTATTTGCGGTTTACTGTGAGCGTCAAAATCCGAGAAAGTGGGGATGCTTGCCAGGGAGCTAGAGGCGAGAGATGAACGGGGGCAATCCCGAGAGGAATGGAAAATCAGTCCTATTGGTGTGAATGAGGATTGCGAAAAACATGAGTGGAAGGGTGGATGAAGCATGCCTGTGCATGGCCAGAGGGGGGACAGAAAAAGTAGACTCGAAAAAATGAAAGGGGCTGTTATCTATGGGTATGCCAAGGAGCTAAGCCTAAGCGAACCCGCCGACGTGCTTGGAAATCAATGAGGGGACGAAAAACTCTTCGTATTTAATGTGCGAAGGATCAAAAAAACGAAAAAAAAACGCCGACGTGAGAGGGGGCGGAAGGGGGGGGGAGAAAGCGCGAGCTGAAGGTAAAGGGATCAAAGAGGCGGAAGATATCGCGACGTACGGTCGCTGTTTGTCAACTTCATGTCCCTTTTTTTTACAGAAGGAACGCAGACTTGTTTACTTGCAAGTGGAAGGGGCATCGAGAAGAAGGTGGGGAGGGGAAAAAAACAGGCGGCGAGCGGTGACGGCAGGGCAGAAAAGAGGCGCGAGGACGATGACGAAATAGTGACGATAAATGTCCGACCATAGGGGCAGCTAACGGGAATACTTTGTGTTGGAAAGGACTGCTGCTAGCGGAGGAGCTCTCGATATCAAGCAGACGAAAAGAAAATGGAGGTAAACTACGTAAAATTACCGAAGACTATACCCATCCGGACGATTCCGCGAGGGGAGACAGAAGCTAATCTGCAAATTCGCAGCAAATTTAACTCCGGAGGGCGCGACTATTGAGGAACGAATCTAGTTCAGAATACGGGAATGGGAAGTGAGGCGGCTGGGCGGGTGAAAAACAACTAAAGGAAAAAAAAGGCTGGAAAGGGAAAGAAAAAAAAAACCTCGCGCTACAGATCGAAATTGTGGGCAATTCGGCAATTTAAAGGTGAAGCGCGTCCAAAGGAGGGAACATAAGAAGGAGGTGAGGCCTTTGTACGGAAGAGGGTGTGAGAGAAGCAGAAAAGGAAGGGAGAGTAGAGGTCTAAATGTGCAGAAGTTGCGCCTAGAAATACAAAACCCCAGAAAGAAGAGTTCGACAATCAAAAAAAAGACATGAGCTAGCGGCAAGATTGATGACTGATCACAAAGAAGTAAAGAAAAGGAAAGATAGGTCGGATAGAAAAGGGGGGCAAACTCAGTAATTGCCTTTCAGAAAAAATCATTTTGATTGGGGCGGGAAGGTTGGCGTGTAAAAAAAATGTTGGAATCCGCGACCTGTTTATAAACAAAGAACGAACATGAGGGAGGCGCAGAGGGCCGACAGTGTTGAGAATCAGGCTGCTATCGATCACGAAAAGGTCTCTGCAGGGAATTGGGGGTCAGTCATTGAGCAAGGGCGAAAGCAACTAAGAGGTTCAGGTTTCCTCGGCTGGGTGTTGAGAGGGACTTCCTTCGCTGGCCCGAATGGGAGCAAAAAAGAGGTCCGAGAGAGCTTAGGGGGAAAGGTTGAAGGGGACGGAAACAGGGAGTCGTAAATGGATAGCAAGAGAGAAGAGAGGGAGCTGGGGCTACGCCGCCCGAAAAGACTTGGCGCGCACAATGCTAAAAAGAAAAAGGAGTTCTCAAGAGAAAAAATTGCGGTATCAGACTGAAGAACTATGGGGACCAACGTGAAAGAGCCGCTTGCCGAAAGGTCATTTCCATTGGCTCTTGCATACTTCATCGCGAAATTCGCTATAAGCAACAGCGCAAAGACGTCCGTCGGTTTTGGGGGAAGAGAAAGGTCAAAGAATTCTAGCAGGTCGGGCAAAAAGCGGCCGATCAAAGGAAAAGGCGGCTCCTGAATCACGTAAAAGGTCGGGACTTGGTTTTTTCCGACGTCTTCGTCGCCTCGGGCAATGTCCCCTGATAACAAGAAGGGGGGTTCGTTGTATGCTGGAAAAAAAAAAAAAAAAATAATAAAGAAACGATGGCTGAAATTACTCACTTCGGTTCCAAAAAAAGATGGGGTCGAAATGTCAGAAAAGACGTAGCCTGCTGTAGCACGGTGCAGGGGAAAACGTCCGGTCAGAGGAGAGAGAGTTTAGAGAAAAAAACAGGGCATACGAAGCTAGGGAGGAAAGACGACGCTGGACAGGGAATATTTCAAACAACTGGACCAAAAAAATGTGGTCTCGTATGGGGGGGGATAAACGTCGAAGAGCCGAAGAGTCTCGCAAGGAAGAGATTGGCGCTCATCCATAGATCGAAGGGGATCTGAAAGTGCGGGAAAGGGATGAGACGAAAATAAGTTAAGTTTTTTTGGGAAAACCGCAAAACTGGGCACTACGGCGCGATTTGAGAAATGGCTGGAGCGTGAGCGAGCCGCGCCTGGCGGGGGAAGCCGTTCGCTTGCCAAAGGACTGCGGTCCTTGGGGCGCATGCCGCCTTCCTACAGAGTCTAGGAATGGCGAAATGAAAAACATTCCTGAACTGGGACAAGGAAAACGACACATCGCGGACGTCATTCGGACTTTAGGGGAATTAGAGGGCATTGGAAAGGACTGCGGACCGTCGGGGCTCTGTTGTGCCTCTCCTCAAAACCGCCCGTTTTCGGACGAAAAAGGAACTATCGACAAGGGAAAGATGGGGAGACACTGACAATATAGGAACCAAGGGATTCGGGGAATCTTAAAATAAAGGAAAAAATCGACTCTATGCAGCCCGCAAAGCTATGGAGAGGCGACCGGCAAGGAGCGGGAGGGCAGGTAAGTAATGGCCTTGAAAACCGGCCGGTCAGATTGCAAAAAAAGAGACAAGAACCGTGGGTAAAAAAGCTTTCGTCGGAGGGGAGGGTAGAAAAGTTCGGGTAGGGAAGAGGCAACGCATCATGGCACATAAAGTAAAAAGGAGCGAAAGTCGGCGCTAAGAGGGAAAAAGAAACTAGAAACAACCTAAACGTGTCAATTGGCGGGGGAGAGGGACCGACAAGCACCGGGGGAAAGGGCTTATAGGAGGTGGACATCATACGGAGACGAGTGCCACGACTGTTATCTGAGTAGCGAATGGAACGGGGGCTGTCAAGGCTAACAAGTTGAAAGCCCAAGACACTTTTTCAAGCGAAGGGAGCCAACACAGAGATGACGAAAGACAAAAGCTTTACTTCAAAGACGACTTAGTAAGGAGTCAGGTAATGCTTCATGATAGGGGGGGGGGGTAAAAGGGGAAGTAGGTTTAAAAAAAAAAAAAAATATGAGGGTGGATTTGACGATTTTTGGTGGAACTGTCCGTCTATTTTATGAGCGGTAATTCATAGCTAAAAAGGGAGAAAGAATCCGCACAGTTTGCTCCGATATCGCGGTTCGCCTGAGTTTGGGTGTTGACAGGGGGGAGGATGAACGCAATGAGCGTTGCTGTCGAAGGGAAGGGGCCTAGAGCAAGGGGACGTTGAATGAAAGGGGAGTAGGCAAACAGTCGATGCACGCTAGTCTGCTAAAGCATGGGAGTGTTTGTCCCTCCTTCTTTCGAATTTAAACAACGAAAGGCAGCGAAGGCGAGGGGGGGGCTAAACCCGGCTGATCAAAAGACCAAGAGAGGGAGAAGTATCACAAAAATTAGTACTCGACATAAAGCGTGAAGGTTAGATCTACTTGAACTAAGAGCAAAAAAAAACCTTTATGATAGTAAAAGATTAAAGTCGGAACTGAAAACCTTCAAGACGTGTCTTGAGAGAACTAACAGACGCGTTTAAACCTTATCCCCTCGCGGCGGGTGATCACCGGGGAAAAAAAAACGGCTCGCTTGTGCTGCAAGGTTTTCAAAAAGAAAAACTTTATGCTTTTTTGCAACGGGGGGGTTGTGAGACTGGCTGAAGGGAACGCAACGTGGAAGAAGGGCGGCAAGGGAAAGAAGGGCTATTGCTCTGTTACAAGGCTGACATAACTCATGAACGAAGGGAATCATATCAAATAAAGTGAAGACGACAATCGTGTACGCGAATGGAGGGGGGAGGCAACCATTGGGGTGGAGGTTCAGGTGATAATGGGGGGAAATTAGGAAAGATTGTCATAACGACCCAAAAGAGGCAAGGGGGACCATCATCTTCCTACATAAGGGGGAGGCGTGATCAAACGCTTCGATTGACGCAAGTGGGGGGGTTGGTTTTTTGGGTGTGGGGGGGTGTGGGTGGTGGTGGCTGTTTGGGCTCCACCTTGGTGGGTTGTCTGGGGTTGGGTCTGGGCGCTGTGTTGGGAAGGGGGCGTGCGTTTATCTTGTCTGAGGAAGAGAGGAGGTTGGGTTTGTGGGTGGGGGTGGGAGCGGGGGGGGGGAGAAGGGGGAGAGAAAGGCGGCGATAGAGATGGTGAGTTGTTGGGGGTGGTACCTGGGAGGCTTTGTCTGGGTTTTTTTGTGGGTTGTGGTTGTGTCAGTGCTTGGGGTGGTTCTGGGGTGATATTGGGGGGGAGTCTTGTTTCGTTTGGGTTCCGCGTCCGGAGACGATCCTCAAAACCACCCTAGCTTTTGTTGCCAAGCTCGGGGGGCGCGAAGGCGTCCCTGCAAAGGGAGGGCGTCACAAACGTCCCCTGCCCAAAAAACCACTACTTCTCCCTGCCTGTTCACCTATCACACGATTGAGAGTCAAATGGCCGGCGGGATAGGTGCAATACAGTAAGGAATCGTGTTAGTGGAGGTTGGCGGAATAACAAAGGGAACTTTAATAGGGAAACATGCAGGGAAGGCTATTGCAAGTGCACCTTTGCTTCGGAAAGCAGCAGACCTTGAGAGTGGACTATAGACTTTAAAGGGCTCTGATACCGGTATTATTTGACGGGAAAGCTAACAACGCATCGGGGGAAATCCCGCGAAGAAAGCCGTTGGAAAAAGATAGTAGGTGGATCAGGGGTTGGATTGGCCGACCATGAGAGGGCTCATGGCGCATTCCGGAAGAAAATTATAGAGGGAGCATGGGGCAGTACTCTGGCATTAGAGGACTTCTAGCACGTAAATGTCTAAATTCTTGGTGGTCGTGGCTAAAGAAAACACTAGAACTTTAGGGGGGCGCGTGCACTCGGGGAAGGAAAAAAACTGCAGAAGGATCTGCGATTCGCTTACAAAAAGAGGCGGGAAGGGGCAGCAAAAATCTCTACTCTCCTTTCGGACCAGTTTTTGCCATACTGGAAAACAGAAGGAAGTTAAGTCCAATTGATCGCGGCAACGCCGTAGAAGGCAATGACGGATCGAAAACGCGGCGATATGGGGGGCTTCAAAAAAGCGAAAAAACCTCCTTTCAAAATTTGGCACTAAGCGGCGCAAGACTCCTAGGGACGGCGAAAAAGGGCATCACTCCATAAAAACATGGCTTGGGCAAATCGCGTGAAAATAAAGGCGCGTGCGGTGGAAAAAACAAGAAAAAAAACGCTAGGCGGAGGGATTTTCGCATCAGGCCCCGGAAGTTCAAGACAAGGTAAAGGTGGAGATTCCATCGTAATTTGTCGAGGGCGGAAAACTCGCTCGTATGACAGGGTTCAGAAGATAGAATAAGAGACAATCAATGTGGCAGTGTCCAACATTGTTTATGGGACCTTGAACGGAGCGTTCAGAACTAGCTCCTGTGTAATGCCTGAGCGAAAGAAGATGACGAAATGAAAGGAAAGATGGACCGGATTCGTCAAGTCATCAAAGAGTTTTTTACATAAAAGTCTACGACACCATTCTTTGGAAAACGAAGTTGGAGAAAGGCATCCCTAGGTGCTTTCTAAAACTCAGGGGAGGGACCGATGGGGGGAAAAAAAAGCAACGTAGTTGACAATGACAGTCGGGGAAATCTCAAGGAAGAAAGAGCTATCCTCATCATGATAAAAGAGGGGTGGGCGAAACGGTCGGGAGGAAGACCTTGAAAAGAATCTGATGGCGGTCAAGAAAAAGGTGCTTGGAGGGGCGCATGGAAGAAAGGGAATTCGATGGAACGAGCGCGAAGGACAAAATAGTGTACAGACGAACCTGTCATATCCGACTCGGGATAAAGGGTCATGTTTATGAATAAAAACGAAGGGTGGCCGTGAGGGGGGCGCCACGATGTGGTCTTGGGACAAAAAAAGACATCGCGGCGAGGGAAAAAAAAATCAAAAGAGCGCTAGATGAGGGCAGAGCCAACATTTCTTTCCTAAACCGTGCTACTTGTGAGAGGCCGAGCGCATTGACGGGTCAGGATGATAAAAAGATTCTCTTTAAAAAAAAAGAGCGCAGTTAAAAGGGAAACATCACATCCGAAATGACGCGAGTGCTCATTATAGAGTGATACTGAGGCAAAAAAAAGGCTCAACTGAGCAAATTTTCAAAAATGCTCGAGTTCTCGTCAGGTAGATCATTTCAGAAAGATGTCTCTTAAAAACTTCGCATAAGGTAATATTGAAGTGAGCGGCATTGGAGGGGGCCACAGTAAAAGAGAAAGCTTGATCTGAACAAAGAAGAGGAAAAGAAAAGAAAAAATGCGGCGCAAAGAAGGGAACAAACTCAGAAAAAGTGCCTCAGGCTATCCGAGTCAAGGGAAAAAAACCTGAAAATAAGCTTGGGCAGTGACGTAGAAAAAGACAAACGACATCAGTCGCAGGGGAGACTATTGCTAGTGGGCAGAGGGGAAAGGAA
>Ga0179593_1373711_pt1 | contig 10915 bp, 8 predicted proteins | sample CZODoug2_1_08_16_FD_185931 | JGI IMG/M metagenome (GOLD analysis project Ga0179593, IMG submission 185931) | Vadose zone soil fungal communities from Angelo Coast Range Reserve, California, USA - CZODoug2_1_08_16fungal (PacBio error correction) | ecosystem: Environmental > Terrestrial > Soil >...
CAAGAAAAACGCACATACACCCGGAAAAAAAGCCGGGACGGGGGGGACGAAAAAGAGCGGCCGGGACAAAAAAAAAAAAATCGAGCAACATAAAAGAAAAAATTCCAGTAAGGACAGGAAGGGGGAGTAAGCTACGGTGTAAAAGGAAGGTGTTATTCACTCCATCAAAAAGCACACAGGGGAGAGGGGAGAGCCATCAAAATCCATACAGGAAAAGCGCGGAGACTACTCACGAAAGAGAACCGCAATCTGCGATTCCCAAACCGCAGCAAAGGCCAAAAGCTCGCCTGGAGCCAACTGGCATGTGTGAGGGACGAAGTTCAAAAGGGACCAAAAAAAGAGGAAAAACCGTAACGACGCAAGGTCAACCTAGGTGGAGAAAAGGACGACAGCGCGACCCTTCTTTAATTGCACTAAAAAAAGTTAAACACGGTGAGGAAAACATCATCCTCTAAAAAAAGAGGGACAGGCAATACTTCCCAGCAGTGGACTTAAACACTCCGTCACCCGCGATGGACAGAACAGGTGAAGCCAAGAAAACTTCAGGGGCCGCGGGAAGGAGTGAAGAGAAAACAAAAAAGGAGGCATACATCCTTACGAAAAAAATAACAACTTCTACAGAAACAACACACGAAAACTCAGCGTGGGGTTGAGCTGCTTGCGTGCTTCACATCTTCTGGAGAACGTGCAGACGTGACAAGTAAGGGAAACGTCAACGAAGGGGAGGATGCGGAGGAGGAAAATACACAGGAAAAAGAGAACTCCAAGAAGAACCAGACGGAGCATTCAAACAACTGAACACAAGAGTTCGGAAAGAGCATAAATGCTCGGCACTGATGGAGAACGGGGAGGGTCAAAAGACAGGAAGGGAGAAAGAGAAAAGGCTATACTGTCCACAAAAAAAAAGGAAGAAGGAGAACATGGAAGGTCGAATCGCTTGGTCACCAATCAGGCACCATCACAAGGTGAACGATGAGAAAAAAAAGCAAGAGGGAAAAAAGAGAATCGAGACGCCATGAGGAGACGACCGTGCACAGACGCGAAAAGCAGGAAGAGCAAGGTCAGCTCTCTCAAAAAAACATCACTAAGAAAGGCAACCTGTTCAAAACAAACAAAAAATCGGTCAAAAAACGATCGACTCTTCAAGAAAACACAAGAAGATCAAAAACAACACAGGGGAAGGGGGAGAGGGAAAAAGAAGAGTTCTTCAAGGTGAAAGGGGAGACGAAAAAACAAATCACACTGAACAGGTTGGAAAGAGTTCCCTGTGAATTGACCAGGCCGCAACGGCCGCAACTCAAAAAGGCAAAAGTTGAGAAAGTCGGACTCCTGAATGGCGGAATCGATGTTATGGGGGAAAGGGAACAAGAGCCCAACACAGTAAGGAAAAAGGGGGGTCACAGGGGAAAAGGAACCAGTCAGGAGAATTTCTACAAAAAATGGCCAGACGAGAGTTGAAAAAGGCGAATGGTAAACGGGATGTGCTCGAAGGGGGAAGAACAAGAGATGACCCGAGTGGGAGAAAGCATCGCGATGGAGGTCAAGGGGCTGGAAGCACAGGGTGAGCGACTCATGGAGAACACTCTGCAAAAACGAATGTGAAACGGTTGCAAAAGAACGGTCCAAAAAAGGAAGGCGCGACAGCGTTCCAAGGTGTAACATTCAAAAAACAAAAAAAGGAAACTGGTTAAGTGGGGACAAGAGGGAAAACCAAATCTGTTCAACGAGCAGACCGAAACACATCAAGGGGGATTGTGGAAAGGAGGGAAGGAGAAGGATGGAGGAAAGGCCTGTTGGAAAAGGGAAGAAGGCGCAAGGAGGCACGCACGTCACTGCATAGACGTGCAGGACCCGGGAAAAAAAAAAAAAAGAAAAGGGTGGTATACCGTAAAAAAACGAGTAAGGGAAATGCAGGGGAAGAGGGTGTCTGATTGAAATGCCGGGGGAAAGAAGTGAACAGTCCAGGAAAACACAAATCAGCAATAAGCAACAAAGATAGAACTACGAGGACATGCGAACACAAGGAGGAGTGACCATCTCTACTGAGGGTACAAAACTACAGTGAACACCGCAGGAAAAAAACAAGTCGACAGAAAATTTGGAGAAGTGGGGAATCGCAAGGAGGTAAGTCGAGCAAAATGAGGCCGCAAACTATTGAGGGAAAGACTAAAGATTGGTATCTTCTGGTGACGAACGCCGCGAAACCATATAGGAAAGGAAATAAAGACAACCCCGGGCTCTAAGAAAAAAGGGGACTGAAAGATCTGAGGGTTGTACGGAACCTAAAAGTTAAGACCTCGCGAGAACGGTCAAAAGTTTACTTGTGGGAGGTGCGGCTGTCAAGGTCTACGCAAGGAATCTGGCGTGAATGGGGGGGGGGGGTCGGGTGGGGGGCAGGGGGGGGCAAGTCTTTGCCCAAAAAACACCTGTGTGTGAAAAGCGGATTCCGTGGGGGATTTATGAACATCGAAACAAACGTCCATTTTTACACTTTTGCTGTCCCGGGAAGGAATGCACTCTCCAATGACTCGAAGATGTGGTCGAAATCCCGCAAGAAACTATGAAAGGGGAAGCTCGGGGCCCTTACAGGAGAAAATCGGCCTCAGGTGCGCTCAAGGGGGGAAATGGGATGTGTGGCCGTGAGTAACCCGCCAGACTTCGCGTCTGAAAACTAGCGGCGCCGCGGAAGTGAAACCGATCAAAGAGGAAAAAGGCAGCTATGAAGGACCGCACCGCAGAACTGAAAAGCAACTCCTCAAGGAAAAGACGGGAGAAACGCAGAGAGTGAGCCGCTCGGGGGCTCCCCGCCCCTAAAGGGCGCGGCACAAAGGTTCCGTCAAAACGATCTAAATAAGCGCGAAGCCGTCCTCTGGAGACTCCTTCACAAAGGTAAAAATCAAGCAAAACCAGAGGACCGAAGGGACGTGTAAGAGACCACACACCAAGAAGGGGAAAAACGGGATCGTGAGGGTGCAAAAAAGGTCAACGAGGTGATTGGGAAGGGGGAAAGTCGAATCACCTTGAAGGGCCTCACTCACTAAAGACAATCTCATGTTCAAAACCCAGGGGGGTTCTTTTGACGTGGAGACCAAGACATCGTGTGGCATAAGCAAGGAGCGTCACAGATAAGCGCAAAAGGTTAACGGGACGCTAAAACATATCGCCCCGCAGTAGTTCCATTTGGATACGCTAGCAGAAAAGGGCGGGCGAAAGAAAAGTTGAAACCGCCCTCGGACGGCCGCCCTGATCGGAGATCAGCTCTCTACCACACAAGAAGAAGTGCACCAGACCCACAAGGATAAAAAAACAGAGTCGCGACTGTAGAGACACGGAGGGGGAAAGAGAAAAATATAATCACACACTTGTGGCACATTGGATTCAGCGGCGAAAAAAAGCTCAAAACCAAAAGAAGACTCGGCAGAGAGAAAGAGGGGGCAGGGAGGGCAGCAAAAAAAAAGCTCCCACGAAGCAAAAGAAAAAACGGACATTAACAGGATACGTGAACAGCCGCCACGCCAAATTTCGATGTCCAGCAGAAAAAAAACTAGATGCCGAAAAAGGAACCAACACCCCCTCGTTCAAAAAAGGTTCCGCGGGGAAGAGGGAATGGCCGAGGAAGAGAACCCGCATTGCAAACTGATTGGCTATAAAAAGAAACTGCGCGGACCTGATAGGGGTCCCTGGAGGAAATCGGTCTTCCATCGGCTGGAAGAAAAAAAGACGCGCAGCCAGGCCTAACGGCCGAGGCGGCGGAATTTGATCGAGATACGGGAAGAGATCAAGCAGGGGAAAAAAAAGAAAAGCTTCTTGAATCAGCGCGGGCTAAAACATTCTATTAAGGGCGGCGGGGGAGAAATTGCCGCTTAGAACACTCAAAACACAGAAGGAGGGAACAAGAGAAGAGAGGGAACAATAAAGAAGGGATTAACTCCGTCAACCACTCGTCTCAAAAAAAGCAAAGAAATGCCGTCCGGCCGCGCGGAGATCCTGCGGAAAAAATATACAAACAAAAGGCCCTGAAACAAAGACAAAGTGTACGAGAAAGGAGGAAGCGAGGAAAGAGCGTCGTGCGCCGCAAAAGAGGCCTACGCTAACAAAAAGACCCCTATCGACATTTGCTGACAGACTCAGTCAGTTTCCTTGAATGCGGGAAGACGCAAAGAAAAAGAGAACAATACAGAAGAAAAGAGGGCAGTTTTAAGGGGGGCTGGGAGACGCCCTTAAGTAAGATGGAGTCTGACGCCTGGTCTAAGAGAGGGGAACTGGTCGGACAGAGGAAATCGAGAATGCGGGAAGAAGGGCATATTCAAAGGAGAAAATTCCGCGTAACAGGGCCATCCCTAAACAGAAATCAGATCATCGAAAACACGGAATCGCAATGGCTGTCGCGGGAAAGAGACAAAGAAGAGGAAGCACAGGCGACCAAGAAGGCATAGCGGGCGCGGAATGCGAGGAAAATTGATAGGAGCGCTAAAAGTCTCTGCACCTCGGGATACCAAGGCAGCGCGACGCGAACGAAACGGGGGAGAGACTGGTCGCATAGGCAGGAATAGAATCATCGGAGAAGTACAAACGAACATGAAAAGCACAGGGGGAGGCTGCGAAATACACAAAATAGGATTTTTCAGCCGGGAAAGCAAAATTCAGAAGCGGGCTACAATGAAGGAAAAAGCTCGAGGGCTCCAACTAGTAACAAGAGAAGCAAGGAGCACACTACTATGGAGCACGGTCAAAAGAGAAGGAAAGAGGGGGGGATTGGTCGGGAGGATAGATTTCTGAGTGTTGAGGGTGGGGGGGGGGTGTAGCTTGATCCGTAACTAACCAAAGTCTCTCACGCCGATACAAGATCAAAAACGGCCGCAAAGCGGGTCTCATATAAGGCACGTACGGCGTCCGGTGGGGAGAGAATAAAGCAGCTGAAGGCGTAGAAAAGAGTCAGCTCGTCGCTGAGCGTCGTAAATTCAACGACACTTCAGGAAGAAATAAACGTGCGCCTCTAAGGAAGAACCCAGGCAGGCGCCCAAGAAAGAGACACAAGAATCGGACCGATACACAAAGTCTAAATCGTCGCGCAGGACACCACACAGACTTGGGGGCGCAGCCACGTGGAACAGGGAGTCAGGCGCGCAAGAAAACGGCCGAAAAAGCAGGAACCAAAGGGCGCGGCAAGGGAAGTCGGGGAAAAGTAAACCAGAAAGACCGCGGAGCGCATAGCCGAGACTTCAAAAGAAAACGCCTCACGATTTGTGAGATGAGGACTGCGGGACACAGCGCGTAGGCGTCAAGCGCAGAATAACCTCAGGCCTCCAGCGCAGAAATAGAGGAGGAGAAGCTCAGAGGAAAAATGACTCCTAACAACTCCCACACGACAAGAAACCGGATCGCGCGGGAAAAAAGCGACTATCTCAAGAGGAGCGAATGGAAGCATACGGAGGAAAGAATGGACAAAAAGAGTACTCTATAATCAAGGTGTAAGAAGAGGTTGGAAAAACCAGACAGACATAAAAAAATTTATCTGCGAAAAAAATAAGATAAAGTGGGAGCCTCGTGCTGTCTCCCAAGCGAAAGGACTGACGGGAAAAAAAAAAGGAAGCAAGGCGCAACACGTAAGACGGGCGGCTCCCACTGGAATGTGGTCGGCTCCGTCCACGAAAAAATGCAAAAAGAAAACTGGTGAGAGCCGACGCCCGGGCGAACAAGAGTCCACCCGCAGCGGCGTTTCGTGCGATCAGCGGCACAACTACCGGCCTAAAGGGAGAGCTAAGTCAGGCACGATTAGAAGGACAGATGTACGGGAAGACCTAAGAAGCGTGAAAGTCGCCGGGAAAGAACGAACATAGAAGCTTTCAGAAGTCGGCAAAAAGTCGAACGATTAAACCAGGGAAGCCGGGAAACGAGGGAAAAATCAAAGAACGTGAGCGGGCCGTGGAGGGAACAGGGTCAGCACGATAGTCTGCAAAGAAACTTTTCAAGCTTACAGGGACAAGATTGGGCAAGGAACAAGGAGGAGATACGAGACACAAGACTTGTTGCACTGGGGCCGAAACGTCACCGCAAAAACTGGACAGGGACGCGACCAACTGACTTCCAAGAAATGAAAATGATTCCGAAAAAGACGGAAACTCAAAATTTAGCGCGATGGACCGTCGTGGCACATCCCAGGTAGCAGCGAAATCGCCGGCTAAAAAGGGCGTAGAATACGCTGGACCTGGTGAAGCAGGTCAAAAAGGCTATAAACGCGCAAAAAAAAAACGAGCCGCCATAAATAGATAAAGGCATCGGGGAAGAGGAAGGCCGGGGAGAAGAGTCCTCGGCAACGTCACAACGAAAGTCGGTCGGAAAGGGAAGCGGCTTCGCGAGTATAGGCGAGACAATCTAAAAAAAAAAAATAGTAGGAGGAAATAGAGAGGAGTGGCGTGGAAAGAGAGACCTCGCGGAAGGATCCCTAACAGGTTGCAAGAACCGATTCGTGATACTTTGACGGAAAGACAGAGAACCGAAGGAACCTAAAGGGGTCGCAACCGGGAGTTCAACCTGGCGTCACTATTAGAAATAAAAAAGGGAACCTAGCAGTTGGCGTTCACGGGACGCGTGCAACCAGTATCAGAGGATTACACGAAAAGGAACGGCCGTATCGAGTAGGTTGCCGCCAGTCCCTGGGAAGTGCAACGTGCCATCAGGCAACGGACCCGATTGTTGACGGCATAAAAGAAGATCATGCAGTGAAGTGGGTGGGGTCGCAAGGCGGAGGCGTCGTGAGGACGTCGGCGTGACTAAAAAATGACGTTGGGGAAAAGGGAAGCGATCGCAGCAAAAGTCTTTGTAATAAACCTGAACGCGCAAAAAAAAACTGAGGAGGAAAGATCCGCTGCAAAGTCGGGAAAAAAAGGGGATCGGGGGCCGATGTAAGGGCAGCGACTAAGGATGGGTAGGCAATCAAGAGTCACGACGCAAAAACTGGGCGGGGCGGGCCCTCCCCGGAATGGTCAAACGCGGGGACAGGCGAGGGAGGTCTCCGCCACAAGAAGGCCGGGTAATCAGGAAGGAAGTCTTGCGAATGTCGTACAACTGAAGAACAGAAACGCGCAGAAGCCACGAACGAAAAACTGTGAGAAAGAACAGGGCGGAAAGGATCGGTCAAGTGAAGACCTTGGTGCATAAGAAGGAGACCACGCCACATGACAGGGTTGCGCGGCCGAAGCGGAACAGTGTGCAGGGGGGAGAAAAAGGTGTGGGATCGTCAGGGAGGAACACACGTGGTAAAAACAAATCGAGTCACGATAGAAAGAGCTCAGTCAAAGGGGGGGAGGAACAGACGAACATGGCCGGCAAGTGGAAAGAACCTTATCTCGGATAATTCGGAAGGGGGAAAGCTGGAGCGTGCGCGAAAAGCGAGAAGGATTTTAGGCGAAGCCTTTGAAAAAAAAAAAAAAGATGAACTTTAAAAAATGTTCTGGGGGAGGGACTTCGGTCAAGTAGACGACGAAGAGAATGCGGCGGCCCAACCAACTCGAAAAAAAACTTCTTACCAGGATTATTAAAGGCTGATAGAAAGAAAGGTGTGGCTGAGCGCCGCAAAAGAAAACAAATCAGGGAGGAAGCGTGGTTCTCGACACCCTACAGCGAAAATAGACTCATGGTGACAAAACTCGAAGGGGAGGGGATGTGGGACTCAAAGTCACACCCGACTGTACCGGCAACGAACCGTTTTTCCGAAATTCGCACCGCGACTGAGAAATCATTCATTTTGCACGAGCACCGCATGCTGCTAACGCTAAGTACAGAAAAGATCAGCAGATTATGACGGACTCGACAGCGAGTGAACCGCTGGAGACGCCAAGGGATAGTCTAGGAGACGAGGCATTACGAAAGTCTCTCCGATCCCAAGGGAAAACAAAATACCGAAGAGAGCCGGGGAAGAGGTAGGGAAACCTTACTAAGAACAGATGGTACGATCCCACCACGGCTACGTCATTAAAAAATTCGACCGCACTAAAGGGTCTGAATATGTTGGGGAAGAGAAAGAGACCGCTGGTAGGTGGAACCAGCGAAATGGACCCGCTAAAATCAACACTCAAAAGCAGCCATCAGACCGCATGTGAATTCGACAGAAAAAACACGTGAGCGTCTTGCGCAAAAAAGGAGGGGGCTCCGAACGCTCCGAAAAAAAAAAAGAATCCAGTCAAGGCAAGACCGGGGAAACAGGTGAAGCAGGAGGGGAAGCTAGATCCGCAGCGATGAAAAAGACGTGCATTGAGAAGCAGTATACGCGCTTCAAGAGAAATCTTATACCTACAGGCTAAGGGCGGGATATCAAGAGCAAGCCCGGCTGTAAACGAGTTCAGAGGAGACGGGAGAGCAGCTGCAGGTTCGGAAAAAACAACTGACTCCAGCACAATCGGAGGAGGGGGGGAACTCGTGCGTACACTTCTAACTGAAGACAAGAAAGCGCCGCCGTTAAAACGCGTCATTAGAAGATCTTCGTAGGGCAAGCCCGCGAAGAGCGGGCAAAAAAGAAAACAGCCCCGGCGCATGATAAAGGAACGGCAGAAAACCAGCACTAAAGGAATTTCGTAACCCAGCCAACGAAAGATCCGGTCAAAAGGCGAGCCAGCACCGATTCAAAAAAACCTCGTGCAGGAGGCCTCGAGGGGAGCTAGTTGGCTCTGAAGAACAAAAACGGGAACCGGAAAAAGAGAAACTGGGGAGAAAAAAATTCGCGGGGACCGCAGGGACGGGCTTAGCATCACTCGCATCGCTGAGCGGAACTCATCTAAACTCGAAAGAAACGCGTAAATGTATAGAATGAGAAGGAGAGTGAAATAGGTACTCGGAAACGAGGATCATCATCGCGCAAAAAGGACAGGTTCGGCTCGAGAAAGGTTTCTGACTTAAGAAACAGTGAATTACAAATAATCAAAATAGTAATTCTAAAAAGAAGGTAAAGCGCAGGTTGAGTCATGACCTTCAAACACGCGCCCAGACCCCTAGCCCGACTGGGAAGGACCCATACGCTGATGAAGCATGTCGACGAAACGCTCTCCGGACTTATCTATAACTGTACATCATGAGAAAACTAGGAGACTGGGCGCGTCGGCTTGAAAGAAGCCTGGACGACGAGGAAAGAACATGAGGCGAAAAAAAGGGTAAGAAGTTGGCTATCTCCAATAAGGTGTTTCTCGGAAAACGGTTCGTCGGACAACGAGCGAATTTGACCGGCGGGAGATCGGAAAGGCTGATCAGGGGGGGAAGAGGCATTCAAGTTAGCTGGCGGCTGGTAGAAGGAGAAGCGCGCGGCTCCGGCTGCAAGAAAAGGGCCAAAGTGAATGAGAAGGTCCTGTTCCGACTGAAAAGCTAACGGCCTAATAACGACGGATCTAGCAGACGACGTTTCACAGAAGGAAGAAGGATGGGGCGCGCGAGCCGCAGCAGCAGACAACGCCCCGACCAAGAACTCCGAGCAATTAAACTGAAAAGAAGAAATAGAATCTCAGGAGGGAAACTCGTTCAATCAGGAGGCAGGCGGAAAAGTCCGTGAATCCTGTGCTGCTAGTACGAGTAAAACGTCGGCAAGGGCGTAAGAGGCGGAGATGGCGGCGACCGAAAAAAGCGATCGCGCAGACACTCAACCTGAGAGATGGTTCAGGGGCAGGGAAGGAAAAGCGAAACAGAGGGGTCTGCAGCGTGACGTAACGAGACTCAATAAAACAACCGAGCTGGATACCGCCAAACACAAGATGAAAATTCAGGACGCCACGTAGCACGATCTTGGATCACTGCCATACCAAAAAAAAAAGAGGTATTACAGAGGAGACTGAGTATTGCGGATTTGGGGGGAGGGGGAGTTTTGATGATAGGTGAGTAAAAAAGCCAGTCACTACCCCGGGCTCAGGACCTGCCGGCAATCCTTCAAAAAGTTCGGACAAGCGCAGTGCGGGTCTCGCAGACGTACACGTCAAAAGGGGGAGAGTGGGGTAGAGACAGCGGAGCGGCGTACCGTTCTACGAGAGTGCATCTCCGCGTGAGGAAACGGGAGGTCACCAACCGTCTAGAGGAGGTGCGGGACAAAAACTCGGACCATGAGCCTTAGCAAGGCGGCGAAAGACGAGGATCAGCGTCAAAGAGGAAGGAACGTCAACTTCTGTCGGGGATGCGGACGCATGCGTTTGCAGATGTGAACCGAGCTGCGGCAACATCGGAATTAAAGGCGCGGAGCGGCAAAAACAGACTTCCCAGGAAATCAGAAGAAAAGCGTTGACTGAACAGGCACCCATGGAGGAAGCAAAATGCCGATTTTGAGAGGGGGAGACAAATGAAAAGAAACCTCATCGAGTTCTTCAAACTGGACGCCCATAGGGAGGAGAGTCAGCGCCGGAATCACGCCTCAGACGCCAGCACAGAAGAAGCTTCAATCGTCGAAAAAGTGAAGGAAACAGAAAGGACTCCAAAAAAGCGTGAAAAGAGATCTGGGAGCATAAGGACAGCAAAAATCTCTCGGAGAATTTCAACACCGATTCAAAAAGGAGAAAAGACGGGAAAGACTCTAAAGGGGGAAAGTTCAAAGGAAGGGGTTCGTCACACAAAAACACATTGTCGAGGGCAGGAAAGAACGTGAAGAGGCGGTGAGGGCTTCTCCACGGCTTAACAAAGAATATTCCCCCACGAGAGGTCGCAAAAGGGGGGGGGAAGTACGCTCGCCACGGTACAGTCTCTCCATCCACCAAGGTCCAACACAGATCTCCAAAAAGAAATTCCAGAAACCGGAGAAATTTCGCCTCGTGAACAAAAAAAAAAAAAAAAAAAAAAAAAAAAAACCAAACAAGAGGTAGTAAAACCAAACTTTCATCATGTCTTAAAAAGGCCGGACATAAAAAAAATATCAGCGAGTCAGAAACGAATTACCGGACGACGGTGA
>Ga0179593_1412155_pt1 | contig 10915 bp, 9 predicted proteins | sample CZODoug2_1_08_16_FD_185931 | JGI IMG/M metagenome (GOLD analysis project Ga0179593, IMG submission 185931) | Vadose zone soil fungal communities from Angelo Coast Range Reserve, California, USA - CZODoug2_1_08_16fungal (PacBio error correction) | ecosystem: Environmental > Terrestrial > Soil >...
ACCGACTGGCGCAAGGTCGAAAAAGGGGGAACCAGAGGTAAAAGTTGGTAAATCCAGTGGAAGGGACAAAAAAAGAAAAGCCGCAATCGCACACTTCTAACCTCACTCAAACGGGGAGTGTTCCGGGCGGGGGGGACCTCAGCGAAACAAGTCAGGAATACCGCTGATTCAAGGCACAAAACAACAGGTGAGCAGCAATTAACGAACGGAGGAGAGGTCGTCTCGGGAGGCAAAATTACGAAAAACAAAGGAAACAGAAAGACGAGGGGTATCGAAACTGGGGGGGAAAGGAGGATCAAAATAACTCTAGCGCTGGATCCACGAAGAACGAAATAATTCCCAATGAATCTCTTGGATAGCCACTAACAAACACCAGATCTTTTTACCAGGCTGCGCACTTCCGGAAGCAAGGGTGGAAAATTTAGAAACGGGGTTTACCAAAAGCAGTCTTATGTTCGGAGACAACATCCGTACTTCAAAAGATCGCCAAGGAGGGAAAGGTTGAGCTCGCTGAGGTTGGGAAAGTTCAAGGCTGGCGGGCGTGGGGTGGCTGCAAAGAAGATTAATCACGGGGGAACTGGGAAGGAAACCCCAGAGCGAAGTAGAGAATTCATAGCCATTTAGCAACTTCGCCGGCATGAAAGAGGGCCTTACGAAAAATTAAAGAGGGGCAAAGTATTCCTGACTTCGGGTGGAGAAACAAGAATTGAACGGGGGAGAACAGAGAAAGTATTCTCGTTAAAAGGAAAGGGTGAGCTAAAAGTGACGCGGGGGACCCCCTAGGGGAGAACGTCCCGGAGGAAACTAACTCCGAGCCCCGTGGGGAGGGGGAAATGGCTGAAAACGAATACAGAGAACAATGGGAAACACTGTCTCAACTGCTTGTCGGAGTCATGAAGAGCAGATGCCGTAGGATTGAAGAAAGAGGGGGAGAGGGAAGGGAATAGACGTCTGGCTTACGGCAGTCTCAAAATATATCTTTCATGGGGATTCACCATACGGACAAATACAAACCTAGCAAGTAGAGAGGAGGGCTGTTACAGAATGTTGCTGGGAATTCTGGACTGTTTTAGAGTTCGAAGAGGGCTAGTGGCTGAGGGGAGGGAGTGTGACGAGGAAAGGAAAGGCATATTGCCTGGCCCATGACGCCTTAAACTACCAGAAAGATGCAGACATGCGTTAGTTGGGGAAGCCACCGAATTTGACTTTGTCTCGGTACTCGGCGAACCGTAACTTTCCAAGCTCGAAGGCCTTCAGAGTTATTCCGGCTAATATGTACCTTCTTAAAGTTGTTGGAAGGATCTGGGGGAAAGTTCCGGTACAGTAAAAGGCAAGAACGGTTCCGCGTACTTATCAGTTCCGGAAGAGTGGGTAATACCAGCCAATCGTCTGGGTCAGGGACTAATCAATCTAACAGGGTCAGCATAAGTCATTAAGGACATCCTGAATTGTCATGAAGACGCCGAAGGTCACCCGGATACCAAAGAAACGTGATCATTGGAAAAAGAGTTTCCGGCAAGGGAAGTGAAGAAGGTGCGATTAACTAAGGGGGGGGGAATACAATTACCGTACCCTCCGTCTTACTCAAACCTTCTGAAGGAATCGCTCGCGTCGTTCGCTATTCACCATGTATGGTGCAGGAATGGACCTTAAGGGGAAGTCAGGACATTTTACTAGATAGGAATAGGGGCAGGGGCTTTTGTAAGTCGAACTAGGAAAAAAAACACCTACGGTCATATGGGGGGGGGTCAAAGTGGTGGACTAGACAAGGCGTGTTCTCAGCAAACTGGTGGGTAGGTTTTCGAATCCTCTCAAAGACTCATTTCTCCTCTTCTCCTAAAAAGGGAAAAGGTCGAATAAAGGGTTCGTGGGGGGCGGGAACTAGGGGGGGGAGGGAAATATGTGTTGTCGAACGGTTCTTGTTGTGTCCTCCCTCATGAGGCTCACTACTAAAGGAAAGGGCAAGTTCCATCCTGAGAGTAGGGGGGGTCTTTAAGGGGCGGTTTCGAGGGGAACGTCGGGAAGCACAAAACGGTGAACAGAGGCTTAATGTACACTGGAAAAATAGACATAAAAGATCTAAAGCCGCCGGGCCAGATAAATTAGGCGAACCGGGAGGCCTCTTGGAAGATGCGCCTACAAATCGTTGGTTACAGGTAGTTCATGTTTGGTGCTAGTAAACATCAGTGCATCGCCCAGAGTGTCATTCGCACAAGAATCCCTCGAGCTGGCTACGTTGACTCACAACAACTGAATGGAAGATTACCCTAGACAGATATCCGTAAGGAGGGAGGGAACTGAGTATCGTGGTTTTGGGAAACCCTCTTTGGTGAAACTTCTCGCACAAATATCGGGGCTGATCCCTAAAATCGTTGTCGTTACAGTCCTAAGTGCTGTTGGGTCACTGACGGCACTATAGCGGTTTGCCATTCTTGTCAGCTTTTTGCTCGAAGTCTAGAGGAAGATGTTTTTCCCTACACTACCCTATTTAACAGGTCATTGGTCGGGAAGGACGCCGGTTAAAACCCCTCAATTTTCAAAGCCTCCCTAAGCTAAAGTCCAGCTGATATCAACCTTCTCTAGGGGTGACGTCTAAGGGAGATAGGGCTTCGACTTCTTTTCAGGACCCCCCTTACGCTCTCACCCGACTCTCGAAGTCACGTGTTGGCGCCCAGGGAACGCGTAAGGAGTGTAGGCGTGCTAGCGGGGGAGAACGCAGGAGTAACGCTCAGTACGTATGCAGAAAAAACTAAACCAAGCCTAGAGAAAAAAAAGGAAGCCAAAAATACATCGGTTTAGCATGGAGAAGAAGTCAATGAAGAAGAAGTCGTAAGCGGACAATGGGGCTCAATTTTGATCATGGACTGCTAAAGGCATGTTAAAGATGACTACCATAAAATTGGTCAAGACGCGTAGGGCAGTCAGTCAAAGCAGTAGTCGTAATGCACTTCCAACGGAAAAATGCATTGGATTAACGCACATTGAAGGACCTGGCTTTTGGCATAAAGGCGAACTTTCTGTTACATGGAAAATTGATAGGGGGGGGGGGGGGGGGTCTCGTGGATCTTCCGGAGAAGTACCAGGGAATGGGAAAGCGTCTAGTGAGTGTTGAAACTCAAAACAGGACGATTTAGGAAAGAGGAACGAGAAAGGACGGGATTCACTTTCGCGCAATGACCAAAGTTACGTACAGGCAGCTTTATCACAGGTTCCCTTGGTAACAAAACCAGAAGAAGGGAAGTACGCGACGAAAAAGGATAAGCGAATTGCACTCGTGTCGTTTCCGAAAGGAAGCAAAAAGAAATCGGGTCCTAGAAGAATATCAGGATGATGAGGAGAAGTCAGGTCCCGACAGATACGAGGGCTGAGAGAATCGAGAACAAGATCAATGGACATGGACACATATCAATCGTACGACATAGGATAGCACTCTACAGAAAGTGGGCCCAACCATAAACAGGAGACGAAATTAGAGAAGCTCTTGTTACGGTGCTCAGTGGGTTGCATAATATCCTGAGAGAAAGTTTAAATCGCTATGCCCGCCGGAGACAGGAGGGGCATTAAGTCCAGCTTCCGGGCATTACCCTCTGCATGTCCAAAAGAGCGATTTTGAAGAAAGTCGCCCGCAAGGGTCGTGGCGCGACATAAAAAAAGAGGCCGCAGTATAAAGCAAGCGCGTATGGTGACAGCGCGGGACACGAGGGTAACGGGACGCTAAATACGGTCACCTGGGAAGCAGTAAATGGTCGAGAACAGCGAACGAAAGGATACATCGCCGTTCAACTGCAGGGGGAAGCAGAGCCTGGACGGTGCGAGACGGACGCGATGGACGAAACGGTAACGGAGAAAGGTGGCGGAACAAAGGGCGGGCGTGCGTTGGGATTCATTCATTGACAACGGACCCACGGTTAACAAGGGGGGCTAACGGAAAAGAAAAGGGGAAGACGGATGTTAGAATCTCCTCTACGAGTTATTTGGAATCAACACGTTGAAAACAGAAAACAAAGCGGCGGCGGCAAGCGATTCCTTGAAAAATTACTCCAAAGAAGCTTGTGGTAAGTAGACTACTCGCCTTACTCAGGTGAGCGGGCACAGAACAGCGAGAGAAGGTTGGGGGCAGAAGAGGTGCAAATCTGAATGGGATACACTCATGTGACTTCTGGGAAGGAATCGCGAATGGAGGGGAAAGTGGCATCAAGGGTTGGGGTGCAAGGTACAGGACGTAAGGGGGAAGGTGGGGTCATAGATTAACATTAAAAACCTGACTCGAGCTAGGCTAGTCTCTATGCTGCCTGGTAGGGTAGTGGAAATGAATTTATGAGGGAAAAGACAAATATGTGTTCAAAAAAGCACAGGACGCGCGCGGAAAGGCGAATGGGAAAGGACGCATGGGCGAACAAAATAGGCTCCTCGACTACACTAGTCCGATAGTGAAATTACGGGAGACACTCCAGTATATGTTTCAAAAACGCGTAACTTACAAGTACTCGGGAGAGACTTAAAGATGAGGGGAAATATCCAACTCTTGGGGTGGTTTCTGCAAAGGTTATCAGAAGGTGTATTTGGGGCGGGTCCGTGACGTAAGAAGAAAGTTTGGGGTCACAAAAATTGCACTGTGGGGGAGTCATCGAACGGCAGTGGGTAGTCGTGGTCAGCGTGCATCCAAGACCCCATCAAGGGGGGTCGGGCATCACCAACGAAGGTCTCGACGCGTATTTTTCAAGTGAACGGGCTGGGGGAAAGGGCGCAAACTGGGTGACCGAAGGCGGAGCGGAAGCACTGAAAAAACGCAAGTTTGGGGCCTGGTCAACGTTACAAACGGAGGAGAAAGACCTGAACTCTGATTACTGCGGAAATACTCGTTCCAAAGGTGCGCTAGGGGGGGGGGGAAAAGGGGGCGAACTACGGAAACATGGGGTGAGGGTGACTCGATTGGGGGCGGCAAAGCGTAGCAACCTCACACCCCTTGTTTCTTCCTGATTGGATGGGGAGAAGGAAGGCGGGGATCAACAAATCGGGTAGGAAGGCGACTGCGCGAGCACCGGGGGCCCGCTATCTGAACTCAAAAAAACGAGGAGGAAAATAGCCTAAACGCAGCGAATGCACAGAAAAGATTTGGATAATAATGGCCACCCCAGGAAGGCGAGTTCCCATAGAGGACGATATATGAAATAATGGGATTGAGGGGGAGGCGTCCGATCTCTCAATCGGGACATGATAGACCCCTCACAAATTTACTCATAAAAGCAACAGGATAAATTAAAGAGGGACCTATGTGTCTTGATTCTGTTAGAAAGAATAACTTTTTTACATGTAGGAAAACCCCGGATTCGCGGGTTGCAAGGGGGAAAGGCCCGATCCTTCAGAGGGGGGTAGCAAAGTTCGGCGGACATTTGCACAATACCAAAGGGCAAAAACACAGAGCCAATGGGCTGTTTGGAAAGAGTCGGAAATCATTCGGAAAAGGGAACTGATGGCCAAGGGGTGACAAGCTAAAACTAAATGAAAACTTCATATTGTAACTCAAAAGCGTTTAAGTCACTCAAGATCCACCACGCAAACTTCCAAAAATATATCTGGTCCCCTTTTTTCAGAAACCTATCCCCGCGACATCTCCCTCTATCAATGACTTACGTGAGTAGAATCTCTGACGGGAGGCTCGTATTGAAGGTTACTCGGAATCGAGGTTAGGGAGGCGCGGGGTGGATGGTTCACTGATGGAGGGGATCCGCCATGCGGGGCGCCTTTCTCGCAGAGGGGAGGCAACATCGTGCCTGTAAGCCATCTTCATTTAAAGAAAAGAAGCACGACGCGATCGCGGTCGCACAGAAGTTACGGGAGTTCCTCGAGCAAAAACTTCCGTGAAAAAGAGAATGAAAACCAAACTATTGCAATTGAAAACCGGCGCGCAAGTGCTGGGTCTGTCATTCGCGACGAGACACGTAGGCCGATTGGAAAGTTCAGAAAGAGGGGGAACGGCGGGATCATAAAAATCATCAGCTCTGGTACACTCCACGGAGTAGGATAAAGGCGGTGTATCGGAGATGGTCCACACCAAGATCTGTGGAAAGCAAAACATGAAGAGAAAAGAGCCAGGTGGGAAGAAGCGCTTGTGTGCGTGGGGGCGGATGTCAAAAGCAGTCGTAAGCGGAGAACTCGCCTACAGAGGCGCCCGACGGTGTTAGGAATGGGTTGGAAGCATCATGCAGGAGCTTGGGTGCTGCAAGAAGAACTCCATCTTCCTGCACGGATTTCGCTGTGCCGGGTCGGGGGGAAAAGGCGTATACTTTTAGATCCGCTAGAAAGCACCGTCATGGTGATCAGGCGGCATGAAACATCATTCAAGTTAAAAAGGATAAAGTAGTAGGGGGATACACAACTTTCGCCGGACCACTTCGTGAGGATTTGGTGGGTCGGTTTTACCGTGGGAAGAGTGGGTTTTGGCTCGAGGCGGTTCGGATACAGACCTTGGTATGGGCTGGTCCGGGAGGTGAGATCAGAAATACCGTTCTAAGATACAGCACGGCTTGGTTGGGGGCTGTAATGCAAAAGAAGTGAAATAAGCCTGTTGACAGACTTTTAAAGGCATCGTGGGGGCCAGCTTGGGGGGCTAGGGTATGACTCGATCAATGTAGGAAAGAAATCGCGACGTTCACAGCTTCGGGCCGCGCTCTCGGCTTCGGAAGAAGCTTGTGAGTGGCTTTCGTAAGGAAGTCCACCCACTTACACCCTATACACCCGGGGTGGTGGGGTCCGCGGATTCGCCGAGGCTTGGCGTTTCAGGTGGGGGGGAAATACGGGTGCTTAGAGGGGGCGACTTATGCTAGGGTATGAATTGAAAAATTTGGAGTGTTCGAAGGTGGGACATAATAAGAGGGGCGGGCGGACCAATGGAACTAACCTACGGTCCCAGTCACGGAGCTGGTGAAGGGGGCTCTTGATCCAGGGGTAGGTGTTTGTGAGAGTCTTCCGGGTCTGAGTCCATCACCGTGTGCCGGATCGATGTACTTTGCTGCGTTCGAGGGTGTAAAGAGTAAGGGGTGTTTGGGTGCTCAGGGAGTGGGCTCTGTAAAATAGAGATGGCTTCGATGTGGGAAAATCATCTGTGTGGGTACAGGAGTTGCGCCAAAGCCTTCGAGGGGTGGGATCCGGAAAGAACAAGAAAAAAAAAAAAAAAAAAAAGTTCCGAGAGTTGATTATTAAAAGGAGAAAAACAAACTCTAATAGCCTCATAGGATGAGACCAGGAAGCCAAGTCTGCACAACCGGAAGGCTTCCCCAAAAAAAAAGAAAACAGAAGGGAACTGGCAGTAATTCCAGCCGCACTAGCTTCGATGGAAGGAGGGACGCCTTATATTTCCGAGGGCTATCCCAACGAATAGAAGGGCAACTGTTTCCGGCATGGGCGTATCGGTCGGGGGGGCTTCAGCCGGGAAGGGAACCGGGCCTTCAGAAGCCTGAAGGAAAAATCGAAAGAAGATAAAGAAAAGGCTTCTTTGGACGCTGGGACCGGGGCGGGGGGCATCGTTAGTGCCTCGGCGAATAATGAGGGCGTATTTTTGCAACACCCCCTTGGTGCTGCGCTCCTCAAGAGGAGGCTGTCCTCCCTTTCCCAGAACTCTCCTCGAAGCGGGGGAATATTGCCTTTCGTGGTGAGGCTTTTGTACCACGACATTGAAGAAGCGATTGGGCTTTTGGTCGACATGGGTGGGCATTCCCCGGAGGGGATTTGGCTTAATAAAGATGGTACCTGCAGCGTGGGGACGGAGCAGCCTGGTTCGAACCTGTCCGGGGGGGAAAGAGAGAACGGGGAGCCAACGGGGAGTTTGGTGGAAGATCCTCCAGTACCTATTTCTGCCCTGTTAAGTCGGTTCCAGTGCCGTTCAATGACTTAGTTGGACAGTGCCAGAGTGGGGTACAGGACGGGGGTGGCAGTGGTTTTTGGATCCCTCCAAAATTCGTGGCTGGATATTTAGCACTGCACAAAGGCCGAGAGAAGGGGCAAATCAGCGAAATACTGCATGAACCAGAACTTAGAGGGCCCAGGGGGCAGATAACTGAGTGCACACACTTATTCGGGGGGGAATGTGTAGGAAAAAACTAGAAGTCGGAAACCCGTTACTCGGAACCCGAGTCAATAATACGTTCCAATGGTGGTTCCCTTGTCTCAGAGAACGTTTTATTAGGACAAACCAATATTATCTATTGAAGAGGTAGGCTCTGTTTGGGGGTCTTTTTATACGTTGCCTAGGGGGCGAAACAATTCAGTCACCGTACTGCGTCTCCCCGGTCAGAAGACGTTCCTTTCCTCATCGACGTCAGAGAGGGCAAAATGTTAAATAATCTGGGTCACTTCTTATTCTCATCGATTGTGTTTCCAACGGGGGCTCAGGGAGCCTGTTGGTCCCAGTGAGATCCCTAACTGTTCCTTGGATCTCTGTTGGGGAGGGGGGGAAGGCCACAGGTCACGAAGCGCAACGTCACCGTAGGGAACTGGAAGGGAATGGCCCAAGAAGCCGGACGCCTCGCTACTTGCGAGAAAAAAGGGAGTGTCAAAAACAAGACCGAACGGGAGAGGAAAGAGCGCAAGAGTTCCCAGCCCAGGTAGACGCAAAGGCTGAGTAGTATAAAAAGGGGTAACACCGCTTAGGACGCAACCTCCAAAATCCGGGGCTTTCTCCAATTAAACGCTCGCAACTCGATCGGAAGTCTGGGCCACAGGAAGAACAGAAATTAATGCTGGAGGAAATGTGAGAAACGCACTATGGATAATCGCCAACGGGGGGAAGTTGAAAAACGTAGGTACTAGTCAGCGAAAGGACTTCATACTCAGTCGGTATACTTCATCTAGCTATGAGTGTTCGGGGTATTCCCACATCTTCCTAACTAATTGTCCTGATTGATTTATTTACCCCTTGATCCCTCGGTTGGTTCCTCTGTGCAGTGAGGGTTGGCTTCCACCATTCAGCCGGGGTAGTGGGCTGCTGCGGCTCTGGCTGTCATACAGGTGACCGGTCTATTGGGAGTTGTGATCAGTCACAGTCCAGTTTGTTGGACCAAACTCCCGGAACGAAGGGGAGTTCAAAGGGGCTCTCCCTTGCAAACAAAGTGCGGGCGAAACGGCAAGCTTTCAATAAACAGAGGGGACTTTTAAACCTGTCATCCGCTCTATTTAAAAGAAGGCGAGATGCCACTCATCGTAGCCGGGCCGAGAGAAAAACTCAGCGCGCGGGCCCCGGAATTGTGGTGGTATTCGGAGGCTGGGAACTAATCCGACCATCGCCGCACAACACGAAAATCATTCGGGGGGAGAACTGAGGTCTCCAGAGGCGAAACAAAAGGGGGACAAGCAACAGTAAGTGAAACGCACACGCGCTAAGAAACGGGGGGGTATAGGCTAGTCGTTCAGCCATCCTCAGAAGGACGAGCTCTCACGAAAGGGCAGGGGGCCATTAAACTGCAGCGGAGGGGATTCAGAACAGGAAGGGTTGAGTCCAGATAAGGACGCGGAGACGGCGACACCAAACTTGTTTTTGACACAGCTCGGGATTATAGTTCGGGGACGTACAATGAACACGCGTGGTGGCGCGTATGAGACGCCTAAGCGAGGTATGGGCCCAGAAGAGCAAAATTAGCGAAACGCCTTTGAGAGATAAAACCAATATGAAAAAGGGTAAGGAAGTTGTCGAGAAAGCAGACGCGTATCGAACGGGGGGGGGAATGGGTCGGTGGGGGGTGCCGAGACTGACTTGGGCTAGAAGTACAGATAGTCGGGAGGGGTAATTCACCGGAGGAGGCTCACCGAAGGCCGTGCGAATGGGAGAACATTTCTGGGGCAGCAAGCCACACTATTTGAAAAGGAAGAAGCGAGATTGATCGATTGTGGAGAAAACTCAAGATCTACGATTTGTGACACTGTTCGGAACCGAACGACTCGGGCTGGCAACTGCATTCGAGGAATTCGAATCCAAATTTGGGGGGAAGGGGAACTACGTAGAAACGCGAGGTACGGCGGGATGGCCCGTGAGGGAGGCACTTCCAGGAGCGTTGGGTAGGAATCCGCGTTGTCAATAAAGGGGTCCCCTAGAACAAAGGGTTGCTAGTCGAAGAGGGGAAGAGAAGAGAAGCACTCGCAAGAGTTTTAACTTAACCGCTCAGGTGGGGTTCCCGGTCACAGGCGGAAGGGAGGTGGGGGGTCTCGAGAACTCCCGGAACGATACAAATGGTTGGGAAAGGAATATGTTACTATGCTGCGCTTTTCTGCTTTTTAAGAGGATGTCTACAACGTGTCCCGATTTTGCCTGAAACGGTCTAACGGCGCGAAAGGTCCAAGTACTACAGGGTATCCTCACAAAACGAAAGAAGGCGAACGAGTAGGAGGTCTAAATTGACAAGTGAAAGTCACGATCGAAGATACTAACTCTGATTCGCGGGAGAATTTATCGAGTGAAGATCTTTGTCGGTTCTTCAAAGTGACATAGACTTGGGTCATGGCGGGCGCTCGTGGACCTCGCAAGGGTCGACCTGGCGCAGTTGCGGCACGCGGGGGCAGTGTTAGTTTGGTCATCGTTGATGAACCGCCGCCCGAGGGGGGCCGATCTCACGACATCCTTGGTAGTGGCCGCGTAGCGTCCATGGTTGCTGCGGGCTGGATACTTGCCACATTTGGTACTCTCCGGGTAGAAGAGGGCCATAAAACGTCACAAAGGGGTGGGAAAAACCACTTCACGGATAACTTCTGACTCCCGGCCGTTTTACTGAAGGAAGAATGGGTGATGCTGTTTAAGGAGGGGGGAAAAGTCGGGCAAAGGAAAACAATGGTCGGGAAGTCCGAAAAAGAGGGATCGAGCCCTCATCTACCTTTAATTAGATATTCGTCAGAAGCTGAAGGGGAGGTGAGAAAATCGTGCGGGTGC
>Ga0179593_1451326_pt1 | contig 10915 bp, 12 predicted proteins | sample CZODoug2_1_08_16_FD_185931 | JGI IMG/M metagenome (GOLD analysis project Ga0179593, IMG submission 185931) | Vadose zone soil fungal communities from Angelo Coast Range Reserve, California, USA - CZODoug2_1_08_16fungal (PacBio error correction) | ecosystem: Environmental > Terrestrial > Soil >...
AAAAAGGTCATACTCCGGGAAGGTCGGACTTGAGGAGCGACACTACTCGGGAGGGTAGGGTGTATTGTCTGCTTGGGAAAACATAGGAGGTCAAGACGCAAATTGGGGAATTTCGGGGGTAGAGATTTAGGAAGGTAAAGGGGGAGCCGCCATCGAAAAGCGGAGGGAAAAAGAGGGAGATGGCTTGGCTTAGAGTAAGGTGTTCGTAATGTGCGAGCACCCGCGTCCGCGAGCATTAGGGAGCAGGCGGTCCGGGAGAAGAAGAAAGGGGGGGAAGGCTAGTACGAAAGGAAATCCAAGGAAGGTTTCCAAAACCTGAGCAACTGCTCGAGAAAAGTCCACCCTCTTTACGAGGAAAAAGAAAGTTCGATTGGACAGCGGTGGATCCCAAAAAAACCCCCACCCCCCACCCACACACCAACCAAAGTACAAAACACCCCACCAGCCACCAACAAAACCAAAAGCCCGAACCGGGACGCCGCCCCCAACACCCCACCGCAACCCAAGAAAGAAACGCCCAGTCCCCAACCCCCACCACTCAACCACCAACTTCCAGCCCCCACAGGCGGCGGGGACAGGCGACCACAACAACACACACCAGAAAAAAAAAAACAAAGAAAGAAAAAAAAAACACACCCACGTGAGAACCGCAAAACCCACCAACCCTCAAGCCCCCAGCCACCGCCCCAGACCAACACTGCCCAACCCCAACACAGCCCCCAACAAGAGACGCGCCCCTAACGGGAAGCCCCCCGATAAACAAACACGATAAAACCCGGGGGCGAAGGAAAACCAGCCCCTGATCTACACCGCACCCAACCCCCGAACACACCAAAAAAACCCACCAGCCGAAAAAGACTCCAAAAAAAAAAAAAGACCGCCACCCACCACCAAAGAGGGAACACAAAACCCAAAACCAATAGAAATAAAACAAAAAACCAACAAAGCACAACCCCCCCACCCCCCCCCGGTCACACCAAAGAACAACACAGAGAAAACGGACCCGGCGTCCGACTACGAACCGGCCAACAGCAATGGGAAAGACTATCACGACTTTCGGGGCGCACAACTAGTAAAAACCGGAGGTGAAAGGACGAGAGTGCAAACGGTGACAAAATTACGTTCGAGCAGAGCCATAAACCTGATTAATTCTGAAAAAAAAAAACCAAATGAGATAGGTTTTGTAGACTTGGAAAAGAAGGGAACTCGAAAAAGAAAAAATTCCCCAGGAATCCCAAAGTAGAGTTGTAATTAATTACCTATAGCCTACTGAAAGCTTAAAGGGGAGGGATTTCTGGAACCGCCCAGAGTTGCACACATAGGAACCTTACAACAAGAGTGTGCAGCGAAACGCCGCTTTACTTACTCTCGAAGGGGATAAAAGCAATCACGGAACCCTAAAATTATAAGAGGGTGCGGAGAAAGAATCGGGACAAGGGGAAAGAGAAATTTGCACAATCAAAGAAAAGAAGACTCACACCCAAAGGAGAGAGGGAGATGGATCTTTTCAACGAGGGGGGAGGAGGGTGAATTTTGGGTTGCAAAAAAAAAAGAAATTGTATAAAATTTCGACCTTGAAGGGGGGAAGGCGGTACAGAAAGAGAAAAAAAACACCCTCTTAGGAAGAGGGATTCCGCGGGGGGCGTATGACGCGAACTCAGGGAAAAAAAGAGGCGGAACAGTCGTTCGGGGAAGGGGAAGAGGGGTGACCAGAAGAGGTCAACTGGCGGGGGGGACCAGACATCCAGGGACCCTTACAGAGGAGCTTCATTATCGAGAAGTAATTTAATAGTCAAGGAAAACACTGCTAGTTTGTCACTTGAGCTGAAGGGGGTATAATTGTTGGCTATATGGGGCGTGACCCCCCTTGGGAAAAAAAAGCACCCCAGCGAGAAGGGGTTTCCATGCGAGCCGGACGGGGGATGTTGTCTCTAAGGGGAAGAGCGTTTGTCACAGAAGCTTTTGCCGGATCAGTCGAAAAAAGGGAGAAACCACCGAGGGTTGGATAGCGAAGTCGGGAGCGCGTTTCTGGCAAAAAAAAAAGTTAGGAAAAAACGGAGGGGACTCTGGCGAGCGATCGGGGGGGAGTTCAAAAATAGAATGGAGGGGGAGAAATAACGGCGCCAGGAAGACGAAGTCCCAAGAGTAAAGTATGGGAGCTAAGACCGCATCAGGGGGATCAGGAGGCGGCGTCGAAGAGGGTGCTCGCAGGAACCAACAGTTTAACGCTAAATCCCAAGCATCAACGGAGGAGAAAAAACGTAGTTGGAGCAGTACGAAAAAAGTATCAATCTCTCAACATAACACGTTTTGCGCAGCGATCATCCTGAAGGAAAAAAATACAAAAAGCCGATCCCGCCAGGACTACACAGCAAGGGGCATAACTCGAAGCATCAAGGAAAGTCGTATGAAAAATCTCACTGGGTTTCTCGACCCGAAGAAGAGAGAAAAGAACTAAGGGGAAGGGAAAAACTGCAATAACAAACTAACACATCACGGCCGAAAGACGAACATCAGGGGAAAAAAAAGCTTCATTGGTTTATAGGAGAAGGGGGATTTCCTGTCGAATAAAAACTTCTTCAATCAGGGAACAAAAAAAGCATCGAGACTAAAATTCCAAAAACGACTTCAAGACGACTGAGTATACATAGCAGTCTTTAAGCAGAAATGGGAAACACTAGGAAACGCAAGACAGTTAAAGAAAGGGGGAAAGCAGACCAATGAGCCTTAAAAAAAAGAGAAAGGAAGTGGTGTGGTTGGTACAGCTGAACAAACTCGGACACCAACTACAAAACGGCAAAAGAGAAGGATGATTGCCTACTACCTTTGGGGGACGAAGAAATTGACGCAAAAAAGTGGTTGTAACACATTGTTACCCCAAAGCCGGGGTCTGCCATGAGGAACAAGGTGAAATGAGGTCCATTGAGAGAGAACCGATGCATTTTTTCAAAAGACTACGCGTGGGAAAGATTCTTCAAAGGGGAAAGAGGAAATCAGGAAAGAACACGCCACGATCCTGGGTGCCGGTCTAAAGCGCCAGATGGCTGGCTTGGGATCAGAGAGGAACCCCGAATGCGAGCTTGAAAGAAATATTGCCCGGGTAGAGACCTCTATGGAATAATGCAAAGCAACCGGAAAGTCCGCAAATGAGGGGTAAAGGGATTGGCTGATACACCAGGACAAGCCAGGGTTTGATGGGGGGGGGGTGGCTGATGAACTTAAAAACACCTTAACAAACAACAAACAAGGGCTGGCAGCGCGTCAAAACCGACGCGAGTCAAGGAAGGGGACGGCAGGCTTGAAATCAAGCAAAAGGGGGATAAACAGGATCCTGCAGAGCAATTCTACTCTTTAAATAAAAAGCCGTCAGGCCAAGTGCCCGAACTACAGAATGTCGGGGCAAAGGGCAAACTCTCGGCACTAAGTAGAGGAAAGGCAAAAAGCACGAAAGGGAGACACTTTGGGGAAGAATCGGACAGACGATGCGCAGCCAGCCGTGAACGGAAGAACGTTACGTGAGGAAAGCAGATCGTGAGCTAAACATTGGGTTCTTCCGCAAATCTCTGACATGCTAGAGAAGAGGAAAACAGAATATGGAAAAAAAAAAGGGAATGAACTGAGTAAGTCTGCTTCTAGAAACTGTTGGGGGAAGGGTTGACAGGGAAAAACCAAACAGGGAAGCAGCCTTCCTGGCGAATTGTACTTGGTTGAGCAGCGCTAAAAAGGGGGAGGGGGGGAGAGGAGGAAAATCGTGAAAAGTAAGGGGGACGAGTAGAAAGTTGGGAGATCGGTTGGGACTCGAGCCACCAGAGAGCTCAACCCAAGACAGAAGGAAGGAATTATTACACTAATTAGTATGGGAAACCTATTCACAACAGTATTTGTACTCGCAGGAACCCGGATTGAACGATGAGGCCTCCCTACGATAAAAAGGGACCATAGTTCGCGCTCCGATTCAAATTTTTTAAAATTAATGGGCTATTGCGGGCGTATGGTGTTTATTGTAAACGTCACCAAAATTTTATGAAAGAGACTTTGGGTCACGCGTTCATGGCAATTTTGAGGGGAAGAAGGGGGGGCACACGTTGAGAGTGAAGAGAGTCGAGAAAAATTTGGTCGAGTTGCGTGCACGTCAGGAGGAAATGAAGATCGGGGGGTTCTGCGAGCGGAAAAAAATCTCAAGAACCAGGGGAGAAGGGAGAAGGGACTTTACGTTCGGGGCTAGTTCGTTAGTGGCAAAATGCAAATTTTGCAAACAATGGCCACAAAACGCACAGTGCGGGTCACCTGGGCCCGGAGCGCGGTAGTAATAGTGAAAGGGGGGAGAGAAAAGGGATCCGGTTCGAAAGGTGAAAAGACTTAAGGGAAGGAAAAGGGATGAGAGAGTCTGTACGGACGAGCATCATTTGTTGTGGAACTGGAGATCCGCAGCAAAATAAACACCTGGTCCTTTGCAGGAGGTTGTACTAAGAAAATTCGTAAAAAAAGGTGGCAGGACTTCCGGTTCTTAAGGCGGAAGGAGGGGAGGCTAACTTCGTTAGTAGTGAAAAGGAGTATCGACGAAGCGGATATATCACCCGGAACGCGATGACGGGGAATCGAAGGGTGGGAAAAACAAATAGCCTAGGGGTCAGGGAGGGGAGGAACGGGGAAAAGGTTTTCTTAGATTGAAAGAGGGATCAACTCATTGAGGGAAAAAACTGAAGCGGGGTCTAGAACTATAGTGCATACGTAAACCTAAGGGAGAAGAATGGCATGAGAAAGGGGATTTGGTACAAAGGGGGAACCAAAAAACGTTTTGTCAGGAAGAAACATATGTTACGGGGAATAATATAAGCGGCCGTGGTTGGGGCGGGTGGAGTTGGTTGAACGGACAGAGGGAACAACCGAAAACAGGGCCTGATGGGAAAGGATCGGCCTTCGAAAAGTATGAAAGGAGGTCTTGATGAAAACCTTTTTACATAAGAAAGTGTGAGCTTAAAAGCCAACTCGATGGAGGAAAAGGGAGGGTGGGGAAGCGAGAAGGAACTCTTAGGGGATGAGGGAGAAAACATGATGTGTGAGGGGGGTCGAGATACGTAAAAGGAGAGAACTCGATATAACAAGGAAGCTTGGGGGAAAAGAGGCGTCATTTCGGAATTGAAGGGGGGAGGGGGGGATAAGGCTAAACACAGACGTCTTTAGAGAGAGGACGTCTTGGAATGAAGGGAAAAAAAATTCTCAGGGGAAAAACTACATTAAGGGATGCTTGAGAAAAGGAAAAAGGGCTGACTTTGGTATCGGGGAGGCGGGTACCGTGCCAGTAAATCGACCGTCAAACAAAAATATGGCGGCTGTGAAAAGAGAGAATAAATAATTAGCCGCCAACTCAAGGGGGGAAAAGAGGGGAGGGTTCTTGGGGATTAAAACTGGGGGTCTTAATGGAGAGAACCAATCTTCTACTCCAGTGGAAAAAAATGTCTGACTGGGGAACTAGGAGAATAATATGGTGGGTGAGTAGAGTAACTGCCTAAAAGGAGTGCGGAAGAGAAATGAGCTGCTATACTGCCTCACTAGGGGAAAAGGCTAACAAATCGTGCAAAGGGAGGTGCTCAAGACGGGGGGAAAGCACGATCAAAACCGGAAGGAGGAGAATAACAAAACGGTGCTCCAGAAAAGGGAACATGAAGAATATAGGAAAAAAGACTTCGGTGCAACTATATTACTTGAGGGGAAAAAGAAGCTCAAAAATGAAAAATCGGAGAGTTCGCAGGGAAAAGAAAATAAGACCTTGAAAAAAGTTTGGGCGAAAATGTTGGGCCCCGCCAATATGCAAACAAAAAAAAAAAGTCAGAGGAAAATTGATCCAAAACAGTGGGGGGGTAAACTGCTTAATGAAATAGAGAGCGCCTAATGCAAAAGAAAGTGGTTTGCTTAACAGAAACGAACTTCTTATAACATCCTTAATGATACTCAAACACAAGAGTTGGGTCCCACGATCGCCCGTTCATGAGAGGAAAGAAGGAAGCCGGAGAAGCGAGAGGGGGGCGGAAGATCTTTAAAACTTGGAGACAAGTGTCATACTCCGGAGAGGTTTTTGGAAACCAAAGAAAAAACTATCAACCTCTCCACGAAGTATATAAAACACAATGATAAAAAAGAGGGGGGAGAGAGAGGGAAGAGTTGATATTGGGGGGTTCAAAACAAGAGAAGAGAGACCTTTTCGGGGGCTCAAGAACTTTCACATGTGATGAAGACCCTCGTCTAAGTAAGGTCAGGGGGGTTCTGTATAGGGAGGGCGACGAATTCGGCACATAAAAAGGACTATACAGTGAACAAATCTTGGGTCTCGTCTTACTTCCTGCGGGAAAGAAAAATGTCGCGGTTGGAAAAAAAAGAAAATGACAGAGGGGGGAAAGCTTGCATTGAAATTCATATATATGGAGTTCAATTCAAAACAAAAGGACAAAAAAAGCTTTGGGGCAAAATTGGAAAGGTATCCGGCTGAATTGGGAGCGATATTGGCGGGTACCTTTCGCCCACCAGAGAAGAAAGGGAAGTTTCCAGGGCGAAGAGGGCCAAGGGTTGGACTCTTCTCAGGTTCCTATGAGTGGCAAGGTAGTTTGTGGGAGGCTAAGTCATGAGACAACCGGAAGTCTCCACAGAGGGTGGATAGATAAATCTGAGAGGGGAATTTAAGTTAGGGGGAAAAAAAGAGGATGTCACCTCCGAAGTGTTACGCGTTGGAAGAAGCTAAAATCGGGTGGGTGATAGACAAGCTCGGACAACGGGGGAAGAATGGAGGCGACCAATACTCGCTTCACAAGATTATGAGTAGCTGGAAAGAAGAATCTTAAGAGGAGGTAAGGCTGATCCGTCTGTGATCGCAATTAAAACCCTCAGGTGGGACTAAGAAAAAGAAATAGAGCGGGCGAAACCGGAGGGATGGTCTTCGATTAAGGAGGTTCTCATCTCGCGAACATCAAAAGTGGGGAGCCGGGGGTCATCAGAATGAAGGGAAGGCAAAGAAACTAGAAATACACAAAAACGAAGGAAAGAGTTAAAGTCAAAGCGAGCGCAACCATCATCCTTACGGAGGGGAGAACCATCTGATAAAATCAAAAAATGAGCTAGAGGACTAGGGGGGAGGGAAGGGTTCAGGAACACGAACACAGAAACTCACGTGGAAGAAGTGTTGAACAAAAAAGAGGCAGGGTCGAGCAGGGGAGATGTCTTTAATCTTATCTCTACAATCTGACAATAGCCAAGAAAAGATCACTCTCGAGTATTACAAAAAACGAAATTCAAATAATCTAAAGACTGGGAAGGAGGTGAAGCGCGAAACATTGGAACCGCACATTAGACATGTAACCTGTAGGCCGAAACAGGCCGAGCGGAACGAAGCCAAAAGGGGGGTTGGGTTTTTAGGTTTTTGTGGACCGAAAGCCAACTCTGAAAAACAACTACAACCGCAAACAGGAACCGCTTCTATGCTATGACCTAGGTGGGGGAGAAAGAAAATGGAAGCCCCGTGGTTTTTCTTGTCAGTGTGAACCACCCATCCATTTTATTGGGTACATGCTGGCGATACCGTTGAAGTCTGGAAAAATACGAAAGAAAAGAGGGAAGGGGTGGTTGGAAATGAAAGGGAGTGATCGTCTTACATCTCAGCAAAGAGGGGCGTCTTCGACGACAAGAAACGATAAGAGGGGAAAAAAAGAGGGAGGGGACTAAGGGCGCCTAGAACTTAGGGGGATACATCAGACCCCCGAGAGAAAATTTTACCCGAAGCTTTCACTAAAAAAGGGAAGGCAAGTGAAAGAAAAAACGACCGTCTATTTAATCCAGCAATAAAACACCTAAAAAGGCAGACCAATGCATGGTACGCAACGTAGGCAGTAAAGAAAGAGTCAATGTACAAGGGGGGTGGTGGGTGGTTGGCTTTATCAATTTAAACACAAGGAAACCCAAGAGAGGGAAAAGGAATGGTCTGCAAAAGAAGCAACACAGATAAAGACGGGACGAGAAAGTATCAAACCGGCAAAAACTGTGAAAACGGAATCCTTGTTCATGATAGAATTACTACCAAAGCCTCAGGGAAAGTGCAAGGACAGTAAGAGGGAATTTTAAAATGTTCTTTTCGCATGACTCTCCTGCCGGAAAAAGACACGGGAGGACTTACCGGGATAGGAATAGCCACTGGTATAAGGGGGAAAGTGGGAACGCAGACCAGATCATACTGGGGAAAAAATGGAGAAGTGAACGGCACTCATAGAGAAAAACGGGCCAACATTGGCAGAGACCAGGCGTCAAAAGAGGAGCAGCGCTGACACAAAATGGCTATGAAGAGAAAACATGAAATGAACAGCGGTAAAAGGGGAAGGGTCTCTACCTTTGGGGACGGGAAGGGGAACATACTGTGCAAGCAAAAGAAAAAGGAACTGGAAAACGTGAAAAGCGCTCGGCGCTAAAGATGACGGGAAGCGTGGAGCAAGGCGGCCGCCGGTCAAATTTAAAGGGGGGCAGTGAAGGAGAGCAATCCTTTTGATTCTTGGAACTCAAAAGATCCAAAGATAGAACGAAAAAAACAACTTATGGGGATGGGGGGGGAGAGAGATGTTGATCTCTCAAAGGGGGGCAAAGGATGGTGAATCGTGAGAAAGAAAAAGGGGGGAGGGTCCGCAAAGAAAACGAGGATCAGTGTATCAGGGGAGAAAGGAAAAAGGGGGAAAAAGGTTTGCCAAAGGAGGAGTGCTGCAAGTATGGTTGACAGGTCCCCCGGAACAAAGGAGAGACCGCGGGGGACCAAAGAGGGCATGTCCATGTTGGTCAGCCAGAGGGGGGGGGAAAGTGAAGGGGACTGTCCCGCGAGTCGATAAAAGGTGGGAGGATGTTGGGCTAGACTGATTGGCCGAAGTAATGTTGCGTAAAAAAAAATTTCATTATCGACTTGTTAACGCATCTCAGGGAAGAGCTAAGACACCGGGTTAGAAGGGGCGATTGAGTGGAAAGGGGAGGCGAGGGCGTGTTGGGTGCAGAACGGGTGAGAAAGAAAGGGGCCACGAAGTGTATAAACCCAAAGGGAAAGGGACTGGGGAGTGAAACGTATCATTGATCGGAAACCGTGAGAAGGTTAAGAAAAACGTTTGAGGGAGCTAAAAAATGCGCCTTAACCGTCTTGAGACGGAGAGGCGGGGGACCGGAAAGCAAAGTTGGGTTTGAATGGGAGGGTGAAAAGGGGATCACCAACCAATAAAAAAGGGAAGTGAAGGGAGGGAGTACGAGAGCCATCCGGAGTAAAAGGCATTGGCTGGAAAGGAAAGTTGGACGGGGGGGTAGAGGGAAGGAGTAAAGGGTCGGGCTAACTGCGAATAGTCTTGGGGACTTTCTCGGGTAGACGGGGGGGATTATGAAAATAAACCTGGTTCCATCTTTCTAGAGCCGCGAGCTTGTCACCCATGAAGGGGGAGGGGAGTTAAAAAGGGACGTTGAAATTCTCTTGGCTGAAGGAAAGAAGATCACGCCTAGCGGGGGAAAAGAAAAGCCATCGGTCAGAAGTAGAGAAAGACTGGACAGATATAAAGCATTAAGGCCCCGGATGGGGGTCACCTCAAAAAAAAAACAACAATGGGCAAAGTCCAGGAAGATGTAGTAAGCACTACATCTTACGGGAAGTGTAGTGGTGTGGGACTAAGGGGGAGCGGGGGTAAAAAAACCGAAAATGACACTGGGCTGTGTAAATCGAAATTGGTCGCTCCCGTAAAGATGGAGGGAAGCGTTCCGGTTGAAGGGTTTCGCTTAAACGACGATCCAAGGAGAGAAGGGATTAAAAGGGTCTGTGGGGGTAGTAATGAGGCGATGAGCGATCATGCTGGGGGGGGGGGAGGCAAGGGCACATAGGTTGATGTCGATGTGAGATGAACTAAAGGGAAAAGGCTCTAGAGAAAAAGGGCACGAGGGGGAAAAGAGGAGTTCGGCGTCTGTGTCTGGGTGGGGAATTCTAAACCATCTGTTTAATAGGCTTCCGTAGGGAATATGGGAGGCTACCCTGAGACGCAGTAATGGCGCTTGGGAGACGAGGGACCATGACTCAGAGGGGGCTGGTAATAAAGATCTCGTTTGAACCTGCCAGGAAGGAGGAGAGGCACTTCAGGTCAATATCGGCTGTTCGGATGTAATTGAGGGAAGTATCGCAGCACTACAAGAAAGATTTCGAAAACGCGGCTATTGCTTGGGGGCGGAAGAAAACCTGTTGGGGGGGCCACCCTCGGGCGAAGCAAAAAGGAAAGTAAAGATTCGTTCGGAGAAGAAATAAGGAGGGTGTTAATTCGAGCACGGGGAGATCGTTCGAAGAGCAAATAGCTTGAGGAACGTAAGAAACGATTTAGCGGCGTGCCAAAACACTTTCTGAGGGCTCCCGGGGGTGGGTGCCAGGCAAGGAGGGTACTCGAACATGAAGTAGCGATCCACCAGGTTCTAAATCATGAGAGAAAAAACAAGACCTGAGGGTGTGCAAAACGATATTGGACTTAGAGAGGCGAAAAACCACTCAGGGCAGGAGTCGAATAACGACATGAAGTAATGGGGGAGCAATTTGGACACGCCAATACTCGGAAAGAATATAATCAGGGCGCTGACAAGAGGAAAAAAGTACTTGTATCTGGATAACGGGATATATAGTGCGATAATGAAAAGGAAAAAGGGGTTTGGGACACAAGAAAGACCGGATTAATGGAAAGCCTGGGGGAAGAAATAAGGAAAAGAGTTGGGCACGAAAACGTCCTCTGAAGGCGGAGCGATAATACCGAAAAAGCAGAGGGAAGCCCTAGGAGAAGGGGTTTCTTAGAGCTGTAAATAATTGAGAAACGGCAAGGGTCAGCGCTCTGTGTGTGGTGCAACCAGGTCAAAGGGACACAAGGGGTCCAATAGGAAGGAA
>Ga0179593_1514473_pt1 | contig 10915 bp, 7 predicted proteins | sample CZODoug2_1_08_16_FD_185931 | JGI IMG/M metagenome (GOLD analysis project Ga0179593, IMG submission 185931) | Vadose zone soil fungal communities from Angelo Coast Range Reserve, California, USA - CZODoug2_1_08_16fungal (PacBio error correction) | ecosystem: Environmental > Terrestrial > Soil >...
AGGGGACCATAGGAAAACGCGTCTGCTAAGGCGGGAGGGGAGCCGTCCCGCTAGAAAAAAAAATGGCTGAAGCCCGAGTGTCAAAGGGGAGCTTGCCATAGCAAAGACGGAACAACGAAGAAGGACCCGGCGAGGAGCTCTCCCCCGTGAATTCATCGGAAAAAGGAGCAAGCACGTCGGGCCTAGGGGGAGCGGACCAGCCCTTTTTTGGCCTTCGGGATGGAGTGGGGTGAGGGAAAGGGAAAAGAAATCGAAAAGGCTCTTAGAGAGAGGAGGAAGAAAATCTGCAGAGGCAAGGTAAATTTAAAACGACTGGTCTGGGAAAACCGCCTAGGCCAACGCGGCCGAAAAAAGGAAGAAAAAAAATTGAGTTGGGACAGACTAGGAAGAAGCGCCGCTGCACGAGATTTCAAAAGCAAAAAGCGAAAATGTGCCAAAGGAGAACAGACAGGTGACCGCGGAGGGAAAAGTAGACGGTCGGCCGCTAAAAAATGCGTATAGTGAGTCACGCACAGGACCCACGATAGATGCGTCGCTAGATTTGACTAGAAAGAAGAGACTAGCTCAGAAAAGAGGACAAGCACTGCTAAAGCAGCGATCGACCAAAGCGGGCTATCGAGACTCGCGGTAAAAGATACCCCAGGAGAAGAATTCAGGAGCACAGAATGGATCGAGAGGCAAAACCAGAACGTCTGCAACGGAGAAAAATGAAAGAGGGGGAAGCCGAACATCTACAACTACAGCCATGGGAGAAGAAAGAAAGAGAATAGGGGAACATCATAAAACCGAGAAAGGAAGGGCGAAGAAATGAGCCGAGAAAGAACGCAGACGCCTCGGCAAAAAAGACGGGGAAGGCTGAGTCACTAAGCCCTGAAGGAAGAAAGGCGGGAAGGCCAGCGCCGTAATCGGAGGTGTCTAAAGAAGGGGAGTGCTTCTAGAAAAGTAAAAAAAACCAGAATTCCCGCCTCAAGATTCTTTATTCAGGCTAGCTCCGGGTACGGGTCTTGGTTCGACTTGGGGAAGAAGGTCCCTCTACGTCGTGTGGAAGCGATGGCGAGATGCTCCGGAAATAAACGGAGGGATCTTTTCTCGGGTCCAATGGGAGGATAAGTCGTACTATCGAACCGAAGTGACGTCAGGGGAAATACTCCGGGGATTGAGAGGGTAATCTGAGGGGGGGAGATGGGAGTCCTTCAATCTCGGGAACCGCGGAAGGCAAAAGACGAACACAAGGTGAACTCCTCAAGAACGAAGCAGCGATCACGGCACTTCAGAGGAAAAACAGGACCTACCATAAAGGGCTAACAAAGATATTGTCGGCGCGTACGGATCTTTGAAGTCGAAGAGCTCACTCTCCGAAGATGTAATTAAAGGGATAAGGCAACAGATTTGGACGGAAAGTACGCCATTGAGTTCAATGCTCAAGAGTACTAGTTTCAGGCTGTCGGGGCAAAGAACATACTTCGGATCCAATAGAGAGAAATATAGGCTAGTGTATTTGCTAGGTGACCTGTACAACTACGTGACCGTCGAGGGATGGACCTGGATGCGTGTACCTCGACGTTTCCTTAGAGAGAGGGGGCCGGAGACCTAAAAAGGGGAGTGGGGCAAGGCTTTCGGGGAAAGAGACGAGGAGTCTATGTCCTCTGAAAAGGGTCTGGGAGATAAGAAAGGGCTTCCTTAAAGCCTGATTTAGGGCAATCTCCCCCTGCCGCCTGGTCCGAAAGAAAGAAAAGCAAAAACTCGTCATCCTCTCTTGAAGAAGGAAATGGGCCTATTCACTCAGAACGGGTAGAAAAGGGGGTCGCCTATTCTCTGATGTTTGTCCAAGCAGGTCAGAGCATGAAACCCTAAGGGGGGAGGTTGCGCTGTTGGGGGAAGGAGAGACTTTAAAAAAGAAGTGTTATCCTAATTTTTCGCACAACTCAAAGAAACTTTGGGGGTGGGGACGACAGGAAAGTCCCAGCATCTCATCTTCCAACTCAAAAAAAAGGAAAAAATGGGGAAAAAATCAATGTGATGGGTCGCAGTCCCTCCGAAAGATTCCACAGAATTAGAAAAGTACGGGGGGGGAAGGGGACATGTGATAAGTCAATTAAGGAGGAGGTTGGGCAAACCTGATCTGGAGCTACTCATTAGGAGAGAAGAAAAGGGGGGGGGTGTCTAGGTAGGGCGTGCGGGGGGCAAGAGGACGGTTCTCCAAAACGATTTCAAAAGGAGAATGACACCTGACTATTTCAGGGGGAAGCTGCGGCAAGAGTGCAGAAGTCCCTAGGACAATCCCAAAAGGAAGGCTGCAGAAATAATCTATGTCCAGAAAGGAAGGACCGCTGGGCAATTTGACATAAGGAGAGGGAGGAGGGAAGAGAACGAACTCAAGGCCGGCTGACAATCTCAAATGTAAAATCAAAACCGAGCTACAGGAACAAAAAGTGAAAGCGTATTGTTCGGGAGCCGGTCGGACTTTCCAAAAAGGCCAGGGGTGGTTTAGAGGCGAAACGTAACTGATCTATCGGCCGCAATGCAAGACGAGCCTCAATTTAGCAAGAGATTAGCGACCCTGAAACGGAAGAGCCGGGGGATGGAGTTTCGGGACCGGAAGATCCCCCCGCCGAAGAGACGTCATACTGGGATTCGGAAAGCTAAGTCGGTGAGGGTCCTGGTCGGACTTGTTCCTCCGGCTAGGTCCAACTCGGTATTCCGGTGGCAGCATCGAAAAGACAAAATTAAACGGCGACGGGATCTCGGTCCACCCCCAACCTTCTTGATGATTAATGAAGGGGAGAGAGTCTAGGGGGGGCGGACCAGAAGGGGACGGGCTGTCCGAAGTGATGTCGGACCAGCCGGCAGCACGTCTTGTCATAAGGCGAAATGATGGGGTTCGGGGGGCGGGGTGATGCCATCTCCACCCCGTCCCGTTGTTGAACGATCTCCTGTAGATTACTCCTCGCAGAAGTCTCGCTGTGGAATCTAAAACCGATGACGGAGAGTGGGGGTCCAGACACCGCCAGGGCGACTCTAGCGACCCGACCTGACCTAGAAAGACGACGAGCGCTTGGGTCTGGACGGTCTTTAAACAGGGGGGGGGTTGGGTGTTTGGAGTGGTCTCCGGGAAAGGCGTGTAAGGGTCAATCTAAAGGCTTGGCTATTCAAAGGGGGCTCCGAGTGGTCGCCTCAGGAATGGACCATCTAGGGCTTCGAGAAATGGAGAGTGTTTCTTAATATTGAAGGCACTGTAGGTCTTAGACGGAGGAAAGCACATATCGGGGGAAAAAGGTGGAAAAAAAGTCTGGGGGGGATAGAAACTTCCTCTGACTACTGTCACCGCATGTTAGCATAGACCGGTCTATAGCTGAGGAAGAATATATCCTTCGCGGAAGAAAATTTCAGAGGGGAAACACACTCTCATCAGAACTTTGTCTCCCGGGAAAAAAAGTGACGTCCCAGCGGGAAGGGGGGAATGAGCGGACAGATAGGAAACAGCGGGGGGGGGAATGGGGGAAGAAGATGAATAAAATCAATCTCTGTGCTAAAGGAGTAGGAACCATCAAACCAGGTTGTTTATAAAATTAATGAATACTTTTAAGCGAGATGTCTGTCGGAACGGGGGGAAAATTTGTCGTGGGGGGCAAGATGACTAAGCTCGAGAAAAACAATGAGGGTTCTCTCGGCGACGAGTCTGCCTGGAAGAGGGGGGAGGAACTGGGCTTCTAAAGGGCCGGAATTATGGAAGGAGGGGATTTCTTTTGTGCTTCCCTGAGTCTTACATCGTAGGCATTCTCGTGGGACAGTAACTAAGCTTCTCCACTTGGACGGAATCCTTCCCAGAGGGCATAAAGGGGGGGCGGGGAACACAGTAGAAAAGAAGAAGGTAGCCGCTCGGCCCCTGAGACGATCAAGGGAATACATGCGCAACTCAGACGCAATTTCTGGGGGGGGGAGGGAGGGGGGGAACATCACGGCGCTTCCAAAAAAAGAAGAAGCCTGCGGCACGCAGAAAGGACGGTCTGGCGCCTAGGGGAGATACGATAGGGAAAGAGGTGAACACGGAGGCGAGCGGAGGGAGGGCGCCGCGGGGGCTCGCAGAAAAACTGAAGATATCGACGAGTGGGGGAATTCTGCGGCGCCGAGGCAAAGAGACGCAGAACAATCCAATAGGTGGGGGGAGAGGGGCGCCGGGGGCGGAGAATGTTTTTAAAAAGGAGGGCTGAAAAAGGACTCTGGCGTGCGGGGGAACAGAGGAGGGGCACGAGGCGGTGCGGGAAGGGGAAGGGAGTGGACCGACGATAAAAGGCATAACTATCGAGAGTCAATACACATCGAGGTGAGTCCCTTCTCCGCAGTCTCTCAACATTGAGAAGAGAAAACCCGGCCGGGTGTACGGAGACTACATTACGTGCTTCGACGGGGTAAGGGAGCAAGATAAAAAAGGAGAAAAAGGAGTGATCTCTAAAGGCCTAGAAGAGGGACGTAAATTCTGGCGTCCGCTCCAGCAGAAAGAGGAGCTAGAGGAGACCTCGGCGAGGAATTGGGGATAATACCAAGGGGGAGAAAGCTGCGCGGCAAGGAAGCCTTTCAGAATCCGTCATCCAATAAGAGGAGGCGTCATATAGAAGAAGGGGAGTGGTAGGGGAAAGAAGGGGATTAGTCTCTTCATCCGTCGAGGGTCGGGGAACGAAGGGAGGAAAACACGAAGGCGCTTAGACAAAATACGGGTAGAATATGTTCGCGAAAGGAAGGTTACGATGAAAAGGGATGGTTACACTGGAGGACTTAGAAATAGAGGGGGTAAAGAGGGTGCGCTGTCAAGATGAGGGGGAAAGAGTGTTCGTCGAGTTTCTACATGAACTGAGGGCTAGCTCGGAGAGGAGAGAAGCTTGGCCCCTTCTTGAAAAGAGAAGGAGAGTCTATCAGAGAGGGCTGAATGGAGGGGAAGAGTCTTGTGATGGAGGGTAGAAGGCCAATAGACGAACATTCATGACGCTATAATGGTGTGGATTCGGGATAACTGGGGGAGTGTTTTAGGAAAAGGGGGGGGAAGAGTCAAGTGGCTTGGCTCGGCAAGAAACGGGCGCCTCCAGTCTTCTCCTTCCCAATGAAGCAAAAGGGGGAAGAGTCTAACGGAAAAACTGACCGCGACGCTCATGGAACCGGACCTGGGACTCTGTGGCCGATGATGCGAAAAAGGGAGAAGAGGACAGCACAATATATATTTTCTGTAAAAGGGAAAACGTCTCCGAGCGAACAAAAAGAAAAGGACTGGAAGATGATCATCGGCACGCAACCGAAGTGAAACGACGCCGGTCATAATAACATAGGATCCGGCGCAGGGATAGGAAAACTCGGTAGATCTGGGTTCCCAATGGGGCCGGAAAGCTCGTTCACACCACACATCGTGGCATCCAGGTCAAACGAGGGAAAAGGGGGAGACTATCCAAAAAAAAGGGGCGCCTCCTCCTCAGGGAAAAGAAGAAGACCAACAACCAAACGGAGGAGGAAATAGAGAAGACCAGGAGCGGCGGCGCGGGGCGGCCTTTTCTTCTCCTTCCCGGCGGCTGAAAAACTGTAGGAGACTAAGGGGGTGCACTCAGAGGGGAGGGATGAAATAGAGAAACTCACGGTAACAAACTGGAGACCCGCCTTTTCTCGCAATAAATCCTTAGGACCTTGGGACAAATATTGGATGGAGAAAAAAAAGGGGAAGGCGTACGTTAGGTGATCCTGGGGACGGACAGCAACTTGTTTGCCCATGAGGCGGCGTTTTTTCTTGAAAAGGGACCTACGAGGGAGATATTGATATAAGGGAAAAGGACGCATCAAAGCCGCTCAAAAAGATCATTTCAACCGATGGCGCGTCGATCCTGCGGGGGGAAGACGGCGCACTTGGACTTCTTGGGGGGCAAAAGAAGGAGAACGATAATCAACCGCTCTACGGAAAGATCAAATCGACAGCAAGCAGGACCATCTGCCCAACAATTCGCCACAGAGTTAAAGAAAAAAAGCAGCGGAGAAAAAAGGAGCGGCGCGAGATGCTTAGGAATGGCTGCGAGGAACCCAGCCACTTACCTTCGTACTGTCGCCCAGGGGACTAGGTTGAGGATCCATACGGAGCCTTGTTCAAGGAGAGCAAAAAACAACTCGCAAGCTAGCAACCGGGACTAGCATGTCGAACGATCGCGGGGGGGCAAAAACGGGGGGACCGATCATCCAGGAAGAGAGGGAAAATTCATCATACAAAGTTCGAAAAGAGAAATTAATGAAAAGAACATACAAGAGGCAAGCAGTAAAAAATTGCCTGTGCGGGGGGGGCGGGAAACGAGATCCTATAGACGCAGGGCTTCGAATACCTTGCGACGGTTCACAGCAGAGGGGGAAAGACCCTAAGGGGCGACCTGAAGGAGCCATCTATCGGCGCGCCAACGACCCTATCAAGATACCAGAAAGAAAAAAGAAAAAAATGAGAATGGGGAAAAAAAAATTTGACGATCGTCGTACCGACCCGAACGTGGGGGGATAATTTACCGAGTTATCCGAGGGTACGACGGCAATAGATCTCGACAGGTCTCCTCCGGTAATTATCTGGGAGCGGATAGAGAAGGGAAAGTCTATACTCTCTAGATCTGTTCTTTACGCGAATGGCCGGATACTAAGGCGGCCTGAAAGAAAAAAGCACGGAGCGTTTGTCAGCCTGAAGGGGCAGGGGCAATTCGGTAATTGAGGTACGGGGGTAAAAGATGAAATGTGCGAGTCCGCCGTGGAGAGTCTCCCGGCTTGAGGGTAGACTAGGAAGGGCAGCCGGTGCGGAAATACCGCTGCGGCACAAAAACCGAAAAACACACGCTTGTTCCGGCCCGCAAAAAAACCCAAGTCCTAAACAGAAGAAGGAGAGGAAAACAAAAAAGAGATCACAAAACGTTTCGAGGAAAAACGCCAAATCTATGTAACGGCGGAGTGCGGAGGATCGCAAGGGTAGGAGAGGGACAAAAGAAAAAGGAAAAGGGGAGCCGCGCTTCTCAATGGGGGACGAGTCATAACTCTTCCAACCGAGACGCTACGGGGAATAGAGGGAGAAAAGAAGCAGAAAAAGTCGCCCGTTTCTGCGGGACAACCTTCGGCGCGAAGGTTAAGTCTGAAAGGTCATTTGCCGAGACCTACAGCTGAGGGACAGATGGGACCATGAGAAAAATTTCTTCTGGAGCTGTTTCATTATCTTTCAGGGACCAGTGTTCTAACCGGTTGAGTGAGTTCTGACGGAGATCCTCTAGCAGGTCCCGCCGTCTCCGGGGCCGGGCTTTCTAAAGCTCGTTCACTTGATCAATCGCCGGAGTAGGAGTAATGAATACACCCCCTCAGGCTGCACTCACAAAGCGAAGCACGACTAGCAGATGTCCTTCCTTCCTCCGTCAGGGGATAGCGATTACCTCTGAAGAGGAACCCATCAGAGGTTAGTTCCGGAGTCGGGATACACACCTCCAATAATTGCCTGTGCATGGGTTCCAAAGACTTAAAAAGGGGGTGATACGGGGAGAAAACAGGCATCCCTTGGTATGGGAAGACTCGGAGTCAAATGCAGGCAAGCGATCATATATTATCGTCTCCTCAATAGAAAGAATTCCCTCTCTACGGTTCTAAGTTTACTAGGTGGTCAGGTCACCGAAGTCCTCGTCTAACCCGAGATTGGGACTGAGACCAAAAGGAAGGGGATTAACAAAAAGGGAGGCGGTTGGAAAAGGTACCAGTTCCAATGTCTCTTCAGCTCAGCAGGCGGGGGGAGGTACATTGGGACCGTCCCGAGGCCGGGACTAAACCCGTGAAAAGAGAAGAGGCAGGAAAAAAGAGTGTTCGCCTAAGGAGCGGACTCGGAGCCTTCACCTATTAGCGGACCAAAACTTAGAATCTCTGGGGGGCAATAAAAATAGGACGAAGGGGAGAAGGATTAAACCCGTGGAGAAACCCTTTGAAAAGCTCAAAGAATTTAGCGGACGAGACCGGAAAACGAGCCTTTAAGGACTAAGAAAGAAACAAAAACAAAAACCCAAAAAAAAAAAAAAATGACGACCCGGCGGAAAAAGTCCATCCCCACTTCCTAGAGGCGAGTCAAGGTACTGGAGGGATGGGAGAAGTCCTGCAGTGGAATTCACATTGTTCAACTGGAAGCCGATACTTATAAAGAGAAAACAAGAGAAGAGGCGAGAAATGTCTCCGATTTCAGACAAGGAGGCGAAAGCCGGGTCCGTTGTTTAGCGAGACACAAAAAAAACAAGACACGCCTAAGGACCCCCGAAGAGTGAGAATTCTTAGCAACGCAGGCGACCGATGGGGCTGGAGATCCTCAACAAAGCCACAACAAACGGAGGGAGAAGATATGGGAGAAAAACGTAGCCGTCGAAGCATAGAGCGCAGCACTTATGGTCGAACTCTCTGGAGGGCGGGGGGGCGGTGGGGTAGCGTCACCCGGCCGGCTCGACGCCTCCTGGGAGAAATCACTCTAGGAGAATCGGAGAGAAAGAACTTGATAGTAAATCTGAACTTCCCAGCCCCATCCGAAGGATTCGAATGGGGGCGCGTTCGGCAAACCTGTTGATGGCCTTGTCGGCGGGGGGTCGAATTTGGTGTTGAAGAAAAGAGGAAAAAGTGTCTAAGGGGGAGGGGCTCTTACGCGAAGGGGATTTCTTCAAGGAGAACGTTGGCTAAGCTGGAAATCGAGGAAGATTAGGCTAAGCATTCCTAGAGGTGGGAATGTTAAGTCTCCGAGGAGAAGAGGGAACGAAAAGATCGGAACTCAACAAGGTGGTCTAGAAGGAGCTACTTTTCACTATCACCAAAAACTGTAAATAGCCCCGACGGAAGATCCTAAAGAGGAATGAGGAGCAATCACCGGGAAAAACTCGCCAAGGAATCAGTCATGCACTCACGTCGCCATGGCAGACCAGCCCCCATCTCACTGCCGCGCATGAGGAAGCTACAACTGGAAACTTATCAAAGTAGATGGTTTGTGCTTCTTTCCTCCGCGGCAAAAGGGAGGAAAGCATGTGCGCTGGGCGGAACAAAAACAAAAACCCTGTATGGGGAGAAAATGATGGGTATAACTAGGGTAAGAAAAAAAAGGCAAAAAGTCGAGCACGTATTTGAGTGTTGCGTCTGGATGCCCTGACAAAGAGGAGGGAAGAAAACTGAGAAGGCGATCTTCTACAGTCTTGGGTGGCGGAAAGAAGGTAATAGGCGCACTGAGATCGGACCTCGTCTGACGGCTTGCTTTCCGGGTTTCTTATCTGATTCTGCATCCTGGATTTTTAATAAAAGAAAGCTAAGCAGGATGCTTGGGCCTTGAAAGAATGTTACCACTTTACCTTTCAGTTCTACCTCGGTGGAAGGGAACGAAGGAAGGGGACAAGAACTGCAAACCGTTTCGCCTACAGTGTACCCGGCGTCTACGATATTACCATGCTCCTAACTTACTCCTAACCTTAGAGCTTTGGTACAAAATCGAAATCTGGGAGCCGCTACGCAGAAATGCCCATGCGCCGTAGAGGGGCGAATTGGAGGGCGACCGTGTATATGAGTAGGATCTTGGGCTCTAAGGAAAGGGCGAGAGCGCGCCGGGGTGGAACATCTACGGATGCAGCCGGGGGATCAATCTTAGTAGTATTAAAAATGCCTATACCCTCCGCCGGCAGAAAGAGGGGACATAGAGTTGTCTGTCGGGAGAACCTGGGTGGTCGGTTGCGTTTTTCATAGCACGAGATGATACAAATGGGGATTCTGGAGGGAGGAGGAAGAGGGAGGGGTTCGTGCTTGCGATGCCGCACGCTAAGGCGAGCTCGAAAATATTCTAAACCTAGGTCGGGTTAACAGGATCCAACAGGTTCTTCTCGCCGTGGACGCGAAAGAGCCATGAAAGGGGCTAATTTTCCTCTAGGCAGAGACGAGACATAAAGTCAACCACTGCTCGAGAGCCAGTAAAACTCTCTCGAAAGGGAGCAAGCGGAACGGCTCTCTTAAAGTAGTGCAAAAGCTGTCCTTCAAAAGAGGGAAATCGGGCCAGACAAGGGGACGCCCTGACGTAAGGAGAAGAGGAACGCATCTCGGTAAAAAAAAGAAGGGAAAAAAAGGGAAAAAGAAAGGGAGAAGCGTCGTGGCCTTCAGGAGAGGTAGAGGTTCTTCACTAGATCGGAGCAAGTCTGCCTAAAGAACCAATGGCGGATAGGATTTGACTAAGGAGAAAAGAAACATCTTAGGTTGGGGAAAAAAGGAAAGATGGTTGAAAAAAAAGAATCTAATCGAGAACTGGTCTAATTTGGCGCCGCAATAGGGATCGGTTCATTAACCCATCTCAGGAGGGGGCGAAATGTTATCATCGGGGAGAGAGGAGTCAGATCCTGGCGTTGCACGAAGAGAAGAGAGAATCTAATCAGGCTACATCCGATAGGAGTGGGTCTGAAACATCTTAGAGAAAGCAAGGCTCGCGAGAAAAACGATAAGGGGGTGACGACTACCGTAATTGGGAACTGATTTTCCTCGTGCGTCTAGGTTGAATCTCGGAGACGGGCGGGGGTAGGGGCTCACGGCCAGATGTGGCCCAACATATTTAGAGCGTCCTAGACTCTGGAAGACAGTCTTGAATCAAGGGGGCCCACGCCAGGGTTTCTCTTTGCAGGGAAGGGAGAAAAAGGAGAAAATGGTCTTCAGGATTGTAGGGAAAAACACAGAAAAAAGAGAAGCGCCAGGAAAAGTCGGGTACTTATCCACAGGAAAAAAAGGTATACTGGAAGGTGAGAAAAAAAGAAAAAGGCAGACGCTCCGGTAAGCATCGACCTTTGGGGAGGGGGCGAATGGGCAAAGACCGGCATCTCGTTACCCATCGAAACAGGAAATTAAGAAGGGAAAAGCGAGCTCAAGCTCAAGAAGCATCGGG
>Ga0179593_1635629_pt1 | contig 10915 bp, 8 predicted proteins | sample CZODoug2_1_08_16_FD_185931 | JGI IMG/M metagenome (GOLD analysis project Ga0179593, IMG submission 185931) | Vadose zone soil fungal communities from Angelo Coast Range Reserve, California, USA - CZODoug2_1_08_16fungal (PacBio error correction) | ecosystem: Environmental > Terrestrial > Soil >...
AATAATTCGAGGAACGTCAGGGGGGGGACAGTCCGGATATTTTGGAATAAAGCTGAAACACCTACGGCGTTCAGCGAGCTATTGGCATACGCTGGCGTGACAAGGGGCGTAAGGAGGCCGGGCCGACGGGTGTGAAAGTCGGATCAAGGAAAGGCATAGTATCTAGGTCAGAATTAAGAGATCCAAGGAGTGAAGGGGGGCGTACCGTCAAGAAAGAAAACTCTGGTAAGCTCGCACAGGTTTCAACTCGAAGGGCCATCCAGGCGGTTGCTGGCCTTCCCACCGTAGGTCATACGGGGGCTTTCAAAGGGTAGGAAAAGAGCCTTCGTATGATGGAAATCAAGAAGCCAAAGCATAAGCAGATTTAACACTGAAACTAAGTGACTTTTCCGACTAATAAGAAACAGGAACCTTGAGTGTTGCTGGCAAGGGGAGAGATCCAGCTCTTCAAGTCTTCGCGATAATTTAACAAACTAAGGGGGCAGTTTTCCAGGCCGGGAAATCTCCAAAATGAGATGCAGATCAAGCACCCTGAAAGGCAAACAATGGGCCCCAACGTGCGCAGAGGTTGCGCTGCCATGCGAGGATACAAAACGCCCTTCACAGCCGGGACCTGTTGCGCCGAAGGAGATAGAACGACGTGCCCACACCACAAACTTCGCACAGCACTACGAAGAGGCGGGTGGCGAGCAGCCGACCCGGGATCAAGCGCGGCATCACCAAATCGAAAAAAAAAGCACTCCCGCAGGAGAGGTAACTGCCTGTCACGTATCCACTCGATAGTGTGTAGGAAGGTACTCCAAGGCGCCACGAGGGCCAGCCAACCCTCACGTCGGCGTGGCGAGCATAAATCAACCTGCCTTGGCCCAGCACCTCGAACTCCCGGGGGAAGGGGCGCCAGAAGCAAAAAACACGTCGAAGGTCGCTGTTCCCCCCCCCCCACCCCGAAACAAAAAAACCAAAAAAGCTTCGCGGGGCTTCGGATGCACAAACAGCCAAACTGAACGCCCCCACAACACTTTTAGGGGGGAGGACCCGGCCTTCAGTTCACAAACAAAACTCGCGCCTATGAGAAACAAGGCCCCTGGCACGGCGGCGCAATAAGAAGAAAGTCGCCCCACGCTCAGCGAAGAAAACTAGTTGAAGGTAAACCCCAGCAAAGGTAGATAACTAAACAAGCGCCGAGGAACCACCCGCGAAAAGGAACAAAAACCCAAAAAAAAACTGTACCAAAAGGGCAAAAAGAAAAAAAAAAAGCGCTGAACAACCACGCAAAGAAGAAAGGCCCAGGCCCGGAACATCTGAGTCAAACCGAAAAGAGGGGAAGAAACTTCACCTTGGACCCCCAGACGGGCAGAACACCTGGGGGGGGAAGATGGCATCGTTAGAGCCCGCCAGAGCGACAAGAGGTCGAGGGACCTCGGCGACTGCAGGAAAACATCCCAAGACCACCAACAAAAATGGAGGGAAGGAGTAGATGGAAGTTCCGGAGCCGGGTAAAAAGTAGCGGCGGACCGCAGGAGCAAAAGGGCGCTCAAACGAGAAAAAAACTTTACCCCCAAAGTGGTCCCGTCAGGAGGAAAAGGTGGGATCGCCGAGGTGACAGAGAACAGGAAAAGAGCCGGAACGAAAAGCCGCGCCGGAGAAAAAACCCGACAAGGGAGAGAGGAAGAGACGTTGTGTTGGTAAAGTAGAGGGGGGGGGGGGGGGGAGGGGGACCCGGGGGCAAGTTTGGATTGTGTTCGGGTGCGAATGGTTGGGGACCTTTCAAAGAGGTGGGGGGCGATTAACATGAATAAATGCGAAGGCTTGGAATCAAAAAAGGGGAAAAAGTTTCGATGGAGACCCCCAAAGAAACACAAAAAAAAACCCACGTTCAGAGCGCAACGCAACGGGGGAGCGGGTTTCAGACGACTACGAAAAAAAAAAAAACAACAAAAAAAAGGGGATGGGAGCAAGTGGACTCGGCATTCTGCGGTCCGCCACCAAAAAAGACGCCCTGGTTTGAGGCCTCGTGGACGTTGGGGGGTTGTCTATGAAAGAAAAACAAGAAAAAAAATAGCTCGGATGGGGCAGGGTAAAGCGACGTCATTTTATGGTTCTTGTCTAAACCGCGCAAACTTGAGATTCAAAAAAAAAGCAGGCTATTAAAGACTTTTGGAGAGCCAAACAAAGAAAAGAGGAGCCGAGTCGTAATCCCGGGGAGGGCTTCTGTGTTTTGACTGTAATAACAACTCTGAGGGAAAAATAGTTTGCCAGCCAACGCTCAGAACGAGCCATCCTTAATCCCGCCAGGGAAAGCGATCTTTTTTGTTAGAGAACGGGACTCTCTTGATCGACCGGAAAAAGGGACCAGGACCGAGAAATAAAAAAAAAAAAAAAAAATGGAACTGCCTTGGTTGGAAAAAAGAAACGTGAAATTCGCCAGGAACCAGGCCCAACCGGGTGAAGGTACGAGAAATCAAAGCCAGGCGGAAGCCGAGCGAACAGTCTCCGCAAAGGAAAGAAAATAAGACGAGCAGAGCCCAGGCAAGAAACAAACAATACAAGAACTCGTGGTGCCAGGGAATCAAAACCAAAAAAAACCGAGGGTTCACAATCTATGGAGGGGAAAAAACCCGTGCGACCAACCAACGTTTGGCCGGCCAACTAACGGCCAAAATTGGAAAAAAAAAAAAAAACCCTTTGAACGGGAAAAAACAAACTGAGGTAGGGGGGGGACTCGAACAGAAGGTCGAAGCTCAGTGCAGCAGGAAAAACAGTGAAAAGTGAAATCGAGCTCCAGGAGACGACCGGGGGACAGACTTGACCAAGTGGGAGGGTCTTTTAAAAATCGATGGGTAGGTTAAGTGGGAGAAAAGGGTGACTTCCAGTGAAAAGAAAAGGAATCAGAGAAAAGCAAGGAGTCGCCAGAACCAAGAGAACCGCCCGACACGCGCGCAGAAAAGAACAAACCGGCCCCCGGAGAAGAGAAAGAAGGGCGAAAGGAAAAGGTTAAAATGGCATAAGAAAAGCCAATCATGCCAGCAGATAGTAAAAAGGGGAAGGAGAAACGCCTGAAAACCCTAGGGCCGAAAAACCAGAAAAAATGACCCAATGGCAGACAAGGGAAGGAGAGGCCGCAGCCCATACAACATAAGCCCCTCAAAAGCCGTACAAAAAGGTCTATACGCTAAAAGTTCCTCCGAAAGCGTAAAAAAGAAAGCCGCCATACGCGGCGCAGAGCGTCTAAGGTAAAAATAGCTCAAGGGCAAATCAGGCCCGAAAAAAGGGGATAGCCTGTTGCGGGGAACCGAAGAATGGTCAGCACACGTACGTTAAAAAAGGAAGGGAAAAAAACCAAATCTTGGGATAGGGAGGGGGAACCGCCACACGCGATCCAAAAACTGAGAAAAAACTCCGTTAAAAAGAAGTCCTTGAAAGGAGAAACTGAGAAAAAACGCAGGAATAAGGGATAAATCTTCACAATCGGTCACGAGGGGTAAAGGAGGGTCCTCGAACGGGAAATGCGTCAGCTAAATTAACCTCTCGGAAGATGACTTTCCAAACCCATGATCAGAAGGGAAAATTGCCCAAAACAACCCACAAGGGGGGACCTCCCTCTCGTAAACAATCAAAACACTGAGGATAAGTTTCCCATGGCCGGATAGGCCGCGGCTGTTAAATCCTTGAATCGGGGAATGTTTCAGGGGGAAAACGCGCGCTTCGTCAGCCGCCAGAGGGAGAGGGTAAACCTTTAAAAAGGGGGAGTAGAACGATCAAAAGGAAAAAAGAAGAAACTCGCCCCCCCGAACAAGAGATCGCAGAAGACAAGACAATCTTGGGTCCGAGCGTCGGGGGAATCGACAAGTCAATGCTGAAACGGGGAAAGTCCTCACCCGGAGTCAAAAAGGTAGACACTTCATGACGCAACGAAAAAGGTAAAAAACGTTTCGGTGGTGGAAGATTTGCTTCCCGCCCTCCTGGGAAAACGACGAACACGGACACCGGTGGATCGGCATTGCTTGGCTAGGTGGGAAAGACCTCGAAAGCCAACCGAAGTCCAGGTAAAAAACGGCAAAGCAAAAAACCGCTGAGAGAGCTGCGCCACTAGGATTCGAGGAGCTCCCCCTACAGCCAACCCCGCGAAAAACCGAAAAAAGCCGCCGCGACTTGGAATTCCAGGAAGGAAATGCATGCTCGGCCCCTGAACTGGCAGGCGGAGAGCCCCGGCGGTCGAAAAACTCCGGAATCACGGGCATGAAGCAGAAAGACACACACGCCCGCCGGGCAAGTGTGGCCCCGATCGAAACGGAAAATTAAGACCTCGCGCGTTTGGAGAATCAAGGGGTTAGGGAGGGGGACACAGCTGTGGCCTTTCGTCGTGCCGAGAGGGTAGACAAAGACCTCGTCCAAAACGACGCCTGTAAACTACCCAGGAGGGACGCCAAAAGGCTATCAATGAACGCAAAAAAAAGAAACCCCTCGCCGCGCGGTCTCAAGGGAGTTACTTCTGCAGGCCGTGCTCAATCCCGGAAGCCAACGCCGATCAAAGCGGCGGTGACGCGGGGTGAACCTAACCAGGGCAGAGAGAACAAGGCACGTCCCCCCGCCCACGGAAAGCGCCAAATCGTGGTAGAATTGTCTCTCAAACAACCACCCGAACGTCTCCTCACCACCGCCACCGGTAAAAAAATTCAAACAGAACAACTCCCAACAGGGACGAGCGAGGCTTGGAACTAAAAGGTCTCAACACCACAACGTCTGGAGGAAGTTCCCGGTCCACACCGGATGGTGCTGAAGCCGTGTATTCTGCGGGTTTTAGAACTGCGCGGGAAATGGTCGCGGTTGGTTGGCCGGGGAGAGTCCACTAGTCGGTTAAAGTGGACTCCGAAGTTTGGAGGGGAGGTGAAAAAACGCCCCAAGGAAAGAAAAAAAATTTCACCCCGCCGGAAAAGGGTCCAAAAACGGTAAGGTCGCGGAAACCACCCGGCGGCAGGAGCTTCTAAGAAAAATGGGGAGAAAGTAGGAGGAAAGTTTCTAATCACTGACAGGCCAGCAAGAAGCGGCGCCAAGGTGAGGCGAGGAAAAGGGGATGAAAAGACTAGAGGGGAAGGAGAGGTCCTAAACGGACCAAGAAAAGTCCAAGGATTTTTCGTGGGGCAAAAAAAAAACCCCGCCCCCTGGGTCCTGCCAGCAAAAAGGGGGACGAGGGTACCCTTACCCGCAAATTTCTTCCCGGAAGGGAAGAAAAACCCATCCCTTGGCCGCCGGAGGGATCCATATGAAGGGGGCAACGGAAGCCCTTCCGTAAGTTTAAGAAAGAGAATGTGCCACGAAAAAAAGGGCGTTGAAAGGGAAAAACCGGCGCCCCTGCAAAAATCGGAAGGATAGGGGGGCGATCCCTCTAAGCAAACACCAAGGAATCTGTATATTGGGTTTTGTCTCCTCCTAAAAGCCCAGGCATTTGTGAAAAGTGCTGGGCCCAGGGGGTTCGTAACCTCGGGGGAATCACGGTGAACGGGGGGAAAAGAACTCGCCACCCAGCCCACTGGCCCGGTGCCTGTTCCAATCTTGCGGGGAAGACGTCAGGGTCACCCCTGACCACCCGTCATACAAGGCGGAAAGAAATGCCCTCTTGCCTGCCAAGGGATCGTGTGTCTGGTCACAGAATGTACGATCCCGCACACTAGGGCAACGACGATGCTTTGGTACGGAGGCGGATAGAGAAAAAAACTCTAGGACCAACCTGGGCTTGAGCAGGGATTTCAGGAAGATAGGTCAAAGGGAAAGAGCATCCACGCCCCAAAGGAAACAAACGAAAGGGACCCCGCCCGTAGAAATGCGGGCAAGGGAGCGACCATCTCATGAAAAATCTCGGAACAAGTGTGGGGTCACAACAAGACCCGCTTGTGGCGAGCTAAAAAACGTGCGTGCGGGGACGGATCAGGAACCGAATAGAACTGACTCCGATGCGTAGAAGGGAGAGAATCTCTGGGCAATACGCAAGCAAAGCGGACCGATCGAAAGTGTACACACTTACGGCTCAGCGGTCCTAACGAGTTCCCTGAACAACCGGGGGGAGCCTGTGGAGGGGGGAGTGGGGGCCGGGGGCTACTAGAAAAGAAAGTGGGTCCCTTTATTGACGTCTTGTGCGGCGACAACCATTCCATATTAGTGGTAAAGAAATTCCGCCTATAGAGGGGGAAAGGAGGGCAAATGTGGCCCTGGTGAAGAAAACGAAATGAAGTCAGGGGAATATCCCGTAGAGGTGTCCATTTCGGGTTCCTAAGGAACTTGAGAAGTCAGAGAAGGGGGGGTTGACTTACATGGGATGGGGGATTGGTTGATCAATCCAGTGCCAACAAAGAGACGGCGGGGCTGTCACGTTATGTTTTTCCTTATGGGGGGAAGGCTCAGCTTGCCGGGGTTCTAGATTCGGGCGAGTACATGCCTTTGAATGTTGGGCAACAAGCCCGGCAGACGTTTCCGTAAGGGGTGCAGGATGGCAGAATCAGGCCCTCTGGTTGAGGCGTTGGGGATGGTCCTGAGAAGCGTCAGACCGAGAAACAGACGAGTGAGACAGGGAGAAAGTGAATCAATACAACACATAGTCGAGGATACGCGGGTAAGAAGCCCAGTTTGCAAAATGGACCGGTCCTTCAAAGAAGGGTGGCTTTTTCCAAGGATCTACGGCCACTACGGAAGTTTCGCCACTCCTGCGGATCGGATTAAAAAGATCACCCAACCTCACTCAAAGGGAGGGTAACGGTCAAGGGCATGATTCTGGAAAGGTGGGGGGGGGCCCAAACAGGGCACCGACTTCTTTGGCTTGAGAAAAGGACCCCGTCGGCCCCCTGCAAATATGTCTCGAATTGCGCAGAACAGGCTGCTGTTCGTGATCGCCGTAGACGATAGAGAGAAGCCCGGAAAAAGGCGACAGTTGCAGAAAATTCGAGTAACGTTTCAGAAGCCATCTTCAAAGGGGGAATAAACTAAGGGGAATTTTGTGGACTGGTCCGAATGTATTCAGATAGAAGGAGGTAAAGACAAGAAACACAGACCCATCGAAAGAAGGACAAGTTTATGTTAAGCGAAGACGGGTAAAGATACGAAGGGAAGACACCAAGATCAGGCTTCCAGAACGAACATACATGCTGGTCGAGTCGGGTCTTGAATGTCAAAAATCTCCCTCCCTAAGATGAAGGCTGAAACGCAAAAGAAACAAGAAAACGGAAAGAGACGTAAGTACTATTCCCGCTTGGAGAAAATACGACAGGAGACAGATTGGTGCCTCACAAGGGATAAGTCAGTACGCAAAAGTAAAAAACGCAACCCAAAATCTCTAGGGGGTCGCCATATCCAATCGCCCGGGCCTTAGTAAAAATCGCAAACCTCCCCCTCTGACCTAGGGCCCCCCCCCAACCCGGTTTAGGTGTGGTGGGGTGCCTCGACAAACGGGGACCAAAAAATCAGCTCTAATGAAAAGGGAATCAGCCCGGAGCGCAACCTAATATAAAAAAAAGGTCCACAGAGACAGATAGAAGAAAACGTCCAACGTGATTGGGGGCCACAATCCCACCATGATCACAGCTGACAAAAGAAGAAAACCGCCCACTGAAACCAAAAAAGGCCCAGGAAAGAGAAAAAAGGGTTGTACAAAAAAAGACAACCCAACCCGTGAATAAAAGTGGAAACCACGCAAAGAAGAGAACCTCCTGAAAGGCAGAATACAGTGAAAGAGTCATGCTTCTTAACCGAAAAAAGGAGATCCACAGCAGCTCAAAGTAGAAGAACCAAAGTAGAACAGAAAAAAAATCCCTGTTTCTAAGACCGAGAAGCTAAGAGGGTTCACACCGTGTCTCCCTTGGGAATAAAAAGGGAAAAGGGCTGAAAAACCCCCCATCTTCAAATACAAACCAAAACAAGAAACGGTTTGAAGGGGTACAAGAGGGGTGGGCCTCCCAGTTAACCGAGGTCCAAAAAAAAACGAAAAAGCGGCAGACGCTGTAGGGACTGGGAGCAAAGGTCCCCAAGGATGCAGGACTCCCACAACCACCAGGAAGAGAAGAGCTGGAGCTGTGACAAGAGTGGAAGGACAGAAGCCCTGGGGAAATGGGGACCGAGCTTGCCCGCCCGAGGGCTAACCAGCGTGTGGGGTTTGTAAAAAAAGGGAGTTTCGGGCTTGCCCCTTGGCGGTGGGTCAGGCTGTGGAAAGAGGGTGTGGGGCTTGATGGTCAAGAGTTGGGGGCGGTCATGGGGAAAAAGATTCTATGGAGGGGGAAGCAAGAGGGTTTTCTGCTCTGGTGCGATCAGAGAGAGCAAAAAAGAGTCAGGGGGGTTAAATACGCTCGGTTTCCCCAAAGGAAGCTGGGGGAGGGAAAAGCCACCCCCCACCGAAGGGGGGGCGTTCATTCGCAAGACGATCTAAAACAACAAGCAAGCGGGCGGATGGCGACGGAAAAGTGGCGAACGGTGGTGCGGTTGAAACTTTGGCGCTCCGGAAGGAAAATATTCGCCCCCCCAGCGCAGGACGAAAGTCCCTGGTTTCGTAGGTAATCTGATATACTGGAGGGAGGACTTCTTGGGATCGAAAAAACAATCTCTCTTGTGACGGAAAACCAATCGAAAAGGGGCGCCCCTGGGGGAAAAAACGGAGCATTGGGAAAATGGAATCTGTCCCGGAGTAAGAGACAGAACCGAGGGGAATCTTAAGGGGGGGGGGGGGAGAAGGCGTGATCCAAAGATCAACTAACAACCACCGCCGGTGGAAAAAAGGAGGTGGAATGCACAGGGAAGTAATGTCTCGACGAAAAAAGAAACCGGCATGGCGGACTGCAGACGGAAAAGAGCGTCAAAGGGCGAAAATGACCCGGCCAAAACATGAAGTTGGGAGGGGGAACTAGGAAAAGCTTCAAGCGGGAGGACAAAAATAAAACCGGGGCAGAAAGACAACAAAGGTTGACGTGGTGAAGTCATCTCCCCAGGACACATCGAAAAAAGGGAGAGAGCAAGGTGGCTGATGGTGTCCGGCTTTCGGGCAAGGGCAAATTTCCGCGGGGGGACAGAGGCAACGGTGAATTAGGGAACAGGGGAGACTGTAGGACAATGCACCGAGCTCATCGGGGAGAACAGTGCCCAAGGGAGAAGACGTAAGGCAGGACTTTCGGTTGAATTTCGGTCGAACGAATACTAGGATCAGGGAAACTACGAGCAGACAAACGAAAAAAACCCAACAAGCGGGGGGATCGACCAGCCGCCACCACGTGGGCCAAAAGGATAAAGACGCGCACCATCACCACCGAAAAAAAAATCAAGGAAACAAGGAAAAAAAGAGTCTCCGACGCTGACCCCGGCCAGTGGCGAACTTGTCCACACGTCCCGGGAAAAAAAAAAATCTTAGGAAAAGCAGGCCTTATGAGCGCCGAAATCCCCGAAAACGGTACACGGCAAAAACCATGGGTCGACACCCTGGGCCAAATCTCTTCGGTAACCAAAAGAAGATGAGAGTTGAGCGGGAGTCAGAGTGAAGGATAAGGACCTAAGAGGGGCAACAATACTGTGGGGATATGGACTGGGGGTGTCGGGGCGATGGCAGGTTTTACCCAGAAGGGAAAAAGAATTCCCATCAAAAACATCGGACGCCCGCACACGAACGCCCCGGCACCGGGGTACGATTGTCGAACTGTCAAAAAAGAACCCGCGCACTCAACGGAGAAGACAAAGAGGAGATCACCAAACGCCACGTTGGAGAAACAGCGCATGCTCAGCCGACCAAGCGCATTTCAGTCGTGGCTGAATGGAGAAAAAAACAGCCCCACTCCAAGGAGGGGATGAAACCGCAGGAAACAGAGACCAAGTGTCAGGAGGTCAAGTCCACGAGCAAAAAAGAAATGGTCCTACATCATCCGTTGGAGGAGGGTGGCAAGCGTCAAAAGTCGAGCGAGCAGGAACAGTGAAGCCTTTTGAACCAGACGTCGAACCTGGGATCAAAACGAAGAACCAGCCATAAACTAAAACACGCCAGAAGAAAGTCAACGTGAAAGGCGCTCAAAGACCCAGATTGGGAGAAAACCAAAACGTCCCAGACCGGGCAAACCATCACCAGAAAAAACAAGCACTCACTAGGGGGTATGTGGACTTCTGAAAAAGGGGTCACCAAAGACGATCCCCCCAAAGTTAACGGTAAGAACGTCCACCCTACCATGAGAACGGGAAAGGGGGGAGGGGCGTCAAGAAAGGCTCCAAAAAGGAAGGTAATTGTGTCCCAGAAGAGAAGACTGGAGCAAAACGTGCCGAGCACAACCCAAAAAGAACGCTTTCAAAACCGTGAGAAAAAGCGGACCCATATCTCCGGATTCAGTAGAAATACAAGATGCGCCCTTCGGGGGCAATTGTCTATAGCACAGGGAAAAAGGTAGCTGCCAAACCTCTAGAGGGAAAGCCTCCTAGATTAAAAAAGGGGTACGAGACCCGATTTTTCCCGGGTCCTGCCAAAAAGCGTGACAAAAGAAGTCCGTGGATGGGGGAAAATACATCCATCAGGGGGACCGGGACTTTGAGCGCAGACGTGACCCTTTTCTTACGTGGAACGATATCTAGTCTCAAATAGCGCTTCGGGAAAAAGGAAAAAACCAGGCAGAGAAGAAAGCTGCGGCGCCCCTCGCCCGCAAAAAAGAAGGGGGTCGTCCCCGGGGGAGAGGAAGCGCAAAATCCAAGGACCCGGAAACTACAAAACCTTCCCACTTCCCCGGAGAAGTTTGGAACCGTAACCAGCGGGATCGAAAAGGGACACCGTCCCACAAACGTCTTAAGAAAAAAAAAATGTCCTCCAAACCAAAACCCCCCAATAAAAAAACCGACCCGGCGCAACAAAACACGAATACCTGTCCGTCCAACCGAACAAAGAAAAAAAAAAACCGGCCGCTCAGTTGAG
>Ga0179593_1550311_pt1 | contig 10914 bp, 10 predicted proteins | sample CZODoug2_1_08_16_FD_185931 | JGI IMG/M metagenome (GOLD analysis project Ga0179593, IMG submission 185931) | Vadose zone soil fungal communities from Angelo Coast Range Reserve, California, USA - CZODoug2_1_08_16fungal (PacBio error correction) | ecosystem: Environmental > Terrestrial > Soil >...
GCCTGACTCAAAAAGGGAGCATCCGAAAAAAAGCGACAAGCACCGCACCTTCGCAAAGGAAGAATGGGAGGGGGAAGATGAGAAAACACAATTCGACAGGGTCGTGCTTGTCGTGGAAATCGGGGGGGGGAAAGGGAAATTTCCTGAGCACCAGACAATTAGAGGGGAGGGGAAAGAATTACACAGCCGCGTTCCGGCCAAAAAAGAGGGGGAGATAACCTGGACAGGCAAAGGTCATCCTCCGGCGTTCGCGGTCACAAAAAAAAGGGCACCGAGAAAAAACGTCTCTAACAACCAGAAACTCTAAGGTACGACTTTCAGGGGGGGAAGGGCGGAATCGAGAAACAAAAGAAGGGGGAGGGGGGGAAAGAACACCGAGCAATCACCAGAACTTCATAAAAAGCAAATTTGCCAGTGGTCTGATCTGAATAGGGAAAGCAAGGGGGAATGGCGCCAAACCTCCTGTGCAGGAAGAAAAAGGAGGAGCATATGGGGCGAACGAACACACCCACGCGGGTACGATTTGGGCGGGAAAAGAAGCTTTGGCAAGTTCATCCACGCCTGAAAAAAAAAAGGGGAAGGGAAAAAAATCGGTGACGATCACGACTTCGGGCCGGCAGAGAAAAAAGTCAGGAAATGGTGGCGGCAGCAAAGGTTCTCCGACGGGAGGGGTCAGGAGGGAGACAATGAAGCCCGAACCGTCCAGGGAAGGTGCGCTGCTTGAAGAAACCTAGGAAGGGAAACAAACTGGGACGCTCTAGCACAGGACAGGGATTGAAGCAAGTTTGGGAATGGTTTCTCCAAGGAAAGGTTCACAAGTCCTCCTACTACGAAAAGGGGAGTCGGAAAAAGAAAAACGTTTCTCCAAGTGTTGGGGAAGAAAGGGAGAGATAAAATGCTCTCCGACCTGCCCAAGTCCTGAGAAAGGATCAAAAAAATGACCATTTGACATTTCCTGCCGATTATCCGTGGAAAAAGGGGGGAAGAGGGGGGTCAGAATCCACAAAAGGGGTTAGAAAAAGGTATGCAAACCAGAGGAAAGGGGGGCGAGCTCTCTTGGGAACCGCAAGAATAGCTACCTCAAAAGTCCTGCGCACCGATCAGTCGAACCCGGAAAACCGCGGTGGCAATAAAAAGGGAAAAAGGTGGCCGCCAGTTGACAACGCATCCATGACCAGGGGGAAGGGGAACGCGGACATTTGCCACCGTCAGCAAATGGTGGAGGAGGGACTACGTCGGTAGCGAAAAACAGGTTGACGGGCCCGAAGTGATGCCCGACGGGGAAAGAAGGAAGACAATGGGATGATTAGCGCGGACAAGAAGGACCTCAGTTAAGAAATCCTCCCATTAGTCCAGGAAAAGAAACACCAGAAGTCGAAAGGCAACACGAAGCACTGCATTCAGTCCTAAGGACCCGCACGTTTGTGGTCGAGAGAAGGCAAAAGGGGAACTAGATCGCCGCGCTGGCGTGAAGGCCCGACAAGAGAGAGCTGGCAAACGGAGGAAGGGGACAGGGGCCAACCATCCGCGAGCAGAAATGTAACGCAATTAAGCTGAGCAAAAGAAAGAGAACGTCTTCGGAGCCTAGGAAAGGGACGCGTACGAAAAAAAAAGCAAAAGAGGAGAAATAGCACTGAGCTACGATGGGGGGGAAAGTCGCCGAACAACGCTCGGGGGGTTTGAAAAAAGGAAATAAGTCGCTGCGGACGAGCCAGAAGCCTTTGGTGTTGGATGCGGGGTTCAGAAACCGGTCCGGCCACTGCACGCAAGGGAGGATCGAACCAAACACCTTGCGCCGTCGGGGAGGGGTTGCCAAAAAACACTGAGCACCACTAAATCCTCTGACTAGAGAAAACCGTGAAGGGGACAAGAAAACAATAGACCCACAAATTCTTGCCTGGAGCTGTACAGAACAGACCTTCTTGGTAGGGGAAAAAAATCTGAAAAAGTCCAGGTCGCGAAGGGGCTGCTTGAAGGGGAAAGTTAGGGAGACAAGAACCTCTCTTGTGCTAGGGAAAAGTGAATTAAGTTTGAGGAAAGGGATGAAGGGGTTCTCTCTATATGGGGAGTAGGTGTTCCATACAGGAAACCAGGGGGGAGGGTATCGCAGGTCACTCTTCGGAGGGAAGAAGAACAGCCAAAAAAACAAAGGAGGATTAGGAAAAGAGAATGGAAGGGTCTAAAAGGGGCATCTATGACCTTTCGACTAATGACAAGGGAAAAACACAACAACACAGTGCCCGCATTAGTACTACGAGAAGGAGGGAAGTCAAAGGGTCAATCCAAACTCAGAGGACTCAGGGAAAGGGTGATAACGTAGGGATAAGCTAAAAAGAACAGGAAGGAATGCATCGCCTGACGCATGCCATGTGAGGGAAAGGGAAAATTCAAAAACTACCCTGCGGAGAGGTACTTTAGAGACTTAAGGGGACGTGGTGCGTTCGATGGGGTTAAAAAGAGAAAAACCTGAGGTGCCGCGGCAGACTCCGCGCTTCTGGGGGATGAATGGCACAACGACCGGCGCAAGCCTGTGTCCAGTGCGTGCAGAACGAGTGAAAAAAAGGAATTAGCAGGAGGGGAAAAAAGAAAAGAGTAGGAAACAAAAACTGCAATGATTGCTCGCCGCCGGCAGTAGAAACGCGAGGAGTTGAAGATTGGCGATCCGAAACCCTCCAGTTTTTGGGCGCGCGTACAGCTGGAAAGGAAAAAGAGGGCGGGGACGGGGCACGTGAACCATAAAAAAGAAAGAAGAAATTGAGAAGGAAAGGAGCAAAAGGCAATGTCTCGTTCCGCCAAAAGGGCTGACATGGCGCAGTCTGTGTGAAATGAAGGCGTGCATCGACTGTGGCTGGGAAACCTACTCAAAAAACGAAAAAAAAGTGAAGCAAGTGCCGACTAGGGGGAAAGGGGAAAAAAAAATGGTCGGGCCTCGGAAGAATGAGCTGGGTGATCGCTGGTGGTGATCAAGAATTTGGAGGGGAAGTCTATGAAAAAAAAACTGCAAGGTGGACTGGGAAGTAGAAGAGGTTTCAGGATCGGGGTATTTGTCGGAGGTCGCGACCAAGCCGAAAGCGACGCTTTGGGCTAAAACGAAGAAAATTACGTGCGCGACAGGCAGCGACGAAAGCCAAAAAGAAAGGGATGCGAACTGTCTGGGACTAAAGAGGGGGGGAGCGGGGGTGGTGAATCGGGTAAGAAGGTGCAAGGAACGGGGGTTTATCTGAATTGGGCTCACCAATCGCGACATACTCGACAGGTATACCATGGCAAGCTCTCCAGGGGGAGGGGACCGAATAAGGGTTTGGTGGGTTTTTTGTGCAAAGCAAGGCAGACTGGTACAAAGCCTGGTCGGGAGAGGAGGCTGGCGAGAGGCATTTTGATGCCGTACCGTGAGGAGAAACAGGATGACCGTTTTCATTGAGAAAGGGCGGAAGCCATGGGAAGGGAAGGAAAAGGGAAAAAAGGGAAACCTTGATTTGGGACTAGTGCGGGTAAGGAAAAAGGGGAAAGCATGACTGTTTTCAAATCGTGGGCCCGCGGTTCATTCGAGGAGGAAAATCAGAAAAGAAAACTGGAAAGCTGAGGTGACCGGGTGAACATGTAAAAAAAACGTTACCCCCTCCTTCGGGAAGACACGGTACAGATTCACTCACCAAAGAAATCTGGGGAGCCGGACGAATCGTTATCGTAACGTTACTGCACACAGGCGTGTCTGCCGGGGAAAAAAGAATGGTGGAAGAAGAAGAGAACCGGGGGGACCTATGCCGCGTCCGAATGCGGGGACGTATAACTTTGAGGAATCTGCTTTTGGAGAAAAGCCAAGTAAAAAAGAAAGCGAAGACCACTGGCCACGTTGCCGATGGGAGAATCGATCGGCGGGATGCAATTGGGTCCGGGAACTGCAAGGGGAAGAGAAGGGGCTACATGAACAGAATTAGACTATCGGAGGGACAGTGACGCGCGGGGTCTAGTCCACCGAGGTCTGGGTGCCCAGACTAAGAATATCCCAGCCATTGTTTTCGCAAAGGCCGCCGGGAAAAAGGGGAAAGGGAGGAGTTAGAGCACGTATTCTTGAGGTTCACGCTGGAAAAAGAGGGGGCAAACCCTCTGGGGCGTGTGAAAAAGTTCCAACGCTGGCAAGGTTCGATGGCATTGAAGGGGGGCACTGCAAAAAAGGAACGTAGAACCCTTGAGGCAATCGCAGCTTGAAAATCAACAGAGAAAAGAAAAAAAGAAGGGCGGGGGTGGCGTTCGCGATGCAGACGGAGGCAGGAGCGAACCAAAGGTGGCGGCAAAGACTCAATAAGCTCTAAACTGGGGGAAAGATAAGGTTGCGTCTCAGGCCAGCCGAAATCCTGGGAAAAAAAAACCAGCTCGGCCTCCGGAAACTCCACGAAAGAAAGAAAGGAGACAGCCGAAAAGGACTTGATTGTTTTGGCAGCGCGGGGACTACTGACGAATTGGCTTGTATTGAAAGGACATAAGGGACAAGCGTTGAAAGAGCAAAAAAAAAGAAGTCGTGGAATCCGTACATCCAGCCGCAGGGCCTTCTCAAATGGGGCGGAATGGAGAAAAAGTTGCAGGGCGCCAGTAATGCCGCGCACCAGGTGCCAAACGGTGTGGCAAACCTCGAAGGAAAAAAAAGAAAGCGAAATCCAGAGGCTTCGGAAAAAAACCAATCTAGAACAACGCTAGGGTCGACCTAAAAGAAGCGAAGAGAAACCTCCCTCACCGCAACGGGCCCAGGTGGTAGGGAGCCTGAAGGAGAAAAAATAAGTGGACGGAAAGAAAAAGCGGCCGCACCCGGCTCTATAACATCTAATAACTCGGAAAATCCTGGTACGAGGGGGAGGGGGGATCAATAAAGGAAGCCAGAAGACCACAATCACTTCCTTTACTGAGTCATCGGTCGGCAAATAACGGGTACGATCATGTGAAGAAAATCGGCAGCCTGAATAAACCTGTCTCAAGAAGGGGGCACGGAGTGAAAAAAAAAGCACCCTAGACTGTGGGAAGGGGAAGGGGGACTAGACTTTGAAAGACCACTCTTCCGGGAACTGCCAGCCAAAACAATTCAAAAAATTGACTGGGCGAAAAGCAGTTGGGTTGAAACAAAAACAGATCCCAAAGAAAGGGTCCTGAGGTGTCCTCATAGGAGGATCTGCAAACTGGGATGTGGTGGTCCTAACCTTAATTTTGTGTCCTCAAAAGGTGGAGGAAGGGATAAATGGACCGATCTCCCATCTCCCAAACATAGCAAAACAGTAGTTTCCTGGCAGATTAAAGCTGAAGGACAAGGGGGGCTATTGGAAATCAAAAGAGGCTGCCAACGGGGATAGCCAAAGAAAGGGGGGACGGGGAGGAATGTCTCGGGGTAGGGGAAGAGCCAAGGATTAGCTTAAAAAACTGCAACAGTCACTCAACAAAGGGATGGGCGGTCCGCACCCTTCATATATCACCGCGGTTTGCAAACCCTGAGAATTCCTCCACGCATCCAGGAAGACCATTGGAGGAGAGGAAGGGAAAGGGGACGAGCACCGCCTAAATGAATAACCAACTCGACTGCTAAAAAGGTGACGCCCTAACTTTTCCGCCTAAAAAAGAAAAATGGTGATGATCTAGACAAAAGAAAGGGGAAGGGCGAACCTTCACTACGCCGAACGCAGGTCAGACCAGATCACCGAGAGTCTTCACAGGCGGTCAGTTCAAAAGGAAAAAAAGGCACCCCTAAACCGTTTTTCGGACTCGGGGGGAGGAACTTCGAACTAAAAATTCCTCTCCGGCGCTGGTGAGTGAGGGGGCATCCCAGGGTAGAGCTGGCGGGGAAACTAAGCGTTCCAACCCAAAAAAAAAACGACGAGCAGGGGGTGGAGGACGAGCCAATTGCCTTAGAGGGAAAAGCCGGCAACCTTCTGCTGACTGGGTATCATGCAAGCCAATCTATCCAGACGCTAGAAACTGCTCGATAAGGGTGAGGTTTAAGGAGCCGCCGAACGAGTCAACTCGAACCGCTGTTTCAGTTGGGGAAAAGGGAGGGAGGGAAAGAAAAGCAAGATCATCCATCCATGCCGTGGGTTGGGTGGGTGACGTAAGAAGAACCGCTTGTCCAACTGCCCGGAATTTAGGATCCAGAAATAAATGGACGCACAGGGCCGGGTGTGCCGGGAGGGCGGCACCCATCCCCGCTGACAGAAAGGCATCGGGAAAATCTCGGAAACAATCTTATGATCCACTAACAACATCGACAACCCCAGCGACGTTCCAAGGGGTTAAATGAAAAACTCCCGCCGGGCGTGGGTGACGTCCAAATAACAAAAGGGGCCGTTCGTCCGAAGGCTGCGGAAACGGTAGAATCGCAAAAACACTCCCCGCCTATGTGGGGGGGGGGGTGGGGGGGGGGGGTGGGGGGGGGGGGGGGGGGGGGGGGGGGGTGGGGACCGATGAACTTGTACATTCCGATATTTGGGGGGAAAATGAACGAGGTCACTCGAAAAAAAACTTGGTTCACGGTTTGAGGTGGGGACGCGAAGGGGATTTGTCTAACAGGTCAAGCATGCGTAGGAGAGCCACGAGGGGGGATCGATAACAAAAACAACACGGGGAGGAGATCACATGTCCGGCACCCTCCGCAGCAAGAAAGGGGAGTACAAGCACCAAAGGAATGAAAAAAAAACCTAAAACCAAGTTTGCTCGGAACAAGGCTTTTGAGGGGGGGGGAAGGTCCATAAAAAACTCCTCGTAACTCCTAGTTCAAAGCAACGCGAGTGATCAAAAGAGAACTGCTAACAAGTCAGCAGCCATTAGCTACCTGCAAGGGATGAGATTTAATATCAGTGGCAAACAATAAAGCTCGATGTTCCTGGCACCGCTCGTCCGAGAAGGGGGCGGGGGCGATGGAGTGAAAAGTAAACCTCAGGGAAAGAGGTCAAAGGAACGCTTAAAGGTGGTGCATGATCACGGGAAAGGAAAAGACAGGGGAGTCAATGGACACGGGGGTCCACGGGCGTTAGTGAATACAAGGGGAAAAAAATGGCCGTAAGCGGGGAACCTTGGTGAAAAAAAAAACGGCAGGATGTCTACGTCCGCCGCCGCAGATCTGACGAGAAAAGGAAAAAAAGGAGGGGGAGGGGAAGGATTTCACGGCGATCGGAAACCCGGGAGAATATCAGACGAGAGAAAGGGGCGTTCCGTCATGGACCTCCCAAGGAGCTGAAAAAAGTCTGAGGATTACGCGGAAGGCAATTCTTGTCTCCAACCAGTCTGCTGGAGGGAGGAAACGGTCAAAAGGTACGGCACTCTACGAATAGACAGCACGGCAGCGCCGGCGTACATCGTGACGAAATGCCGAATAAGTGGGATCGACAACCGGTGAATTGGCCCGAGGAAAAGAGTCTGTGAATAAGAACGCTGTGATCTGGGGGGGAAAACTCGGAACTGGAGACAGCGGGGATGCCGCGATCATCAAAAATTGTTTCTCTAGAGGGGGGATCTCTGAAGAAACGGGGTTTGGGGGGAGGGGTTGGAAAAAAGGGGGAGGCGAAACGCAGTGGGGGGGCTATTTCATCACCGAAGAAGATGACGGGGCGCGACCAAGCGACGATCAAAAAAAAAAAGTGACGGGAAACTGGGGAAATATCAGGGAGGGGAGCGGTTAAAATGGAGAAACTAGTGCGAAATGAACTGCCTGGGAAGTTTTGAGAAGAGGGGGGGGGTCTACCCAGACGCGACATTCGATACAATTTCTATGCGATAACCGTTGCAGCTTATGAAAAAAAGGGGAATTGTCGTTCAGTTCACACACTGGCCTCCTCTGTTTATAAGCGGCAGAAATGTCAACCTGTCCAGGAAAGGAGGTCGAGAGGATAATTATGCAGAAATGGGAAGAAAAAAAAAAACGGGGGACATTGCGGCCATGAGAGCCTGGGGAGCACTGAGGACCAGCAAACTTTCTTTGGGGACTCCGGGGGCCAAACTTGGCTTGGCGGAACCTTTTCAATGCGAAAACGGAGCAGCAGTCATTCCAAAGGGGACAAGAAACCTCACGTCCCTGACAGTTCCGAAGCGGAAGAGGTGGGGGCGAAATCCTTTACCACCTCGGCGGGAAATCAGACCAGGCCAGCTTGAGGTTCTCAGGAAGACTGGCGCCGAATAGTGATCGGGGTCCCGTGACCAGTCAGGCCAAAGGGGAAGGCTAGGTACCACGAATCTGTAGGGAACAGCAGGAAGGAAAAAAAGGTGGGGGACAGAGGTGCCTGCTCCCCCTTAGAGGGCTTGCCCGGGGAGGGCAGGAAAAAGCGGTGTAGAACACGTCCAGGGGGGGAAGGGGCCGTCAGGGAAACCACTGGCAACGTTTTTGCCGAAGGATAGAAAAAAGGGGCTAGGGTGGGTCCGGTAGAACGACGTGGGGAGGGAAGAGGGGGCCAAGCCAAAAAATGGGAGTCTATCCTGCGCCCGAGGCTGGGTGTTCTCGGGGGGAAACCCCAAAAGGTGCCCGCGACGCAATTAGAAACTGAGTGAAGCGAACGCCGCCATGCCAACGAACAGGGAAGGAGTTCCGCATTTCACCTCGGGTAAAGGGGAGGGGGGTGCAACAACGCGTCAAAATCTTCGGAATGTCCTGGGGGGGCCCCAGCCCGGTGATGAAAAAGGACCAAACATCCCAGTAGAAGGAGAAGGACTGTCGGGGACTGTGGCGGAAAAAAAAGGCAACAGAGTTCGGCTGGCCCGACAAAACGCAATCTAAAAAAAAAAGGAAAAAAAGATTGCTCTGGTCTGCCGAACTCCTGCGAAGGCAACCGAATGCTCGCGCCCCACACAAACATCCTGAGCATACTACTGATGTTTTGGGGAAAAGGCATAACAAAAAGGGGACTGTCGTTGACACAAGAGGGGCCTAGGGGGGGAAGTTAAGGGGACGAGCACCAATCCATTTATGCGTGAAAGGTGAAAAGGGGCTCCGCGTCAAAGAATTTGGCGTGACTCTGAACAAGGGGGGGAAGGCTCGAATCAAAAAGAGGGTCACCCAGGAAGGTTTTGGAAGAGGACACTTGAGAAAAACCAGGCCCACCTGGCGCCGACAAAGGATCTGCCTAAATCAATGGGGGGAAAAGCGCAATAAACGCGGCGGAGAAACCGAACAGTCTGCAACTAATCGATCACCAGAAGAAGGGACAGTGGTCTTATAGCCTTCTTCAACAGACCTGTGGACTGGGTCTCCAAAATCCGCCGGGCCTGGTCGGAAAAAAAGAAGTGCTAAACGAAAGGGAACCCACTCGGTGAATTTCTGGGCTCCCTGAAAGTTCGTTGAAAAAAGGGCATCCAAAAAAAAAACAGCATGTAACTGGAGTCACGGTGCCTATCAAGCAAAAAACACGAAGGGTTAACTCAATCCATTTGGAGGACAGACCGATAACCCTCCAAAGTTGGTCTCAAACGGGTCAGAGGGTTGTTCGCCACCCTGGCAACCGGCCCCTACCAGAACGGGAACTGAATTCTTGAAGACCCACTCTGAACTGGGCAGGGAGGATAGAAGACGCATTTAAAAGGGATGGCGTGGAAGGGTACCCGCAGAGAGTTTCCGGGGGTCCGACTACGTGCCTGGGCCCAAAAAGCATGGCGAAGGTGACACCGGTTTTCTCCGTGGGTTGGTGGGAAGAGGGGCCGGCATAACTTTCTCAAATCGCCCAAGCTCCCCTCCCGAGGATTTGACATTTCTCCGGAGAAAAGTGTTTGACTATTAGATCGCCTCAAAATGGAGAGCCAACGGGGGGAAAAGAAAAGAATGTCCGGATTGGAGAGCCAGTATTCGAAGAAGAGGAAAAAAAGACCGACTTGCGCAACCTCACTCCCCCTTCACAAAGAGCAAACCGCTGTGAGCCCGTTCGTACAGCAAAAACGCCCACGCATGCCAGCCGACCAGTGCAGGATCGTACTTGCAAGGAGAAAACTTGAAAAAGTCGTGAAATTGAAATAGCCAAATAGAGGAAGTCCCTGTGGAACGCCCACTTGAGCGGGGGGGCCGAAGCACAAGACGAGAACAATGTGGATGATAAAAGCGAAAAGGAAATCGAGGCCGGAGCCCTTGGGGTTCATGACGAAAGTCCCAGAGGACCAGCCTGCTTCAAAAAACGAGCTCTTCTTGTAGCTTCAGCAGGGCGAAGAAGAATTCCGAACTTCGGCAAACTGCGTGAAGATGGGGAGGGAAGGGGGTGGGCGGGGTCCCCGCCTCATTCGAGGCTGACAAAAGGTTAAAACAGAAAAAACCCAGCCAGCAGATTTTTTGGCAAAAGCCATGATGGAAAAAAACAGTAATCAAGGAGCACCGAGGGCTCCTGGGGCGGACATGACCGCCGTAAACCCCAAAGGCATGGGATCGGCGGATAAGGAAAAGTTAATGGGAAGAGGAAGAACAAACTGAACCCTCGTTAGTGTGTGCTTGAGCGCGGACGGGAAAGGCCGTCGAAATCAAAAAAAATTGGGTGTTGGAAGGATGGGGGGGCTCACAGGTCCAACGCACTGGGAGAGAAAAAGCATAACGCCCGTGGACCCAGTGAAGACAAGGGAGGGGTGGAGGGCCACTCTTACTCAGCACACGAAGCCGCAGTTCTGACTCAGGAACAAACTGAACCGTAGTTATCAGCGCCCCACAAGCCCCCACCCCCGGCTCGTGGAAGAAGTTTAAGAAGGCTGGGGGTGACCGAAAACGGGCCAAGCAAGAATGGCCAGTCGTCGAAACTGCGTAAGGGGTCGAAGCGTTCGCGAGCCCAAAGCTTCTTCGGAAAAGGAGCGGGGGCAGTTCCGAGGAGGGCCGGATGAAGGAAACAGTGCAAAGAGCCTACCTTGGGAAAGGGTGGGAGTGGTGCAAGACGTCCCATTGTGGGATTGTAAACTGGCATCGGCGAGCCGGGACAGGTG
>Ga0179593_1332428_pt1 | contig 10913 bp, 17 predicted proteins | sample CZODoug2_1_08_16_FD_185931 | JGI IMG/M metagenome (GOLD analysis project Ga0179593, IMG submission 185931) | Vadose zone soil fungal communities from Angelo Coast Range Reserve, California, USA - CZODoug2_1_08_16fungal (PacBio error correction) | ecosystem: Environmental > Terrestrial > Soil >...
CTCTGCAATACTAAAAACGACCTAGTGTGGGACAAATAAAAGGGGGGCCCCCAGGGGACAGAAACGGCTAAAATACTACTGGGAATCTGGAAGTGATCTTCTTGACCAGCCACGTTGGTAGGTAAAACTGGAGAAAAATGAGTTAAAGACCCTCCTCACGCTGGGGCCGGAAAAAAGAGAGGGCCAGATCAATATTGACCTATTTTGAGAAGGGGGAATTCCAAGGGACAAGGAGTGTTTTTGTGTGGGGGATGTTTTTTGGTTTATTCCCACACCAAAAAACAGGGAAGAAAAAGCAAAGGCAGTAGAAGTGCGATTTGGCAGGGTTGAGTCAAGGGGGAGTTGGTGCATGACAGGAAAGAAACTCCGGACGGGCAGGATGAGGCCTAATGTAAAAAAAAAGAGACTCCGGAGGGCTGCTTACGGGGAGTGAAAGCCAAAGAAGTACCCCACGAATTTCTCCGTTTTCACTAAAAAGAAGGGAAGGGAGGTGTTCAAAACTGCACCCTGGGACAGAACAAATGGGGGCTCCCGTTGAAGGGGTTAACCGCAGGAGATTCAAAGGGGTGTAATTCGTTTCTGAACATGGGGGGACCGTAAGAAAGAAGGGGATGCTCGTTTGCAAGCACCCAACGAGGAAAAGAAGAAAAGTACACTGTAAAAAAAAGGTCATGCCGTTTGGTTAAATGGATTCTCGGTTTCCAACAGAGTATTTGGATTAACGCGCAAAACCCTTAATGGGGGGAAATAGTGTTGGTCTAATCATTCGATCACCCTTTTTTTCCCATCACGGCCTGAACTGCATTAGGACCGGGAATTCGGAAAAAGAGGATGGGGCTCTTTTAAAGGGGGGGGGGGGGGAAACTGTCCCCTTCTGCGGGAAACCAAGTCCGCCCCCGAAGACTGACGAAGTGGAGGCGCTGGAAAAGGAAAAAAACAGCCACGAACCCGCTCAAGGTGGAGATGATGAAACCATTGGGATACACGTGTGATAAGTCAGATTAGATGAGGTGGCGGCGGATCATACAGTGATAAACCATTGGTCAAAAGGGAGGGCGAGTACTGAGGCTCCATTGTTTTTGTGCACCCAAAGAAGAACAGGGGAGGGTGGCTAAAGTCGACCGTTACAAGGGGGAAAAACAATTTGGGGTTGAAATACGCATTCGGAAGAGGGGAGTGGGAAAAAAAGGTCATCTTTATGTGGGACAAGAGGAGGGGAGTCAAATCGGGCAAGGTTTGTTTGGGAAACAGAACCGGAAAGGAAGAGGCTAATAGGCAGGAGCCTGGAGCCGGAATTTTTTCCAACGCTGACTGCGGTGGAAAGAGAAAGGGCATGGTTATTGTGGAAATCAGACGCGAAGCTGGAAAAAAAAAAAGTTGGGGAGGAAGGTGGAAACTTTTTGGGAAACCATGGTTCGATTATGTGAAGAGCTTGCCCCGGGTATTATTGAAACTCCGCGTTCAAAGGAAGGAGAGGAGCAAAAGAGGTGGGGGTTCAGTCACAGTCATAAAAAAGAGGACCAAATCGTGACACCATGGGAAACACTCAGGAAAACAGGGACCATAGAGGGGAAAGGAATGGTGAACGATTGGGGACGTCCCGGAGAAACATCCTAAAAGTTCGGAGGAGCAGGGGGGGGGGGACTTGTGGCGAATACAGGCAAAAAAAACCTTTATGAATTGGGGAAGTCCAGAGGCATGGGATGCAAACGGGAAATTCACAAGATTCCTGTTAGGTTTTGCACGGTTACGCGCGGCTGCAAAGAGGCCGATCGGATGACACGCTGGTATTAAGCCGAAATGCCCTTGAGGAAGGTAGGGGGAGAATAAATTGGGGGGGGGCGGACAGCGGCCTTTCTCGAGGCGCGGTCCCCTACGGCTTGGAGGGGGGGGGGGGGGGGGGGACACCTGTCCAATTAAATGGTCGGTCAAACTCCGAAAATTCACACCGAGGTCACAGGAAGCATTTAACAGAAAGGGGGCGTGACAGGGGTGAGGGGAAGGGTTCACGCAAGACTAGTGGGGGGGAAATGAGGAAACCTCAGGCTAAATCCTAGGAACGACACCGTATAATAGCCCAGGCCAACCGAAGCGCATCTCAAGGAGAGTATTGTCGAAAAAGCCGCATCAGTAAGTGGGATACGAGAAAAGGAGGAACCAAGCTCCGAGGAAAGTGGGATGTCATCTTAAAAAACGGGGAAGACGGCAATGCTGCACCAAATCAAAATCCAACAAGCGCAGGTAGGGGGGGGACAAGACCGAGTGTGTACTGAGATTGAACAAGGAGGGGGGGAAAAAAACAAGGTGGCCCATGGAGGTTGGGTTTTGGGTGACCAGGGACAAAACTTTCGGGAAGGAGGTTCCTTGAGATCATATCCTATACAACTTAAAGAGACAATGGTCTGATCGAAATGAGATGGGGGGGGTGGGAAGCAAGGGAGAAAAAATCAAGGAATTATGCGTTTCAAAGAGGAAGTCGAGTTCACTTCCACCAACGAACAAACTACCGCGTTGAGAAACATTGCAGGGAAAAACGGCTGTCGGGTGGGGAAAGGTGGAGGAAAAATGGTATTGAAGGAAATTAGAAGACTCTTGTTAGGGGACAGGGCCGGAATTCAAAGGTGGCCAAAAAAAGGGGAGAGTGGGACAAATATTAAACTGAGGTTAACGGAAATGGGAAATATTCCTTCAAGGACAATAACAAGCTCAGAGGACAATAAGATCCAATGCGGGAGAAAGGGGAGAGAATACACAAAAAACTGAGAGTAAAAGACTATATTTCAGAAAAAAGACATGGATATGAGGGGGTCACCTCGGAGAAAGGGGGGGGGGATTGGGGAAGGAATTACATCTGAAGCAAGTACCAGCCTATATTTGTACCAACTTGTAATTTTTGGGCACGCAATGATCATTCACAGGAACGAAAACAGAGCTTCTAAACGGAATAAAAGTCCAGTCGAATGTCAAAAAAGAAAAACATCCGGGGGGAATCAGAGGGGAAACGTGGAGTGAACTCGCGTGAAAAAAAAATGTTTTATGAAAAAGCAGAGCAACGAAGGAAGGATGGGGGGTGAAAAAAAGCTTCCAACCATCTCCAGATGGGACACGGATTCAAAGGTCTAGTCGTTGTTAGAAACGGAGAGAATTGAAGCAGGAAAAGAAAAGCCGACATAAAATAGGGGTCGGCACAAAACACGTCACTTGGACAATGCCGTCAGGAAATCGTCCGAAAATAGGTCTGCCCAGGGGGGCCCACCAGAATCACGAGGGGGGGAAACCACGGAGAAGATATTTCGGGCAAGGAAATAGTTTAAGACGGCGTCCGAAAATCAATTCCATAGGACAATGGGGAAAGAAGGCTTGTGGTGAACTATCGACAAGAATTGGTGAAATCGAAATTGAGCCAACGCTGAGGAAGGGGAGGGCATACTTGGCATGTGTGGGTCGTACGGCATCGGCCCAAAAGATCATTAGGACGGTTTGTAAAAGACTTAAAAGAGAGGCCGTTGAACCCGTGACGAAAAAAAGGGAACGCAAGGGAAATTCGGTTTCAGGCAGGGTCAGTGAAGTTGCACTATTCCGAACGAACAAAGGGGAGGATGCCTTCAGGTTACCAAGCCGGAAAGGAAAGACATGGTGACAAAAAAGGAAACATGGGCAAACGGCCCGCTGGAACTCACACCCTTTGGTCGCACTACAAGGAAAGAAAAGGGGGGACATCAGGTGGCCACCACGTCATATACATGGCCAAAACCGGAAATTGCAACGTAAAACGCAAACCATATCCAAATTTCAAAGAAACGCGGGAGTTTTACGCGGACTAAAAAACTGATGACGGGAAAAACGAGTGACAGAGCTGGGGTTGAGATGCTCCAACACCAAAAGAATGATAACTGACAAAGAACAGGTCGATGGAAGGTCAAGGCTTCGAAGGGACCCAATCGCATAGGGATCTTACCTGGGATGGGGTTGGGCCGAGTAAAAGGTTGGTGTCAAACGGGAGTCAATCGTAGAAGGGAAAGGAAAAAAAGAGAAAAGACCGGCATTCAACTCGCCGACGTAATTTTCAACAGGGCAAATCAAACCCTCACCGTGAACAATGTGTGCGTACAACAAGTCCAGGAAGATCCAGAAAAAAGCGCTTTCTGCGGCCAGCTTCGCGGATTGTCGTTAAATACTTAAAAGGTAGACCTGACACCGGCCCTAGGAAAAAAGTTGACATTCCAGAAAATGGGGGGGGAAAAAAGACATACTTGAAGAGACAAAGCCATGAAAGGGGGGAGTGGTCAAAAACCTTCCTCAACATCCGCTTTGGCCCAAAATCTTGGGTATGAAACCATAAAACTTTCAAGAAAGAAAGCGAGGAGTTAGGTGAATCCCCTCAGTGGGGGGTGCAAGTTCACATGGTCTAAGCGAAAAGACAGGGGAAGGAACAGGTTGGTGGAAAAAACAGCAAGCGCAAGGGGTATTCGTAACAAATGGATAAATCTGGTTTCCTCACTTCAAGAGCATCACTCCGAAAAGCGCATATAATTTGTGCCAAAGGGGGGAAAGGGAAAAAATAGACAGGGGAACAATAGAGAGACGTCGGCGATTGGAAAGAAGAGCCCGACGTGAGCGTAAGAAAAGGAGGCGTGGCAACCCGGACGTGTCCTGCCTCATCAGGGTTGGGATCCAAGTTACCAAAGGGGGCTCGAAAAGTCCAACAAATCGTTTGACATAATACAAAACCTTTCGGGCAGTTTTCCAGTTGTAATATGTACAAAAGGGGGAAAGACGAAGATAAAGACCGCCAAACTCATTTCAACCAAATGACACGGTGTGTTGCCTTGCACGGGAAGAAGGGGATGGTGTGGGAAGGGGAAGTAAAGGGACGTTATTCAGATGGGTGACGAACTGCAAAAACTCAAATCCCCAGCCGCTTCAGGGCGGTCACGTAACAAGGAAAAATTTTACGAAAATGCAGAGAAGAGGATACATCAAAAAACCGGTTGGGAAAGGTGGGGGGGGCCTGGGAACCTTGAGGGGACAAGTTAATTTGTAAAAACCAACCGCGCAACGAGGAGAGGGGGTAGGGGCAACACTTCGGTGCAGTTGGGAAATGCAAACGCTTTGTCCCCCATGAGGACAGGGGGGCAAAGAGAGACTAACTTTTGTTTGACATGTTCCATTTAGGGGGCCTGAAAGAAGGAACTGGTTAAGATGAAAATGTGCAACAAAGAAAGGCGCCAACCCGGAAAAAGTCAAACGGACAGAAAGGAAGGGGAGTTATTTCGGGGGAACGATTTGGAAAGATAAAGGGTGTAACTGAAGCATCTAACTAGAGGCATATGGCGGCAACGAAATGGGGGGGGGGGGGGGGGGAAAGGCAATACTGCAGCAACTGGTGGCTGAGAAACACGAACAACAACCGTGGCCGGAAAAAATCTTACAGAGAAGGGTCTGAGGGTTCGCCCATTGTTCTTGGAGTTCATATTGCCTAGGAAATTTCCTTGGAAAAACTAAAAAAATAGTAGTTGTAGAGGGATCTCTCTCACAAAACATGATTAAGGAGAGAGTCCATCACGAAAATGAAAAAAGAACTGGAAGTATTGGGATCAAAATACCCGTCAGGGAAATATTAAAGAAACAATGGCGAGAAAAAAACGACAAGGGGAGGCGGCGATCGGAAAGTGGTTTGGGAGTCGTCGAAAAAAAAAAATAATTTGCTTCAGCAAAAAAAATGAAGGAAGGAGGGGGAAGGACCGAGCTGTTCCTCACCAAGAGGCCGTATTTATGAGAGAATTCCCAGGACAAACTGGTAGTTTCAGGAAAAAAAACCAAGGGTAACAAAAGGAAGGGATTTGAGACGGATTTGGCATGGTGGGGCGTCTGTTAGGTTGTGGGGGGGGATGGGGGGGGGGGTGTGGTCCTCACTGAGAAAAATTAAAAAAAGGGGAATTCGAGAACTACATCAAACACCGAAACTACAGGGGTACGGGTTAGAAAAAAGTGGTGTGGTTAGGAATGTGAAAAAAATGTCACACGCAGTGCGCCGGTGTAAAAAGCCGAGGAATTTGGAGAAAAAGAAAAGTTAAAATCCATTGCCCTGAAAAAAAGGAAAAAACACCGTGGATGGGAAAAACGGGGTCAGATAAATTGGGAAGTCGTTGTTTAAAATTGAGGTAACATTACCTTCGCGAAGCGGCCGGGGAATTGGGAACAGAACAACTGAAGCGACCCAGTCGCGGAACAAATTCATGGCCGAGTGAAAATGGAGGGGGGGGGGAAAGGTACGATGAGGAAAACGGGGGGGGCATGTTTTTAGATTTTGGGGATGCGACTTCGGAGGAAACCGTTGGACAATCACTTCCTCCCTTCAGAGACCGAGGAGGAAAAAGGGTCTGTCTCGAGTGCACCTGGAACCTTAGCAATTGGATTCAGCACTTCCCGGTTGCACGCGCAATACGGGAGAACGAGGATGCAAAAAAAAAGAGAACCATCGCAGAAAACACGGCGCGTTATAGTATGACACAAAGGGGAGTTGGAAAACAGAAATAGGTTTGCGATGCTCAAATTATATGCGCGGACGTTCTGTCTTGAATGAATAAACTGGGGAAGCCATGGTGCACGATAATAGAAAAATTGGGCCAGAGAAAAACGAAGGGTAGCGAAAACGAACCTGTTATGAAACAGTATGGGGGGGAATTCACCAAACTGGGAGCAACTTAGCAAAAAAGACTGGAGTGGGGAAACAAGGGAAGCGGATATTCCCCCAAAGAGGGAGGATGATCAGACGGAATTTGGGGGGAAAGAAAAGAAAAATGGAGGAGAATTCGGGAAGGAGGCTGATCCCTTTCGAGGTCAATTATGGTGAAAAAAAGCAGCAAATGCGGGTACGAGGAAGACAGGATTATTTGCCGAGCGAAAAAGACCCCAGCACGAGAGGTGTTGGCCCCGGAGGGCGCCATGGGGGACACAGAAAGGTGATTCAAAGGGAGAACGGTTTGCTTCCTCTCTTGAAGGAAATGAAGAGAGGGGAGAAGTTGTCAGGGCAGTCATACGACTATGGAAAGAAGTCTACAAAAAAGGAAAAGAGGAAACCCCCATGGAAGGGCAGAGAAAGGTTGATTGACCTCTAGAGCCGCCTACTACTTTTAATCTATCAAAAGGGGTGGGAGGGAGAAAACCGAAACCAACCTCCTTATGAAATTGTGTTCAGGCCAAGAAGGGGGGATGAGAAACGGGAAAAGGAGAAAAGGAAAAGGATGGATGGTCATTAGCGTGAATCGGATACGTGGTGGGATTAAATCCTCAATGACAGTTAACTTCTGGGAGAGAAAAAAGGGGGAGGCTTGAAAGAAAGGCCTTTTGACGTCTGAATTCGAGGGACAAATAGGGGGTATGGGGTCAAAAGGGGGGAAAAGAGGGTCAAAAATGAAGTCTCAGGGGAGGTTGATCTGAAGCAAACCGTCCGACCTCATTCAACCTGCATTTTGCTGGGGAGGGACATAGTAGGGGAACGGTTTCACTCCACTTGCGAATTGGGGAACCAGATTTAAAAAAGCCGCAGTGGGCAAAACGTGAACTGGGTGGGAAGAATAGGACTCAATCACCGCGGCGTCTCCATTAGCGTCATTGGCTAAAAAAGAGAGAAAGGAAGGTTCTCGCTCCCGGAAACAAACGCCCCGACTTAAACAATTGCTGAAAAACGGAAATCGGGAGGATCAGAGAAGCCGGGTCGGACGGACGAGGGGCACCGCGGAGGGGGCGTGGGAAACAATGTACACCGGGAAGGGGAGGAAACGCAGAGGGCAAAAAGAAACCAAGTTGCAAGTTCTTGGGGGTTTGGTTCAACGAAAAAGAATGTGAAGGCGGAACTGCAATTGTAGCGGAGAAGTTAGATATATGTCAAAGTACAAGCTGGGATGGGTGGAAGAAGAGAACCAACACAAACGGCGGGGATATGGATCGCGGGAAAATCAAGTGACATTCACGGATTCCAAACGACCGAGTTTGGCGATACGTGCAATGAAACGGACTGGGGGTCGGGTTTGGAAGGGTCGAAGGGGAGGGAGATAGCGCGATTCCGGCTTATTGAAATTACAAAGTGGTACAAAGGGAAAAATCTTTAATGCTGGCAGTTGTTATGACAAGTGGAACTGAAAGGAAAAAAGAAAAAAAAGGGAGCAAGAGGTGAAAGACGATCCATGCGTCAATTTAGACAGAGAGAAAAAACGCAGGAGGAACAAAGAAGGAGCCAACCGCAGTGGATCAGGTGAAAAGAGGGGAGTGGCACCGAAACAACTATTGCAGAAAACAACGGCAAGCGTATTTTCATATTTGGGAAACGGGGGGTAATTTTTGACAGGAAAATGAAGAAGGAACAGGATAAAAAAGATTCTAATGACATTCAATCCTCCCTAAACTGAAACCCAGACAAGGAAGTGGGAAGGTGACCGTACATAAACGACTGTGGATGTGTGACTCAAAGGACGTTGAGAGACGATAAGCAGATGTGGTTTGTGGACCTGTCTCCAACAAATAAAATCCATGGAACAGGAAAAGTAGCTCCAGGGGATAGGCGAAAAAGGGTCCTTCAACAGAGCAGCCAGCATCAGGGGGAAACCAAAAAAAACACTTTGCCAACCTGGAAATCAAGGTAGGGGAAGGGTACCAAAACAATTGCGTTTCCCGGGTGCCCACAGGAAAGACAAGGGTTGACGACTCGGCACAGCCGTATTGGCAGGGACAGGGGGGAGTCAGGAAAAAAAAAAGGAAAGAAACTATCACCATAGTAGGACAATGGGGAAGCGGAAAAAGGGGCAAGGGCCAAAGAGCACACGACAAAGTGTAACCGGGGCTTGTAGAACACGGAGAAAGGGGAGAGAGGGGCAGCAGATACGGGAACTACGAAGCTTTACGGCGGTGCCAAGAGGAATCGCAGGCCGGGAACCCTTCCGCAACTGTAAAGCACAAAAGATCAAATTCGGTGAAGGGACACGGATCGGCATAAAGGGGTGGTGCCTTCCAGGAGGAAAAAAAAGGCCAAACTGGAAAGGCCTTCATGGTGTTCCACCATATCAAAATAAAAAGAGGGAAAACACAAAATACAAATCATGCCAAAGACCGCTCCTCAAAAAAAAGGATGATTCGCCCGACAAAACTTCCTAAAGGGCAAAAGGTCCAGGACGTTAAAAAAGAGAAAAGACGATGCGCAGTCGTACCTCGACCAAGGGGTCAAAAGGCCGGCCCTGGAGTGGTAAAAAACACGTCAGGGAAGCACCCTGAGCTGGGGGACGAGGAAAAAAAAATTTAATGGAAGGGAACCCGAACAAAAAAACCAGAAAGGTAACAACTAACAAGTGGCGGCTTCTCGGGGAATCCATATTTAGGAAAGCCCATGGGATAGAGTTTTTATTTTTCCAGGGTGAAACATGGTGCACTGGGGAAAATGGGTCAAGCGGAGAAGAAATGCTCACAGAGACGGCATTTGAAAAAGTCTCGTAAATGACCGCAAGAAGAAAATCCAAGTAGAAACATTGGGAGGACAACAGGATAACGGATGACCAAGCTAACTCTCTGGGAGGGGGGTTGGACCGCTGGGTCTGATGGAGGGAAAAATACGGGGACCCTGGAGACAGGAAAAAAAAGGACGCCGTTGACACCATCTCATAACATCATCAGGCAAAAACGGTTCAGGTTTTTCAAAAAAAAGAAGAAACTCAAGGAGGTGGGGGGACAAATAAAGAGGAAGTTGAGTTGAAAAAATCAGTCCCAAGCTTGGAAGTTCTGAGAAGACCCATAAGTTTGCACATACGACATCAGAACACAGCAGGGATGCTTTGGTGTATCTGAAACTCGAACGTAGCAATCTTCACCATGAAAACAATTTTCTCTGAAACATAAGCAAGCGCATATAAGTGTCATGCTCGCGTGTGAAAGAAAGGGAGAAAAGGGGAGACAGTCCGCGCCAGGAGTTCTGACTGAGTTGCAAAAAGGCATCCAGGGAGTCCAGGGAGGGAGTCGGACTATGGAAGAGGGGCCTAGCATAAAAGTGATAAAAAACGGTTTGCAAAGAGGAACGAGAGAAAACACAGAGGCGCACTTGAAAAGTACCCATTCAAACGGGCATCATTGGGAAGGGGTAAGGGGCCCCACAGTTGCAGAGAAGCGCCGCAAAAAAAGTACAAACATAGACTCCGTTGGTGAGTCCTGGCATACAATAGGGGTCCGGGAACAGGAGGAGGGGGCCGAAAAAACGGTGATCCGGAGCTTCGTCGAAAAAACGGCAGGGAAAAACGAAATGAGGAGAAGGTCACTGTGAGTGCAAATTTTAAAACAACTAATATTTCATATGCTGTACATCACTTGGATTTGGGCCATTTTGGATTCAAAAAATGGTTTGGGAAAGGGAGGGTTCCAACCGCCCTCGGCTTTTTTTCCTTGCAAAAAACGGCGAACCGTGGCAATTGGGTGGCAAAGTTCACAACGCTTTGAAAAAAACACAAGTCGTAAAACAGCAAAGGTCCAGACGGGGGGGGACGGGAAGGACCGGCAGCCTGAAGGCAGGACATCTACGTCATTCAAATAACTGTGAAAAAAGCAAAAAAAGGCAAAAGGAAAAGGGGGAAGTCACCCCACTAAAAAGCCGTGACGGTATTCGGGCAAATCGGGGGGGGGTAAAAGGTTTTGTAACTGAATGAAGAGAGGTAAGGAAGTTAGAGAGGAAAAGGATTGGGGGGGGGGAACGGCCAAGAGAGGTATGATTGAGAAAATCAAACGCCTCAGGGGCGGAGACAAGGACGAAAAAAAAAGTTTTCGGAAAAATCGGCAAACCTCTACGAGGGAGGATCGACCAGGTGATTATCTGGTCAAAGGGGGGCCCTGCCTGGTCCTGAGTTGTCCCAAACGCACGCGACGTCAATTGAGAG
>Ga0179593_1491082_pt1 | contig 10913 bp, 8 predicted proteins | sample CZODoug2_1_08_16_FD_185931 | JGI IMG/M metagenome (GOLD analysis project Ga0179593, IMG submission 185931) | Vadose zone soil fungal communities from Angelo Coast Range Reserve, California, USA - CZODoug2_1_08_16fungal (PacBio error correction) | ecosystem: Environmental > Terrestrial > Soil >...
CCTTCGAAACACAAACAGCTCAAGAACGGTCGGTATCTGACGCCATCTAGGTGAGAAAAGGGAACGAGGGACGCAGGCTTCGCAACCCTGGGAAAGGGGGGAAGGGACTGTCGAATCCGTTCAACTGGAGTGCTCTCCGTAAATCGTTTCCGCGCAACGAGATAATTGAGCGTAGCACGATAGTCTTAGGGGGAGACACTCTCAGACGGGGAAGGGTTGGATGACCGGAACCGTCTACCTCTTTGGCGCTGTTCGGGGCGGCTGAAAACCTCTCAGAGGCGCTGAGCGGATCAAGAGCGGGGAGGGAAGGCCGCCTTCGGCACAACCGAGACCCAGAGGAGAGCGGGCAGGGGGCGCTCGAGAAAGTTGATAAACTTCTGGTCCTGGAGGACGGGGACCACAGAAAAAGAGGCTCGGAGACAAAAAAACATGCAACGGGGAAGAAGCTCGGAACCTTTCGGGACGGGGCAGGGCAAAGCCTATCACAACCGACAGGGAGGGAAGACCTGCGACGTCAAGCTGACAGAAAGAAAACGTGTGTCGGCAAAAAATCCCCTGCAAAAAGCCAAAGATCGCACCCAGAGTCCTGGAATAGGGGGGCCCGATCGGGAGGGGGTCCCGGAACAGAGGAAAATGGGGTAAATTGTCCGCCGTGAGAGGAAGCTCACTTCGTAAAAGCCTGCTGCGGCCTTCAGACAGGGACCAGCTTGGGGATCTGGTGGGGCCGAGGGAATGCAAAGGCGCCACAGGTCGGACCTCGGGCTACGCTGGGGGGGACGAGGTGACGTCAGTACAGGTGGAGGCTGGGGGGACGCTGAGCCTTTTTGCATAGGAGGAGGCGGGGGGAGACGAAGCGTTCGTGACGTCTCACCCGCCTTGAAAAAAAACTCTCGAGAGGAATCTGACCTGAAAAAAAAAGAAGAAATTTGTTACTCGGGAGGGAGGAGGGGCAGAACTCAGAGGGAACAGACGGGAGAGCTGCGGCTTCCAAAAGAGAATTTTAGGGATCAGGAGAAAAGGGCCGTCGTGGAATAGGGGGTTCTAAGTCTGGGAGAGCTTCCAAACGGCAAAGCGCGTCGCCGTAGATCGCAGGAGAGGGGGTTCGTGGAGAGCAGGGGCAGAGCTTATGGAAATGTCATGGAGAAAAGAAGCGCACGCGCGGAGGGGGCGGCAAACGGGGAGCCACGCGCTGTCGTGGATTAGGAAGACGATGCAGGGCTGAGAAATTAACGGGGTCGTGCTCGTTCAGAGGGGATGGGAGAGGGGGGGACTGAAGCGAAAAGAAACTCTGCTGCCTGAGGCTGCAAGAAGAGAGGAGATGCACGGTACTCTCGGGGGGCAATCTCCAAAGGGAGTCACGGACAACAATCGGGGACTGCTTTCTCTCTCAAACGGAGGGGAGCTCTACAAAAGGGAAGAAATGTTGCACCAGAGAACCAACTCTGCACGTTCGAAAAGGAGCTAAGGAGCCTTGCCGCCTGATTTGGGGCCGTCTGGCTGGGAGATCTTCGGGAACCAATTCAAAGAAAGGCGCAATGGGGGGCACTGGACACTTGTCCTCTGGAGGACAGGCGAAAGAGAATTTCATGACTCCAATAACGCCCATCTGGTGAACTGGCAAGTTGGCTCTATCAGGAAGGGGAGGGGAGTCTAGTAAAGAGATCATGTCGCGTGGCGACGAAATACTCTCGCCGCGACAAAAATCGGATTAAAACCGAGAACCAATACCGGGCGGGAAATTCTAGCGGAAAGCCCAATGCTACGGAGTCTCAGGGTACTAAGGTCTAGTCAAAAGCTTTTCGCCTGAGATCGAAGTGAGACTGAAAACGATAGCACTCATCAGGCAACTGGAATCTTGCTCGGCTAAGAACAGCCCGCAGACGGGGCAACGAGGGGAGGTCGCGATGAAGAAACGGGTGAAGGGAGCGGACACAATATTACTACCCAAAGTCCACAGAGGAAGGTGAAGAAAAAAGGACTGCAGAGATTCTCCACGATGGGAGAGGGGGCTTAATTCGGAAGTACGCACTCTCCTCGGCACTATCCTCCTAGCGACAAATCTTCCTTAAACTTCAAAGGAGAAATAAGAGAAAACACAAAGAAAGGGGAATGATACTTTTGATCCGCTATGGCTTCGCGCGCGCGAAGAAATTCGATTAGTCCGTGACTCAAAAGAGGAAGAAAAAAACAAGGGCCATCGGTGGGAGGGTTGTTCCTTGTAGGAGAAGAGTGCGCCGACGAAATCTAAGTCGGTATCGGGAGAGAAAGAGACACAAAGGGCGCTAGGGGACGGAACGCCTCTAAATGGGGCCAGAGTATCGAGTATAGTAGAAGTCTATCTGGTATACGAGGAGAAAGGCCGCCAGGAGGGAATCAGTCTGCTCCGTCATCCTACCCAAGCCTTGGGGGATCGTATTCACTTCTATCAATGGGGGAAGGAGTTTATAGAACAATACTATAGGCGGAGATATGGATTCGGAAACTAGAAGACTCTACCATGCAAGACGATGAATGACCGAAAAGGAGACTAAGACATAGGGCTATAAAGCAGGCTTTCAGTTAGGGTTCTAACTTGCAATTCATTCAGAGTCTGACTATCATTTGGACAGGGGGAAAACAGAAGAAAATGGCACGCTCGGGGTCATATTCTCACATGCCCGGAGACCTTCTCAGACAGCAGAGGCCTAGAAAAAAAGAGCCCTTTCAAATGGGTGATAGGAGTTCAAAGGGAGGAAGGTTAGTCGGCAAGAAGTATAATGAATAAAGAAGAAGTGTTCCTTTACTCGACATGGTTGAGGGAATAAGCAAAGACCTACAGCACGAATCTCGGAGAAGAGAAGAAAAATGATCGCGAAAGGAACTCATAGAAAAAAAAAAAAAAAAACAAAAAAGAGAAAAAACAAACCGCGGGGGCGAAGCAGCAAAAGCAGTCAACAGAGCAGCAGAACTAATTAGTGGGTGCTCGAATGACACAAAGCGGAGGAGATCGAATGCGGAACAAACGCCTCTCTTGGTGAGAGAATAGGAGAGCACTTAATTAAAAAACCCCCCAAACAAAAACACAAGCATCGCGGATCCGGATTTGAGGCTTAACGCAATAAGAAAGGGGTCCACGGAGTAAAATAACAAAGAGAAGCGCGTGAAAAGAAGTTTTAGATCCAAGACTCTAGAAGTGATCTGCAACAGGGGACCGAGCGATGAAGAAAGAGAGGGTACTGCCGATCGAAAGGGCTCTCTCTCGAGAACAGATGAAAGGAAACAAGCGGATTGTTCTCGAGGGCACGATCTGGTGCGGGAAGGTGAGGAGGGAAGAGACGGACAGAAGCACCGGTGGACAGGGCATCTCAAGACCATCAAAAGGAGGAGACGGAAGCGGAAAAACTCTTCTATCCTCGAGGCGGAGGAAGAAAGCTGGACAGGAGGGTGGGGTTGGGGGCCAAACCTTCAAAAGGGTGTGGGGGCGACCTGCTGCCACCAGCTTGCGCACACCAAAACAAGTCCCCCCACCCCAAAGAGACTTCAGGGGGGGGGGGTCAAAACCCACCACCTCACACGTTGAGCTGAAAGATAAAACGATGTATATCCCACTCGGAAGGCACCTAAGAGTAGAGTCGGGGCTCTGAGTCATTAAGCCGGCGGTAAAGCTAACATGAAACTTCGAAGTGGAGAGATGGCAACATATAGACGGCGGGTCTAGAGATTGGGCGCTCCTTGGATGGGGTGAGAGATGTCTGATGAGATCGGCAGAGCTCTATTAAGAAATGATGGTGGTGATATTCTTTAACCAGGGGAGGCTCAAAGTAGAAAGTTCCAGAAGCTAATGAGGATGGAGGAGTCGAAAATCTTTGATCAGTTTTGCTTTCTCGAGCAGGAAAAAGAAGAGGAGCAAGTAGTATCCAATTAACCCGCCCCAAGCTCTATGCAAGAACTTGGAGAAGTAAGGCTCAGGAACTATCTATCTCCATGAAAAGGTGAAAGATCACAGAAAAGGAGAAAAATCTCGAAGGTGGAAGTATTCCCTTCACGGGATCAGTTACTCCATTCATCGGGAATCGAGGGAGAATAGGCTTTCATCTAAAAAAGTGGTACCAAAAAGTTTAGGAGAAAGTGATGTGACCTAAGAAGAAACATTGTCCCCAGAGAGGAGAATTTAGAGGTGAGTCCACGAATCATGCCACTATCGAACATTGACTTCCTGAAGAAGAAGGGGTGTGTTGAAAAAGAATAGATACACACACTTAATGAGGGAAAAAAGGGAAGAGAATCAACAAGACATGATAAAAAGGAAGAATGGAGTTTATAGGGACTGCAATTAGCGTGGCACCTTTCGAGATACTAATGTCAAATCGAGGTCAAGGAGGAGAACTTAGGGAAACAAAAAAGTTTAGGAGATAATGGAAATAATGTCAGAGGAATCTCAACTAATATCCTCATATCTGCAGAAAAGTCAACGTGCAGGGGGGGTTTGGAGGCGACAGGACAAAGATATAGAAATGTTGCAGTTGCAGTGGTATGGACTCCAGGTCTCTCTCGCAGAGATGAGAGAGATTCCTGACGACTTGAGACAAGAGAAACTTGGGGAGAGGGACCTGAGGGTATGAAGTTTTCTGATCATATAGGGGTAGCAGAACTAAATAAAAAGAAAAAAGGTATAGAAATACTACTAAAAGAAACTTATAACTTTACTAAAATTTGCCGCATAAAAGTGCAACTCACATCCAGGAGATGGATCGGATAGGAGAAAAATCGAGAAAGAGGAGTGAGTCAAAGCCATCAACTTAGAGCAAAAATCTCGCAACCAGCTGTTCCTTTCTATGGGGACAAGGAGAGACAGAGTAAGTCATGATGGGTAACTGGGACGCTATGAATACAAAGTCGAAGATGCGCGAAGCGGATGAGGCTTTGTTCTAGGAATTGTAATGACCGAGTGGGAGAAGGGGAAGTGGACAAGGAGAAAGGGCATAAAGAGGAATAGAAGGTAGCAAAAGAGCGATCCGCGAGATTATCAGTTCCGTAGGGTGTAGCTAGAGTAATGAACTGTTTGGGAGGTATGGTATTTCCAAGCTTCATAAAATTGATGGTAGGAGAGGGATGCAAAAGGTGGTCATGAAAACCTGGGAATGGTTAACTATAAATAGCCAAACCTCGAAGACGTACATGATAGATTGGCTCTATCAGAGCTAGTCTAGGAAAATGTCTAATGATGAGAGTCATTGCGATGCTAAAGGTAAACATTGGGAAAAGAGGGGAATCCTCTTCCTCAAAGGAGGAAGAGGAAGGAGCCAGATAGTAGGACTTGATGAGGGCGACAGGCTTTCGGAGTGACATGTTAATAGAACATAAGAGATAGCGCTTGAGTGATTAATGAAGGACTTCAAAGAAAACGTTTACAGAGTTCGCTGAGAAGACTAGGTGGAGGGAGAGACAAATCCCATTTCCGGAGGATCTTGAGTACAGCTGCAGATCTACCGAGGGGAAGATGAGGAGAGCCTAGAGGTCTTTCCCTCTCATCAGCTTGTCCTGAATTAAAAGTCTTGGTACGGCAAAAGGGGATAGGAAGGTCGGAAGAGAGCTTAAATAAACAGTCATACCTTCTTTGCAAAAGACCGAACCCCTCAGTATCAGAGATGGCTCGACCCTCTCTTGCAGGGAGAAGGAAAGGAGATGTGGAGAATCAAAACAAGCATTCATGAGGAACTTTAAGAGAAAGCGGTTCTTATAATTTTCCAGGGTCGAACACGGAAAAGAGAAGGACATGGACGTAAACTGATTTCTCGAGTATCCTGAGTGGTCAATAACTCTTTAAAGGAGAGGAATGTAGATTATTTGGGGGATATAGAGCATTTGTCTCGCGCCGCGGGACACTAAAGAACAGCTGGCCAGTCGCGCTAGAAAAAACCTGCCTGTCGCGTCCCGTTTCTCGCGACCGGGGCTCCCCCCGCGTTAGAGCTTTTGAAGGAGAGATTTCCAATAGAAGGTCTGGGGAGTTAGAAGCAATCGCTAGATACGAGACAGTCTCCCATAGAATGAAGAGGGAACTTTCGGGTTCGCTAAAATCCTAGAGAAGGGCTAAACTATGGGGCCTCAGAGTAAAAAAGACGTCATTTTCTCTTTTAAGATAGAATGAAAAAACGGAAAATCAGGAGATTCTCCTCTGGACTGAGGTTGTATTATAAATAGATGAGACGCGGGCTCAGGAAGATCTTCCTCCTGGAGAGAAAAGATATGGACAAATGATATAAACAAGATATGAGGAAAAGATAGATATAGCAGAACCTTGAGAGGCGGCTCTGACGAAGAGGAGAGTATCGCTTGAGAAAGAGTCTAAGAAAAATAAAAGATCTAAGGTGAAGGTTGTGGGGGGTCGGGAGGTAAAATAGAGGTCAGTCACCAGATATGCTTGTGATATCGCCTAATTGCTAAATGTAGTCCTTATTGCTGGATACCGAGAAGGATAGAGGAAGGGATAAAAGACGTGGGGGAGGAATTGGCTAATTCTATAGACGTCGAAAGATGCCATCGCTCGAGGAAGCTGAGAGGAAGAAAGAGTAGAATGGGACTTTAGAGAGACAAGGATCAGTCTTTCTAAATGTCGTAAAGATAGGCTAGATATAGGACCCTAAAGAAACAGGGAGAGGGAAGAAAAAGTATTCGAAAGAGGAGTACGATATCCAGAATACCTAACAGATAGTTCTTGCTCTTTCTGAAGAGGGAAGTAAGCAAGGACAAAAGTCTTTCCTTTAGAAAGGAAAGCCCTTGAGAGGATGAGTGGGTCTTTCATAAGGAAGCCTAATCTGTCAAAAGATCCAACTTCTCGAGAATATAATATAATCCCTGCAAGAGGTTTTATCCTTATTTGCAAAGAAAAGGTAGTTAAAAACGGGATAGGAAGCACTTCGAGGCAAGACAACTTTTTTCCAAAGTAAGCCAGTCTGGATCAGCAACAAGAAAAAAAGAAATGAGGCGAAAGAAGAGCCTTTAGTCTCAATGAGGAGAGGGAGGGAGAGAAACACCAAATGATCAAAGTAAGAATGAAAGAACTCTAAGTATTGATAAGCGGCGTCTTGCAGGAACAGAACTATAAGCTCCACCTCCGATAGGCGAGATAAAAGGGGAGAGAAGTGAGAAGAGAGAAGCCGTAGAATACATTGCTCATAAGAATATTAAAATCTGCTATACAAACAGCTTGGTGCAGTGTCTATGGAGAGGAGAAAGTCTTAGAAGTGGTGCCTAGAGATAGACTATCTAAAAAATGAATGAAAAGAGTCACCTTAAGAGAGGAGTAAGACCAGGGCTGTAAAATAAGCCTTAGAAGAGGAGATTCGAGAAAATAAGTAAAAAGAGTGAGGCTTTGGTTTGTTGTTGTACTATGTTTAAGTCTGAGAAAAGGACTCATTAAGGACACGCTTCTGGAATATAGAGAAAAATATGAAGAAAGCATTGAGGAGAGAGTAAGACACCACTTTCACAGGCTATAATTCTGCCAACCTCCCAGTCTCATAGCGGAAGCAGATATGATAAGTAGGTCGTTTTGGATAAATCGTTAGGGCAGGTCAACTGCACCCGTACCTAATCATGGAAATATATTCTAGATGCGTATAAGACCTCTTCTTTAAAGGTAACAGATAAGTGTCGTAAAACTTAGCTATACCAAGTTCCACCAGATAGTTCGATGTGTCTAAAAAGATTTGGGGGGCTCTCATTGGTGTGCCAATCTCGAGAATAGAAGCGATATCGTGACATGGGGTTGTGAAAAAGTTAGGGTAGAGACTGCCACTCTACATGTAAGAAGTAAGGAGGTCGTGGAAGTTTGCTTCTGAGTAGAAAGTCTTTTGGATCTTGGGCGGGGAGAAACAGGACAACAGAGATCATCACCTGGCGTCAGAGTGAAAAGAAAGAAAAAAGGAAGACTCAAGGTACCTGAATCCATCTCTGTTCTAGGGGGGTGAGGAGACCATCTAAATTACTAGAGGAGAAGTAAGGTGAGACCTCCTAAACCAACATCGCAGAAGAAGCTTTTGACAGAGACATAAACCTTCAAAGGTTAACGTTCTTCGCGAAGGAAGCGATCAGACTTAATGGAGAAGAGGAAGAGAAAAATTGGACAGAGAGAGAAAAATTGGAAATACCAAGGCTTCGCCATGCATCTTCTACCGGAAGATCAGTTGGAGAAAGAGAGGAAGAAATGAAAGAGAATTCAAGGGGAAGAGTAGTGGAGACTGATACTCTCCAAAAAAAAAAGGAGATTAAAAATAGAAAAACGACTCTACGGTTACTGGAATTGTTGTCTGAGATGAACATGAGAGGAGAACAGATGTTAGCACAGAGAAGTCTTATCCTGATGGGAGAGAGGCAAAAAGAAGTGGGACAATTGGAAATCATTTTAAGAGGACGCAGAAGAATCGACCGCTGGCTGCCGGATGATGGACAAAGCGAAAAGTTGAGGGGGAGGGTAGTGAGACAACAGATAGAGCTCTGGTTGGCTAAGGGGCATGATCGCAACAACGCTCAAGGAGAGAGAGGAAGGGAGATTGATACTCCTACCAAGAAGAGCTGGGCAGCGGGGAGGTCCTGCAGGATAGGAGAAGGTGAGGGGGATGTCCTAGAGGGGGAATGAGAGGAGAAAAAAAGAAAAAAGGATCAGAGCCAAGAGATAAGAGAAAAGAAAGAAGGGAAGAGTACGATGAGAAGTGGAGAGAACTACACAGAAAAGCACATATAAGCATAACAGTCATCAATGAGACAGGATCCGATCGGCACTATTTCTGTTTGAGACAGAACAGAACAGGAAGGCCAAAAATAACCCAGCTGGTGGAAGGGAGAACTGGTAAAGCTCAAGGGCCTTACGGGTGCAACGCGGGTACCTTCAAGACGAGGGAAGAACAGCGTGCAAGGGGAGATAAGTGAGTTAGTGGAAGGCCGAGGGATGCGCTGCTTGAGATTTGAATATCACCGAAGAGAAGAGAAGGTCGAAGAGATATGCTCGAGTCAGGAGTGGGGGAGATCAGACTGAATTGGGTCTATGACTGCAATTTAAAGCTAGGTCTTAAGAGATTATACGCAAGAAGGAGGTAAACTGTGAAAGTAAGAGAGCACATAACTGAGACTCTGCCACTGAGTCAAAAGAGCAGAGGGGTTTGACTATAGAGGGGGGAGAGAGAAACTAGATAATAGTACAAAAGAGAGCGGGGTCATTCCCTACTCCAGATCGAGGGAGACGCTTTCCAATAATTTTTTCTAGCGGCTGATAATGGGATCTCTCAAAGGAGAGAGAATAGACCTCTAAGTAGAGATGAACCTGATTCAAGACTTCAGGAAGAATTTATATTGAATTGGGGTCATTACAAAGAGATCTTATTTCTTCTAATGGAGAAGGCTCTAAACAAGAAGAGTGCGTTTGGAGGAGACAGCTGAGGGGGATTACCACGGTTGCTAAGGCGGCTGAGGATCGGGGTATGAAGCTGTGATGACTGCACGGAACCTTCTTTAAGGGCGAGGAGAGGTAAGGACTCTGACGTCGTTAGGTCCTACCAGATAAGCCAAGGAGGGCACGAACCCAGTTGAAAGATTTCGAGCATGAATCGAGATCACACAAGTAGGAAAATGTTATAGGAGAAAACTATTGCAGGTAATTATCGCTCTAGTAGGGGGAGATGCGATGGCTGAGGCGAACTTTCGCCGGGCAGACGAACTCAGTCCTCCTTAGCAATTGGTAAAGGAAAACTTTCCTCTGAATGAGGGAAGGGGAAGAGGAGTATGGAAATCAAAGCAGAAACTCATATAGGGAGTAGTAATCACGAATTTCGATAGAGAGCTTCTAGAAAGGCTCTCCTAGGAGGGAGGAATATCTCGCCTAGAAAAAACCTCGGGGGCCAGATGCTCACAACATGATAAACTTTGAAGAGCGCGTAAAGGATATGAGATTTATGAAGGATCCAGCCAGGAGAGGCCCTAGTTGAGCTTAAGTCTCGAGAACTCGACGTCGCACGCGCATGGGGGGAAAGTTGGCGGCGTCTTAGCTCCCGCACACTCACCGCACCGGGTTTAATTGAGATAGCACCGATAAAGCGAGTAGAGGGGGAGGGGCCGCGACGAGTAACGAACGACCCAAGTAAAAAAGTAAGAGGAGGAGAGGTGAGAGTTCGAAGGGAGGCCTCTACTCGAGACGTCTAGAGGAACGGGAACCCTCGACCCTTCTCAGAATGAAAGAGATAAAAAAAAAAGGGATTAAAAAATAGAGAAGAGGTGAGCCTTCTAGGATGATAACATTACGATAAGAGGTAGAGGGAAGGGGAACATCGAGCGAAACGAGAAATATTCTCTCTCTGCAGTTTGTGAAGGAAGGGGTGGTAGGATCGAAGCGCGGCTAGCAAGGACTAGAGGTCGTGATCTCGAGATTTAGAACAAATTAGAGGAGTTCTGAGAGGAAGAATCAATTACAATATGAGACTGAGTCGAGTATGGGATATGAGGATAAATCTTCCGAGAAGGAAGAGGGAACGGAAGGAAAGACGCTACCTGGGAGAAGTTTAAAAGATCATTGATTAGAGTTATCTGTTGCACCTCCTGAGTCTATATAGTAGGAAAAGAAGAGAAAAGGATATGTTAGTCGATCTTCTACGAGAGCAATAGGGGTTCTCAGACCACATAGGGATTGACGTGGGACTAAAAGTGGTCTAATGTCAGATTAGAAGGACTCAAGGGGAAAGTTTTCTACCTAAAGAAAATTGCCTTCGAACTTTTGGAGTAGGAGGGGAGGAACAGGCAGAAGGAAATCCAAAAGAAGAGAGGAGGAAGATAAATCTCTTCTTAAGAAGGGGTTATAAGGAAGGGAAATCAGTGTAGTTTCTATCATCCAGTTATAAGAGGCCATAGGCCTACCAAAGGTGGGTTCCTTTTAAAAACTTACGGAA
>Ga0179593_1568262_pt1 | contig 10913 bp, 9 predicted proteins | sample CZODoug2_1_08_16_FD_185931 | JGI IMG/M metagenome (GOLD analysis project Ga0179593, IMG submission 185931) | Vadose zone soil fungal communities from Angelo Coast Range Reserve, California, USA - CZODoug2_1_08_16fungal (PacBio error correction) | ecosystem: Environmental > Terrestrial > Soil >...
TCAACCGTAGGGGTGTCACTGAAGGGTAGAACCGGAGTGCAAAAGATAGTATAGATGGTTCTCAATGGGTGATTGCCAAAAATGGACGGGGCGGGAGAAACTGACCTCAATCCAACTTCTTCGAGATCATGCGGGACCAATTTTTAAATGCAATCTAGGGAGAGAGGAGTCAACAACGCAGTGACTCGCTTTCACGAATGCTGGGAAGTTTCGCGGACGCTAATCCTCTTATGATTTCGCAAAAGGGAAGCAGGGAAATGGTCTGACATTAAGCGAGGGGAATGGCCAGAAAAAACCAAGGGGGAAGAAGTGAGTAGCCTGGGAGGGAGACATCACGCAAAGTTACCCGTGGACGTCCCAACGTGGATCTTACGAAAATCAGCTACTCCGTGTGCTATGAGTGCAGATAGACTAAAAGAACAAGCTACCAAAAACCGAAAGGGGGGAGAAATTCTGGACGGATCCAGGTCCTTTTTACTAAATACGGATACGGAATAAAACAGAAAGGAGCAAAAAAAAAGAGAGAGACCAATGAAAAGGGGGAGAAAGCGGTCTAAAAACGGGCGGTGGTGAAAAAGTGGGAAAGGAAAGAGGATTGCGCCCCATTGCTAGGTTGGGGAAGCACTGCAACGCATAAAAGGGGGTGCAGAGAAGACCTCGAGAGGATAGAAAAGGGGGAACGAATGGCAAGTGGGTACCCTGATGTAAATTGTAAAAATGTATTGGGATGGCCGACCCCTGGAGCGTGAAAACCAGCGGGACGAGAAAGGAGGCTCGTTGTAACGATGCCAGCAGTCACCTTCGCCTCCGAAACCGCAGGGCACGAAATAGTTAATGGGAAAAAAGGATAAAACTCGACTAGAGAGGTACCGAGTGACGCAAAAAAAGGTCAAGGGCATGACTCTCTAAAGTATGCGGCAGTGGGGCCAAGACTGGGCCCGCCAAGAAGCACGGGCGGGAAGCCAAGGGCTATCGATCGCCCTTCCAGGCCAAAATAGCAAACACGGGGACAAACTAGACGTGGGGAACGTTAGGTTGGAGGGAAGCCCAAACTCTGAACAACGGAAGATACGAGGGGACGAAAAACAACAAAACTAATCAGCCTGCAGATCCGGGAGCACTACTCATATGGGCGGAGAGCTTGGTAAGGGGGGGGCGGCATAAAAAAACGTTGGAAAACTTTGAAACTAAGGAAACCGCGATCAGGAAAGGCTGGGAAAAGAAGTGCGAGGACTGGAAAATTGAAACAAACAATGTGTACGGTCATCGGACGGGGCAGGAAAGCCAGGATGCTGAAATACCCAAAGCACACGACGGATTCGACGCTGATGAGGGACAGTCGAATTAGAGAGGGGGAGCTGCAAAGAGAAATGAGTGAATGCAAGACAAAAGGGTCTACAACCTTAGAAACTAGACGCTGGTAAGAAAAGGGCACTGAAAGGAAGAAAAAGTTAACCGAGGGTACACATTTTTGATCATTCCTAGCCAGAAGAAGAATAACTGATGGCTGCAGATAGAGTACGGGAGGCCACAGCACTTTTTTACGTGGAAGGTGGCAAAGAGGCCGCTCGGAGAATCAAAGAACTAAAGACGCCTCCGCTGTGGTATGTCGCAAAAAGAGGGGGCTTGGAAAGGAGAGGGTCGATCCAAAGGACCAATGCTGGTTTGGATTGAAGAGTCCGCGTCCGCTTCCATCACAAACCTCATGAGGATGATAGGCGGGAATGATCTCACTGGGGGAGCACGGAGTCACTACGTAGTAGTTCTACGGTAAGGAAACATAGGAGTTGGGTCGAATGGGGGGAAGGCAGCCAACAAAGGAAGTTTTCAACCGGAATCATTCAGTATTCTGAGAAAGGAAACAACGGGAAGGCCGCACCAGTGGCTAGATTGGAAAAGGGGAAGGAAGAAAAGGGACGAAGGGCTTTTTGGGAGGAGGGGAGTCGTGGGTGGCGCCTCCTGAAATCTCTGAACAGAAATGCAAAGGGTGGGGGGCGCCTTTGTGTCGGCTTACGCGTTCGGGAATGGGGAAGGGAAAGTGAAACTAGGACGATCGGAGTGAGGGGCTGACTATGGCAAGGGCGCCTACCTACAGAAAAGAAAAAATAACAAAAGAAAGGGTCACAAGTGGTCACGGTGGTGGGGGCTGATTTTTGGGGAAGGGTCGTTCAAAAAAAAATGACATGGACGTTCTTTCAGTTACAGTCTACCAACTAAAAGTTTTCAATGGCGAAGCTGGTAAAGGAGGGGAAATCAGGAAAAAGTGGGAAGACTCGGGTGTAAGTGATTTTTTAAGCCAAAGATGGAGGGGGCAAGCCAACTTAGGGCTTACTAACACATATGGAGGACGGTGGAAAGGGGTGCTGTGACAAGAAAAAAAGTATTAGGAGCGGGTCGTTCCGAGATGCACTACGGGAATTCCTATCAACCATCCAGGACAAGAGATGAGAGGCCGAGAAGCAAGGCCAGGAGAGCGCGAGGGAAGGGGCAACCGGGGAGACTCTAAGCTGGGAATTCAGGGGGCAGATTGGACCTAATCGCGGAAAAGGAGCCCCTAATTCTCCGAAAAAGGGGGGGGGGACATAACCATGCAAGGGCCCGCGTGGGACCAATATCACTTGACGGAAACGGGGGCAGGAATCGCCGTTGGTGGTAAGAGGGAATTCCGGACTGAGGAAAAAGGGAGAAGGAGCCAGGGGGGAAATAGTCGCCGCTTCATTAACCATCGTGTCTTGAGGAAAGTGAAATAAAACAACCGAGTGGGAAAACGATGAAGCGAAAAGCTATTCGCAAAGACCAGAATAGGAAGGGAGGAAAGCGGCGACTATTCCAGGTGGCGCGGAAACGACGCAGAAAAGTCAAAGGAGGAAAAAAGGCGATCCCTGCGATGTGCGTTGGAAATGGAAAGCACCGGCTGCCAGAAAAAGAAAAGGGGTGGGCGTCTAGGGAAAAAACAAACTTAAGCTGAATCGGGAAAGAAGTTAGCCTACCTTTTCCCAAAACTACTAGCATCGAAAGGGTGGCTCAGCTTAGAGTCAATGCCAAATGCGCGGAAGCGGATTTTCACGAAGGAGCATGGGAAAGAGCAGTAGAAAAGAATGGAGGTTAGAAGGATGGGTGTATAGCGATCGAGAAAGAAAGTACGTCACGATCAAGTAAAGAAACGGAAGTAGGGTCCACGACGAGGGGTTTTCAGCGTAAGAGAAGGGTGACTGAAAAAGAGGAAAGTGAAAAGGCACAAGGGAAACCTGAGGGCCAGGGAAAAGGCGCAGATTGCAGTCGCCGAGGGAGAATCAGAATGGTTGAGATCTAGTGGCAGACATGAATCCGAGGGCACCGGGAGGAAAGAGGGGGGAGAACGACCAAGTGACACTTCCGGAGGCACGGAGTTTTGTCCTTACAGGTCAGTTGGAGTAAAGAACCAACTCGAAAGCGCAACCCACAAGAATAACACAAGGTTCAGTCCCCGAGGGGTTCTCCGGTAAAGGGGGCCCACAACAGAGGAAAGGAAGCACAAGGCGAACAAAGCAACGCGCACAAACTCCAAATTGCATTGCGGTTCGAACCCTAGTGGAAGAGGTGCCAAACGACCAGAAAGATATCGTGAGGGCGAAAACCGGAAGGAAAACCTTCTGTTGGACAACCTCGCCTACGTTTGAGGCGAAATCGGCCCGGGTTCAAGCAAGAAGAGGTTCGGGCCTTGTAGCGAAAGCAGAAAGTGGACTTCGGATGTAAAAGGGGACCGTAGGGATAGCAAATGACGAAGGAGTGCAAATCTTAGGATACTTCACGGCCTACTGACGTAGTGCTACGCCAAAACCCAAGAAACGATAAAGGGATAATCCTCCGGTTAACGATTGTGGAGTTTCATCGGTCCGCGGGAACACTACGAAAATCTGGTAAAAAACCAGGCAAACCGAGGCCGTGGCGGGGGAGGACCCAGCGCGAACGTGAAGGGATTTTGAGGGAAAAACTATGTGACAACGGAAAAACGCAAAACGGCAATGACTCATCTGGCCTAAGGGAAGCTCCGGGTTCAGGTTCATAAAAGGTCCACGATGGAAAGAATAGCGGAGCGCTCAGTACCCTTACGCGCGTGGAAATTGGGGGTCAAGCAACACGTAGGGAGGGACAAAGTGGTTGCGGGCTTTGGCATGTGGGTTGAGCACGGGGAACAACCAGAAAGGTGTCCCAAACAGAGGAAGGTTTGCGGAATTGACTTGGAACTATCCAGGAAACTTCGACGTGATACAAAAGAGGCGTGAAGCCAGCTGATGCATTGGAGGAACAAAAAGTAACACGTGCAAAAAGGACAAGAGGGTATTTTGAACCATCTAATTTGCCTCACGAAGAAGACAACTCTCCGGGGGTATCCGTGGTAAAACAGTAGTATTCAAGTGCAGAGTGGCGAGGGAAAGGAGGCAAGAAGACTAGACGCCCGATCGACAAGAATTGGAGCGCAGGGGGCTCGATACTCGAGCAATAAGCGGTTTCGAAGGGGAAGGTGAGGCGGCCGGATAACTGGAGCAAAGAGTAGAGGCATAATAGTCTTGGACTCATGGTCGGGAGATGCAGGGGACACGAAGGGGGACCCGTTAGGGAAGGTGATGGAACCAGAAAATTGGGTGCAGAGACCGGGACTAGAGAAAAGGGCAGGTGAGGGGTGCATCTTTGCGAAGGCTATGTCCAAAAAGAAAAATTAAGATTATGACGTGAGGAATTCCTTGCTGGGTGGCGGAGCGATGGAAACTTATCGCTGAAGAGTAACGAGAAACTTTGTGTGACGAATTCACTGGTTTAAATGGGCAAGTGCCAAAAGAGGGAAGGTAGAGCGATTATAAGTAGGTCGAGAAAAGCCAGACCGGTTGTTTACGAATCAGGAAGGGGAAAGACCCAAAGGGGACCCAAAAAGGGGGAATCAGGAAGCCAGGGAAGGAGATAGCTGGTAAAAGGAAAGCTACCAAACCTAGCAAGTGAGGGAAGAGGGTCGGCAAAAGTCTCAGGGGAAAGGAGTTTTTAGACAAGCTCCGAACCCCGAAGACTGGGTAAAAATCCGCGGGAGGTAGGGGGCGAGTCTACAAAAAACGGGGGTTGGGAAAGAATGTAAAGAGTTGGCTGGGCGAATTGGGAGCAAGGCAGAGGGAAAGGGCAACGAATAGTTCTATAGAACTGATCAGTCACGGTGGAACTACGCAAGTTGGGAAATGGGAGGAAATGTAAGGCATCTATGTAAAAAGGAGAATTAGATAGTGGGACTGGACATGAAAACGTCTGGGAAGAAGTAATCACACCGCTGTTATTCAACGCGAATACTCTTCCCTCGAAAGAAAGGAAACACAAAAATTCGGGAAAGCACTGTGAAGGAAACTCGAATTAACGTGGGAAATCGAAAGAATTGACAAAAAAGGGCCGGGGGAATCTCTAACACGGTCGGGGGGGGGGGGAGCCAAAATGAGGGGTTCAAGAAATACGACGGCACAAAATTAATCCATGCAGAAAGAAAAAAGGGTCCGACCTTGGCCCTACAAGGAAACGGAGAACCAAGAATTTGAACCACGGGGGGTGGATAGCAAGGGAGAGGTGGTCGGGAAGCAAGACTCAAGGAAAAATCAAAAAAATATGGGGAGGATCCACGCAAAGGAGCGATGCACAGCCGCGGAAGGTGCGTCGTCTTCAGGGTTGGGGAAGAAAAGGCGAAAACTGTTGAGAAGAAACGGAGAGAAATCAGGTCGCCACACCAAAACGGAGATGTGTGCAAAATTTGGACCAGGAACGGTTTTTCATGCCGTGAAGAAGGAGGGATGGGGTGGGGACAACAACGTAAAAAGCGAAGGGGAGAAAACGCTGAACGAAGAGGGAAAATCGAAGGAGAAGAACGGACTCAAACGTAATCATGACAATGCTGACGTGGATCGCAAACTACACCTCCAAAAACAGGGGAAATATAAACTATAGAAAAGGTCACAGTGTGCTGACCAAGTTCAAGACTTCCGGTAGAGGGGAAGGCAGCTAATGTGTGGGTCCTGAGGCCAATTCAACGGAGCTGTCATGTCATGTGGAGGGGAAGATTGAGAAGGGGCTGCGGGGGGACATCGGCTTCCCGCTGAAGCCTTAAAATCCAAAATCGACACCCAACAAGTGGGGAAAGAAACACGCTGAGGGAACATGGTGGAACGCGGGTCGAGCAGCGACAATGTTGGGAGGGGGAGGGGGAGGCCGCGACAGGAAAGTCGGATGGAGAAAAGGGATGAAAACTGGTATTCCATGGGAATGAGCAAGTATGTAGGGCCTAGATGGACTATAAAATGGGGGTAAAATAAGCCCCAGAAAACATACCCGCGAAGGGGGTACATCATGTTGTTCGAGACAAGTGCCGGCAATTCACGCGGAGTGTAACAGGGCTCCTGGATCAAATGAAGCGAGTTTCTAAAAAAAAAAAAACAAAAAAACAAAGAAGAAGAGGAAAAAAGGAAAAAAAAAAAAAAAAAAAAGAAAACTAGAAAAAAAAAAAAAAAAAAAAGAAAAACAAATAAAACAAAAAACTACAAAAAGGGAAAAGAAAAAAAAATAATAAAATAAAAAAGGAAAAAAAAATAAAAAGAAAAAAGAAAAAAAAAAAAAAAGAAAAAAAAAAAAAAAAAAAAAAATAAAAAAGAAAAAACAAACACACAAAAGGGAAGAGAAAGAGAAAAGAAAAAAAAAAAAAAGAATAAGGGAAAAAAAAAATAAAAAAAAACGACTACGCTCAAGGGAACGAATGGAAGAGGGGGAAGTGTTGGACGAACTGACTCGGGGGGGGGCGACACTCCGAATCTCTTCACAACACCGGCCATGCGGGGGAGGGGGCGCGGTTTTGGCGCTGACGTTCTCGGATAACAGGAAAAATAATCGACTGACACTTGGGGAGGAGATGGCGAGATTGTGGGATGAGTGGAACGAAAGATCATCAACTCGACGAGACACAATGGGTCCGAGTGTTGGGGGAGGGGGCTGGGCGGGGGCGCTGGGAAGCTAAAAATGGGCTAGTCAGTTGCACCTCAGACTATCATAAAAGGGTTTCAATCGCCGCACCTTCAAGGCAATCTGCGCTTTTCAGGGAAGACTACGGTTGGTTTGCTAAAGGCACGCGGGAGAAGTCAGTCATAAAGTCGAATCCGTCCTAAAGGAGGGTCGGTGCGGTGACCCAGCCGGACTGGAAAAGGGGGGAGTCGGCTTCGGGGACTACCAGGGTAATAAGTCAGCTTAACCACTATCATAAAAAATGATCTGCATAAGTAGGCAATTATACATAGAATCGTGACGGAATCTGGGGCCGAGAGGTGCACTCTTTTGACTCTATTACTAAAATAGGAAGGGAGGAAGTCGGGAAGGGAAGGATCGCAGGAGGACCGAACGGGGCTCCCGAGCGGACAGAGGGTGTAAAAGCCGTTCGGGGCCGCGCCAACAACTCCGAGCGGGGACGGGCGCAAGGAATCGCCGTTTTTTGCAAGCTGTGAAGGGGAGGGAGAGGAAGTAGCTCACACCGAGCGCGAACGTGGGGTAGAGCAGGATTTCATGCCTCAGATCGTCTTTGCGAGAAGAGTTGGGGTAAGAAAACGAGGGGGAGGAAAATAAGGATTGGGGGGAACGCTATGGATTCGCAAATACACGGAAAGTCCATGAAAGAGGAAAGAGAACTGGAGTGGGCGTAGGGGAAAGCAGTCCGGAACTAAAGCCCTTCAGCTTAAGAAAAAAAAAAGAAAACGAGGGAAGAAGGCCGCGGGAGCTGGTGCCCGGCGCGAGGCCATAAAACTGAAGCTTAGAAGATGGAACAGCAAAACGGTCTTAAAGCTCGGGAGAGGGGGGGGGATTGGACCAGGGGATATAGAGGAAAGGGACGGCGATTTGAGATCAATAGGACAAACTCCGCGCATTCGATTTTGGGGGGCCAAAGAAATTAAGGGAGAAAAGCACTACTGATGGAGAAGGATTTTCCAGGGAAGGGGGGATAGAGAAAAAGGGGGGAAAGAGACGGACTGAGACCTAACTAATAAACACCCGCACTGACAAAAGGAAGAGGGTGGTTAGGGTTTGCGGACTGAAGACCGAGAAACCAGTTTACGGGAGACCGGAAACGAAAATGGGAAAAGCCGGAGAGCAAGTCGAATGTCAGAGACTGAAGAGACCCAAATGAAAAAGTGGGTGAGCACTAGGAAAAGCTGGACAAAACACTGTCCAGGTCACATCTCCAGGAGAAAGAAGTAGACATCAAAATCATAGCCCAAGGGAAAACGGAGTGCCCGGATGGTTGTAACGTAACTGTGGAAAGCGTACTTGTCCTTCAAGGGCACTCAATAAAAAATAGAAATCAAGCAGAGAGAAAAGTGGGACCCGTTGTTAAAATGAGCCTCCCCTTCAATCAAAAAAAAAAATCGCCATCACAGAAATGGAAGAGTCGGGAACCCGAAAAATACTATTCGTGAGGGAATTCCAACACGAAAAAAAGGAATCTAAGATGAAGGGAAGTTCAAATCTGAGACGCTGACGGAACTGCGAAAGAGCAAAATCAGAAAGTCGTGCGTGGGACACTTACAATGCGAGTGTGGCATAACCAAAGGTCCAAGGTCGGCGCTGGGGGAGGAACGGGAAGAAGTCTAACCTTGGTACTGACAAAATGGAATCTGAGATAACGTACTAAAAACAAATCCCCGGAGTGGACCCATGGGTCAGGGAACGATTGACTTGTTGGGTCCTCGGGACGGAAATCCAAATCGCGAGACCGACGCGCAACCGATTCCCGGACAAAAAAAAGTGGAGGGAAGAGAACGAAAACCTGGGTGGTAGTTATCAGCGTGCCAGCTGGAGCCTATGCTCGGGAAAAAAGCCGAACGGGTGACGGCCAGTACAAACGGAAGCTAGCGGGACAGTTCCAACGAGGAAAGGAGGGGGGGAAAAATGTAACCTACAAGATGAGGCTTGGCAGCCACACGTTCCTTTGACGCACTGACTCAGGAGGGAAGGGGTATGGCGGGGGAGAACGACTTGGAGGTAGGTTGGAGATCAAGGCCAAACAGCCAGAGCGCACCCTTTGCAGCTGACAGGGGCAACTGTCAAAGCGGGAAGATCCGGAGGAAGGGGAGGGGTAAAAAAAAAAAACATATGGAAGTATCACGCAAAAAGGGAAGGGTGGGAAAAGGAACGGTGGAAGTAATCAGAAACGAGGGGTATCCGTGGCGACCTGAGTGCCAGTCATGAGGAAATGAAATCGGATGAGTCCTACAAGAAAAACAAAAGAAGGAAAAAGTAAAAATGGAGGCAGCTATTGGCCTGCGGTCGATGTAACTAAGGGGAGGAAAGATTCGAGGACGACGGGGGGGGGCGGACCGGACACTTGACTACACGCTCGAAAAAAACGGGGGGGAGAGAGGGCTCGGCGGACGAGGAGTAAGAATCAAGGGGTGATCTATGGTGGATTCGAAAAAAGGGGGGGAGGATGCGACAGAAGACGCAAGACCCGTCAGAAAGGGGGCTAGAGAGGAATATTGTGGGGTTATAAAACTTTGGGGAACTGGATGGTCAACACTCGATAGAGAGTCTTCTTAAGGGGAGGCAAGGAACTCGGTTACAGCTGTCTGGAAAGGGAGGAGGGGAGGGAAACGTAAAGCGAGGCTTCTAACGCAATGTGTGTGATCGACTTTCAATGGTTACTAGGGAAAAAAGAGAACGCGCATGGGAAGCGAGAGAGTATAGGGGGAGAACCTACTAGACCGGAATACGTTTGACATGCAGAGCACGTAAAACACTTGCAACGTCACAATAAGGGAGGGGGGAAGCCCTGTTATTGCGTAACCCCTGTCCAGGGAGGAGATTTAACAAAATTTGCTATGACGGGTCACAGTGGTCACAAAACCACCGAAGAAATTTTACCGCAACCCGATAAACGCGAGGGAAAGAGATAACAAACCCGAGAAGGTATCGGGGGAGGAAAGCGGTCTAAACGAAGGAGGGAAGACTCCGGTGGTTTTTGTTGCAGAAATTGTATCGCCACATGAAAAAGTTTTTTTAAGTGGGGGGTCAGGATCAGAGGAAAAGAACCTGCTTACCGCTTAGACAGATCACCGGGACAAGTGGGAACCTGATGTAAAAACGATGAGCTCAATGGAAGGGGGGGAGGGAATGTCCATAGCAGGGGGGAGGAGGGGGCCGCAGATTATCTTAAACCAATAGATTTGTGGGAGATCGTAGAAAATTTAACGTCCCGCAAAATGACGGAACCGAGGTAATGTAAGAAGGGAAGACCAAGGTGTGACCTCGCATCTCAAAAGATTTGATTACCAAAAAATTCAAAATAGGATAGCAAGGAGTGATGGCTCACGGCAAATGGGGGTTCCGCCCGAAAAAATACGGACATGAAAATCACCTGAGAAGTGTTGGCTACCGAGGCGGCCCAAGACAAGAAGGTGAAAAGTGTCGAGCGTTAGCGAATGGTTTCGTGAAGAGAAAAGGGAGGGAATTGGGGAAGGAGCCTTGGACAGAGGAAAGCAAAATAATGGCAGAAAGAGGTGTCGCGTAGGCATGAGGGGGGGGACGCCTGGGCGGAACAGGTCAGTAGGTAATCAAGCGGAGACACGGAACCAAAAATGACCCGTATATGAGGAAAAGAAGGGTGTCAAAATGTGGTGGGCAAAAACAAAAGTCAAAAAGGGGATTTGGGGGAATTACACAGGCGAAAAGAGAAAGAGAAAGGGTCAAGACCGCCGCGCAGAAACTCCAATAGTAGAAGGGAAGGGGGGAAGCGAAATCTTGGCAATAGTATTCGGATAGGGGGGGGAAGGCAGAAACATCCAAAAAAAGAGAGCTATCTCCTCTGTTACGCGGCGGACGGGAACAGGTCAAACTCGTAGGAAGGTACCAAGAGGAAATACTTGTGCAAG
>Ga0179593_1591139_pt1 | contig 10913 bp, 5 predicted proteins | sample CZODoug2_1_08_16_FD_185931 | JGI IMG/M metagenome (GOLD analysis project Ga0179593, IMG submission 185931) | Vadose zone soil fungal communities from Angelo Coast Range Reserve, California, USA - CZODoug2_1_08_16fungal (PacBio error correction) | ecosystem: Environmental > Terrestrial > Soil >...
TTCTCATTCTCCAGAAAAAGGAAGGGGCGCCACCCTTAAACTGACTCATTGTGGGGGGGACGACGGAATTGAGACGTCACGCGCTGCGGCGGGAATTTACATGTTACAGAGGAACGAGCAGGCCGGTCAAGTATCGGTGAAAAGTAACCTCTTTCGGCGGCACTTTTGTTCATTGCTTTCTATTTCAGACAAGCCGACAACTGGGGAACTGGGCCACGGTCTCCTAGAGATTCGCGAGGCGGTCGCCTCCCCCGGAACCGGCAAGAAGCGCCGAGAAGGTCCAAAACAGACATGACCTTGGGGAAGGGGGGCAGTTGGCGCCAGGGCTAGTTGGAATGGGGCCGTCTCAAGGGGAAACTAGCTCCGGGTTGAACGCACGCCACATAGTACCCCGGAGGAAAAAACAGCCGTAGCAGCATCTATGTTACAGGCTAAAAATTCTATTATAATAATTGCTTCTCACCTTTAAAATCTCGTCTTGCAAGACCGTATAGAGGGGACCCTTTTGGGCGAAAGAGCCACATGGGGACAGGCCACCTCATGGAGTATCGGAATCTCTCCTTTTGAGATCCTGGACAGGGTTGACGATGTCTAAAGCCGGCTGCGGACTGGGTTTCACGGGGGGCTTAATGGAGTAACACGGTGTCATAAAGTGATAAAAAAAAATCAATTCCCATAAATGAGTAAAAGCTGGGTGTGGCTTCTTTAGAGGTCACTGTGTTTCCAAATGTTCTAAAGGGCCAAGGCAGCGTAAGTCGTAGACCAGTCATGTGCGAAGAAGACGATAAACATCGTCTCTTTGGGGTATTGTATCTGTAAAATTACTCTTATGGATTTCTACAAACCCAAAACGCCGGCAAGCAGTCGATCGAACGACAAGAAGCAGAAACAAGAGGAATCATCTACAAAAGACCTGCTGAAAAGACTCCTCGAACGAATAGGGCACCAGGCGAAGAGTCAGTGTCAATGGTCATGGAGAAAGCCGGGGGGGGACTTAAAGAAAGAAAAAGCTTTCACGAAGAGGGCTTGGAGACATGGCGCTTAAAGGGCCGGGGTTCGTCAAGGAACCTTGGGCGGGGGAACTAAGGAACGTGAATTTGCCTGTGGGTAAATTAAAAAGGTAACCTCTAAAAATTCACTCTCTTCAAAACCTCACTGACCCTGTGTTACTCTGGTGGAATCCATGACTCAGTCTCACCGAAACGCTCTTGAAACGGGAGTAATCCTTGGAGAAGAAAACCTATCGCGGGAGAAGGGAATCAAGCGATAAAATTCCTACTGTTGGGTTTGAGGGGGAAGAAGACGGGGTAAACTCACTTCTGAGAGTTACGGGAAAGTCGACGCCCGGTACTTAACTCCCTGGGAGAGATTGATCCTTCAGGGAAGTAAGTTGCTGGTCCACTGATTAAAAGTCAAGTGGAGGGACTGGAAAAAAACGAGACGAGAGAGCGAATGCCGGAGGGGGGGTGGCTAAATCTGAAAGACCACGTCTTGCCAAGAACATCCTGAAGAAAGTGAAAGGAGGGGGGTGGGGGACTTTCTTTCGAACGGGGCAGCTTGATATTAACTTTGACTGGAACCAAAACCCTGACAGCCGGAGGAAGTAGATATCCCGAAAAAGGTAATCCTTTCTTTCTTACCGTTTGGTCTCCTTCTCTTTTTCCTCATGAGGTCCCCCCGTTCGAAGGGAACACTCCCTCTTCTTCCTACCTCCAACATATACGTACTCGGCCACATCAAAGGAGCGGGTGACCGGGTGGCAGAAAGACTATGAAGGTCGCCTCATTTTGCCATTTAATCTTAATCTAAGAGCGATTACGAAACTTAGGCTGAGACATATCGATAATTAGAGGAGCACGTAAATTCTGTTCGCTATGTTACCGAAAAATGGGGACGGGAACTTCTAAAAATAAAAAGCTCTTTTGGTCCTATAATGACCCGGAGTCAAGGCATGTTGCTTAAGATTGACAGGACTCGGCAAGGGGAGTTTCTTCCAGACTAGAAAGGGTTCAGATTGAATGGGGGAACGGAGGTAACGTAGAGTCGCCGGAGTTCAGTAATATGTTCCGAAGGTCGACGTACTGCGGGGAGGGTTTCTCACACTAAAAGATCGTACTTAGGTACGTGCTCAACGAAGGTGAGACGATCCAGATTGATAGGGCGCGAATTCGAAAATGTGACAGGACGACAAGCTCTATTCGAGGGGAAAGTCCTTAGTCAGAAGGGACATTAAGAAGGTTACCTGAAAAGGAGGGAAATACTGGCATCTCTGAAGGAGGAAGTCGAGCACGTGCAGGACTCATCAACCAAAAGAAAAGAGAGAAACCTAAGCAAAATCTCATATTCGATAGATTAAAAAGTGCCAGGGCGGGTCGAGATGGGTCACCGTAGAAACAGGAACGTGGAGGGCTGGCCCGGGATTGGGGTAGGAAGAGGAACATGCTGCTCTGCTTAAGTTCGTTTTCCAGCTATAGCGAGCGACAAGCGGAGGGGGTCTATAACATCCTCGTTTCAAACAGGAGGGGCAAGAGGGGGTGGGGGGGGGGGGTCGAGGGGAGGAGGTCGACCCCGGTCAAAAAAGAAAATGCCCCCGGCCCGGGATAAACGAGGAGATTGAAAGCATAAAAACATGCGCTCACCCCGAACGGACAAGATCGCGGGGGCATTGGGAATCGAAGTAGTCGGTGTAAGGGGGGCGAGCTGGCGCGTTACATTCGAGGCGGGTTGCAATGCAAAAGGGAAGACTAGGACGGCACGTTCCGCGAACGGGTCCGTGGCCATTGTTCTGTCCATCTCAGGAAAACCTCGTCGCACAGGCTTAGTAGGCAGTTTTTAGTCCTCTTGACGAGATCGAAGAAATATTCGCAGAAAACCTCGTTTTTCCTACAAACTCAAGCACGGGGGGTCTTCGAGTTGTGACAGACACACCATAGGACATCCATGGACTTTTGGGAGAAAAGTCGGGCAAAATGGTTTCGATGGTTCAAAGGCTCTTGATTGGAAAACTTGACGGGACCTTCAGCAAGAAAGCAACTGGGAAAAACATTTGGGAATCCCAAAGATTCTTAATAAGTTGTGGGGGGGAGATAATCTAAAGTTGGAGATTTGGTTAAAGTACTGGCTCCTGTAATTCCCTCCAGTACAACCAGGACGACTGAACATTTGCGCTGAGGAAAAAAAAGTGACAAACGGTGGTCTGCGAGGTGCAAATCGGAAGGAAGATGGCGAAAAGGATCAGGAATCAAAAAACTGACAGGTTGAACAGAGAGAACCAAAGTCTTGGGGTACTCCAAGCGAGACCATGGCGCCGGGAAGGGCGTCACTGATACTTGAAGAATAGGTTGCCGGGTTCCGAAGAAGGGACGAAGAGGGCATGGTGGGATAAACTTGAGATAAAAATAGGAAGGGTTGCGAGATCCGGGACTGGTACTCCGAACGTTAAGAAGTTGTAGGTCAGGGTGGTGCCCCTGCGTCCCGCAGAAAAAAGAAATCCCCGGGGTTTTTTACTCTTCCCGTAGGGCACGCCCAAAAAAACAAAAAATTAGGGGGGGTCCCATGTCAATGAAAAAAAAAAAAAGTATCGTGGCCCTCGACTAATTAAGAAGACAGGCAAGAAAACACGGAAAGATAGTCAACGATTTCTTCGAAAAAAAGAGCTCGATGAAAGTACAACTCCAGAACTTCCTCTGGGGCAAGACCCAGGAAAACGGAAAGAGTCATAGTTCTTGTCCTATAGGAATGGGAAAAGAGGTCTTCGGGTGCGGTCGATCTAGATGAGAAAGTCCTGCGATGGGTTGGGAAATCAGGCTCCGCAAGAGTTGATCCGGACGCAATTTGATAATACGTGGCACCTTCGGCATGAGAAGGGAAAATCTTGAAGGAGTTGAACGGAACATCCTGAAGATCGAGAAAAAGCCACATCTAAGAAATGGAATTAAGTTTTCGCATGCCGGGTTGGCAAAAAGAAAAACGGGACCCAAAGTGAAACTTGAAAGCCTTACCGAGAAACGGCTAGAGATCTGAGCACTGGCGTGTCACGGGTAACAACGAGTGAAGCTGACCATGAATTTGCCGAAGGGCTCTTTAGCCGGAAGCTGAAAGAGACGCAAGTTAATCGTAAGAAGTCTCTGCAAATTGTAATGGGGATTCGAGGGCCTAAAAGGAATTAAGAGGCGGGGTTCAAGAAACTGCTTGAATGGGCGCTTTCCCTCAAAACCCAGCAATCTGGGGTATGGAAAGCGTGCAAAGGCTCCGAAAGGAGCTATCGGCGATTCTCAGGCCTAGAGGATGATGGGGGTAACAAAAACGAAAGGTTATAGGGATAGATCATCCTTATTAGCGTAAACAGGGTAGTTTAGAGGAGTGCGGGACCGGGGGGAAGGGAAACCGTCCACAGGGACAGTGTCAACGAGGATCTCGAGCGAAAAAAAATAAAAAAAAAAAAAAAAAAAAAAAAATCAAAAAAAAAAAAAAAACGCTGGGGAAATTCATCTGGCCATGACGCAGGGTGACATAAAAGCAAAAAATTCGCCAATAACCTCGACAACAGCTCGCCGATGGAAAAGAAATGGTGGCGAAACTTGCACGGTTGGAAAGGAGATGATCGCGGACGAGTCTCGGTCATTCGAAAAAACAACTAGAGGACCTAGAGGTATCCAAAATTGGGGAGAAAAAAAATTGGAGTAGAAATTCAAAGATGAAACTATTGAAAAAACAACCGTCTTTTCAGCCTGGATGCTTTGTATACTGGCATTTGTATTTCATGAAAAGAACTGGGTGTAATACACTTCCTTAATTAAAGGGGGGAACTTGCGGCGCCCCTGCGCCCGAGGGCTCCTGGAAATCACGGTTCCTAGCGGAACTTCCAGCTGAAGGTCAAGTTCCGTTCAGAACTTTCAAACGCTAGCTAAACACTGTAGCTTGTAGCCACTATTAGGCATAGAGGGGGCTCTCCCGAAGAGTAACTCCTATTAGACCTCGGCCGCCACTAAGACAGGCCCTAGGAACTCTACCAGCGGACTTTGGCCTCCCTTGGCCTCGGCCGTAGAATTACATGGGGAGGGAGTTTCTTGGGAGGCCAAGCGATCTCCTGGTTTGAAGGGAGGTAACATCTCCTCAAAACTGTCGGGTGGTCCGGGAACACGGCTTGCTTACAGTATCCCATGCTAAAGTTACGTAAGGAAGTATAAGGGGGGAAGGCAGGTCTAAAGTGTTCATCTAAAAGGGACTTCAGCATCAGTAATGCTCTCATTAAAAAAACGGAAAAAGAAGTAGTACAGAAAGTACTGGCGGGGAAGGGGCAAAAAGACTTCCAAATGAGGCCATAAAGGGGGGGAAACAAGGGAACAAAAATGATAAGATTTCCCTTTACAGCAGAATTTTAAGGGGCTGACTCTCAGGGGTCTAGGCTTTGGGATTTTTTCTTGTGGGGGAATTGGGGTTCTTCAAAATTAACGTAAAGAAGAACCTCCAGCGAACAAAATTAAGAAATAAGGCTGGAGGAGATTTGTGTCTATTAAAATTTCAGGCGGTCAAGGTCAAAAAAGTGGAACACTGCAAGAACAGCCGTCGCCTGCGGGCCAGGAAAAAACCTGTCACGGACAATCTCGCAATGTAAAGCTGCGGTTTCCAGGGGAGAGGGTGGTCTGTCGCTCCGCCACAATGCGCCCCTTCAGGTGCGCGTCGATCCGATGACACACAGAAAGACTTGGTCTAGGACAAGAGTAGTGGACTCAGAGGGGCGGCCAATAAAAACAGAAAAAACGGAAAAATCTGTAAAGGAAAACGAGCCGTTGAGGTACCAGTAAAAAGAGACCTAATTTTGAAGAGGTAACATGGGGGTGATGCCTGCTAGCTTAAGCGGGATGGGGTAAAGGGGACGATGTTGCGTAATCACCATGTACAGAACCGAAAGACTTTTAGATGGTGGGTTGGGAGGAAAAGCCATACTCAAGGTTCATCTCTCGGGAATTAAAAAAGGGGTTTCCTTAAAGGGGTTCCTAGGTCCGACTTCGAATTAGTTAATGGTTAGAGGAAAGCCGGGGGAAGCGAAAACGAGAACAGATACCAGGGCAAGCAACAGCCAATCGTCAACGTCAAAACGAAGGAACTCGTAAACTCAGTAGATCTATGAGGGGGGGAACACAAGCCCTCCTTCCTCTGGTTAAAAACATGTCGAAAGGCGAGTAAGTAATAGGGGAAAAAATCCATGAGGGCGGGGAGTAAAAATCCCGTCGGGCGACGAAAAAAACAATAATCTATGTGGGTAGAGGGACGCTCCGCACATAAACTCACTTCACGAGCCTCGCGTAAATTTGGAGGACGGTGTACTTGCGGCATAAACAAGGGGTGGGCAGCGTTTACATGGAACCGATCACGATTAATAGCAAAGAAAAGGTCTTTCTAACCGGGTCAAAGGAAAGTCTTCTTGAGGAGGTGGAACCTAAAGTTAAAAATACTACCCACGCAACAAAAACCACGGCGGCTAAGGCCAATTCACACAGAACGATTGTACGAGACGGGTAAACGCAAATTCACCCAGGGCTGGCAGATGTCAAAAAAGGTCTCTAAATCCAGGGCGACGGAAGCGGCGGACAACGATTCGCAAAGCAAAAAAAGGGCTTATTCGGGTGAGAAGATGAACATAGTAGGCATACTTCATTGAGGAGGAAAAAAAACTGGACCTGCAACAAAGTATCGCTGGGCGGAAGGTAGGAAATAGCCTCTAAAAAAAACGCTTGAATACATCTCCGGGCAAAGGGAAAGGAAAACCGAGGGGGTTGGTTAGTCTCATCTGCAGTGGTAGGACAATCTAATATACAAAAAACTTTCCTTTACCCGGTTTGTAAAAATAAAAGGGGGGGGGAAGCAAAACATGCCATAAAAAAAGGCAGAAAGGGAGGATGTTCTGAATCCCGATGTCGGCATCAGTGCAGGAAGATGATTGGGAAATTAATGCCTAAAAAAGGTCATGAGCGAACAATAGATCCGTAAGTAGAAAAAGAGACGCAGATGAACAGCGAAAAAAATAACAAAAAAAAAAACAACTCGATGGGCGAATAGAGGCCTAATAAGTCTCTCAGTCAGAGAAAAAAACCTATGAGGAGGAAAGCAAAGCGCTTTCTCTCTCTCAGTGATCCAGGTCCCAACCTAAAAGTCAAAAGACCAAAGCGGAGACTTGAAAGGTAAAGCGGGCACTTGCCAAAATTCGAAAGCTGGGGAAAAAAAAAATGATGTTTCCATAAGAATTTAGTCCAGAGAGAAAAGAAAGGATCGGTCAAAAGGAAAACGGTGACTATAACTCCCTTCAAGGCAACTTTTGGAGGGGGGCAAAAACGGAACAAAGATAACACGCAGGGACGGCCAATCCGGAAAAGTAAGGGAGAATTCGAAGATGAAATGCCGCTGCGATCGCCAAGTAGAGGGCCAATGACCACGAATGCCGAAGGTGGGAATGTTCGAATAAGGGGGTTCAGCACGAGCGGGAAGGTGATGATTAGACGACACCTGGAAAATAAGGCAAAGGGCCACATCCGTTTTCCATCACGAAGCCCGTATCCGTTGACAGGAAGCCTTAACTAAATGAAAAGGTCTGAAGGGGAAGAAACCGGCGAAGAAAGTACATGCTCTGCAGAAAGAGGGGAAAATACCGTCGCCCGGACAAGCAATAAAGGGTCTGAGGGTATGGGAGGAGGAGGCCTGGTAGTAATTTACTGGGTGTGGACAGCCTGCATTCAGAATGATTCGAACACACAGTATCTCCATAACTGCAATATCTGTGGGGTAGGATGAAAAGGTGCGGGCAAAATTGTGGGTTGGTTAATATTGCCCGGGGAAATGCGCGCCGTCTGGACTAAGGGAACGTCCAAAATACACACCATACTTCCCGGGAAAGGGTGAAAAAGGTATTGGGGTCCCTGGAGGTTCAACGATGCGGACGATTTACACCCACAAGAAAAAATCGAGGCGGAAATCGACGGGAAAGAAACCTCATTGACAGAGTGAAGCAGCCCCGGATTTCTCCTAGAACGGAGAAAGGAGAAAACCCGAACGGAGTCTTGACTTGAAAGTCATCAAAAAAGGGTCAGGTTAACTATCAAAGGGCAGGTGGCTAAGCTACGGAGGCCCTGGGGTAAAAAGTCGAGTCAATTTGGTATACCATAACGTGAAGGGGGTGGGCCGGGTTGTGGGAGAAACGAGAGTTCGTCCCCTCTCGAGGCAAAACTTGGGTGAAACCAAGGAACATGAAAAAAAAACAAAAGAGAAAAAACTCAAAAGTAGCGTGGAGGTTAGGGGGGGTGGGGGAAGAGCCATAAAGTAACATCGCGGAAAGGTTAGGAGAAAAAGGGCCCTCACTCCAATTAACCGAGGGCCCCGGAAATTCGGTCAAGAGAAAAACCAACGGCTCTCGGGCCTGGATTCAGCCGGGGCGAAGAAAAAAATTCCGAGGGAACAAAAAGGAAACTCCTGGGGTCGAAAGGCACTCAGTACCCTGTGGAGATCAGAGGGTCTACTATTGCTTCCCGAAATTTCAATAAAAAGAGGGGATGTCGTTCTCCTGAATTCATCTCGATTGGTGGTTTCCGCAGGGAAGTTTTGTCGATATGAGACGCGCAAGGGACTCCAACTTGGGGGGAAACCCGCTTAACTCCTCAGCAAAAAGTTAGGGAAGGGGTACGGTGGGGGGGTACTTTCTGCAAAAACCCTAAAGTTAATTTTACTTTTACTTTTGAAAAACTCTCAATGAAAATACTGTGATGGGGAACCAAATTAATGAATCACTCTGTGGTGAGCATGAAGGAAAGAAAAGTGCTGAGAAAAGGTCCGAAAGTGGAACTTCCTAAAAAGCGCGGCCAAAACGAAGAATTCCCAATCACGGCGAGTGTAACGGGGCCGAAAGCGAGGGCGGCGCGGCGGGTCTCACATGAGGAATTGGTCTCTTATCAAGGAAGAGCGCAGCTCATTGGTCTTCAAATGAAATGCCGGGGGTCGGATAAGGGGTCCTAAAAAGGATGAAAGGGGAAAATACTTCTGTCATAAGACGATTTTATGTTGTCCGGTCATAAAGAATGACCATGCAAAAAAGCGAAAGGGGCATTTTTACCAGGCAAGTCGCCTCACACACTAGTCAAAAAAGTGGAAGCAAAGGAAACTGTCGGCCGGGGGGAGGGGGGAGGAGGCGAATCTCTAGTCGATGGGAGGCGAAGGCGAGATAGCGTGGGAGCACGGCAAAAACACTTACGGGCGTACGGCAAAAGGAGCGATCCATAACGGATGGAAAAACTTCGCTAGCATTCCATGGGAAAATAACAGTGGAAGACGAAAAAGGCAGTAAATGGACGTCGTACAAGGTGCAATAGATATCAGCGACTCTTTGAAAATGAATAGGGGATGATGGATTTAAATTAAAATCAACCGAGCTCTCCAACACAAAAATAGGATGAGAGAGAACAAAAAAAACTACTGAATCATTTCTAAACGCCTTAAAGCTCGGGCATGGGGGAACATTTCGTGGCACGCCCGAGCTTCCGCGGGTGTACATTTTCTACTGGTGGGGGCAAAACGTCTCTCTTGTCTGGGGCAAGAGGGGGGCAGTTACGCAAATGAAGCGAGCAAACATAATAAAGGCATGTAAAGATCAGGAAAAAAATAAGTTTGAACCTACGCCGGGAACGCAGGGGGGAGTGAGTGAAATGACAAGGTCCAAATAACCCCGGGAACGATCGACTATATTAACTCCGCAGAGCACCGAGCTGGAATAAACACCCCCCTGACAGAAGAGCCCGGAGAGGATCATTAGGGTTGCATTTGAGGCGGAAAGTTTAAAAACGGCCGCCCTCGATAAAACCGGGGTAAAAAATGCACGTGATTCTGCAAAAGAAAAACAGAAGAGTAATTCAGCGGACCTTTTACTGCAAAAAAGAAAAAAACCCAGGAAGTGAAAAACGTCTAATGCCGTAAATTATTGTGAAGTGCGCATCGGCAGGCGAGAGAATGACCAGGAGAAAAATGTAAAAACGCGGCAAAACAGGGGGAGGGCGAAGTGACACTCGCGTGATTTGGGGTAAGAGCGTAGCAAAAGGTCTATTTACGGGGGGGGCTGAGTTTGAGGTTCCTTCCCAGAATGTCCAGCAACTGAAGGGTTAAGAAATAAAAAATTGAGAGATGGTATTATCGAAAGGAGGTCTTCCCGGTGGGTGTAAAAAAGGGGGTGCAAGGGGAGCGCCGCCTTCCGGGAACTCACCACAAGTAGGTTGGGTGCGATTTATGATTGTCCAGCGGGGTGGGGTGAAGGACGCTCCTATTCTAAAACCATCGCCGGAATGCAGGGATTAAGGGGGATAAAAACTCACCTCGTGCCAAGGGAAGAACTTCTGATCTAACCCATAAAAAGTAGCAGCAATCGAAGGAGCGGGAATGAAGGGTAAATTTCAAAGAAAGGTAGGTTCCCCCAACCTTGACAAAGAAGTTTGTGAGTGAAATAGAGCAAATACTCCGGTCGTGCCGGGAGATTAAACGGGGGACTCTAAAAGATAAAGGGGAAAGAGGTTGGAGTAATAAAGAATGTGCTCACGTTCTTAAGTAAAAATCTCGGCAAACAGGGGTTGGGGTACAGGCTTGGGGCCGAAACAGTCCAACCCGCCCTCAAATCTTAAGTTTGACGTACCAGCCCATTTGAGGAGAGTAGCACTAAAAAGGAAGGGGTCCACCATCAAATCCCGAGTTGTCAACGGTGAAAGGGGATAACCTAAGCAGGAAAAGGGGAAAAGGAACCGCCCTTCTCTCCGCTTCACTAGGTCTACGGAGGCGAGATCAATGTTGCGTGCTCGAAAAAAATCTGTCAGGTCGTTAGGAGAACTGACGAAAAAGCCGGACGGAAGGGTAACAGGCGCAGAAACTCAAGGGGAAAAAGC
>Ga0179593_1671036_pt1 | contig 10913 bp, 18 predicted proteins | sample CZODoug2_1_08_16_FD_185931 | JGI IMG/M metagenome (GOLD analysis project Ga0179593, IMG submission 185931) | Vadose zone soil fungal communities from Angelo Coast Range Reserve, California, USA - CZODoug2_1_08_16fungal (PacBio error correction) | ecosystem: Environmental > Terrestrial > Soil >...
CTCAAACGAAAAAGAAGGGTAAGCAATGAAGAGAACGGGGGAAAGGAGACGAAGGTTGCACCGGAAATTCGGCCGCGTAAATACGTTCAAGAAAAAAAATTTTGTAGAGTCTTGACTCATAAGGGCCAGCACCTACCGAAGGGACACTGCTAAACGAGAACAAACTTTTCTGGGGTAGCTGCAAAAGGAATCACCTTCAGGAGAGAGGTCAAAAAAAAAAAAAACTCAAGGGTTTTCCTCGTGGCGTGGGCAACAACACGTACCCAGGTGAATTCAAAAAAAGGGAAGTAGGAAGATGCTCAAAAAGAAGGGGTGAGGACATCTGCTTCAGGAGGATTTCCGGAATTCGGGGGGGAAGGGGCTTGCAGTAATCTGTGAGGAAACTGAGGGGAAAACACACAGCCAGGGGAAAATATGGGGGAAGAGAAGAAGCAGGGGAGGGAACCAAGACCTTCCTTGCCTTGACTTTTAAACTCAAAAAAAAAAAGGAAAAAAGGACGGCCCGTGGTGGTCAGAGAAAAGACGAGAATTTTTCCCATAAAGGGAAAGCAAGACGTGACTCATGGAACCCCGCCTGGGTGAAAGCAGCAGCATTCGATCATTGACAAGGCGGGACCTCACGAGCTTAGCCCATGGGAAGACATCAGGGAACCGGAAACAATCCTTGGGGAGGGGAAAATCCGAAAAAATTGGGTGATACAACTGGAATTTGGGGGGGAAACAAGTGTTCGGGGGGACCGCGGAACCAGAATCTACGCTCCTAGACGATAGAAAGGGCGCCAAATCGGACAAAAAGAAAATCGGGAGAAGGAAAAAAATCCGAAAAGGGATTCCAGCCCCTTTTGTTTGGACGGCGATGCAAAGGAGGCGGGCCCCCTTTGAAAGTCTTGAGCAGGAAGAGCACGAAAAAAAGACGGGGCTGGAAAAGGGGGGGAAGGGAGAAAAAATTTCTGGAACTGGGAGGGAGTGAACACTTTTCATAATGAGGGGGGAAGTGGGTTGGACAACGAAGCGGCCCAAGGAAAAAAGGATTTCCAAAACGTTTGAGCGGGAAGCGGGTAAAAAAAAAAACTGGGGGTTTAGGTGCGCCGGGTGGGAGGCGGAGGAGCGGAAGGTTTGAAAGAGGCAACACTGCCGTTGGGGGACGGACACAGCGAGGGTATTAAAACGTCCGAGGGATTTTCAGGGAGAAAAAAAAAAAAAAGAAAGGCGGGGAAAGGCACCGATTTTGGATCTAAAACAAAAAAAGCGGAAAAATGCCCGATGTTCATGCAGGAAAAATAGAGCAGAAGAGGACTTGTAGTTGATAGAAAAAAACCGAATACACGAAGAAGAAACAAGTAGCATCTAAGCCGGAAAAAAAAGGGGGTACCAAAAAGGGGGCCGACTGTAATAGCCAAGGGGGAAGAATACGGCAGAAAAAAACAAGAGTTGGCACGCGGGGGAGAGGGAAACCAGCGGGGAACTACCGCAGGGGGGACAAGATATTCCCGTAGACCGAAAAAGACATTCGAAGACCAAGACCCAAGCAGAAAAGGGGAAGACGGGAATGGGAAGAAGGAAACCAATGACGGACGGTTCCATTTGCCAAAAGGAAGGGGAATCCAAGCACAAACCCGTCAACCTCAGCAACAAACTCCCCACATCTCCACTAAAAAAAAAAAAAACGGAGAATGATTAAAAATAGAAGGGGTGGTTAGACTCAAGGAGGAAGATTGAGTCTCCCATACGACCTGTGCAAAAGACGTCGGTCCTATGGTAACAACGAGGCAAGTACCCAGCTCAGAATCAATTATAAGAAAAATGACAGGGGGGGCCTGGAAGGAAAACTGAAACGGCCCTAACCAGTGAAAAGACTGGGCCAAAAGGATACTCTCTGAAGGGGGGAGTCCCACCCAAACAAAAAACACTCCCCACAGTCCCAGAGAAACTAGAAACCGAGGGAAGAATTGATAAAAAAAAAGGGGGGAAGGGACGCCGTTAGGGAATGGACAGCAACTGGGAGGGAAGCGCCGCTGTTAACTTTCGAAACACTCAAAAGGGCCCCGCTTCTAGGCGGGGTAAAGTCGTCTAGGAAGGAAAATCAGGGGGGGTTTAAAACCCGATACCTATCACTTCAGGAAGGGGGGGGGGCAAGACACGGAAATAGATTCAAGCAGGCCATTCCCACCTGGCGGAAAGGAAGAAGAAAGAATCTTTTCATCAAACAAAAAAAAACCGCTCAATACAAGAGAAAAGGAGAAAAAAAAAAAAGAAAACACGAAACCCCTCGGGAGGAAATGGCAAAATCAGGAAAGAAAGGTAGACCTCCGTTTTGCAACCACGGACCTGACCCAGAAAAGAAGTCCCCTCACGGCAAAAGGGTGAAAATAATAAAAAGAAGGTTACAAACTACCCTTCGCAAACGCAAAAGAAAAAAGACCAAGGGCAAGGGTAATCGGGGGGAACAGGTAAAAAAAAGAAAGGGGGAGCATAAAGCATCCAAAAGGAAGAAAGCAGACATTTTCCCAAAAAGACACACCCGTCACCCGGCCCATCGCTTTCGAAGAAAATGGAAAAAAAAAAAACACCCCTAGCCCAAACAAAGAAAAGGGCTGAAAGCCAATTTCTAAGGGTGAACCGGACCTGCAAACTCAGACAATGTGTTTCAAAAGGATGTGGCGGTGGGGGGAGCGGGTTTGGTGAAAAAAAAAAAATCTACGTTTCTAAGATATAAGCGGGGGGAAAAAAACGGTACGGGGCGGCCAAGAAACGAAAAACAACCAAAATACAAGAGGAAAAAAAAGGGCTCACAGCGGTCACAAAAAGATGAGTTTCAAAGTCCCACGAAAAGAATCCAATGGCCTAAGCTCTTGCGAAAGGGGGAAAACCAAGAAGGCTCATGAGCGAAAAAATCGGAGGCAAAAAAAAACCACCAGTCCATGAAGAAACATGAGGGAAAAACGCCCAGCAAGGGAAAAGGAAAAAGGCAAAAACAAATGGTCCAAAGGTGACGAAAGTGGGATGACTGGGTTTTTGGGTAGGGGAAAAAAAAAGGGGTCACAATCAAGAAAAAAAGAAGAAAGCCAACTAACAACTAAAATGGTCACAGGAGGGGGACCATCAAAAAAAAGGAATGGCCCGCTTTGAGGGGAAAACAAAAGGAAACGCCAGAGTTTTCCACCAGACAAAACAAAAACCAAGAATCCTCCCAGGACCTCAAAAACTGAAAATTAGTTCGAGCAAAAGGAAAGGACAAACCACGAGGGGGAAAACACGCATGTTTGGGTTGACCAAAGGGAAAGCCCAAAGCGAAAAAAGGACAACTATCTTGAATGGAAAAAAAAATGGTGGCGTAAAAGAAAGAGGGGGTTGGCAGAACGAAAACTAAAGTGCTACTCGCAACAGCGGTATGTGCTTGGTACAGGATGTTAGAAAAAGACTCTAAAGCAGGGGGGGGGGGGAAAAAAAAAGAAAAAAACCGGTGAGGATGACGCGAAGGCCTTAAAAAACTGAAAATGGGGGGGGTGACCGAGTGGTGGTGGGATTGACTAATCTGGAAAACCCCAGTTCAAGGGGACGAAATATCTATAAAAAAAAAAAAAAAAAAACAAAGAGAAGGAGGGAAAAAAGAAGAGGTACGGAGAAAAGAAACCAAAGAAAGGGAAGGGGTGCAGCAAGGAAGATCAACAGACAAGAGAATTCCAATACCAATTTTTTTTTTGGAGGACTGGGAACAGTCCCTTTCACCGGACGAGTAGGGGAAACTGGCCTAACAGTACCGGCCTGGGGGGCGGAAAAAAGGAACCACCGGACAAAGGAGGGCTACGAGCGCCACTTGGGGGTCGGGGGGGGAGAAAAACAAGGTGGGGTCCAGCAAAACGTAAAAAAAAAAACGGACACAAAAAGAGGGGTCCTTGCAGTCGATGGTCCAACCCTTTTCGCAGGCCCAATTCGGAGGGTGACGCCCGTGAAGAAAAAAAGAACTAAGATGTTGAAGGATTATGCAAAAAGGGAAAAAAAAAAAAAATTCTGCCGGAGTCGAGGGGGGGGGGGGGGAAAACTTGGGCGATAGGAAAAGACGGGTTTTCCACAGTAGCCAAACGTGCCAATATTTCGAGGGGGGAAGAAATGAAATGGGGGCTTTCGAGAGCTTCAAGGAAGAGTGAAAACAGCCATAAAGCCACAGGGGGGAAAAAAAAAAAGGGGTGTTTCAGGGGGGGCCAGGAAAAAGGAAAAACATCGATGGGACAGTTTTTCCGTGAACATCCGAGAAGAAAAGGGGGGGCTCCCCATGGCCAGAGGGAAAAACACAAAAAAAAACAAAACCGCCAGGCTTTCAAAGAGGACGGAGGGGGGGAACTCCCCTACGAGCATAAAAAAAAGGGAAAGAAACGCTTGCAGGGGGACCGAACTTCTCTTTGGGGGATTAAAAAAAAATGAAGCGAAGGGGGGTCTCCTGTGGGGGTTGAAATGGGCACGGAAAACAGAAGAAAGGAGACAACTAGGCACGAAACTATAAGACAGGGCTGCAACAGCGAACAGAAAAAAACGGGGGGTTTAAAAAGGTTCTGGGAACATTTAAAAAAAAAAAAAGCCCAGCAAGCAGGAAGACACACGCTTTTTGTGCCTATTGGAAAAAAGTTTTGAAATTGCGAAAAAAAAGCAGAAGGCACGGGAGGGGGGTCGGGAACCGAGTGGTGCCAAAAAATGGAAGATAAAAGAAACAGGGGGTCTTGACTTGTGAGAAAAAAGAGAGAAGTGGGTGGGGGGCACGGCAAAAAAAAGGGAGTGATTGTTTTGAAAAAGAGGGGGGGGGGATCACGTGTCTGAAGGGGTTGAGGGGCGCGGGGGCAAAAAGGGCGAAAACGAAGGCAAAACGGGGTGCAATGCGCCCCAGCGTGCGGAAACCGAGGGGATGAGTCTATTGTTTGACCCAACCTTCAAAGGCCGAAAGAAAAAAGGGGGGGGGGCGCTCTTCGGGAGAAAGGCTAAAAGGATGTGAAGTCTTAGGAGAAGCAAAAAACAGGGGGGTATCAAAAGAAAAAAAGTCTCGAGAAGATGAATAAAAAGTGGAATGAGACCAGGGACCAGAAAACTCACCAAGCAGGTTAATGTTCAAGGGCATTAAGAAAAAAACAGTGACACGTCGGCCCTAGAGGGCCTGCAAGGGAAACGGAGAATTCCGGAGAGGAAAGCAAAAAAAAAAAGGGAAAAACGTCCTTTCGAGAGAAAGGGGGGAAGGGGTTGTACCACTGGAGAAATATCACAAGAAACAGGAACAATCAGGACCGGAAGGGGCCGTGCAAACAAGAACACGGACTCATGAATTAAAAGAAAAAAAAAAAAACTCACAACACCAAAACGAGGAGTAGAAAAAGAATAAAGGGGGTGGGAGTGTTTCCAGAGATCCATTGATGACAAAGGGGAGTAAAAGGACACCAAAATCCGAAACCTGGCCAAAGGAAAAAAGCTAGTTTGGTGTACAACGGGCTGAAGTTCCGCGCAAAGGCAAGGAAGGGAACCCTTAGGCCAGACATGCCCTGGGCCTGGTTCAAGAAACCGAAAAAAGGACCTGCGGGCATCAAGGAATATCAAAAGGAGAAAAAAATGCAACCAACAGGGCACGCAGGCCTAAAAAAAAAAAGAAAAACGATAACGATTGTCTCAGGAAGGGCTGACTTTCCAGGTGGGACACCGGCCACACTGAAGGGTGACCAAAAAAGGGAAAAAAAAACGGAGTCAAACCAAAAAAGTGTTTGGGGGACCTCTTAAAAAACTAGGGGGAGAAAAAAAAGGGCGCTTCGGAAATATGGGTGGGGGCGGAAGAAGTCCGAACTGGTCAGAGAGGACCATATACAGCAATTCAGGCATTGACCCCATTTGGGACCCTTGCAGACAAGGAAGAAGACCAAAAAGATGGTTCAAAAACAAAAAAGGAAGAACCCTCACGAAAATTCCATCGACAAGAACCCGGGAAAACGCCGGCGGACCGAAAAAGCAAGGACCGCGGCGCAGCAAAAAAAAGTCCTCCGCCGAAAAAAAGGTTGGTCAGAAAAAAAAGGGGGGACCAAAAACGCGCAAGAAACCATCAAAAGGGTTAATATCCCCGCTTTCAAACAAGGTGAAAGGATAAAAAAGAGGGGAGCCGCCTTCGGAAAACCATAAAAAAAAAAAGGTGAAAACTGACAAGGGTATCGGGAAAGAAGGGAAGGAAAAGAAAATAACAAAAGAAAGATATCGCACACGGGCCACAGCACATTTTCAAAAAAAAACCAACCGGGGTAAAAAAAAGGGGCTGCATAAGAAAGTCAAAAAAAAAAAAAAAAAGGAATCAGCCCCCTCAAAAAAAAAGTGGCTACTCCTGACCGCGAAGGTGGGAAGAAGACTCGAAGGCGGGGTGATGTCGAGTTTTTTCAGGAAAAAAACGGGCTGTGGTGACCGTTCTAGGGACCATCCTACCCCCGGTCAGGGGGGCGGGGAAAAAAAAAAAAAACACCCAGCTCTAAACCCCAACCAAAAAAAAAATGCGCCTCATGAAAGTTGCCAAAGAGCACAAGAAAGAGGTCACGGTTCCACAGCCGTGGAGGGATGCATGGCTAAGAGGAAAAGAAGGGCCAACCCAAAGCCGTCAACAGGAGGCAAGTACGGCAACCAAAACCAGAGCCACCCTCGTTTTCAGTCCATAGAGAAAGAGAAGGGACAATTACAAATGGGGGATGCCAAAGTCAAGAATGGAAAATGGGGGTCCCCTAAAAAAAAAAAAAGAAGATGCAAAAATTGGCTATGGAGGGTTGGTTTGGGTAGCAAAGAAAAAAACGTAAGAGATCTGTCAAAGCGCTTTGGGGAAGGAGCTCCAGAAAGGGCAATATTGCCCAATGGGAAAAGTAAAACAGCAGAAGTCAAAAAAACAAGACACCCTCAGAATATACAAAGGGGGGCCAACTCAACTGAAAAAGAAATGCCTTCACGATTGGAAGGAAAAAAAACGCGCACACAGACCCGATGGAACGCGGGGGTGACACTCAGGAGTAAAAAAAAAAAGAAGAGGTGGTCTCGGGCCTCTGATAAGGAAAGAAACAAACATCATGTTGCCAGCTGGAAAGGGGGGCACTAGTAGCATCAAAAAGGTCGGCAAGGAGGGATGAAATTACGTTAAGTGAAAAAGAAGGAGGGGGGAAAAAACAACTCCGCCCGTTGAAAGAGGGGAAAGGGGGGAGCAAGTAAAAAAAAAAAAGGGGGCAATTATTTGGGAATTCGTGGTAAGGGACTAATGTCAAGTGCTGCCCTTGAAAGCCCCGATCGGTGACACTGATTCTCGCTCAAAAAAAGGAGAAAAAAAGAGAAGAAGCAGAAACGCCACCTCGAAAAAGGGAAAAAAATCGGAGCTCAGAAAAGAAAGGGAAACTGAATCACCATTGCCACGGGCGGAGCGAATGTAGGTTCAAAAAAGAAAGAATGGTTGTAAAAGTCTTTTGAACCTGGAGGGGGGGGGGGGGAAAAGACCTACCGCTGGCACAGAAACCGAAAAAAGAAAAAAAAAAAAACACTTTCGGTGGGGAAAGTTGCAGATGTGACAAGCAAAAACTTCAGAGAAGCAGACAAAAAAAAAAGGAAAATGGTTTTTAGCGTGGCTTCGGGTGGGGGGGGGGGGGGAAAAAACAAATCCGGGGGAAAGGAGGAAGGGCCAGCGGGTTTCCTTGAAGTGAAAAAGAATTTGGAAAGCATTTGAAAAAAGGAGAAAAAGGTGGCTTCCGGATTCGAAATGGGGGGAAAGAAGGGGTGGATCTGGGGCGTAAAAGGGAAAAGGTTCCCTCCAAAGAAGTCATATTTGCGAACTCCAGTGAAAAAGTACAGAGGGGGCTGGGGAGGAAAGGTGGATTGACTGGAACTCAAAAAAAAAAACACAAAAGACGAGTTCAACAGGGGTTGAAAAAAAAAACGATTAATTTGTCCCTTGGCTACAGAGGCGACGCCGGGGGAGACAAATGCCGCGTAAAGGGGCCGCGATCATGAGCCGGCGGTGAAAAAAAGACCCGAAATCAATTAGAAGGGGATCCCCAAAAAAAACCTTTGGCTGGGTACCGGACCTCTGTGGATTTCAGAAAATGAAAATCAAAAAGGGGGGGGGTGAGTGGGGGGTGAGAAACTTGGGGAAAAAAAAAAGACCGAGACCGGGACTAAAAGAAAAGGGGTCGGAAACTGAACTGGGGGACAGGAAAATCGACAGCCACGACACTTTTTGGTTAAAACATTTAGAAAAAGGGTCCACCAAATCCACGGGAAGATGAAAAAAAAAGGGGTTGAGGGAGGATTTGGGCCGAGGCGCCTTTGAGAAAAGAGCGAGGGAACGGGGGAAAAGGGAATCTTAGGAGGGCCTTTGGGAGATGATGTAGGCTTCAAGAGGTCTGAAGGGTAGCCAAGGGGGGGAAGATCTGGGGGGCGGGTGAAAAAACGGCGACAGATGATGATTCAAAGTTGAAAAAAAGAGATGTAATCTGATGGTTTGGGGGACGGGGCGGGGCGGGGGGGGGGGGGACAGTGGTAACGAGGGCACGCGTGGGGCCAATTGGGTAAACAACGGCGGGTTTGGAAACGAAAAGGCGATGTATCGTCTAAAAGGGGGGGGAGCGGAAAGTTCGCCCAGGGGCATGACAACTTGGCACAACCTCCATGAGGGGCAAGAAAAGAAAAGATTTGACGATGCCTAAGCCATAGCAAGGGACAAAGTCTCGAGAAAAAGAACTCAAAGGGACAAAGGAACGGTGAATGCAGGAAAAAAGGGCCGCCGAAGAAAAACAAATGCAGACAAACCAGACATGTAATTCCGAAGGGTCAGACCAAAAAAGAACGTTAGTTCCTGCGGCTAGGCTAAGGAGGGAAAAAAAAAAAAAGGGGAAACCATACCGCACAGGAAGAGAGGATTAGGGGAAAAACAAAAAAAAGTCCAGTGCGGCAAGTTTCGGACAGGGCAAGAATTGTCTGGAGAAGAGCCATTGAATGGGGAGGGGGGGAACAGAAAAGGAAACAAAAAAGGTACGGTTCCTGTTACAGGTGGATCTAAAATCCAGAACGGACTCATGAAGAAACCAAAAACCACCAGTCGAAAGAAAAAAAAAAGAACAACAAAGGATGAGGAGGACAGATAAAAGAGAGGTGTGGGGAGGGTTTTGACACATGATGACGGCCTTAAAAAACTGAACACATCCTACTGTGCAAGAAAATAAAGAAGGGGGAACACGGAAAACTGGTGACATGTACCCGGGAAAAAAGGGGGAGACCTTAAAAAAATCCCATACAGGAAAGGTTGGGCTGAGGTTCACAACCAGAACTGAACGCACCATGAAGGAATGAGGGGGGACGTCACCCCGAACAAGAAGCAAGGGGAATACCTGAGGGGAACAAAGACAAGAAGTCACCAGAAAAAAAGGAAAATAGTGATACAGTGACGAGAAACCGTCTCATACAGAAAAATCCCTTCCTGAGGGGGGGACGCAAAAAAAAAAAAAAAGATATGAGGTTTCGTCGAAACAATACAATGCTAGCTATTGTGCACCTCGAAGAAGGGAGTGGCCGGACATTCCTTGGAGCAAAAGGGAAAGAAAAAAAATCGGGAAAAAAGCCCGGGGACACCTCAGGAAATTCAAAAAGAAGACCTCGCAAGGGAGTGAACCAGAAACACCAAAAACCCGCGCAAATTGGGAAAAAAAGGTCGCAAAGTTTATTAAAGGCCGGGTAGAGAAGGCCTGGGTCCCAACGGGCCTCCACCAGAAAAAAGCGTTACAAGATCCGTCAAACACGGTTGGGGTGGGAAAATAAGTGGTGGTGTTTTCGCAGGGTCGCAAAAGGCAGCCAAAAGTCTCAACCCAAAGGGGTCCGCACAGTGGAGAAGAAAAAAAGTAAACCGAAATCAAGCCACATCCAAGGGACCCAGTTCAACCCCGTGAACGACTGGAGGGTGCCAGAAAAGCGAAAAAAAAAGCAAGAATCCAAAAAGGGGGCCGCCCAAATGCACGGGGGGGAGGAAAAAAGCCCGGGGGGGAGTGGGCGGGGACCTGCTCAAGACCATGGTTGGAAGGACGGCTGTCGAGTTTGGCCATAAAAAGGAAACGAACAGGTTCCAGAAATAGTCCAAAAGTGGTCGCCAGGTCTCGGGGTTTGTCGCAGAAAGGCTGCTCAAAGAAAGGGAGACCCCACAAAGGGGCAAGGGAAAAATAACCAAGAGAGTTTTTCCAGGGTCCAAAGGGGAAAAGGGAATGCCAAGGCTAAAGGCTCAAGGAGGGTCCGAAAAAACCACCGTCCGTCAAAGGGAAAGGACGAAAGCCGCTGGCAAACCATCCCGCGGTCCATGAGCCAACAAGGGGGGGAAAAACGGACGGATAAAGTGAAAAAAGGGACTAAATTAACTGGAAACCATCGAAGGCATTTCGGAAGGGCAACCCGAACAGGAGTGCTGTTTTTGATAAGGAAAAGAACGAATCAAGCACGAGGAATTGAAAAAAGAACCAAGAGTGGAAAAAAGTGGTTAGGTGGGGGAAAAGAAAGGTCCCAACAAATCAAAAAAAAGCAGGAAAACCCTCGAATCCAAACAAAAGAAAAGAAGACTGCTTCAAACAATGAGGGAGCAAAAAGGCAAGACCGATGAAAAGAAAAGAGAAAAGTTTGGGTGACAAACTCGAAGAAAAAAAAAATTAAAGAGGCCAAAATTTGTCTCAAGCTGCGCGGGAAGGGTGCGGCACATCTGGGGCAGCGAAGAAATGGGAAGGTAGCAGTCGTCGCAGAAGGGGAAAAAGGTACGGGGAATGGTGTAGAAAGACGAGCAAAGTCGAAAGTGAGGATTCCGCTGGCCGGAATAACGGGGGGGGAAGGGGGATGGTTCTTCGGGGAAGGGAAAAAGAGAAAGGCCTCAAACCCCTTAAGAATGTGCTGTCGGG